>LKMJ01006620.1_pt1 | contig 10922 bp, 11 predicted proteins | sample 643391 | NCBI WGS metagenome assembly LKMJ01 (sample SAMN04112250, study PRJNA286221) | soda lake metagenome | biome: soda lake; feature: Kulunda Steppe; material: water; isolation source: sample PL-Br10 brine of Picturesque Lake | place: Russia: Kulunda steppe | collected 2010-07
GGGGAGCTTAATGGGGTTTTGCAGACCTCTATAAGAATTGGGCCAGGATGTGAGGGCATTTGGGAGGAAAGGTGCAGCTTGCTGCTGGGTAGGTCAGGTCACATAGTTGTACCTGTTGAGCGAGGGCAGCTTAGCAAATGGGTAGGCCAGAGAGGGAGCAGGCTGCATGCGCGAGTGAGGCAGTTGGATGGCCCTGGGTTGGGGAGGATGGGGGAAAAGAGCAGCCATGCGCACACACTCATACCCACACAAATGTGCGCGTGCATAGATAGAGGCGCGACCGCATTCATTTTTACAACGCACGTCCGCATGCTGAGAGCAGGCACCTGTGTACATGCCCCGTAGGTGTTGGATGGCTGCCAAGTTCCCACTGTCGCTGAAGCAGGTGCTGCCCATCCTGCAGCTCATAGGGGGGGCCAACAAGCACTTCTTCAAGGTGCGCAAAAGACGCTCCCTCCCCAAGACCGTAGCCACATCACATTGTTAGTACGGAGCATGGTCATGTACCACAGGTGTGGGGGGTAGGTGCAGCCACCCTCAGGATACGCTTGGGGTTGGTACAGCCACCCACAGGTTGCGCTTGGGGTAGGTACAGCCACCCACAGGATGCGCTTGGGGTAGGTACAGCCACCCACAGAATGTGTGCTTGCTCATTGGGCAGGGGCCCAGGTTTGTTTATGGAGATGAGTGTTGTCACCAGGTGCACTGTCCTGAAGCATAACACGACACCTGATGCCTGTACACGCATTCCAAACGCTACAGTGACCTGTCCAAACATGCAAAGCCTGCTTGCCTACACATTTCAAACCACCATTCAGCTGGACACCCCCAACCACGGGCCTGTGCAGAAATCCCAAACGGCTCACCTGTCCTCACAAGCACGTGTCCTCTTTCCTTCGTCCCCTGGCCCTCCCATTTTTCCTAATCGTCAGAAGAGATGGGAAATTCCCATTGGGAACCCTTGCAGTAGTGTGGGACCCTCAGAAAGTATGGAAGCCCTTGTAATGGTGTGGGACCCTTCAAAAGCGTGGGAGCCCACGCATCAGTCTCAGAAAGTATGGGAACCCTTGCCACCGCTTGGGTTGTCTGCGCTGCCCACAGTGGTACAGCACCACAGGCGCACCATCCTAGCCGCATTACTTGTTCCTCAACAAGACTGACTGAGAGCGGCCGGGTGATGGACTGTTGCGCACTTGCGGGCACACACACAGGTGGAGTCTTTCATGTCAAACTATGCCGACCGTGAGGAGTTCCCTGTGCGGGTGAGTGCTTGCGCTTGACACACACCAGGCCCTTCACCATAGATGTTGTGTGCCATACTGTGTGCCGACTGTGAGGAGTTCCCTGTGAGGGTGATTGCTTGCGCTTGACACACACCAGACTCTTCACTGTAGATGTTGTGTGCCATGCTGTGCGTGCCACCCGTGAAGAGCTCCTTGAAGGGTAGCTTTTGACAGGCAGCCAAAACACGCGATCGCACAGATAAACACCCTCTTGTTTGCAGTGTGACTGTGCACGTGCATGTGCCCCATCGTGCGTGTGCGCAGGTGGACATCCCCTTAATCCTGACGGTGATGATCCGCCTGGCCTTCAAGGCATTTCAGCTGCACGACGCGGGCAGGCCTGTCCACCCGTCCTCCTTCTTTGCCACACAACCAGAGGGCTACCGCAAAAAGGAGCCCCCGTCCCTGGAAGCTGAGCACGCGGACGCGGGCTCAGAGCTCAAGGAGGGCCATGACGAAGACGCGCTGTGGGCGGCAGCGGTGCAAGAGGAGGCGGCGGCTGCGCGTGAGGGGGGGTAAAAATGGAAATGCACTTGAGAAAAAAGCCCAGAACTGCAGCACCTGGACTCGGTAGGGCACGAAAGCTTGGGCGGAGCGCGGGCTGCACACGAGCGCCTCAGTCACTACTTGCGAGGATGCGGCGCTGGTGGTGTGCAGAGGTTCTGTGGGGGCAGTGCGTCCGTGAGCAAGGCCGGCAAGGCACTGGATTTCACCTGGGTTGCAAGTCTTTTAAAGCTTGCTTGTCAACCAGCACACCTGGTGACCCACATTTGGATCATTTGGTCAGGCGTTTGATGCAGCTTGCGATAAAGAAAGGGGCGTCGTGTATCCTGATGAGGGCCTGCGCAACACGGACTGTAGGGTGGACACAGGGTCCTTCTTGGGACCGGAGCATCTGGGTCATACCACTCGCTATATTGTGAAGGGGGGGGAAGGGGACTGGACGTCCTGCCTGCCAGGAGTCGCATGTCCGGTTGTCTTTCCGCGCCCTTTGGGTTTCCTTCCACTAGGAGGGTGCAGGTAAGTGACTTTAACCTCACTTAGCCTTTGGGCTCATACAAAGCTGAGCGCATGCCCAGGTGCCCCTCTCCTGGTTCACCGCCTAACCACCAAGTGCTGCTGTAGCATTGTGGTTTAATCGCACTCAAAGCACTGTACTTGAGGCTCAGTACTGGATACATGTAGAGGAAGGAGGTTGGTTCAAATTGGGTATGTACATAATCAGGTTGCACTGCTTTACCCAGCAGGTCTAAACTCTTTAACCAATAAGCCCCCCCATGTGCTGCTTCTGTGCCATCGTGGCTACCAGGCTTTCAGAGCACCATCTGTTTCTTGTGACCGTGTGATGTGTGTATGCGTACATATGTATGTGTTTCTTGTGACCGTGTGATGTGTGTATGCGTACATGTGTATGTGCGCACATGCATGCGTGTGTGCGCGCGTGTGAATCATTCATAAGGCCAAAGGATCTTCTTTATGAGGCCCATGGTTAGGTAATTCCCTTTTGTCTTTCTTGCACACATTTACATTTTCATTCTTTTCAAACTCAATCGATTTTATGCAATGACTCGACGCATGCAAGTTGCAATATCCCCTGATAAAAGCTGACAGCAAGAAATTCACGTGCCTGAGCGGTACTTGAACTTGAAGCGTGCTTCTTCCCTTGATACACCATGAATTAAGGTTACAAGGTTACAAGGTTACGAGAATAAGGCCTCAGTCAAGTAGTTCGATTGTTGGCCTGCTTTAAAAACAGTAAAAACGAAATCGAGTCTTTAACAGAAGCACCACGAATGTTTACCTTGAAAAACCCCTTGAAACAAGGGGTAAAAAGGGCTGTTGATTTTAGAACCGCGGCACTGAAGAAAAATCAGTCAAGGAATATGTCAGGACGGAATTGTGATGCGGATTCGGCCAGGCGCACAGAGTCTGGAGCGGCTATAGCTCAGTTGGGAGAGCGCAAGGAATATGTCAGGACCGACTGACCGCATCAACTAGAGAGGGGGGTCATCATTTTCGCGTTTGCGGCAAGTTAGGAAGGAGCCCAGGTTCTATCTTTCACACTGAGGAAACCAAGGATGAGGGAGGCAAAAATAATGACATAAAATCATGTGTGAGGTGTAGCACATGCACAATGAGAGGGTTTGGAACATCAAACATGATCTGATTCATCACTCTCTTGCTGTGGGCCCTGCTGCTAGATGCGCTTAGAACCAGCACTTGCCTGGCTTAGATGTGTTTTAAGTTTGTAGAATCATACTCCAACAGATTTAAAAATGTACAAGCAGGCACTCCCTTCTTCATCGTTCAGCACCAAGCAGCGAAGCACACTCGGAAACCAAGGACTTGCTCCTTCAGAACATCATATATTTCTCATTTATATCCCTTGGACCCAATGCACCTCACAGTCAAGATGCAGTAGTGATTGCTCTTCTCACACAGGGAAGCACACAACTGTTTGAGTAACATACAACATTTGTGCGCAGGCAAGCGTTTACATGAATTAAGGAACAGATTTACATCTGGTGCAAGCCAGGCAACCCCCCACCATCAACCTGATGAAACTTCAAGCTCAACTATCAAGCTGATAGTTTGAAACTAATTCTAGGGAGAGGTTTGTTTGTGGAGGTTCAGGAGGGTTCTGGCAAGGATATTGTGCTCTGACTGTGTTATCTGTGTTGACTTACTCTAAAACAACTAAATATAGTTGTTTTTATCATGTGTTTTTATGTTATTTCAAATTCAAATGTTATTTCAAATCAGCCTCCTATACAAGTGTGCACGCGCAGGCACATGCACACAATCACACGCACACACACGTGCACAGACATGTACGCGCGTTTGCACGCTCGCACGCACATAGATACACATGCACTTACGCACGCACGGGCGCTTTCCCGAGGCACATCCTTGTTGCTAGGTTTTCTCTGGATCTAGGAAGACTTTCACTGGCATCATACATCAGGAACAAGCTCTGAAAGCACGAAAGATGCTCAGTGTACGCCCTTATGAGGGCCAAATAACCTCATTTCGTCTATGCTACGGATAAGTCCTATTTTCTCTGGGGTTCGTCTGGGGTTTTGACAGCGGAAATTTGAGACATGCTAGAGTTTGCGGATGATAAAAGATAAAATTTTAAGTTTATTACAATGAGAGACGCATGCGATTAGATTTCTGTTCTTAGAATGTGTCTCGTTTAGAGGAGATGGGTACATATGGTGCCGGATGAGCTCGACCTGTACGAGCAAGGTGGAAAGAAGCGCAATTCCGCAACTTCTGCTCCGGGGTACTTGCAAGGGGTAAACAAGGGGCAAGCGGGGTATCATGTGCCGAGCCTTGAGCATGCGGAGAGTCACCGGACACAAGGCAGCTTCAGGAGCAACTTGAGCTTTAACAAGCACCTGCATCCCGTAAGACCTTGTCTGCGTGTGAGAAGCGAGTCTGATGGCCAGATGCCCAATGGAGGGCCCCCCAAAGGCCAGCTCAACATCCGTTGGCATGACATTTCAGGCTGCGGAGAGCTGGTGGAGGTCCATGAGTATGAGCCTAGGTGGGTACATAACAATTTGCAACTCATTCTTCCTATTGTTTGTGATTAGCCCAGAAGCGACTCCGGGCTTTCCAGAGGACAAGGGCTGCCAGCTTGCACAAAACATGAGAGCACATGCACCCACGACGCGTCTCCAGAAACCATAAGGCTTAGGCATGTTTGTGAAGGTGGGCTGGACTTAGCTGGATATAGCCACAGGCGCTTTGCTGTGCGCTTCAGACAAAGTCACCAGTGATGCGTTACCGGGTTATAGGAGGGCATCAATGCTGCCCGTGGCAGAAACCCTCACATTGTCCTCAGACATGCACAGGCGCCTGGGAAGGACACCTTACAGATTGCCAGCCAGATGGGGCATGTGATGCTCTACATGGGTCTGCCATGGCCTCTGCCCAAGCCGAGACTGTTCAGCCTTTGCCCTGTCCGAGACCAATCACACATGTTTTCATTTGCTTCACCACTTTGTACCACTTAACATGGGCATGTCTTTGCTTGTTGTCCATGGCACCCCACACGCTCATCATGCCTCACAAGAAAACGGCATGCGCTGCTCAAGCGAGCAGCTGGGGGCACAAGAGAGAGCGCAGTATCCCATCCCCCATGACGCACCACCAGCCAAGAGTTGGATCGGAAAGCTTCAGATCATGAAGAATGGTTCAAAGATTGCTAAATACTGAAGGGCCTCTCAAAGCTTTGGTGTTGGGCTCGGTGCCAGAGCATGAGAGGCGTTTGACTTGACTGTCCCTGGCCGCAGCGAGTCTGAAATCTCTGGCGACTACGCGGGTGAAAAGGCCTGCTGCAGCGTCATGTGACGCCCAAGGCAGCCTCCCAAGCTGGTAGGTCTTGACCTTGAGCCTGCATCCCTGAGGTCAATCATCTATCGTTCGGTGTTTCAATGTGCCTGCCCATCTGGTGTTGCTTGCCTCACCCATCCCACAGTGCATTGTGTTGCTGGCAGAGATTGGCATTACATGGAGCCCTGCAAGTGTGCAGTGGCAACTCTGTGGCACTCTTCCTCATTTCAAGTTCCTCAAGGAACTGTTGAACTCAGGGGCTATTGATAAGGCCGACACGCATTCATAGGGGTGTGCTTGATGCTTAACATGGGCTGTGGGCTGTGCCTCTGGTCATGGTGGAGGTGATGGGACCTGGGTGGTAGGGAAAGCACAATCTAGTCAGGGCCTTGTTTTATGAGGGCGGAGGATCTGGGGCCCAGTCTTGTAGCCGTAACAAGTAGATCAAGAATGTCTCTCGTAAGTGACAGGGGTCCAGGATCCCGCTGACGCGCCCTACCCTGGGTCCCAGCAAAAAAATGCTGTGGCAGGTGATCTAGGAGGTCCATGTAGTGTTGCAGGCTTGCTGCGGCAAGTCTCAAAACAGTCTGGGATGTTGGACCGCTCAAAACACGTGCATGTGTGGTGGGTTTAAAAGCTGCATCAAATGGAGGGTGAAAAAGACTGGCGCTAGGGCACTGACAAGGTGAATGACGAACAGCCAGTTCCTTGCCGCCTCAGGCCACTGGTGCGCACCTGTCACATGTAGGGATGGGTAAATAGGGTTTGGCAGACCCTTGTCGAGGCTCTGTAGAGCCTCTTTAGAGCCTCTTTGAGCCTTTGTAGAGCCTCTTTTGCAATTTGATCAGACCCTATTTAGCTTCCCTAGTCACGTGCCCCGCCTGCCCTTTCTTGCTACGCAGGAGTGTTAGGCCCGACTGACCATCCATCCGCCAAGGCTCTTTTTGGCCCATCTGAAGATCCATACTCCAGGAGTCTCCTGGTTGCAAAACCATCCCTGAGGCGTCCCAGACCCTCTGGCCACCTCTCAGGCGTCCCTGGCTCGATGACCACTGCTGTATCCAAGGTGTTTATCTGCCGCCCGACACGAACAGCTCTCCTCGGACCTGCAGCACCCGGCGACGGCAAGCGCGGTGGTGTATGATGTGGTGTTGCCCGGGCTGTGCATGATGTGTGCTGCCCTTGCGGCATGGCAGCATGTGCCCAGCCCGCGGATTATGTGTGCAGTGGCACTCTGGCGTGCAGGCAGCGGTGGAGCATGTGCTGGTGGCACAAGGGGCGGATAGAACTGGGTGCTGAACAAGAGGGTGCAAAAAGCATGCTAGGTCTATCAGGGTCCGTAGAAAACTGTGGAAATATTCTTTGGAAACTGTCAAAGCTGGCCACCATGCTCATTTGTTGCAATGAAATTTGGTATGTATGCGCCTGACAGTTATGAAATGCATGCAACTGTGACTGGCATAAGGGGCGTTCGTTTGTCCAAGCCAGGCGTCCTTGCCTCTGTATGCATGCTTCACGCAAACTAAGCACATGCGCTCCATACGAAGCTTCCTCCTGGTGATTGTGCATCATTAGCCAAAGCTCACCACAATTTGCCTGTCATGTTCTGCCCAAACGCCACCTTTCAAGAACTTTCTGTTAGTTGGCAGCTTTGAAAATTAGGAGAGATTAGTTTGACTGTTTCCTCTGCTTGTTGACACAAGAAAATATTGGTAATTACTGCCGTGGCTTTCATAGGCATTCAAGCTGTGCCTTTTGCTGATTCTGCATTAAACAACAACCATTCGGATTTTCCCACTTCTGCCCTGTTGATCATCAATGCTGTGCCACGTGAAAAGAAGTGTGTTGTATTTGCAGGGGACCGACCCTCTTGAGTGCATAAAAGGGCCGGATGGGATCTTGCCCTTGTTTGAACTCTTATCTTGGTTTCATGATGGTGAGCTGGTCTCTCAAGTAAATATGATTTGATTTCGAATTGTCTTATGGCATGGATGCTGTTTACAATGTTCCTTTTTCCTATACCATGCAAGCAGTCTCAAAGCAACATGTCTACAAATAACAACACAGGAACACAGGAAGCAGAGCACAAGAACAGGCAAAAGCCATAAAAACAAGAGCAGCTTGCGCGGGTCTATCCCACCTACGGCAATGCTCCTTGGATACACAGAGCTAGCTTGCATATTTTCCAGGGAACAATCTCTTCTATAGTGGAAATTAGTAATTTCTACCCTGGACTGTCTTTCGGATTAGCTCAGCCACTAGTCCAGCTCACTGGTAATTAAGAATAGCAATACCTCAAGTTGAGGTATGTTGAACACATCCAATTTAGAAAGGATACGAACATACGAGCAGCCAAGGTGTGTCACAAAAATGTACCCGCATTACGGGGGCTGCACACTACATTCAGGGAAGCGCAGATGTGGAGTCCCACAAAGTCTTGGTACTACCGTAGCAGTTCTTTACTCAAGGTGACCAAAGAAAGTAAAGTAACAGGCATTCTGCATAACACCAAGCAGACCGGCATCCATGGAACGGATGAAGTCTACACAAAATGATCCAGGTAAAAGAGAAGAGGCTATCCTGGTTCTTTCAAAGAAAGACTGCACAGGCAGTCAGAAACACTTTCTCCTGCTATGTCATGCCAGATTAGTGTTGCCGAATCAGTGTCACTACCCATTTGCGGTTAGTTGGTTGGTTGATATTTGTTGTTGTGACTGGATCTCTCTCTTCAAGAGAAGTTCGATTAATTGTAACCTTCCTCCCTGGAGCCTGGAGCACTCCTCAGAGGCGCTGGCCGCCCGGCCAGGGGCCTGGCGTTCCCCATGCAACACGAGCCTGGTTGGGTCTGAGTAAGGATGAGAGCAGAGAGGCAGAAGCGCCTGTGGGATATGGATGGGTGGCAGCAGCAGCATATGCCCAGGCGCAGATCCAGATAGTGCAATCATAGTTGAGTTTAGTTCCTTTGTAGCATGGTTTAAGGCTACTCTGGATGGGCGAGACCGCCTCTCCTCGTCGACCCCACATTCCTTTGGTGCACCATCCAAGAAGCGTGTGTGGCAGGCATGATTCTCGCTCAGACCCAGTGTACATATCATGTTCCTGAGGCGCTGAATTGTTCATGACGGAGATTCGGCACGACTGCTAGTAGGGAATGTAGTACGTACTACATTAATGTATACATAAATTCAGGGAAAGGGGTCACCTAGGGGGAAGACACCATGTGACACCTCCAGCAGAGGAAGAGAAGCTAATGGGGATCAGGAGGGTGGCTAGCGGTTCCCCACACCTGACCTTGATGATGAGAGGTGGCATGACTTTACTAGAGAATGCGTCTGGTGCTGACAAGTTGACAGTCATACTAAAGGACACTCTGTCTGATTTGTAAAGGACACTTGTGACTTGTGCAATGCTAATGACGTACAAGATGAGCAGCATGTCAATTTTCACTGCACCCATCCACGCGTGGTCTCTTTTCGAACGACTGTGATGTGTGCTCTGGACTATCGAGCAGGCGGCGGGGCACCTGCAATGGGAAGTCGGCTTCCTACCCTTGCTGGTGGGTTCGGGGTTCGAACCTCACTAGAGGCTCTTCAACCGACTAAGCTGCCCTCGTTTGGCGGATACAGCTTTGAAACCTTCATCTCCGTACGACTATCACTGTTTTATCCCGCAGGTATTGATCGTGTGTCTGCTTTTCTGAACCAGAACAACAATAAGCTATTTTTCTTCCTTCATGCACTTCTAGCTTTGAGCAGGCTAGTTGTCGCACTTCTTGATTGAAGCCTTTTTTTGTGACCCCTTGTAGAATGCCAAGTCAAGGGTTTAAATATTCTGAACCTGAATTGTGATAGACTTCCCATTACTGAACACTCTCTAAAAATGGAAGAGCTGGCCTCAAACATGCGCAAACACCACGTTATTTTTTTTGACTGAAACTAGAACCAATGACCTGGACAGACTAAGCCGTTTCCTACCTCATCACACTTGGAAAGACAAATATCCCTAATGAGAGCAATGGCCGAAAGGGGTTTGGAGTGGCTCTTCTGGCAGCTTAAAACATCTCAGAGTTCATTACGTTCACTGGAATATCAGAACACACTCACAGTGTATGGGCAAAATGCGGGAAGAATTTATTTGGAACAGACAGGGATATAACTTTATGTGCTGTTTACATTCCGCCTGAGAATCGGGGTGATAGGAGTGAGACAGAGAATTTGTTTGCACACTTTGGAGATGAGGTTCACCAAGCTCTGACAGACTCACCACATCTCATAGTGTGCGGGGATTTTAATGCACACACTGATGAAATTTCCTTGATGAAATTTCGGACACACACCTGGATGTTTTAACTGCCCATCCGCAGTTGGTAGAGAGACGTATAACACAGTGCACTAAAACAAATCGCGCTGGCAGATTTTTAGTGGACATTGCTTCATCTGGATTGCATCTTAACAACGGGCAGAACCCCTGGGGACACTGGACAGCCAACATTTGTGGGATATGACAAGAAGTCTAGAAGCAGGCCAGACCACATAATGGTATCAGAAACGCTTTTTACGCGAGTGCACCGCGCTGAAATTCAGAAAGCCCACTGGCTTGACCACTGCTTCCAGACGATCACCTTTGCCACTGACGCACACAATCATGATGTGGACATGCGCTTGCACCACGATACTCTGCATGGGCCTGAAGGCCACTTTCTAAGGTGGAAACCAGACATGTCTGCGGACTATGTTGCTCACTTGGAGCTGGACACGCCTGCCAGACAGAAGCTTAACAGAGCCATTCATAATGAGAATGTGGAACAAGCATGGACATGCTTTAAATCATGGATCCTTGAAGCAGCTTTATATACTGGCATGACGACCTCTGGTACACACGCGCCCAAACGCCCAGCCCAGAGAGAAAGGGCAGCCTGGTTTGATGAAGAGTGCCGAAAGAAGAAGCAGATGTTGCTTGACGTTGTGATGGAAGGGGGCCCCACACATACGTGACCAGCTTCTGAGGGAGTACAGAGCCCAGACTCAAAGGTGCCGAAGACGTTTTATCAACTCAAAAGCGCAACACATCGAAAAAATTTCGACAAAGATCCGACTGTTCACAAGATGCTCAAGAAACCAACAGCCAAGCATGTGACCCCTGTCTCAGAGAGCTCTTGGTGCAGCAATTTACACAATGTGTTCAGGCGGGAACCAGTGAGCCAACCTGCCACTCAAACTGAACAGCACAGACATGTGAGACGATGGACAGGCACTGAATCAGCCATGGATAGTTTGATCCAACTGGGGCGCAGACACA
>LKMJ01006622.1_pt1 | contig 10922 bp, 7 predicted proteins | sample 643391 | NCBI WGS metagenome assembly LKMJ01 (sample SAMN04112250, study PRJNA286221) | soda lake metagenome | biome: soda lake; feature: Kulunda Steppe; material: water; isolation source: sample PL-Br10 brine of Picturesque Lake | place: Russia: Kulunda steppe | collected 2010-07
CTCTGGCGATTTCGTCGAACACAATGTTCGTAGCCGAAAGAGACGTGTGTGATACGATTTCTGATTGACTGAGTCTTATTCAGTAGGACCGAGGTAGCGGTCACTTTCCCAATCGATCTCCGGTTCAGACGTTATATCTGGACTTCCTTTCGTTAGAATGAGACACCTGTCAATCGCGTCTTTGTCCTTCCGATCATCATCGTGATCATACTTCAGGCGGTTGAATACGACGTACGCTCGACTATTCAAATCATATGCATCATTAATAATACCATGAACGTCAAACTCTGTGTGCTCCTGGGCTTCATCCGCAATTATCCCGGCAGTATTTAACGTCCGTTTACCACCAGCGAGGTGCTTCTGCACGTCTCCTACGATCAATACCGCAGCACTATCCTGATCGAGAACCTCATACATGGACAACAAACACTCGCGCATGAACTTCCGGTACTTGTTTGTGTCTTGGGTGATGTCCAGTTTGTCTCTCTCTGACTTCCGGTCGTCGTTGAGCCACCATAGACGAAGCCAATTGTTCCAGGTATAATCTAAGGTTTGCATGTATGGCGGAGACGTTACGATTAGATCAACAGATTCTTGATCGAATTTATCTGTCAGATCCCGCGAATCCCCACGAGTGATTTTTGTTCGAGAACTCAATCCATCAGGAAATGTGTCTTGATGAGCAAGCTCCTGCTTTCGTAGTGCTTTCGGGCGGACATCTCGTTTGGGGAGTTCCAGCCCGTGTTTCTTCGCGTATTTTTGGACGTAATTTGCAGTGCCAGAGTATGTGTCCTTTGTTTGTAATGAAAGGTACATTTTGCTCGGGCCGTGCAAAATCCCACACATCACAGCTTTTAGATAGATAGCTTCGTACGTGTTGTCCCCATGGAGAATTTCTCTGAGACGAAGGATTTGGTCAAGTGTATATTCAGAATAAAATACACGCAAGTCGTCGTCGTCCAGCAGTTGCATCTCATCGTTATCGATATTTTTAGCTTCGTTGATTTTAGAATCTAGATATGATTTGAATTCCGGAGTACGCATCGGGTTGCACTTCGCTCTCGATAATACGTAGGCGTAGGAGAATGCATCATTACCGTACCCATTTCTCCGCTGGAGAGCAGCCTCTAGTGGAGTCGTACCGCCACCACAGAATGGGTCGAGAACAGTGTCACCTTTTTTGCTGAAGCGTCTAATAAAATAGTGAGCGAGGGAAGGAGGAAACCCACCAATATACGGTGAAAGTCTATGCAGACTGTGTCCCCATGTCCGAGGTGCATCCTTCCATGTTGATTTGAGATCTGCAGTTGATTCAGCTACAAGGTTATCTCCAAATGATTCGTCCTTATTTAATTTAGACATTCTCTATTTCACTTGTTCAACACGCGTCTCGCGAAGGGCATAATGTTGTCCATCAATTTCCGGTTGTCACAAAAACAGTGAGTGCTTCATGAGTTGCCGTCAGCGAATTCTTTGGAGAATAACTCAAGTACCCTGGTGCCGGTCTTGAGCGGAATCGATGCAGATTGGTGAGCCAAAGTAATCGGGATGGTGGCGTCGTCGTACAGCGCGGTCTCGACGCTGCTGATGGTCTGCAACGTTTTTTTCATGAGCGGATAGTTCATCGGATCGTACTTATCCGAACCATTTGGAAGCTTGGGTAAGTCTAAAACAAAAATCCGGCCCGATTCTGATTTATATATGAATGGCCAACCATAGTGGTCACGAGTGCCGTACTCTAAACGGGTTGTCCCCGACTTGACATATTCATATATGTACTCGTTGTCCATTCCAAGCACGCTGCCAGCTGGCATACTTTGCTTAATATTCAGGGCATGGTCTTTGAATTGGCCGCTCTTTTCAACACCAACAATTATTGGAGGCGAGTAACCGTTCGCATGCTGTTTGCTGGTAACTCGCTTGATCGTGTCGAGAACCGGCTCATGGAACCACGCCGGTGTGTCGTAGACGGCTAGAGGACCGTCAATTACAAATCCGACTTTTTCCAATCTGCTTGGGTTATTGTCTGCTAAATATCGCACGTATGCGCAGAGTGTTAGATGTTCAAGCACCTGCATTACCGAAGATATGGCAGCTCCGTTTGGTTGAGTCTCACTCACATTTTCGTGCGTACGGAGCGAGTCAGTTGGGTATACTTCGACACCACACTCATCGCAATTACCGAAATCATAGATGTCAGTGTGGATGTGTGCCTCCGCACCTTCTGTTGGGCAGTCCGGATTTGGACATCGGTAGACATCTACTGTACGCTCGTTAACATGCCTAGGATCGGACTGAATAACCTCCATGAATATTTCAAGATATGATTTATCCTCTATCTCTCGGCTAACGAAGATGTCATACAGATGCCGACGCCAACTGTCAAGAGTTGTATCTGCTCCTCCTGCGGTGTAGTTACTGCTTGGCAGAATTATCGGTTGGGAGACGCTCTCCTCTAAATCATCTATTCTTGCTGGGTCTACAAATCGTTCTTGTTGTTGCTCAACAAGAATATCCAGTTTCGTAAGTACCGCTGCAATCTGGACGAAACCAATACGGCTGCTTGGGTATTCCTCATTGACGGGGATTTCCTGTAGCGAACCATCAATCGACAGTAGATACTTCGGATCGGCACCTTCCTCAGGCAAATCATCGATCGATACAGAGTTTTCTGCGATAGGAGCCTCGTCCGGATCTACCTCTTTTGTTTCGAACCCTTGGAGTTCTTCTTGCACCAGTTCATTCTCAATGATGGGAACGTGGCCTAGGCGACGAGCTGTCTCGTACATATCTCCGCGTTTCTGAGGCATTATAATAGGGTATCCTGGACGTCGTCGTTGTTACCATATTTTTTTTCGTATCGGTCGCCCGCTCGCGTGATCAGATCTTGATCGAACTTGTCGATCTGGGTTGGTATAATAAATTGGCCAGAAAGTGTTTTTACACGGGCAAACCCAACATCTTCGGCCTCAAGAGTTAGACGCTCAAAATCCTCGAAATTATAATATTTGGATAGCTCTTTTGTTTCGTTCGTATTGTTGAGGTGGGTGACAATCCAATTAGCTGTGTTGGCTAGCACTCGGCTGTCCACACCACTTACTTCTTGAGTCGCATATATCAACCCAATATTGTACTTTGCTGCTTCTTTTGCCAGCCGAACATAAGGATCAGTCACGTCAGCATCGTCCAAATAGTCACTGCCAAAAAGACGGTGTGCCTCTTCCACGTACACCTCGATATTATGGGGTTCATCACCATCTGTGAACCTCTCCACCTGCCGCTCCACAACCCGCTCAACAATAGTTTTGGAGATTCGTTGGTTAATCTCGTCAGTTCCCTGCGTTAGGTCTACGATTACAATGTCTCCATCAGCGAGACTGTCGTAAATGATGTCAGGGTAATAACCCTGTGTGCCTGGGTCATGATAGCGACGCAGCTCTTCGAGGATTTTATATCCGCTACCAGATTCCAAATTGAGCATCACCAACATCGCTTCGACATCGTTGGTAATCCAACTATCATCAGCATCCTCAATCGCCTCGCGGTTTTGAGCGACTGTCTCCCAGAATTTCACCAATCGGTCTGCGTCAGCGAATACCCATCCAGCTGGGCCGTTGTCTGATGCCTCATAGTCAGGGACAGAATTGCTTATTATGTCGTTCACCGCGTCACGCACGTCACCATTGGTCGGGATTGGTGTGGTGAAATTGCTCTGTGTTTTGAAGCCAGCTTTGATTAGGCACGCATAAAGTGCTGATTGACACCGCACTGCCTTATTGAACTCCGAATAGTTACCCTGGCGCTGTTCGGGTGGAACAGGGTTTGCAGCTTTGAATGTATTGACATAGTCCCTATCACGCGTCAGATGTAGCTTTATTGTCTGCCAGACTTCGTCGATTTGCTGGTGGTCTAAGAAGTCGATTTGCAGGGATTCCACGTCATCTCCTTCTCCACCCCAACTGTATATCGTCACAACATCATCGTGGATGTCGGCTAGTGCAGTCTCCTCATCTTGGGTGTTTATATTGGCGTACTCACCAGCAGGGTCGAATAGCAGTTGTCCGATTTGTTGATCGGTCTCGACAGCGTGTTCAAAAATACTTGTTGCGAGTACCTTCATGGTGTTCGATTTACCTGTCCTAGTCATACCGAATAATGCAGTCTTGTTGCCGACTACGTCATTAATATCAAGTGGAACTGTTGCGCTGCTCAGATTGGAGTTCCTTTCGGTGGAAGTGTACCGAACACGTCCTAGCCGAATCACCGAATCATTGGGCTCATCCTGATCAAGCTGAATGAGGCTAAAGATTTTCGAGAGTGCATTAGCGGTGGGCTTGTAAACTTTGTATCTTGCACTTGAGTAAAATGTCTCGACATCACTTCCGAACTGAACACCGTCGTCATCTTCATAAATAGTTCCGAGGATTTTAGTATTAATACCCGAGAACTGTATTTCGTTTTGTGTGAGGACGTCCATGATCTCTTCGCTGGTACCCTGTGATTGGCGTGTATCAACGGAGGTGTCATTGGTGATTTTTCTCCGCATTGCCTCTTCGCGAACCTTCATCAGGTCGTCTTCAGCGGGGAGTTTTTCTGGACCTGTTGCTCGAAGAAGCATCGCGTAGGCATCCTCTTCTTCGAACTGTTCGGGATCGTCCCAATCAGTGGCCGTCGCGAGCAGATAGCAGTGTCTTGGAACTCCCCCTGCGGTGTCTTTCCATTTATCATTGCTTACGATGACGCACTCATCGTAGTTCATGTAGTAAACGCCTCCAATAAGCTCCGATCCTTCGATTATCGGACGCATGGCTTGATCATCTAGAGCCATCTCGTCCATTAGATTAGGGCACATGTTTTGTTTTTGAACATAGGAGTTTATAAATCTGCCCTGAGGAAGGCGTAGTAGAATTGTTCCTTCGTTATCAAATTGATTGTACATGTTCAAAAACACTTAGCGAGCCCGCGTGTTTCCAAAGTATGTTTGGCTGAGTTTTGTAATTTTGTCTACATAACATTCTTTCAAAAGAACATAATAAATGCATTTTGCTAGTATGTAATAAAATAATCAATTTTAGGAAGTGTTATAAATGTGGTCTGTATTGTTGGATAGCATGACCACTCAGAATATAATTGAGAGCTTCATAGACGATTCAGATTTTGTGGGCGGGATTTTTGATATGGACTTTGACACTTGTAAAATACACACAAATGAATATATACAAAAACATAAGTGTGGGGGGTTGCCAAAGCACTCGCTACTTTTGGCCAAAATGGAACGTTCTGTTATAGAGGATTCTGGGGATACAACTGAAGGAGAAGATGCCCAAAATGGCATATCGGAACCGGATACTCTCCACGAACACGCACTACTTCTAAGATTACGTAAACCAACAGACCTTCCAATAGAAAGTGAACTCACCCGGGCACGACACAGAAATATCGAAGAGCGAGTGTTGGAAGAAATAAAGGGCGAAAAACAGCGACGTAGTTTAGATTCAATTACTCGACAAGAGTTACAGAAAACTGCCTATGAGGCGGAAATCTTAGGCACATTCAATTACAACGACAGGGATGAGCTTGAATTTGGTCCTGGTAGTGCATATTCAGTGTTCTCTTCGGGGGAATACACTGTTTACAAACCAAAAGGGGAGTCACTTTCAAAAATAGTCAGTTATCTATCGGCCGAGAATATTGATGAAAATAAATTAATAGATATTGGAGAAGTTCAGTATGCATCATCTAATTTGCGATCGGATGTGAACACCTCTGCAGCACTCAAAATAAACACGGATGATCTAGTTGGCGACGGCGAAGGTAAAAAGACAGCAGTCTTCGGAATGACGGGAGAAGGTAAGTCAAATATTCTTAAGATACTAGCCACAGCTGTCCAAGAATCACAAGAAGATGTTGGACAGTTGATTTTCGACCCGTCAGGTGAGTACACTCCAAATAACCAAGACGCAATAGCACTGAGTGAAACAAGCAGGGATGTTAAACTATTAGATTATGAAGCATTAGATATAAATTTACTAGACCCAAAAAATGCAAAAAGAGTTCAAAGCAAGGCGCGCGATGAGATCTTGAAGACTGGCACCGTACCAGGTTATGCAAATCCATTCTTAGATAGTGAAATTCTGACTGAATCGGAGATTAATAATCTCAAACCCAATGAGAAGGCACGTCCCAGTCGACAACTGGCTGCCTTCCAAGCGGTCTTAATTGAGGCAGGTCTAGACCCGGGTTCGGAATGGGAATTAGACTTCGTGGCTAACAAAAACATGCGCGAAACGGTGGACAATGAGTCAACACAACTTGACATACCAATTGAGTCAACCTCATCAACTGACCCAATAGAATGGAACGGTGATAGAATTGGTTTTTATAATGGGGATGGATGGCTGAAATTCAGCAATAAACGCAAGAGTTGTACTGGTAATGCGGGTGAAGCACTTGTTGAGTTCTGGAAAACGTTAGTCAAAAACAACCAACAGGCAGATTATAGTGAAGACTCCGACTCATACAAAATAGCTAAAATGTTCGGTCTGCAATCAAATCACACCGGGACAGACTTTTTTACAGGACTCTCTAATTATCACACCCCAACAATAGATGAGACACCAGAGGAACTGGCATATCGGCATTTGGCAGAGGGTAAGCTTGTAATAGTTAGTATACGGGAGGGAGACACAAATATCGTTTCTGAACAATTGGAGGAGATGGTGAGCGGAATAACTGATGAATCAAAAAGGAGATTTAATAATAAATCTAAGAATGAACAAATGCCAAAAATATTGATATATTTGGAAGAGGCTCATAATTACTTATCTCAAGATGAATTTGATCCAAACAAGGACAAACCGTATGTCGAGCTCGCAAAGGAAGGACGAAAGTTCCAGTTGGGGCTAGTATATGCTACCCAGGAAGTCTCGGTTGTTGATGACTACATTCTTTCAAACACTGCAAACTGGTTCGTGATGCATCTCAATACTAAAAAAGAGACCAAAATATTGTCAAACTACTATGATTTTGAAGAATTTAGCAGAGGTATAAGAAAAATAGACAATAAAAAAGGGTACGCACGAGTCCGAACAGCTTCCGGTTCGTTCACGGTACCTGCTCAAATTAGAGAGTTTACGTCAGAGTGGGTATATGAAATCATAAGTTCCTCAGGAACAAGCGCGCCTCCTGAAGTATATAATATAGGATTAGAAGCAGATAGTCACAGCGACTTAGATACAGATGTGAGGTACGAGATCGAGGCTCCAGAGGCACACAAGTGGCGTACTGATGCATATGATACGTATGATGGTGTAAGATGGAAAAGAAGTGGAGAAGCAGAGAGTTATAAGGAGCCTCTTCCGTTTAACGGATTAACTGAAAATCAGATAGAATATCAAGTAACTACAAAGACAGAAACGGACGCACTTCCTGCACCATGGCATCCAGAAAAAATTTCAGGAGTAGATGACATTTTAGTGACTTCCGAAGATGGTCTTCGTTCGAAGGAGAAGTTGGCAGTTGACACAACCTACTCTGGTGTCAGCAACATCCCAATAAAAGAGCCCGAAACTCTTTCGGAAGTTGAAAGATCTAATTTAGAAGACGTAGAAGGTATTCTAACTTTTGATGAAATACAGGAAAAATATACCCAGTTACCGGAAGACATTCCTAACCGATTACGAGAGCGCACAGAGGAGATTATAGAGGGTACTGAGACATTATACGAAGCGGTGATCGCTGTTCGCGACTGGCTTAAACATTCAAAAAAGTATTCACTTGAACCCACAACTCCTAAGACAAATGTTGCAAGCAAATTCGTATTTGAAATGGAAGCCGGTATGTGCCAACATTTTGCCACTTCCATGGTAGTAATGCTTCGAACACAGGGAATCCCTGCTCGGTATGTAGTTGGATACTCTGCAGGTCATAAGGCTGATGATGGTCACTATGTTGTTAGAGGTAACCATGCTCATGCATGGACGGAGGTATTTTTCCTTAGGTACGGATGGATCCCATTCGAACCGACTGCCAGCGCAGAGCGAGAGGCAGCAGATAATGCGGGTAATAAAGAAACCGATAGAAGAGAATCAAATTCCAATACAGAATACGAATCGAGTACGGACAAGACAGATGGTGAGTAACTATGCCATTTGACAGAGAGCGACCAAATCTGCTAGGCGCTGGGGGGTTCGCAAGTGACGATGATGCTATAGCACAACTTCGGAATCTCGATATGGGGCCCTCTGTTGATGTGCCAAGTAGTGCTGATTTAGGAGCTGTTGACTCGCAGAGAGCGGGCATTGAAAACTTGCCAGAAAAGGTAGTCGCAGTAGACGGTTCACGTGCTGAAGCCCCCGTTGACATTGAAGAGATAAATGCACAAGTAGGGTTTATTGAAATTGCAGTCACCACTGTTGACTCCGCTTTACTCAGAAAATATAGAAGCAGCGGAAACCGATTTGTCCCTCCGACGATTGAAGATAGCTCAGTTGATGTTGAACATGTTCGGATGGTCTTACCCTCTCAAAATGCTTATTTTAACAATAAACCACCTGAGCCGGTCGGTTTTCGAGAAATGCTCTACCACAATTTCCGTGATAAAGAGGTGAGGAACACTTCTCTACTCAAGTTTATGACGGACCTTTTAACAATAAAGGGTGATGTGAACAATAATAAAATAAGGCTCAAAAAGTGTCCATATAGAGAAGAGTCAGGCTGTCAATTAGAACATAGAGTACCCGTTGATAGCACTGTAGAATGCCAACATACAAAAAATAAGACCGGTGAAGAATCACCACTTTTCCCGACGGACCGACTGCGTATTTATGAAAAAGTGAGTAATCGATCTACTAATATCAACGCTATGCACCTTGTTATGCAAGTTGTTGAACATCTTGCTCTCGGCATAACGATCCAAGATGCAGCCAGAACTAATGAAGCGTCAACAAGAGTATCAAAAACGGTGTTTATGAAAGATGGGCCATTGGCCCAGCCTGATTCGACGTCTGCATGGATAAGTCGTGGTATGTCTGATTTTCTTTATAATCTCCGAAACGATGGAGACACACCAATAGTTGTTGGGTTTGACAAGTCAGGTGAGTTCGCGAATTTTAGAGGAAAAATTAGAAATAGAAGTGACTCTGATGGCGATAAGATCCTAGAACCAGACGAAGTAGTCCCGATGTCCTCTGAATTCATCTTTGAACGAGTAAAACCTCGATCTTCAAATGAAATGTTCGGACGAAAAAGTTACTATGGAAAATCATTTCTGTATAAATCTCCATCAGACTATTGTTTTTCTCTTACCATCGGACCACGTGAATATAAAGATGGAGCAACAAATGGTGTCAAAGCGCGCCCAGGCCATGATAATCTTCAATACAAGCCATCCGATTATCCAACTTTATCTCCAGCAGTAGCCGCAGTTTATGATACTGAACTTTCGCTAATTAAAGACAGTGTGATTCCGATCCATTTGGCTCACGATCGAGCCACTATTCCAGAACGAGTCGGCAACAAGGTATTGGGCGAGTTAGTCGACCGGGAACTCGCTGGAGCTGATAGAATTTATGGCGAATAGACATCTATTCTTGAATCACACACTTAGATAATATCGTAGTCAAAAATCGTGAATGGATTCAAGAGTGCAAATTTAAATAAGATTTTTATTTGGTTTGATAGACTAGTGCTGGCTGGAGAAAACTCTGATCAACTGGGCCGTACCTTGGCCAAAGACACACAGGCTTGTTTTCCTCAGTTATTGGATTCAACAAATACTATCTGTGGTTTCCTATCTCCATACTGCGCGTAGAGATCTGCCTTTTTGAAATAATCACTGTGCATAAAGACATCATTCAATTTTAAATATTTTATTGATTTAATTATTCCGTTTTTATCATAGAATGTAGTATAAGAAAAGTATGGCAAAAAATTTAGCATGGATATGGGGGTTGCTTAACTTCTTACTTGAAGGTAAGTAAGTGAGTGTAAGTATCGAGAGGTATACTCAATTAAGTACCTATAGATACTTAATTAAATCTCCGTCAATATAAGAGAGGAGAAGAGACCTGTTTTGGAAGAAGGGGGAATTGTGTTTTTGATAGAATACGAAGAGGTGTGATTGAATAACTATGTATATTCAAATTCAAAGATTGAATCTAAAATCTTGTTCTCTCATAGAGTGTGTTGGTGTCTAATTTTCACGTCGACCAAGGATTTCTGTTGGCCTGAATCAAAAAGTAAGATGATCTCGTTGGTGGTGTATTCTGGGTGGCGGAGCTCTGGTTTCATGTCGATAGGGATATTGTGAATTCATTCAATTCTCTGATCAATGGTTTTGACCAATCCCTGTTCAATTCTAACACCCCTGGTAGCTCCCAGAGGAGGTTTTTATTATTTGCAACTGGTTTTGCATCGGGAGGGTATGAAAACCAATTAGAGAGTTCAGAGAGGATCTATATTCTTGAACCAAACTTCGACTTGTAAATCAAGAATTATATTTCTACGACGCGATCATTATCTAGGGTATTGTTTGAGACCAAGGACGTACTCTATATAATTGGCAAACTGATGATTTTCAATAAAGCATGAAGTGAATTTTTTTAGAGATATAGGGATCTTCCTAAGGACTACTGATACGCTAACAAATTGAAGTACCATATAGAGACTACGGCGTGAACTACTACATCTATACAGTATTTATTTTATCAAACCTCATCTAATTCTTAGACCCACTATAGCCTAAGGAAAAGTGATAAGTTAAACCGGACACCGCTCTATTATATATATCTCAGTTTACACGGTTAAAATATTCAACTTTGTTTTTTACCACCATCAGTTTGAGCAGATCCTGTAAAAGAATTAAAACCATCATTTCCCTGCTCCGCAGATGATTCTGATATTGTCTCGCCACTACCAGATGA
>LKMJ01006623.1_pt1 | contig 10921 bp, 5 predicted proteins | sample 643391 | NCBI WGS metagenome assembly LKMJ01 (sample SAMN04112250, study PRJNA286221) | soda lake metagenome | biome: soda lake; feature: Kulunda Steppe; material: water; isolation source: sample PL-Br10 brine of Picturesque Lake | place: Russia: Kulunda steppe | collected 2010-07
AAACACATACATTCAGAGCGAATTTCAATACACAGAGAAGAACGATGCTTTACTTGCGGTCGCAGTCTTGCACATCGGGTTTGATCGAGTAACCGTATAACTCGATTACGCACCTTGACCGCCGGAACCAGTTGAGAGAATAGCTTGGCCCATGAGCCTGTCATAAATTTAGCCGGATCATATTTGCACCCTCTCGTCTCTAACTTTCTCATTAACCTTGAACAAGCCCCAATTCCGATTAAAGCTAAATCATTTTCGCTGGAATTATGTCAACTCTGTATAAGACTCAATCATGGATGTACACTCGAAAAAGACGATGAGTGATCAAAAAACGAAAATTCGAAATATTGCAAGATAGTATGTCACGAATTGAATTTCAAGACTTCCTAAATAACTTAACAACAATACCAGAACCATCTGATGAAGAACTCAATGCAGATCATTTACGCGAGCCTTATCATGATTTCAAGAATTTGACTAATTCATTCGGTCAAGATATTAATGAAGACATATTGTGCGAAATGTTCTCTAAAGGAACTGACCATGTTACGTTCATCCGGTATATTTTGAATATGAGTCAAGAAGTGTTCAAAAAAGAACTTGAGGATTTCTCACAGTTTTCTTCAATTGATGCACAATTGTCAGATCTTGTTGGACAAGCGCAAAATACCTCGCTAACTGGTAGCGGAAACAAAGCAAGAGAATTTTCTAAACATCTCTTATCAGAATATGAAACAAGATTTAAGAGTGAAATAATCTCAGCCAATGAAGATTTTGCACATGAAAGGCTATTAGAAGAGCGATATACTGAAAAAAGACGATCGGCACTTGAAGGGCAACAACACGGTAGATATGTAGAGAATGAAGTTGAGCAAATTCTTACGAATTGTGGTCTTAATCTTGACAAAGATTATCAAAAAGATAGATCACCGCCTGTAGGAGATAGTGACAAAGATGTTGATTTTGTAATCCCAGAACTAAATTTGCTAATAGAATGTAAAGGATATGTTACAGGTGGTTCCAAATTGAATAGTGCTGTTGCAGATGTAGAAAAAGTAGATTGTCCAGACGATTGGAACTTTTTATTCGTGTTTGATGGAGATGTTTTAGTAGGTATACCCACATTACTAGATGAATTCAATTCACTTTTAGACAGGGGGGTGATAGATGGGATATACCAATTGAAAGATTTGGACACATTAAAAAAGCAAATAAAAGATTTACAGTCTGGAAATCATGTCTCTTTCTTAAAGAAATCAAAATCTGAAGTACAGTCAGATCTTTCTGAGATACCTACAGAAAAAATAGAGCTATCAGGTGTAGACGAGATACTATTGGCCTTTCGAACGTTGGATGAGACATACGACACTGACAACCCAGTTGATACATTAACACAAGGCTTGTCAAGTGATCCAAAAATAATAGATGTACTTCGTCTTATAGTAAACCGTTCAGAAGGGAGATTTGCGACAGAACTCCATCCGTATATTGACTCGGATGAGCATCAAAATCCAGGATATGATAAAATTTTAGATTTGGTTGAAAATGATACTGGAAATAAACTCTGTTCGAGTATATCAGATGGTCTGCATGAAAATCAAAATATAAAAAATGAAATCAGTTCATTTTTACATAAAGATGTAACTTATTTCAATATTATATCTAATAGATATCTGCAAAAGGCAGGGGTATCAATGAAAAGCGGGCATACTGGAGATTATCTTGAGGACAAGGTTGAAAATATACTTGAGAACCTCGGGTATGAAAAGAATAAACATTATTTTAGAGACAAATATGCGAAATTTGTAAATGATGGTGAAACAGTAAAAACTAGCAAAGCACCGGATTTTGTCATACCTGATTTAAAGGACCCGAAAATAGTCATTGAGGCGAAAGCATTCAATTCCGATGGGTCAACACAAACGGATGTTTCTGGAGACGTGAAACAAAAGATTGTAGATAAAATTCCTAAAGAGAATAGAAATAATGTCAAAGTCATCCTTGTTACCGATGGTGATGGATGGAAACTCCGTACACCTGATTTAAAATCTCTTGTTGATTTATATAATGACGGGATTATAGACGGTCTCTTTCAGATATCGACTCTTGATCGTCTTGAAGAGGAAATAACTAATACCATCGCAGAACCAGAATCTAAACAAGTCGATCTTGATACTTATGGTTCAAATTGATCTCAATGGAAATCGAGTTCCAGAGTTCCCACAAATGCGGTTTATGGGAAATAAACGGAAGCTGATAGATTTTATTGATAATAAAATAAGTTGTGTTGAATTTGATTCAGTTTTCGACGCGTTTGCTGGGTCAGGGACTGTGTCGCATAAATTCAAACGAGATGGGTTGCGTGTGGTGTCAAACGACCTATTGGAATTCTCATATCATGTTACTAATGCAGTTATAGAAAATAATGAGACCACACTCTCGAATGCCGATGTTGACTTCTTAGTTAATACAACAAATGATTCTTCATTTATCCAATCTACATTCGAGGGTTTGTATTACCCCGATGAAGAGAATGAATTTCTTGATAGAGTGCGGACGAACATTGACGACCTTGATAACGAATATAAGCAAAGTATTGCAATAGCAGCTCTTTGTAGGGCATGTCAAAAGAAACGTCCTCGTGGAATATTCACATATACTGGACTAGACAAATACCAAGATGGTCGTAGAGACTTGGAAATATCCATGGAACAACAGTTTAGAGAAAATGTTGAAGCATTTAATAATGCAGTCTTCGACAACGAAAATGATAATATAAGTTATAATAAGAGTGTTTTCGAAGTGGACGTTGATGTTGATCTAGTCTACATGGACCCACCATACGTCTCAAAACATTCTGACAATCGGTATTTGCGACGGTATCACTTCATCGAAGGACTCTGCTCGTATTGGGAGAATAGAGAAATAGATGAGTCAACCAAAACGAAGAAAATAAAACGCCGAGAAGGAAATCCGTTCAATCATAAAGACGAGATTTATGATGCATTCCACAGACTATTCGAACAAAATCAAGATTCGACACTAGCAATCTCATACTCGTCAAATAGTATCCCAAATAAAGACGAAATGCTTGATATCCTTTCAGAATACAAATCAGACGTGACTGTGTTTTCTGAAGAATACAGTTATCAATTTGCAAACAGTGCCAAAGGTACAGAAAACGATGACGTTGATGAATACTTATTCATTGGTAAATAAGGTATTCTAAGTAAGAGGAGATCACATGAAAGAAATAGGAAATCGCGTTATCGATAATAATGCTGGACTGTTGGATGATGACAAAGAAGGCAGAGTTACCGATGTTTTTGAGCATTACCTCACCAAAGCAATTGACGAAGACCGACAGAACAGCTTCCGAATGGATATCGGAACTGGATTCCTCTTTTTCTCTGGGTTTAAAGCGATCTCTAATACATTCAAGCAATTAATTGAAACTGATACTGTTAGTCAGATCGAAGATGCGGATTGGGGGACTGATGCTCCAATCCGAGTTGTAATGGGGATTGAAACATCTACACGGACAAAATCAATTCTGCTATCTTTAGTCACCGACCAAGTAATTGAATACGATGACGAGACAATCAAGGTCCTCAAAGAGTTCACAAAGAATGACTTAATCGATTTCCGGGTGATTACTGACCGGACTTTCCATCCAAAACTGTACAGCTTTTATCTCCGATCTGATGTCCCCGATGATGTCTGGGCTGGGTCAGCTAATTTCAGCAAAGGAGGGCTGCAAAATAATATCGAACTTACAGTACAAATGCAGACTGGGAACCAAGACCGGGAATTATTCCGAGAATGGTTCGACAAGCTGTGGGAAAGTGGCGAGGAAGACCTTGACGTATTAGAGGTTATTGATGATGTCCAAGAGAATGACTATATTTACCAGCCTCCCTCAATCTTTTTCGCCAAGCTCATCCGGTATCTTGACCGGGATTATCTGCTGGACAGTGAAACGTCAACAGATGGATCACCGCTTCTAGAGTACCAAAATCTTACGTACAACATCGTAATGGAACGACTCCAGCGTTATGGAGGTTACATTCTATCGAACAGTGTTGGGACTGGGAAGACATATGTTGCCGCTCAGACTGCTGCAACCTATCGGCGACGATCTAAAGATGAAGAAATTCTGGTAGTCGCACCTTCGAGTGTGACAGGAGAATGGGAGCAAGTGTTTGAAGAGTTCGATATTGACTCGGACACAGAATTCCTCTCGATGGGGATGCTACAGAAACAACCGCTCGAGGAAGCTTCTGAAGGAGATCGTGTTTTTGATTATCGGGACTATACAGATCGGTTCAGCCTGATAATTGTCGACGAGGCGCATAATTACCGGAATGACAGCAACCGGAGAAAGAACTTGGAAGACATTATTCGACAAAACAGTAACTCAGATGTTCTTCTAACAAGTGCTACACCAATCAATATTAGTCCGGAAGATCTGTTCTCATTAATTGATTTATTTTATCGAGCAGGTAGAGTCCAACAATTCGAAAAAGCGGGGCTAAAGTCACACTATGAAAACACGAGACAAGAATTAAATAAACTTGATAAGTATGACGACCTTAGTAATACCCTCATTCAAGACATCAAACAGATAGAAAATGAGTTGTCTATCAAAATTACGTGGCGTATCATTCAAGAGGAGTTTAGACAAGACCTTAGAGAGTTAGCAGGAGATGATGTAGAGTACGAAGACCCAGAGATCACCGAAGAAGAGTATGATTATCCTGTCCAGTACCAGAAAGATGTTTTTGAAGAGATTATCCCTTTCCTCGACCAGCTCAACTATGAACCATCGAAATTGTGGGATGGACAAGGGTACCAAGACTTCGATAACCTGATTTTCCGACATAAATGGCGATTGTACAAACGGCTGGAAAGTAGTCTTAAAGCGTTCCACGATAGTATCGACAATCTTCACAAGCGATTCATTCTATATTACGAGTCTATCAAGAGAGATACTGCAATTGAAGAAAGTGACGTCAGTACCTTGTCTACCAGTATTGACCCTGAAGAAGCCGCTAATTCAACAGATTTCGAACGGTTAGGAACAGTCGTTACTACGTACCGGACACTTGATTCAGATCTGCAGCAAATAGTACTTCAAAACCTCAAAGAAGACATTGATCTTATAGAGAAAATGTTAGAACGGATTACATCCGCATTCGGTCAAACATCTACAGTCCCTTATTCAGGAGATAGGAAAGTTTCCCGACTGAAAGATATCGTCAAGAACAAATTAGATAATGATAAACCAGTTGTTATATTTTCACAGTACAGTGATACTGTAGAGTATCTGTATCAGAGCATATCTACAGAATTTGAACGAGTGCGCCGTATTCACGGAGGACTCTCCGAAGACAAGGAAGACTTCGTCTCTTGCTTCAATCGTGGCGAATTCGATGTGATCATTACAACCGATATGCTGGCTGAGGGAGTGAATATTCCACGTGCAGATGTTATCGTGAATTTCGACCTTCCATATAACCCGATTACACTCATTCAGCGTACTGGGCGAGCGTTACGAATTACGAATCCCAAAAAAGTAGAAGTTCATAACTTCCGCCCGGCTGATTCTATTGACCGAGAGCTTGAGCTTTATGAGAAATTGGACGCGAGACTTGACACAATACTTGATATCGTCGGTCTGGACTTCATTGTCTGGTTAATGGACGAAAAGAAAATTGAGCAGTTACACGAAGAAGAACGTGAAGAGTATCTAGAAAGTTTGGATGAGTATAACGAAACGATGGCTTCGTCTGATCCAAGTGAAATAGCACCAGAACAGGCACCACCGGAAGAAACTCGAACAGATCGTATCTTACGTCGAGCGATTGACAACTACAACCTGACGCCCGATGATGTCTCAGTAGTGTCGGAATCAATACGTCGACCAATCTACACTGTCTTGGAATCGTCCGGAGATCAAGAGCACAGCACCGCAGATACTGATGCTGAAGTTCGTGAATCAGCTTTATCGAATTTCGCAATTCTGGGTGAAACTGGAGGTGAAGCATCTATTTGGACCCCGCTACATGGAAGCGTCAAATCAGGATCGGGGGAAGATATACTCACAAAAAGAGATAAGCAGGTTATCAAAAAAATCCAGGAAGAACGACAAGAACAGTACAACCGAGAACGGGTTACAGCAGGCCAGTTAGGCCGTGCCACCTCACAATTAGTAGAGAAAGTGGATGTAGTAATCTCTCAATTATCTGACTCTGGAATGGAAGAGACACTAACAGCCGTGCGTGAGCGACTGGAATCTGACGCGTATACAGTACCTCAACGCAACACCCTGGAAAATAGTTTGTCGTCTATTCAAGAAGAAGATTACGGGTGGATGGCAAATCCAGATAATGAAATCCGCAAGTCATCAGAATGGCAAACCATTATCTCGCTGTCGGAAAAAGGGATAGACAAATCTGGTCAAAGTAAAGTGAAGGCCGTGGTTAAATACAAAAACGATGACTGAAAAAACAAATCTCCCGAATATGCTCGATGCAACACCACATGAAGGAACTACTGGAGACTATGGATACCAGTACCTTGTTGATGTCGGATATTTTGAAGAGCCCACATCAGACACAGTAACCTACCAGCCTGACTGCGATGTCGAATACCAATTCAGTATCGAGGGGTCAGTACGGATAGCATACTTCGAGTTCCCGATGTCGAATGTGCCCCAGGACACGCCGAAGAAGATAACACAAGAATTGAAACGAAAGACTCGCCTACAATATTTTTGGTTCTTCGATCCGGAGATGGACCGGGTTCAAGTCTTCCGTGCGTCTCGGGGCAACTTTCAGTTCATTTACAACCCAGGCCTTCATAAAGGGACGACAGCAGAAAGTAAGTTGGATAAGTTAGAACGGGTTTCGGAGGACATCAATGTCCTCTTCGATTATAAGGACGTTGTTGACCGTTTTTACCAAGAATTATGGGATCACCGTTCTGACCTCGCTAACTCAATCACAACCGAGAGTGGATACTCTCTCAGCAAAAAACAAGAACTCCTGTCTGCACAGCGAATTATTGACCGAACAATCTTCCTCTACTTTCTTGTTGAGCGAGGTGTGGTTATCCCTCTCAACGACTCCAAGGAGATGGTACCAGGAAAAACAGATCGCATATTCAATACGCTTGTTGATAAACACGATAACTTCTGGACCCTCCTACAAACTATTTTTTTCCAGCGATTAAATTCAAAAGATAGCAATGATGTCAAATTCTCAGGTTCGTATTGGCTACACGTTCCGTACCTCAATGGTGGCCTTTTCCAACCCGAGGACCTAGAAACAGCGGACGGTACAATCATCACAGAGGATGAAGAGCTCGTTGTTGAAGACTTCGACTGGGAAGCTCTCATCAATGAATTAAACGAATACAATTGGCTTCTAGACGGTCTCGAAGGAACAGACGAGGATGAAAAAGATACTGTTGGTAATCTTACTCCGGCAGTTCTCGGATATATTTATGAAAAATTCGTTATTTCCGTGAGCAAAGTTGGGAATGATGTTCGCCTGAGTGACTTAGATCCGTCTGAGCGTGACGATCTTCTTTCGGAGGGGAACAGTGAGGTTGGAGCGTACTACACTGGCGAGGATATAACGGATTTCAAAGCTCGACGTGCTCTATGGGAAGGTCTCTTAGAAAAAATAGACGAAGATATAGAGGAAGAAGAAACGCCCAGAACACTAAATCACAGCGATTTGTACCGAGCAGGAGAACATCAAACGGAGGCAATCGAATCTGATCAAAAAGATGGGTTTGACACTCTTTACGAGGATTACCCATCATCTCCAGAGGTATTAGAGTACCTTGATTCGAAACTCCAGGAGTTGAAGGTGTGCGACCCAGCAGTCGGAAGTGGATCATTTGCTCTTGCGGTTGCGAACACGCTGTTCGAGTGGCGGTCGATGTGTCGACCAGATACTGATGAGTACGTACTTCGTCGGCAAATCATTGCGCAAAACATCTTTGGCGTAGACATTCTTGAAGGAGCAACAGAGATTTGTAAACTTCGTCTGTGGTTATGGCTGATCAGCGCAACTCCAGTGGATACAACCGAAGGGTACCCAGTAGACAACCGGGATGAAACACCACCGTTACCAGATATTACGTTCAACATCCGAACTGGGAATAGTCTTATTGGGTTTACCCATACCACTGCTGTAGCCGACCAACAACATACATTGGACTCCTCGGAAATGGAAGAGCAATTCCGGCAGTACGGGGAGGATGTCAGTGAATACAGAAAATCTGCTGATCCGGAAAAAGATATGAAGCGGAAGCTGAATAAACGTCATAAGGAATTAAAAAAGGACCTTGACGAATGGTATGCAGGCACTCAGAGTGATACGAACAACAATCGGCTCTCTATGACAGACCACGTTGATGATGTCAGTGCTGCTTGGACTAGTCTTAACGCAGTACCCCAATCATCAACGACACTTAGCATCAACATTCCAGACGGTATCCCTGACAAGGTCGGCGAATATCTGGAGCGTGAAGGGTTTACAACATACAAATACAAAGCTCGTTTAGACAGCCCGACACATGACAAGAAAGGGGTAACAGAAATCTTTGATCAGCTTCGGCAACATTTCTCCAGTCCAGATGATTGGGATGTGTTAGTTGAACGAGAATACGCAGCACAAGACTTTGATAAAAAAGAACTTGACGCGTGTCACTGGCCTCTTGAATTCCCCCACGTATTTTTGAATAATGGTGGGTTTGACGTCGTCATTAGCAATCCGCCATATGGTGCGTCACTAAGTCCTAAAGAAGAACCTCTATTGAATAGTGAGAGTAATTACAATTGCCAAGGGGCAAATGATTCTTGTGAGTGGTTCTATGAGCGTGCACTGGATCTCGTACATTCTCAGGGTGTTGTGTCGTACATCGTTAGCAAAAGCGTCTCATTCTACAGTTCTTGGTCCGATATCCGAGAAAAGCTAATAAAAGAGACTGAGTTCAAGCATATATTTGATGTTGGACTTGGATTCGTGGGAGTAAATCTTGAAACGGTAGCCATTATCCATACAATCAACGGTGCTCCAGGCGAGGGAACGCCGACAATCCATAGAAGTCGGAATACCCGGAGTACAACAGCGAACCAGCCAGTATATATTGGTTGGGCCAGTCAAAATGCAATGCAAGAATCGGGCACGATTATCCTAAACCCATTCACAACAGAAGACGAAAAGATAGTATCCGCATTTGAGTCGTGTAGCAGGTTCAAACGGTACTGGCGTCAGAGGCCTTTCCGTGGCGTGTATATTCTTGGTAATGACCGGCAAAACATCATAGAGGGAGGAACGCCATTTATTGATGATAATCCTGCATTGCAACGCTACTATCTTGACTCAGATGGTGTTCGGTACATCGATTTGGATAATCTAACCCAGTCTAATCAAAAGAGCGCAAAAAAGACACGCCACCCACGACTATTATTTAAGGTGCTCAGAGGTAGTCGAGTAGTAGTATATAAAGATGAGACAGGCCGATTTGTAAGTACTGGTGACATTGTTAATGCGCCGGTTGAAACAACTGATACACCACATACACTCGCTACGTTATACGCGGTCCTCAACTGCCCTGCTGTATCGTATTATGTGCATAAGTTGGTGTATAATGAATCAACCGAAACAGCACGGAATCTTGATGCACCTTACATCAAAAAGATCCCTATCCCTACGATCTCTGCTGAACAAAGTGACACGCTGACAAAAGTTGCAGACTATGCGTTATTCCTTAATCAGTACTCTAGTGATTCGGGTTTAGATTCGGAAGTAGATGAACTTGCAGAATTCTTTGCTCGATTGTGCGACGCAATGACGGCTAGTTTGTATTTTGATCTGTCACATACAGGTATTGATGAGGTATGGGAAAACCTCGGTGAGAGTGCACAAACAATCGAATACAACGATTGGGCAGATGAGCGGTTCTCTACCGAACCGTATCCAGAGGAAGATACCGAACAAATCTATCGTGACATCTCTAGTAGTTGCTCAAGTATTGACATAGAACAGATTCAGGAAGTAATAAATGAAGTAGAGGACAGTCCAGTATTAAACCGCATTTCTGAAGTATTGGATAGATGATATAATGTCATTTGTTCACTGTCTAGTTGATCATCTTCTTGTCATGTGTTCGATTTAAATTTGTCACTATAGGTTCTGACCTTCGCCGATTTCTTCGGCAGTACTTCGGTTAGTTTGTCGACCCATGAGAATCCGAAGTTGAGCATGACCGTTCTCGTCACAGGGTCTACAACTTGTTTAAACGGAGGGTATTGATTATTCCACTTCTAATTGATTGGAGATTGAACTTCTTCCACAGTGACCTCTATGACAATCCTTCCACCATCGAGCGAAACCTCGTAGACTCCAGCTCCCCGGCCAATTACCATTCTCCGTGGTATTAAAAATCTGCTTGTCGATGGTATTATACGATTCACAGTGGATTTTCCACTAATGAGTGAGACTGTGAATATCGAAGTATACTGTGATGAAGAGGATGGAGTATTTGGAGTTGCGAGCGAACATCGTCCAGACCTTCCTAAGCCGTTTGACGACCAACTTCAGAATTGGGTACAGAGTACGTTCAAAGATTTAGAAGCTGGTGATGAGCTTCTAGAGGCGGGAGAGATGGTGTACAGTCCTAACGGAGACATCATTCGGTTCGAAGCAAAGTAGTCTGATTCTAGTGCCAAGATTATATTGGTAAGCTATCTATTCAACTAGTATAGTATGTCAGAAGTAATAGGCATTATCAGAAGTGTTGAAGCTCTCTGAGAGCGTAATGGTGGGATGACTCAAGAGGGCAGCAAATTAAGCGGGGTTGATCCGGAGCAGTTGCGCCAGCAACTGAGAACGGAGACTGACGC
>LKMJ01006624.1_pt1 | contig 10920 bp, 15 predicted proteins | sample 643391 | NCBI WGS metagenome assembly LKMJ01 (sample SAMN04112250, study PRJNA286221) | soda lake metagenome | biome: soda lake; feature: Kulunda Steppe; material: water; isolation source: sample PL-Br10 brine of Picturesque Lake | place: Russia: Kulunda steppe | collected 2010-07
ATAACCCATCTGACGAACCTACCAAAGCAAACCACTTGGACACTAACGGTTGGTACCTAACAAAATTCAAAGACGGCGAAATAATTGAGTACGAAGATCCAAACCAAGATGCAAAAGTCAGAGCAGAAGGATCTTCAGTCATCCTCGAAGCACACGGTGAAAAACAAACAGAAGAACGAGACAACCACGAAAAGGCACAGAAATCCGTTATCGAATTCATCCGTAGCCGGAATCCAATCGGAAAAGGCGGAAGCGAAATCGAAGTACCATTCCCAGATGGAGAACTAATGAACGAGACCAACGATGAAAATTGACATTACCCCACCTGGAGATTGGGAAGAAGCAGGATGGAAAGTAATTGATCCATGCAACTACCAACACCACATTCTCGAGATAAACGACGACGATGGAAACAGAGAAATGATGCTATGGCTTTCGGGAGAGCACTACCGAATTACAGTTGGAACAGAAACAACACTCCCCAACAAGAAACACGTCAGCATGGAAAAATACGAAGATGAGGATGAAGCTATCATGGAAGCGATTAAGTTCGCCAAGAAACATCCGACCCTAGATAGCATGAAAGAATACCTTAGCTAAATACGAATAAAAAACAGCAAGATAACAATCAATACATGCTATCACTCGTAGACAAGCTAAAAAACAAGGTTGACAGTGGGTGGACATACAACCGCTTCAACAAGAAGGGAAACGAAAAACACTGTTGGACAAAAGGGAGTAAACGACTGTCTATCTGCGTTCAAACAGGAAGAGAGTATACATCCGGTACAGTAGTCAAGATCACAAACACGGAGGACGGAACAACGCAGCCCATCTCAAATGGATTCGTTGCGACAGAACAACGAGCTCTCATTCTCGCAGATATGTACATGAGCGAAAACAAAACGAATCCAGCCACATTCATGGAAACAGATCGTACTACATCAAATGCAGGACCAGAAAACCTCGTCAAACAGGAAAAATGGCTTGAAGCGCACAGTTATGACTACGAATTCGATGTAATCAGCAGAGAAGTCGTGGTAAAAGAAGCGAGAATAACATAGCAACGAATTCGGACACAAGCAGAGCAGTACAAAGAGATATTAGCCGACAGAAAACACCATGACAGAGACAACACTTTCAGATTTCTCGTCTTCACAAAAGAAGACTCCACCAGAAAACCAGCAGAACAACAGAAAACAAACCAATAAAGAAAACACCGATCAAACAGCTCAGCGAGTAGAGGCCCCCACAACAAACGAATTCAAAGAAACCCCATCAGACTACCCAACTACCACAATCAAAGAATTGGCAAACTCAACTGAAACGGGGAAGCTACAAACTACAGACTGCGTTGTATCGCCCACATTCGCTTCAGTAGCAGGCGAAGGCCATATGGGAAGCCCATCACCAATCGAGAACAAACAATCCGTTCTCAAGGTGCTACAGAGACTAACAGATCTCCCTGTCGTTCTAACAGGAGGTGGAATGGGAACCCCAATGGGAGCAGGAGCAGTATACGGAAAGCTCACAAAAGTAACCGAATGTAAGAATACAGTCAAAGTACACGTAGAAGAGCTATATCGAATTAGCGGGAGAAACAGAGACAGAACACACAAATCCAAGATTGGATCATACTGCATCTCTGTACCAATCACCAAAAACGACTGTCGAGCAACAATCAAAGCACTTTCAGAATACGCTCAAAACAAAACAGAATATCTAGACCCAGCAAAAAAGGAAAAGAAAGACAAGATCAACAGATACCTCAAAGCATTCGACGACCTCGAGCCAGGAGACAAAATCACGATCCCCACATACACGACACGACTAAACGTTGTTTCAAAACCTTACAAAACTCACGTATCAATACCAAGAACAAACGGAGAAGATAGAAAACGCGAAGTAACGTCCATCGTTGTGAACAATCCCAATGGAGGCTTCTATCAACTCGGACTTTCAACCTCAACATCAATCAAATCAAATCAATCTCTAACGTGTTATATTAGCTCATCAAAAAGCACAGCAGTAACACCGAACACCACATTTACACGAGACACGAAATTCAATATTGCAGATGCAGAAATCAAGAAAATTCCTAACCCAGTCGATCCAACGGTAATCGACCCAGACGAAGAAATTCTAAATTCTCCACTACCAGAACCAAGACTCCAGAAAAACATGAATGATATATCTGGTGTTGGGCAGAAAACGACAAGACGGTTATTCAAGATCACCGAGAATAGGCACTCCGCACACACAATCGCACACTCAATTTTCAATGACGAAAATCTACACCCAAACAACCTTGACGAAATCATGGATGTAATAGACAGCCTGCCCAACAGCGAACAGGTATACGAACAGCTGAAATCAATAGCCGAAAACATTGAGAACTAAGCACAGATGAACAGTCAAAGAAACGTAGTTGAAAAAGACATCAGCGCACTCAACAAATACGCAAGGCTAGCAAGAAACACAAACGACGAATTCTACGAAGCCTGCGTAGAAGGATTAGTAGACTCAATCAACAGCAACAAATGCGAGATCGACGAAGAAAGAGGAATACGAAAACAAGGAAAATCAAGCCAAACCAAACTCATCACATAATATAGAACAGGAAATTATATAAAATTACACAGAGACATAAACACATGAAATTCTTTACAGCAGCAAACGGCGTCGGGGGAGTTGGACGAAATGGCAAGGAGAACCACCAGCTCACAAAGTCATCATGGGAAAGCACGAAACAAACGATGACGAAGACACCTGGACTACAGTACGAGCATACGACATCGCAGAGCGTGGAGCATACGATGGAGACGTGATCATCAAAGACGGAGCAACAGGACCACAAGACATCCCTTATGCCCACGACATACCATTCGAAGACCTAACCGAATCACAACAAGAAGAATTCAGGAAATACGCGATTGAAGAATTCGAAAAAGATAGAAAGCGAAGAGCAGAAAAGAAAACCAAAAAATGAAATCTTTAGCAAAAAGAATAGCAGAAAAACACCCAATATTCCTACTGCTACTCGCAGCAGTAACAGTCGTGATCATTATCGAGTACACAAACGGGTTACTACCCAGATTAATTCTCATACCAATGCTTTTACTCACCGCATTTGTTCTAGGATATATATCAGAATAGCATAAAAATGGTAAACTGCCTCGGGGTCAACCCCGTGGCATCCGCCTCGTTATTCTGTGAATCTCCTCGGGTTAAAAATCAACTATGGTTATTTAACCCTCGAATAAGATAATATGGGATATGGATATGCCTACTCCATACAAGAATCTAGAACTAACTGATCCAGAAACAGATGAAACAATCGAACGCAGTGGCTACATTCTTATGAAATGTGCTGCATGTAACTATGAATGGACCTTGGAATTCGGAGCCAACCACCTAGCAGGACCATGCCCAGAATGTTCAAAATCTGGAACAGAAGAAAACCGCATCCCAACAGCACTTACAGTCCTAATTAGAGACATAGAATTTGTTCAGATGTCAGACGAGATAGAGTCAGAAACAAAAGCAGAATCAGTCCTTAACATTTTACAGTCTAATATGGACTCATGGATACGCCGCATTCGAAATATGACTACTGCCAAAAATTGGGAGTTAGAAAAAGCATCTTCAATAGGAAGTGAAAAAACAGAATTCAGATTCCGACGCGAAATCACAGCAGACGACGATATCACATACGACAGTTTACTAGCCAAAGATGAAAAATATGAAGAATCAATGGCAGAATTGAAAGCAAAAAGTAACAACTAACAACCGCAACACATTCTCGCTAACAACGTTATCAGGATAAGAATCTAACCTATCAGACTAAGCGTTAACAAAGAAACCCAAACGAAAGAGGTAGTAGAATTAGAAGTGTAGTAGTTTTTATCTCACAGTTGGGGGTGAAATGAGTGAATTAGAAAGTAGTTCAAATGTGGTGTATAGCCTACGTAAAGACGGGCACCTATTCACACGAGAGTATCTGAAAACAGGCAACCGTGACGTTGCAGAGGACTATCTGTGGCCAATCCAAGTCCTAGAACGCCATCGAGAAGACACTAAAGCAAACATTGGAACCGAAGACGGCGAAATCCGACCAGGAGACGTATTAGAATACTGCGGTGGGGACTACGAAGAATACCTCTTGGTTGTCGCGATTTTACCAACTCCAGCTTCATATGAGCAGTCGCTTGATCTCACCCAATCTGACCGCATTCTCTGCTACAGCTCTAACGCAGAATCATATCGGCTCTTCCTAGGCAAATCGTTCATGCAAACAGATACGGGCGTTCTAGAACATAATACAGGCAGATACATCCAACACGAGAACGCAGCATCCTTAGTCAGTTGCTCAGCTGACAGTCCAGCAGACGTAACCCACCCACCAAAACCAGACTTCGGGAGCAAAGGTTCGTTATCGAATCTGGTCAAGAACAAATACCCACACGAACACCCACCAGAACTAGAACTCAATCCGAAAAAAGCATTAGATCCAGCAAACCCAGATCCCATCAACGAACTCACGAACAAAATCCACCACGGAGACGCAAAAAAAGTCCTGAAAAGCTTCCCTTCAGATTCGTGCCACGGATGGATTACGTCACCCCCATACTACGAAGCGCGCGATTACGGCGTCGACGGACAGCTCGGACACGAAGAGACAGTCACCGAGTACATCGAATCATTGTTGACGATCATCAACGAATTAATGCGAGTGATTCGAGACGACGGAGTGGGATGCATAATCATCGACGACGTATATCGCGACGGATCTCTGATCGGTGTACCACAAAAACTGCATCAGGAAATCACAAACCAAGGATACGAAGTCATCCACCATTCACCGTGGACGAAGCCAAACGGAAAACCCGAAGCAGTAAATAACAGATACACCCACAGCCACGAGCACATCTTAATGATTGCTCATGAAGGAGGAAACCACTATTTCGACAAACAGAGTGCAGAAGATCCAGGCGACGTATTCGATATTAGCGTAGGTAGCACAGATACCGACCACGATGCCGTATTCCCCGTCGAACTACCAAAGCAACTAATTAAGACGACAATCCCAACGAAGGTTTGCCCAGAATGCGGAGCTCCATTCGAAAAGGAATACGAAGTCACAGACATTCGGAACTTAGACACCAGTCGACCACAGGCAAAACGAGCCCTGGAGTTAGCAGAAAAACACGATCTTACCGACGAACAACTACGAGCAGTCAGATCAGTCGGTCTCGGAAATATCGGCCAAGCAAAGCGAACACAAGACGGAACAGGAAAGAACGCCAGCAAGACAGAAAAACTCGCAGCAGAAGCCGAAGACGCACTCGGGAGCTACAGCAGAGAATTCACCAGCCCAAAGAAGGAACACACGGGTTTCACCCAATCCTGCAACTGTGATATTAACGACGAAAGCGAAGTCAGCGGCATCGTAATTGATCCATTCCTCGGTTCAGGGACAACGGCAGTAGCAGCAAAACAACTCCGTAGGCAGTGGATCGGAATCGAACTAAACGAAGAGTACATTGCGACTGCCGAATCAAGAATCGGTGTAAACGTATCTGACCCATCGAAGCTCAGAGATAACGACCAAGGAAGCATTACAGACTTCTTCTGACAACGAAACAGAAAAGTAGCAAAAGAATATTTAGTACAATAACACAATATATGAATATGGAACTTCCGAAAGCAGAACGAGCCAGAGAGATGAGTATAGAAGAGCTAGACAAAGCAATCAACACTTTCGTTGAAAATAACAAGAATATCCCGATCAGGAAACAAAGGGACCTAGCAGAACTTTACATCATTCGCAATCAAAGAATAGATGCAGACAAGCCTGCCGTTTTTAATTCTGGAGCAAAGGTTATCATCCAATATATTTCTGGAAACGAAGAAATCACACCCACAACAAGAGTCAGCGGCCTCGTCCTTCGAGGGAATAACGAAGAAATAGTCGCTGAAAGCACACAGACACAGGAAACCTACGTTATCGACCTCACAGATCACACGGTGAAGGTAAAACAAATAGAAACAAGTGAAGGGGATACAAAAGAAACCACCATCGAAGACGCCGATCTATATGAGATTAAGCTAACCCATCACCCCCAAATGAAGGAATCAGACCGATCAACTAACGTGCTAACACCTTCAGTAATACAGAAAAAATACGATTTTATCAGAGAAGGTTTCTTTGTATACCCCTGCCCAGATTTCTTCAAGCCAGAATTCAATCAAAACGCCGGTAACAGAAAAGAGACGAATTGTTGAGTGTGGGGTGGTGTTTTTATTCCACGATTGGGATGGTACTGCACAGATATGGCTCTCGATGCACTCTACGAACGAGATGGTGAATGGAAAAATATCTCTCACCACCCACGAGAATGTGAACACAACCTAGAAAACAAAATCTAATGAAAAAACTCGCTAATCCGCCTGATAGAGCCGCCAAACAGTCACTTCCTCATCACCTTCCTCGATCTGTTGGGTTCGCAACTGCATTTGTACAGTAGTTTCGCGGTCATCGCGATCATCACTAGAAATAACAAGTTGATATTCAAACGTAACTGTCTCGTCAGACCCAGACGATCCAGAGCTGACCTGCTCAAGACCCTGAATTTCATACTCAAGCCGAGACAAGCTTTCGACAGTATCATCCGCCATTCTCGGAAGCTCAGCATCCTCATGAAGATAGGAATTAGCTTCAGATGCAGTACCCTCCTCAGAATAGATTTCAGTGTAAAACGCTTCAAGCACAGCTTCAGGATCATTACCCACAGAATCACCATCCTCATCTGATTCCGAACTCTCGCTACCTTCAGAATCATCTGCGTCAACACCTGATTCACCATCATCAGGTCGATCCTCTCCACCATTTTCATCTCCTGACGGTGAAAGACGGGAAAGGCACCCAGACAATCCAACAACAGCACCCGATCCTGCGACAAGCAGTTTCCGACGATTCATACTATGTATACCTACACATATGCCCTAAGAACAAAAACCCTTCCAAAAAAGAACATCCGCAAGAAAACAGAAAACAGAAAATAATACGATCCAAAATATCATGGAGGGTGAAGCGAATAAAAGCAATAATATTATACACCAAAACAAGAACAACATAAATATGAACATATCAAGACGGAATCTACTAGCAGGATGTGGATTCGCCGCAGTGGGTTCAACAGCAGGATGTCTTTCATACTTACCAGACGAAGATATCGATTTGGAATCGGAATCAGTAAACATCAATGAAGAAATAGTTGACAAACTAGATTACAAAAAATACGGGACAGATACAATAACGGTCGATATATCCATTGATGCATTGGGTGCTGATACAGATATACATATAAAGGGGTATAAAACCATATACACAAGAGAAGATAGTCTTATAGAATCTACAAGCAGCAGAAACACCACAAAAACATCGAACGAAAATCCCTTCGAGAAACCGATCAATCCCATCAACTCTCACCTTATCATATCAACACGCCCTGAAATAACAAATGCTATTGAAGAATTGGATGAAGAAATAGAAGAAAATACGACTGAGCAAGAAGACGAAGTAGTAGATCTCGCAGAGAGCATGGACCCTGAGAATTATATACCAGATTCATTTGAAGAGCCAATAGGGGGCGAATTAACGGATGTAACAACTCTAGATGAAAGTCTACAATTAGCAATCAAAGGCGAACAATTAGAATTGAGGGTCCTAGAAGGGACAATAAAAGCAGACCACGACGAAAATAAGGAAGAAGTCACAACCCGAATATATACAACACAATTTGAGTATGGAAAAATGGGGGTCGAAATAATCGCTATTGACCCAGACACAATAGATGAAAAACACAATCTAATGACGCTCATGGAATACATTGAACTATGATTTTATCAGACACAGACATTCTTGCCCGACTCAAAGAAGGAGACCTCATAATCGACCCACTAGAGGACATCGACCAACAAGTGCAGCCCGCCTCGGTCGATTTAAAATTAGGGAACGAGTTCATTGTCTTCGAAAGGGCAAATATCCCCTATATAAACCCGAACGACGACACCTCTATCGAAAAATACACACGAGAGGTAACTATAGACGACGGTGAACTATTCATCATCCAGCCCGGTGATTTCATCCTTGGAACAACACGAGAACACGTCGAAATCCCACCAGACCTCGTTGGCTCATTAGAAGGCAGATCATCGTTAGGCAGACTAGCCATAATCGTCCACGCAACAGCGGGGTTTATTGACACAGGTTGGAAGGGGAAAATAACCCTCGAACTATCTAATCTCGGAGTTGCACCTGTCGCCCTCCAACCAGGAATGCGCGCATCACAGCTCGTACTCAAAGAATTAAAATCTCCAGCAACCAGACCTTACGGTGAAGAGCGGGGATCAAAATATCAGGGGCAAACAAAACCAGAGGTGTCCAAAATAGGTAACGATAAAGAATTCGACCGTTAAATTAAATACAAAAGGAACATACTGTTTTTTTGATGGCAGAAAGCACATACAATAGAGAACCCGAAGAGATAATTAAAACCGTCGTAGAAGACGTTGAACCGTCCGAAACAATCAGAATTCTGCATCCTGGCCAGAGACTCATCAAAGGAGCCATCGAAGCACTATCATCATTCGAAGATGACTCACCTTCGATCAAACTCATCGCCAACGAGACAGACATCAAAGACACTGTTGATGATTTCAAGGTAGCCAGCAAAGCAGCACAAATCATCGAGAAAGGGAACCTCTCGATCAAATCCAATGAAGTCCAAAAACGGTCAACGCTAATCATCACAGAGAAAACCACTGGCTCTGTGGTTGAAGCAAATGGGAAAACCAATATTCTCCAATCGGATAACAAAGACTTCGTTGAGGACGCAACTACGGAATACCAAAACCAGTGGGAAGAAGAAAACGAATTCACGCTGAGAACACCCCCGATCAACAAAATCATCGATACACTAGAAGAAGAGATCAGCGAAGAAGCAAGAGAAACATTCGAATCAATCCTCGACGCCACTAACGAGGTCACAGGAAACGAAGGATCGCTCTCAAGCGTCAACATCTGCCTACTCACAGCAGCGCGAAACGACATCCTGCTCTACAACATCTCAAAGTGGGGTGAAGACGTAGGGATCGCAAGCAAAGCCACATTCTCAAGATCTAAAACAAACCTTGAGAACAGCGACATCATCGAAACCGAAAAAGTCCCAATCGACATCGGTCGACCGCGACTCAAACTCAAGCTGGCAGATGATCTCGAGGAGCTAGATACAGAAGAGCTCGTAGAGAGAGTCATCGAACAGCGCAAAGACAACATCTAGAAGGAAGTCACTTTTACTAGCTTCAAGCAGCACATAGAAACAACACACCCGAACAGCTAGTAACAACAAACCATACGTGACAAACAGAAGCAGCAAGGTATATGTATATGTATGTATAGGTTTTTGTCCACCGATTGGGGGTGATATGAGTGCTAGAGATGATAATTATATCGGCAGCGAAAAGACAGGAACAGAGGATGACCCGTCGTTCATTGAAACATCTGACCCGAAGCGAGTAACAAAAGAAACCTTGAGAAAATGCACAGAGCAAGAAGACCTAAGCAAAAACGGAGAAGAAAAAGAACTGTATATTTTAGTAGCAAGAATTGACGGCATTTTCTCTCGGGGGCCGAATCCAATCAAACACTGGGACGAAGGCTCCATCCTTCTCTATATGAACGCAAACAAAGAAGCAGTAGAGCGAGATATGTACATCAACCACAATGATTGGGATCAAGTACCACGATCTATCTATGGACCAAAAGACATCGGAAAGGAAGGATCAGAGAGAATGAAGCGAGCACTCAAGGAAGTAACAAAATACCACAAGGAGATTAAAAAAGAAGAATCGGGAGAAAGAGAGAACTAGTAATCGAATCCAGAAGCCAATCTAATCAAAAGAAATAAACACCCAAAAAAGAACAGTTTCAAAGAATACAGCATGGGTGAAACCCAAGAAGAAACAGAGGGCAATAAGAGCGAAAAACAAGCAGAAAAACCGATCAGATCAATTCTGACCTCTACAGGTATCGGTGTCGGCATGATTCTCATGATGTTGATCTGGTCGGTCATCATGATCGGAATAACATACATAACACTGGGGGAAATTACAGTTCAAACAGAAGTTGTCACCCAGACAATCGGACTTGCCTTTGGTGCAGCAACGATCACAATAATCTACTACAAATATATCCAACCAGGAGATGACTTCATCGAGAATAAAGGTATATCGCTCAACGCCCTATTGTTGATTGCTGGCGGCATCATCGGATTACTCATTTCTGCATTTGCTATAGAACTACTCTCAAACATACTCAATCTACCAAGAGGAGATCACGGAATCTACGAATTGGCTCTAGGAGAAGAACAACAAGTATCAGAGGGAATCATTCTACTCATGATTCCCCTCCAGATATTATTGGTCGGGCCAGCTGAAGAAATAGTCTTCCGTGGAATAATCCAGAACCACCTAGCACTCACGTTTTCAGAAAAAGGTGCTATCGGGATTACAAGCATAATTTTTGCTCTCGTCCATATTCCAGCATACTTCACTACAAACATCATCGAACTAAGCCTCGCACTAACAAGCATCCTTCTGCTATCAATCATCATCGGATCAATATACGCATATACCAAGAACATCATCATCCCCATACTCATCCACGGTATTTACAATGCTATCCTATTCGGCCTCCTATTCCTCGAAATGAGCAACACCGTAACGTTATCATAACCATGAAAGAAAAACTGAAAACAGCCGCGATAAACGTAGCCGGAGCATTTGTGATTATCAGCGGATTAGGAAATCTCATCTATTCAATCCCCAGTGGAATCATAATGATACTCGCGGGGATAT
>LKMJ01006625.1_pt1 | contig 10918 bp, 7 predicted proteins | sample 643391 | NCBI WGS metagenome assembly LKMJ01 (sample SAMN04112250, study PRJNA286221) | soda lake metagenome | biome: soda lake; feature: Kulunda Steppe; material: water; isolation source: sample PL-Br10 brine of Picturesque Lake | place: Russia: Kulunda steppe | collected 2010-07
GCCTACGTCGCCTCCGCGTTGGGGGCGGCGTTTGCGGGTGACTGGCTCGTGTTGGTGTTCATGTGGGAGATTATGGCCGCCACGAGTACGCTGTTGGTCTGGTACTATCGCGGCGATGCGGTCCGGGCGGGCTACCGGTATGCGATTGCCCACGGCATCGGCGGCTCGTTGGTGTTGTTCGGTGTGGCGGCCCACTACGCCGAGGTGGGGACGTTCATCTACGGCGAGGGCGTTTCCGTCGAGCAGGGACTCATCACGGGCGGGATCGAACCCGGTCTGCCGGCGATCCTCGCCGTCCTCGGCATCGGCGTCAACGTGGCGTTCATCGGCTTCCACACGTGGCTGCCCGATACGTATCCGAAGCCACACTTTGCCGCCTCGGTGTTTCTGGCGGCCTACACGACCAAAACGAGTGCGTACGTGCTCTATCGGGCCTTCCCAGAGGGGAACCTCTGGCTGGCGTACATGGGCGGGCTAATGGCCGTCTACGGCGTCTGTTTCGCACTGTTACAGCACGATATGCGGGCGTTGCTCTCCTATCACATCCAGGCCCAACTTGGCTACATGGTCGCCGGAATTGGGATCGCCTCGGCCATCGGTGCCGCTGGCGCGATGGGCCATCTGTTCAACAACGTGCTCTACAAAAGTCTGCTGTTCATGGCCGTCGGCGTCGTGATCTACCGTACCGGTGAAAACGACCTCTATAAACTCGGCGGGCTCTGGAAGGAAATGCCCCTTACGGCGGCGGCCTTTGCCATCGGCGCACTGTCGATTACGGCCGTCCCCGGCTTCTCCGGATTTATCAGCAAGGGGATGGTGCTCGATGCCGCGAACCCGGACTACTACGGCGCACCCGAGTATCGGGCACTCTACTGGTTGCTCTTTATCGGAGCCATTGGCACCTTCCTCTCGTTCATCAAACTCGGCTACTACGTCTTCCTGCACGGCCCGAGCGACCGGACGGTCAAAGACGCAAAGACGGGCCAAACCGTCGCGATGTTCAGCGTCGGTGGCGCCTGTGTCGCCCTCGGGCTCCCAGCAGTTGGCTGGCCGGTGTTCACCGACCTCCTGCCGCTGATCGACGGTGTGACGATCACCCACGAGGCCGGCGACCAGAGCGCACTGACTCCCTACAGCGTCGGCCACCTGACCGATGCCGCGATCTTGATTACGATTTCCGTCGTCGGCTTCAAGATCATCCGCAAACCGCTCTCGAAACTCGACCTGAGCGATCCGGCACTGATACTCAATCCGGCGACCTACTACACCGGCCGGTGGACCATGCTCGCCGTCACTGAAACCTACCGGTGGGTTGACGCCGCCGCCGTCAGCTTCGTCCGGCGCTGTTACTGGATCGGAAACAATCCGACGTTCGCCGTCGACCGTGTCGCCCGACGGCTGCCGGAGTCGATCGTCGGCGTCCAAGAGCCAGCACAGACAAACGGCGGGGAACCCTCGAGAATCCATCTCCGGGCAAGCATCGGCACCACCGTTCTGCTCGTGACCGTCGTGTTGACCGTCGTGCTATGGCTGTTGATCTAAGGTCATAAACGCCACTCGAGCGGGTCGGTCGCGACCCCACGGGTGACGGTGTACGGCCATGCTACTTCCGCTGGCACTCGTTCGTTCCAAACAATAGGCGCGATAGCACATCCTCGAAGTGCCATTGAAGCTTTCACCGACCGGTTGCGCCACAATACGAAGTTGGAGCAAAGGGGGTCACGCGCGCTGTCACCACTAGATCATCCCTACACCCCCAAAAGATCGCCATAACAAATACTCGCCCAGCGGTTTGGCGAGACGAGATGGATTTCCACGAATATCGGTGCCACGACCGACGGTCACGGCTTGCTGTTCTCCCATGTGTCGGACCCCCAACTCGCGAAGACGGAGAACGCGGAAACGGAAGCGGGTTCGAACACAGCCACACAACGAGGAAGTGACAATGTACGAGGGACACCGGATTGCCGTCGTCGTCCCGGCGTACAACGAAGCAAAACGCATCGGAGATGTCATCGAGACGATGCCGTCGTTCGTCGACCGAATCTATGCCGTTGATGACTGTTCGACGGACACGACGTGGGCGGAGATCAACCGATACATCGACCGTAGTGCCCGACCTGAACGGCTCACTCGGTTGCTCGAGATACGCGATCGGATGCCCGACCGAGATAGCACCACCGAGTCGGATCGGCAACCGGGCGACCGATCTGCAGACGCCGATACCGACGAAACCATCGCAGATGGCCGCGGCTCGAGTCCACAACTCGTCCCGATCAGCCACGACGCAAACCGCGGTGTTGGAGCCGCAATCATGACGGGGTACGAACAGTCTCTCGCCGACGGGATAGACATTACCGCAGTGATGGCTGGTGACGGGCAGATGGATCCCGCTAAACTGGAGTCGTTGCTTGAGCCAATCGTCGATGGCCGTGTCGACTACGCCAAAGGAAACCGCTTGCTCGGGCGCAAAGACCGCCGAGAAATGTCCCGCTGGCGACGATTTGGGAATTTTACGCTGACATTCTTGACAAAGGTGGCCACGGGCTACTGGGGACTCATGGACCCACAAAACGGCTATACGGCCATCTCGAGGGAGGCCCTCGAAGCGATCGAGTTCGATCGGCTCTATGAGCGGTATGGCTTTACGAACGATCTGTTGGTCGTGTTGAACACCAACCGGTTTCGGGTCGCCGATGTCGCGATGCCGGCGGTGTACGGCTCTGAGGAGAGTCATATCAGATATCGTTCGTTCGTCCCAAATCTCTCGTGGTTGCTCTGTCGGGGGTTTGCCTACCGGCTGTATCGCCGGTATCTCGTCGACGACTTTCATCCGCTGACGCTGCTCTATGGCCTTGGCGTTGCTGGCGGCATGAGCGCACTCACGCATCTCGCACTGTGGGTGCGTGATCGACAGACAGCATCCGAGAAAACCTCCGGGGCCGTCCTCTGGCTGCTCTCAGCGCTCACCGTCGTCCTCGCGATGACCTTTGACCGCATCGAGAACGACGGGATGGTGATCCAACTCCGATGAGGATACTCATCACGATCCAACACCCAGCCCACGTCCATTTTTATCGCCACGCCATTGCCGAACTGCAGGCTGAAGGCCACGAGATTGCTGTCTTCGCCCGGGAGAACGACCTCGCCGTGCCACTGCTCGAGGCATATGGCATCGACCACGAAGTGCTGGCAGGCGGCCAAGAGTCGATGCTCGAACTCGCGCGTGTTCAACTCACCTATGAGGCACGACTCCTCGCTCGAGCCCGCCAGTTCGAACCGGACGTGATGACGGGGATCGGTGGAATTGCTGTTTCCCATGTCGCGCCGCTGGTCGGGGCAAAAAGCATCGTGTTCATCGATAACGAGGGAATCACGTCCCACCGGATCACGGTGCCGTTTGCACACACGGTCTGTACGCCAGCGGGCTTTCGAGGCGACTACGGGAAGAAACACGTCCGCTACGACGGCTTTCACGAACTTGCCTATCTCCACCCCGACAGGTTCGAACCGTCACCCGAGCGACTCCGATCGGCGGGTGTCGACCCCGAGGAGCGCTACTTCGTCCTCCGGTTTCGAAAATGGGACGCGCTCCACGATGTCGGTGAACTCGGCCTCTCACGAGCTGGCAAACGCAACCTGGTCGATGCCCTCGAGAGACGGGGCGAGGTCTACATCACCAGCGGCTCGCCACTCCCGCCTGCGTTCGAGCCATACCGGCTGCCTGTCGCCCCCCAACACGTTCACGACTTACTCGCCTTTGCTGACTGCTACGGCGGTGACTCAGCGACGATGGCGACCGAAGCCGCCGTACTCGGAACCCCAGCGGTTCGCGTCCAATCGTTCGCCGGCGAGGACGGGACGGATATGAGCAATTTCGTCGAACTCGAAAAACGGTACGGCCTGCTCACCTCGACGGCCGAGGAAACGGAGGCGCTCAGGCGGGTGACTGCGCTCGTCGACGATCCCACCACCGCAGAGCGGTTTCGACGGCGACGAAAACGACTCCTCGAGGAAAAGATCGATGTGACTGCGTTTCTGGTGAACCTGTTGTCTGGGCGCGAATCACCAAAACCGCAAACTACTGCGCCACTCGAGGGACCTCACCGATAGGGGCAATCGGTGGGTCGTCGGTTCTCAACTCCGCCAGAACGGGACGTACTCTTCGTCGGCGAGGACCACGGCGGTCTGTCGGAGCGGGGCATACGCCAGTGCATCCTGGGCGGTCGTCGGATCGAGTCGGTACAACTCCTCCTCTATGTTCCGTGCTCCACGCGGTTTCAGGTAGTCGCCGTCGATGGCGGCCTCCTCACAAAGTCGCCGGAGAATCGACCGGCCGCCCTCAGTGGTGATCGCCGGGGGCGCAATTGAGTACTCGCGGGCGACTTCCACAGCCGTTTTCGCTGCACAAATTTCCTCGACCGATGACTCGTCGTATCCCCGGTCACGGAGCGTCTCGCGAACGCAGGCGGCGATAGAGGGGGCGTGGCGGGTCGGAAACAGCGGCCACTCATTAGTCGGTGGGTCGAGGGCAACCCGATACCGCCGCAGCGGGGTTCGGGCCGGGGCTGGAAGGGGAACATCCTCGAGGCGCTGGGATTTCCCGAGGACGCGAATCGTCCCCCGATAGAAGTCAACGTCAGCCCACGTCGCGCCCGTCCGGCGGTCGTCTTTTGGGTCCCGGAATAGCTCCGAACCGCGAACGCCGCCGTAGGCGAGCATCGCGACTAGCGCGTACTCCCGAAGCCGAGCGAGGCGGTCCTCGCGGTCACCATCGACTGCGGCAATCGCCCGGTCACGGACGAACCGTTCTAACGCCTCCCGCTGGTCAGCCGTCCAGAGCTGGCTCCGGCGGGCCCCAGTCGCTTCGGCCGGCGGAAGTGCATCGGTCGCTGCCGGCTCCGTCGCTGGGTTGTGCTCGAGGGTCCCCTCACGGACACACCACGAAAGGAAGGCGCGAACGACGGCAAAGTAGGTCCGGGCGGTCGACTCGGTGTAGGTTCCACGGCTCGTGTGGGCCCGCAACTCCTCGACATACGAGCGAACATGGTCGACGGTGAGTTTTTCCAGACGCTCCACGTCGTGTTCGTCCGCAAGCCACTCGACGAAGCGCCGGAGGATCGACTCGGCGTTTGCGGCATACGTTCCGGCACCCGAACTCGCCGGATCAGCGACGGCAATTTCCTCGAGGTAGGCCTCGAGTGCGTCGGGGAGTGTCAGTGTCGTCATCTCGGCTCACCTCTCGACTGGGATTGACGGCGGTAACCGACTCGGGCTCGGAGACAGTCGGGTCGGCTCATTTGGGACGGACGGAGATTCCGTTCGTCGATCATCTGGTTTCATGAAAGGGCCCCAGCGTCGTAAAACTCCCGTTCGGCCTGCCAACCGTATGGCGCTGCCACACGGTTAGGTGTGACACATATATGCAATGATGTTGTATATACACTGTGACTGTACACACTGACGTTCTCGTTATCGGCGGTGGCGCAACAGGTACCGGCCTCACTCGAGACCTTGCCCTCCGTGGTGTCGACGTGACGCTCGTCGATCGGGGCGGACTCGCCTCTGGGACCTCGAGTCGGTCCCATGGACTGCTCCATAGCGGGGCGCGCTATGCGGAGGCAGACCGTGTTGGTGCTGAGGAGTGTATCGAGGAGAGCCGGATTCTCAAGGAGATTGCCGGGGTTTGCGTTCGGGATACCGGCGGCCTGTTCGTTCAGTTGGCCGAGGATGATCCGGCCTACTTTGACGAAAAGCATGCGGCCTGTGAGGAGATTGGCATTCCGACGGAGGTGCTTGACGGCGAGCAAGCCCGGGAGCGGGTACCGGATCTCTCGCCGGAAGTCGAGCGGGTGATGGTCGTCCCCGACGGGGTGATCGCTCCCTCCCGCCTCGTCGCGGCCAATGCCGCGGATGCCCGGGAACACGGCGCTCGGATTCTCACGCACGCGCCGGTCGAGGAGATGACGGTCGACGGGGACCGGATCACCGGCGTCAGCCTTGGGGGGACCGCCAATGAGACGGTCGAAGCCGAGTACGTCGTCAATGCGACCGGGGCGTGGGCCGAGGAACTGGCCGCAATGGCCGGCCTCGAGGTCCATATGCAACCGAATCGGGGCGTGATGATCTCAGTCGAGTACGACGGTCTCGAGCCTGTCCTAAACCGGTGTCGGGAGCCCGACGATGGCGATATTATCGTTCCCCATGCGGGCGAAGTCGTGTTGGGAACGACGAGCGTCGATGTCGACGATCCGGATGAGTATCCGACAAGCGAGTGGGAGATAGAAGCCATGTTCGAAGAGTGTTCGGCCATGGTTCCGGACGTTGCTGGGGCCGAAGTGTTGCGAACGTGGTGGGGAATCAGACCGTTATATGCCCCCGACGAACAAGCCCGTGGCGGGCGGGGCATCTCCCGTGGGTTCTTCCTGCTCGATCACGCGGACGATGGAGTCGAGAACTTCGCGAGCATTGTCGGCGGGAAGCTGACGACCTACCGGCAGATGGCCGAGGCGACGGCCGATATGGTCTGTGCAAAACTCGATGTTGAGGCCGACTGTCGGACCCACGAACAGCCCCTCCTCGGGGCGGACGACCCGGAGACCGTCGACGGGTTCGTCGCGGAGTTCGACAGTCAGGGACCAACCGATGAAGATGTCGTCGGACCGGCACTCGAGCGGTAACTACCTTAGTCAGCGAGCGAGTCCCGCCCTTTCGGTGACAGGAGTGTTGCGATGCCAATCGGAACCGAGCACCGAAAGGGCGTAAATCGCGTCCACTTTCACTGTGATCGCCTTAGTTTTATATTCGATGGGCCGTATACAAGGCTAACAACTCGGGCGTGTGGATTGGTATCAAAAACGCGAGCCTGCTCGAGTCAGACTCCGCCGTGAGGCGCGCTCAGGTGGATGGGCATCGCCAGATTACATCTGGCGGCTTGCTGAGGTCTCCTCAGCAACGGCTGCCCGCACGGACCAAGCGGATATCCAAGCATATCACTCCCGCAAGGGACCGACGGTTTGCGTGCAAACCGGAGTACCCGCAAGGGGAATCTTGCCACCGTTGGTGTCGGCCCGACCCCAAGCGCGTGGAAACCTCGGCGTTGTCGGGCTTTGCCCGACTGCTTGCGGAGCTTTGCTCCGCTCTGTTTACGCCCAGAAGGATGTCATTCGAAGTGGAACGTGTCGACAGCCCGAACTGCCCGTCGGCTCGAGAGCCAGCCCACAACGGTTGCAAAGGCGGCCGTGACGACCATCCCACCGGCACCGATCGCGACTGGAGCAAGGCCGGTGGCACTCGAGAGACCAGCAGTGACGAACGGCGTGTGAGCGAGCAAGCCGGGAAGAGCCACCAAGAGGAAGACGATTGAGTAGCCAGCGAAGGCAAACGTACTTGGAAGGATCGTTTCGCGACTACGAGAGACCCGTGTCGATTCAAATTTTGGAAAGGTAGTCCCGATACCGGTCCCAATAGGGCCAGCGGTCGACGCAAGCACGAGGGCCGTGAGGGTGAGCGTGCCAGCGAGGCCAACTGAGAGTGGGCTCACGAAAGCGAGGATGGCCGTGAGAACGACAGTTAGCGGCACCATCACGAGTGCACCGGCGAGAACGTGTCCCCAAACAAGCGCGCGACCGACGCCGATATCGAGGACCGCGACCGGAAGGGCGGCACCCTCGTTTCCAAGGACGTTCAGTGTGAACATCGATCCTGCAACCCACGCCCCACAGAGGGCAACCAATAGGGGGAAAAGCGAACCGACGGTCCCAGTCTGGATAACCGTCACCGTTGGACTCGCGAGGACGAACAGTGGATAGAGCACGAAGGTGAGTGCAATCGGCGCTCTGCGGGTTCGAATCCAATCCGTGCGGACAACGCCAGCAATCGGTGTGGGGAGGCTTTGAGTGAGAACGCCACTGCCTTTTGAGAGACGCCGGCCAGATGGGTCCCGATCGATTCGAACGGGGTCGACGTACCAGAGCCACCGGGCGAGGACGGAAATAACTGAAATGGTCCCAAGAAAGCCGACGGTTCCAAAGGCGACGGCACCGACAGCACGGGTGGCTGACGCCTCCGTGGTGGTGCCAAGTAGGGCTAGATCACCGAACCAGCCAAGCGGCGTCACTTCCAGCATCCGATACAGCGGATCAAGTACCAGATGCAACGAGCCAGTAAACACGAGCCAGAAGTAGGCCGTGCCGAGTGCGACCGCACCGACCGTCCGGAGTCGGGCCAACAGTCGGGAGCGGACGCCGGTGTTTTGTACCAGCAAAATGAGGACAAACCCACTCGAGACGCCGAACGCGACCAGCAGCACGGTCAGCGTTCCGATCAGCGGAACACTCATCAACGAGCGCGCACCGGCCCCGAAGGCGAGTGCACTGAGGATTCCGATGAGGAGAGCCGGCAGCCCGAAAAGGACCATGTACGCGAGGACGAGCCCCCAAATTAGCTCCCGGTGGGAAACCGTCGTCAGCATCCCATCGAGGTGATCCGGTTTGATCCCACTCGAGTGGAGTTGAAACACGGTAAAGCCGGCAACAAACAGCCACGCGTAGATGATCACGATTCGGGTGGACTCGAGGGGCGTGCCGACATCACCATTCCGGAGGGATGACCCAAACGCAAAGAGCCCCGCGATACCCGTCAGCACCAACAGCCCAAAAAATGAGCCAGCAATGACCAGGGCGGCCAGTTGCATCTCGTTTTCTTGCATCGCTCGCCACTTACGGCGGAGTTCGGTGCGGGCGATGGTCCGAACGTTGGCGCCGGTCACAGCCATGTTCATGGTCATGTTCATAGGCAGACTCACCGGGAGGATTCACCAACCGGCGGTTCGGAGTCGGAGTCGTGACTGGGACCCGAACCGCTTTCGTTGTGAGCGGAGGCGAACTGAGAACCGCCGCCAAAACCGGACTCGAGCGGTGACTCCGTACCCTGTTCGGTCGTCACGGCCAGAAAGACATCCTCGAGACTCGTCCCCTCGGCATCTGCAAGCTCTGCGGTCAGTGTTTCGGGTGCCCCCTCCTTGACGAGTTGTCCCTCATAGAGGACACCGACGATATCGGCTAGCTCCTCGACGACGGGGAGGATGTGCGTCGACAGAAAGACCGTCTGTCCGCTATCGCGGAGTGAGGCAATGACGTCCATCATCGTTCGAGCAGCCCGTGGATCGAGACCGCTGGTTGGCTCGTCGAGAAAGAGAACGGCCGGTTCGTGTAACAACGCCTGAATAAGGCCGATTTTCTGACGCATGCCTTTCGAGTAGCCGTCGATTCGTTTGTTCGCCTCCTCGGCCAGACCGAACCGCTCGAGCCACCGATCGATCCGCTCGGCAGCCGTCGGGTTGGAGATATCCCGGAGACTGGCAAAATACTCGAGTTGCTCGCGGCCGGTGAGTTCGTCGAAGACCGGCGGTTCCTCGGGCAGATAGCCAATGTTTGCTCGGACGCCGTCGCGGTCGGTGATTGGCGCGCCAGCGATCGACGCGCGCCCGCTCGTTGGTGGTGTCAACGTCGTCAGCATACGCATTGTCGTTGTTTTTCCGGCCCCGTTCGGGCCGAGAAAGCCGTAGACTGTTCCCCTCGGAATCTCGAGGGCGACGCCGGATACCGCGGTGACGTTACCGAAGCGTTTGGTAAGGTCCGTTGCGTCGATTGCGGTCATTGGGGGAGTGTTGTCGAGCATGATAAATAACGGCCATGATCGGAGCGACAAAAATTCGAATGCAGAATTGCGACGAGGTATCACTCACAGCCGACTGACTCAGCAAACGCGAGCAGTTCCTCCTCCTCAAGATCACCGCTGACTGTGTAGGTGTCGTCGCCACACGTCCAGACGAGTTCGGTCATCCCGAACCGGTCGTACCGCTCGCCGTCACTGTCGCCGATTTCGACGGGCTCACCGTCTTCGTCACCGAACTGTTCGTATTCCTCGCTCACCGTAAGTGAGAGATGTGCGTCGTCGCTCTCGTAACTGGCCCACAGCTGCGTTGCCGATTCGTCCTCGTATTCGGAGACGGTGACGGAGGTCAGTTCAAAGCCGTCAGGCGCGGTCGGCTCCTCGAGGGCAAAGGGCGTGTCTGCAGCAGCTGATTCGACGTCATCGAACGTCTCGGTTTCAGGAATTTCGTGTTCGGCTTCCTCAGCGCCGGCGGGTGGGTCGAAACTGAACCGATCGTCGTCGACACCCTCGTTGAAGCTGACATCGGTAAACCGCATCGTGGTTTCCATCGTCTCACCGTCGAACTCATAGACCGACTGCTGTTTGAGTGGGTACCAGTACTCCGTATCGACGTAGAGTGTCAAGCTGACCGCACCCACCATCTCGTCGTCAACTTCGTCATCCGGTTTCGGCGTCAACTCGAGAACATGCGTCTCGCGGTCGGCGACCGTTTCATCGCCGACGTACTCGATATCGTACATCTCGAGCATCTCGTCGATCATCTCGGCAGAGTACATGCCGGGATTCTCTTCAGCGAACCCGCTTATGTCCATTCGCGTGTATTCGTTTTCGTCACTGTTGTAGCTGATGACCTCCTCATCGGTTACGACCGTCACATCACCAGTCGATTCGTAGGGCCCATCCGACGCGGTGACTTCCATTCGTTGGTTGTGTGGTGGCTGTTCCCAGACATCATACGTCGTGGTGGTCGTTTCACCGTCCATTGTCATCTCAACTTCCTGTTCACCCTGGATATCCTCGATATTTTCGTGTCGATCATCGATCTCTGCGGCAATCTCTTCACCATCCATATCGCCCGTGATCGCGCCGGTACAGCCGGCGAGAACGACGAGCAAAACGGTGAGGAGGGCCGAAAGCGGTTTTGCAGACCAATTCATGTGCAACCTTCTTTTTCAGGGGAGCCTGCTTAACACAAGACGCTTTTTTCAGAGTCAGAAAACCGGGTTCAACGGTGACTCGA
>LKMJ01006627.1_pt1 | contig 10916 bp, 7 predicted proteins | sample 643391 | NCBI WGS metagenome assembly LKMJ01 (sample SAMN04112250, study PRJNA286221) | soda lake metagenome | biome: soda lake; feature: Kulunda Steppe; material: water; isolation source: sample PL-Br10 brine of Picturesque Lake | place: Russia: Kulunda steppe | collected 2010-07
GCGGTGCGTGCCCATCTCGACAATAGCGAGCGCCTGCTTCGCCCCGGGCAGTTTCTGAATGTGAACCTGCGCCTGGGCGAGCGCGAGGCGCTGATGGTGCCTGAACAGGCGATACAGGCCCAGGGCAACGAGCATTATCTGTACGTGGTTGAGGACGAGCGTGCCAGGCGGCGCAATCTGACCCTGGGTGAGCGTCGCCCGGGCACGGTGGAGATCCGCGAGGGCCTGGAGGCGGACGATAAGGTGATCATCACCGGACTGGGCCGCATCAGTGAAGGGGACGCCGTACGGGTGCTTGAGGATCCGGATGTGCTGGTGCCCACCAACGCTGTTCTGTCCCGGGAGCGCTGAGCGTGATCCTCTCGGAGCAGTCCATCAAGCGCCCGGTCTTTGCCACCGTCATCAGTCTGCTGATTCTGGTCTTTGGTGTGGCCGCGCTGCTGGAGCTGCCGGTGCGCGAATACCCCGACATCGATCCCCCGGAAGTCTCCATCACCACCAGCTACACAGGGGCGGCACCCGAGGTCATCGATACCCAGATCACCGAGGTAATTGAATCGGCCATCAGTCGGGTGGATGGCATCCGCTCCATTGAATCGAGCAGTGAGTTCAACAGCTCCCGCACCACCGTGGAATTCCAGGGCGACCGGGATGTGGATCTGGCCGCCAACGACATCCGCGATGCCCTCTCCCGGGTCACCAATGACCTGCCGGATGAGGCCGACGCCCCCGAGGTCTCCAAGGCCAGTGCCAATGCCCGGCCCATGATGTGGGTGGCACTGCGCAGTGACAGCCTCAGTGCCGAGCAGCTCTCGGATTTTGCCGAACGCAACCTCACTGATCAGTTTTCGGTGCTCAACGGCGTGGCCGATGTGCGCATCGGCGGTGAACGGCGCTACGCCACCCGCATCTGGCTGGACCGCCAGGCCATGGCGGCCCGGGATGTGACCGTGACCGACATCGAGCAGGCCCTGCGGGCCAACAATGTGGAGCTGCCGGGCGGGCGCATCGATTCGCTCAGCCGCAACTTCACGGTCCGAGCAGACAACCGTCTGGCCAGCGTGGAGGAATTCGAGCGCATGCCGATCCGCCGCGACGGGGATTTCCAGGTGCGCCTTGGGGATGTCTCGCGGGTGGCGCTGGGGGTAGAGGACGATACCGGCTTTCTGCGCTCGGACGGGCGCAACGCCATCGGTCTGGGCATCATCCGCCAGTCCCAGGCCAACACGGTGGCGGTTTCCGATCGCGTGCAGGAGGTCATGGCGCAGATCGAGCCCCAGCTGCCGGACGGGGTCGAGATGATCGTCAACTACGACGAATCCATCTTCATCCGTGCCTCCATCCAGGAGGTGCTCAAGACCCTGGGCATCGCCCTGTCGCTGGTGGTGCTGGTCATCTTCATCTTCCTGCGCTCGCTGCGGGCCACGTTGATTCCGGCCGTGACCATTCCGGTGGCCATCATCGGCGCCTTCATAGGTCTGGGCATCATGGGCTTTTCCATCAATGTGCTGACCCTGCTGGCAGTGATTCTGGCCATCGGACTGGTGGTGGACGACACCATTGTCATGCTGGAGAACATCCAGCGCCGCATTGATGCCGGCGAGCCCCGGCTGCTGGCGGCGTACCGGGGCTCGGGTCAGGTCGCCTTCGCCATCATCGCCACCACGCTGACTCTGGTGGCGGTGTTCGTGCCCATCTCCTTCATGGGCGGCAACGTGGGGCGGCTTTTTGGGGAATTCGGTTTCACCCTGGCCTCGGCAGTCATTGTCTCGAGTCTGGTGGCGCTGACCCTGGCGCCCATGCTCTGCTCCAAATGGCTGGTCAGTAATCAGGATTCGGCCAGTCACAGCCGACTTTTTATGGTCAGTGAGCGGGTACTGACCTCTCTGAGCAATGGCTACCGGGCGCTGTTGGAGCGCGCCCTGAATCTGCCGGTCGTGGTGTTGTCATTGGGGGTGGCGGTTCTGATGCTCTCACTGGTGCTGTTCCCGCGCATCGGCCAGGAACTGGCGCCGGTGGAGGACAGGGGGGTGTTTATCATTCCCAGCTCCGCACCACCAGGCTCCACGGCCGATTACACCGCGCATCACACAAAGAAGATTGAGGAGCAGCTGGAGGAGTACCGCGAATCAGGTGACATAGAGCGCGTCCTGTCCATTGTCGGCTTCCGCAACGATGAAGAGAGCGCCTTCACCATTGTGCGGCTGGCCCCCTGGGAGGAGCGTGAGCGCTCCCAACAGTCCATTGTCAGCAGTCTCTTTCCCAAACTGGCGCAGGTGCCGGGGCTCCAGGCCTTTGCCGTGAACCCACCGGGACTGGGTCAGAGTGGCTTCAGCCAGCCCTTCCAGGTGGTCATTGGCGGACCGGACTATGACTCGGCCAAGCAATGGAGTGACACCCTGATCGAGCGGGCCCGGGACAACCCCAATCTGCGCGATCTGGACACCGATTACGAAGAGACCCGGCCCCAGCTCAATGTGCAGGTCAACCGTGACCGGGCTTCGGACCTGGACATTTCCAGTCAGCAAGTGGGCCTGACCCTGCAGACCATGCTGGCCTCGCGACAGGTCACGCGCTATCTGGATCGCGGCCGGGAGTACGATGTGATCATACAGGCCGAGGATGCCGACCGGCTGGTCCCGGCGGATCTTGGCAACATCTTCATGCGGCCCCGGGATGGGGACAGTCTCATTCCCCTGAACGCCATTGTGGATACCGAAGAGGTCGGGGCCTCGCCCGAGCTGCGCCGCTTTGACCGGCTGCCGGCCATCACCATCAGCGGCTCTCTGGCCGATGGCTATGACCTGGGCTCGGCGCTGGATTACATGACCGAGCTGGCCGAGCAGACCCTGCCCTCTGAGGCGCGCCTGTCCTTTACCGGTCTTTCCCGGGAATTCCAGGAGGCCTCTGGTGCCATCTATGTCACCTTTGGCCTGGCGTTTCTCGTGGTCTTTCTGGTGCTGGCCGCCCAGTTTGAGAGCTGGATTCACCCACTGATCATCATGCTGTCCGTGCCGCTGGCCATCAGTGGAGCGCTGGGGGCGCTCTGGGCCAGTGGCATCACCCTCAACATCTACAGTCAGATCGGTATGGTCATGCTACTGGGGCTGATGGCCAAGAACGGGATACTGATGATCGAGTTCGCCAATCAGCTGCGCGATGGTGGCGCCAGTGTGCGCGACGCCATTCTGGATGGGGCGGCGCTGCGTTTCCGACCGGTACTGATGACCACCGTTTCCACCGTATTTGGGGCTCTGCCACTGGTGCTGTCGGCCGGTGCGGGCGCGGAAAGCCGTGCCTCCATTGGCGCGGTGATTATTGGCGGCCTGAGTTTTGCCACGGTGCTGACCCTGTTCATCGTGCCGGTGCTGTATAATCTGCTGGCGCCACTGACCCAGCCGTCCAACCGCATTGCCCGCCAGCTCAGTGAGCAGGCCCGAGCCGCCGGCGAGTCGTGAACCGATTCTGCCTGCTCTTTCGCCATCCTGTGTGTTGCAGGACAATGGTTCCCAAAGGTCGTTTGTGAGTGATTTATGTCGTCCATCCCCAGCCTGCTCCGCGCTCGCAGATTCGGCCCCTTTTTTCTGGCGCAGCTGTTCACCGCCATCAATGAAAACCTCTATCGCAATGCGCTGCTGCTGCTGTTCGCCTATCACGCCGGGGACTCCGCCAGTGATCTTTCACCGGAGCTGCTGACCAGCCTGGCCGCCGGGCTCTTCATCCTGCCCTATTTTCTGTTTTCCACCCTGGCCGGACGGCTGGCGGATCGTATGGACAAGGCGGTGCTGATGCGCCGCATCAAGCTCGCCGAGATCCTCACCATGGTGCTGGCCACTGTGGGCTTCATCATGGACTGGTTCGTGGCACTGCTGGCGTTGATCTTTGTGCTGGGCACACTGTCCGCCTTTTTCACCCCCATCAAATACTCCCTGCTCCCGGAGCAGCTGGATGAGGGCGATCTGGTCACCGGCACCGCCCTGGTGGGCCTGGGGACCTTTTTCGCCGTGCTGGTGGGTACGGTCGCCGCCGGCGGGCTCAGCATGATGCTCTTTGGTGAGGAGCTCACTGCGGTGGCTATGGTCCTGGTCGCCATTGGCGGCTACATGGCCAGCAACCGGGTGCCGCGCAGTGGTGCCGCGAGCCCCCATCTGAGCCTGCATTACAATGTCTTCGCAGAGACCCTGCGCTTCTGGCACATGCTGCGCGATAACCGCCAGGTCTTTCTGTGCATGCTGGCGGTGTCCTGGTTCTGGTTCCTGGCCGTGGCCTATCTGTCGCAGTTTCCCAATTTTGTCAGTCAGTCACTCAATGCCGACCAGGCGGTGGTCACGCTCATGCTGAGTCTGTTCACGCTGGGCATTGGCGCCGGTGCGCTGCTGTGCGAGAAGCTCTCGGTGCACCGCATTCGTCTGGGGCTGGCTCCCATTGGCGCGGTGGGCATCTCCCTGGCCGGAATTGATCTCTTTCTGGCCACACCAATCCAGCCACCGGCCGAGCTTCAGGGCTTCTGGGATTTTGTGCTGGCCCCCTATGGCTGGCGCATCCTGCTGGATCTGCTGGCCACGGGCGTGGCGGCCGGCTTCTACATAGTGCCGCTGCTGGCCTGGGTGCAGCAGAACACCCCGCGGGCCCGCAGGGCCAGTTTCATTGCCGGGCTCAATATCATGAACTCCGCCTTCATGGTGGCCAGTGCGCTGTCCGGCGCACTGCTGCTGGGAGCTCTGGGCCTGCCGTTGCCGGTCTATTTTCTGCTGGTGGCTCTGGCCAATGCGGTGATCCTGATGATTCTGGGTGCCCAGGCCATGCGCCGCCGCCGGCGTCGGGCTGTGGAAAACTATTCCAATAACTCCTGAGCGATTCCATGGAAAGGCTCAATGGCCTCTTTCTTTATCCTTCAAAAACAGTTTCTTATTGGTTTTTTCGGTATTTTTCCAGTTTTGAGCGCGCTGTGGACAAAATAGTTTAAAAGGTATTGAGAAGTTCTGTGCAACTGCCTGTTCTGCCAGTGAATGGGTGGATCTGAAAGGGCGCATCCCTGACATTTGGCCTGGTCAAAAAATAAGCGGACAGCCCTGCACAGATCTTTGCCTTCACGTTATACTGCACGGCTATCCAGACGCCGGTGCCCTGACACCGAGTCATGCGTTAAGGCCAACCCGAGGTGCAGTGTGGAGTATCCGAAAAGCTTTGAGGTCATTGTCATTGGTGGCGGTCACGCCGGTACCGAGGCGGCACTGGCGGCGGCACGCATGGGCCGTGAGACCCTGCTTCTGACCCACAGCATTGAGACCCTGGGGCAGATGTCGTGCAACCCGGCCATTGGCGGCATCGGCAAGAGCCATCTGGTCAAGGAAATCGACGCCCTGGGCGGGGCCATGGGGCTGGCCACGGATCGGGCGGGCATCCAGTTCCGGGTGCTGAACTCGCGCAAGGGCCCGGCCGTGCGGGCTACACGGGCCCAGGCGGATCGCGCCCTGTATCGTGGCGCCATTCGGGGGATGCTGGAAAACCAGCCCAATCTCTCTATCTTCCAGCAGGCGGCGGATGACCTCATTGTGGACGGTGAGAGTGTGCGCGGCGTGGTCACCCAGACCGGCATGCGCATTCATGCCCGTACCGTCATCCTGACCACCGGCACCTTTCTCGGTGGGGTGATTCACATCGGCATGCAGAACCACGCCGGGGGCCGCGCCGGTGATCCACCGACTATCCGCCTGGCTGAGCGTCTACGTGAGCTGCCCTTCAATGTGGGCCGGCTGAAGACCGGTACGCCGCCGCGCATTGACGCCAAGTCGGTGGATTTCTCGCAGATGGAGACCCAGCCCGGGGACGACCCGGCGCCGGTGATGTCCTACATGGGCCGGGTCGAGGACCACCCGCGCCAGACCTGCTGCTACATTACAAGGACCACGGAGCGCACCCACGATATCATCCGCAGTGGCTTTGACCGCTCCCCGATGTTCGCCGGCGACATTGATGGGGTGGGCCCGCGCTATTGCCCCTCCATCGAGGACAAGGTCAACCGCTTCGCGGACAAGGATTCCCATCAGATCTTTGTCGAGCCGGAAGGGCTGGAAAACCAGGAGCTCTACCCCAACGGCATCTCCACCAGTCTGCCCTTTGATGTGCAGATGGCGGCAGTGCAGAGCATTCCGGGGTTTGAGAATGCCCACATCACCCGTCCGGGCTATGCCATTGAGTATGATTATCTCGATCCCCAGGACCTGCGCCACACTCTGGAGACCAAGTTTCTGAACAACCTCTATTTTGCCGGTCAGATCAACGGCACCACCGGTTATGAGGAAGCCGGCGCCCAGGGGCTGCTGGCCGGGGTGAACGCCGCACTGCGTGCGGTGGAGGCCGAGCCCTGGTACCCGCGCCGGGATGAGGCCTATCTGGGCGTGCTGGTGGATGATCTGATCACCATGGGCACCAAGGAGCCCTACCGGATGTTCACCAGCCGCGCGGAATACCGTCTGCTGCTGCGTGAGGACAACGCGGATATGCGCCTGACCGAGACCGGTCGCAATCTGGGACTGGTGGACGAGGCCCGCTGGCAGGCCTTTGAGGCCAAGCGAGAGGGTATTGCGGCGGAGCGCAAGCGCCTGGATAAGACCCGAATCCACCCCGGCACCGAGGCCGGCGAGCGCGCCAATGAATGCCTCAAACAGCCTCTGTCCCGGGATCACAGCCTGGCCGAGCTGATGCGCCGCCCGGAAGTGCATTACCGCGACATCGCCTACATCGGCGATGAGGCCGCCTCTGATCCACAGGTGGCGGATCAGGTGGAGATCCAGGTCAAGTACGAGGGCTACATCAGCCGCCAGCAGGCCGACATCGAGCGCCTGCGCCGCAATGAAAATATGCCGCTGCCGCTGGATCTGGACTATGATCAGGTCGGTGGCCTATCCAACGAGGTCAAGCAGAAGCTGCGCGAAGTGCGCCCCGAGACCATTGCTCAGGCCACCCGGATTCAGGGTGTGACGCCGGCGGCGGTCTCGCAGCTGCTGATCCATCTGAAAAAGCGTGATCTGACGCGGCAGGAAAGTGCCTGAATGGCGACAGAGCGTGAACGGCTCACCGAGGGAGCCAGCCAGCTGGGCGTGGCTCTGGATGAGGCAACCGTTGAGAGTCTGATCCAGCTGCTGGATCTGCTGGAGAAATGGAACCGGGCCTACAACCTGACTGCGGTGCGCGATCGCTCGACCATGCTCTCGCGGCATCTGCTGGACAGCCTCAGCCTGGTGCCGCTGGTCAGTGCACCGGCGGTGGCGGATCTGGGCGCCGGTGGTGGCTTCCCGGGGCTGGTGCTGGCGTTGCACTCGCCGCAGCGACAGGTGACACTGATCGACAGCAACAGCAAGAAGACCCGCTTCATGACCCAGTGTCGGCTGGAGCTGGGGCTGGACAACATCGAGGTGGTCCACCAGCGCGTGGAGAACCACCACCTGGAGGCGCCCTATGCCCAGATCACCAGCCGGGCCTTTACCTCGCTGGCCTCCATGGTGGATCTGGCCGGTCACCTGCTGGCGCCGGACGGTGAGTTTCTGGCCATGAAAGGGCCGGAAGCGGCGCAGGAGGTGGCTGAGCTGCCCCCGTCCTGGCAGGTGGTGGAAGACCGGTTGGTGGCTGTGCCCGAGAATGACGCAGAACGGCGGTTGCTGCGGGTCCAGCGGGCCTGAGCGCCGATGCCGCAGGCAGGCGAGAGATTTCAGAGACAGGAGTGTTCAGACATGACGGCGCGGATTGTGGCAGTGACCAATCAGAAAGGCGGCGTGGGCAAGACCACCACCTGCGTCAACCTTGCGGCTTCGCTGGCTGCGACCAAGCGGCGGGTGCTGTTGGTGGACATGGACCCCCAGGGCAACGCCACCATGGGCAGTGGTCTCGAGAAGAACGAACTGCGGGTCAGTGGCTTTGATGTGCTGACCCGGCGCCGCGACGCGGCGGATGTGACCGTCGAGGCGCCTGAGTCCGGTTTCGATGTGCTGCCGGCCAACGGCGATCTGACGGCGGCGGAAGTGGAACTGATGAACGAGATCGGCCGCGAACACCGTCTGCGCCTGGCGCTCAAGCCCCTCCTTGAGCAGTATGATTTCATTCTGGTCGACTGCCCGCCGGCGCTGAACCTGCTCACCGTCAACGCCCTGGCCGCCGCCGACAGTGTGCTCATTCCCATGCAGTGCGAATACTACGCGCTGGAAGGGTTGGCTGCGCTGATGAGTACCATTGAGCAGATCCAGGAGACGGTGAATCCGGAGCTTGAGATCGAGGGCATCCTGCGCACCATGTACGACCCGCGCAACAGCCTGACGCTGGATGTCTCCTCCCAGCTGAGCGAGTACTTCGGTGACAAGGTCTACTCCGCGGTGATTCCACGGAATGTGCGTCTGGCGGAGGCGCCAAGCTATGGCATGCCGGCACTGCGCTATGACCGCAACTCCAAGGGTGCCGTGTCCTATCTGGCGCTGGCCGGGGAGATCGTGCGGCGTACCGGGAGTGGTCGCGGGGCGGCCGTGGCGGTATAACCCAATTATCCGTCAGTGCCGGGAGACGGCGCTGATGACCAAGACTCTGAGGGAATGGTGACTGAGACAACCATGGCGACCAGGAAACGAGGACTGGGCCAACGCGGCCTGAGCGCACTGCTGGAGAGCTCCAAGACCAATCTGGACGAAGAGGAAGCGCCGCGCGTTGATGCCGAGTTGCGCGAGCTGCCGCTGGATCTGATCCAGCGCGGACGCTACCAGCCGCGCCGGGACATGGACCCGGATGCGCTGCAGGAGCTGGCGGAGTCCATCAGCAATCAGGGCGTGATGCAGCCGGTGGTGGTGCGCCCGCTCAACGACGGCGATTATGAGCTGATCGCCGGGGAGCGGCGCTGGCGCGCCGCCCAGATGGCTGGCCTGGAGCGCATCCCGGCACTGATCCGGGACGTGCCGGATGAAGCCGCCATTGCCATGGGGCTCATTGAGAACATCCAGCGAGAGAACCTCAATCCCATCGAAGAGGCCACTGCGCTGCACCGGCTGCAGGAGGAGTTCGGTCTGACCCAGCAGCAGGTGGCCGAGGCGGTCGGCAAATCCCGCACCACCATCACCAACCTGCTGCGGCTCATGGGGCTGGGTCAGGAAGTGAAGGTCATGCTCGAGCACGGCGATCTGGAGATGGGCCATGGGCGGGCTCTGCTGAGCCTTGGCGAAGCCCACCAGACCCAGGTGGCCCGGCAGGTGGTCAGCCGCTCGCTGTCCGTGCGCCAGACCGAAGCGCTGGTGCGCAAGGTGCTGGAGACCGGTGAGGCCAGCGGCAAGAACCCGAAAAAGGATCAGGCCGAGCCCGACCCGGACATCCGACGCCTGCAGCAGAACCTCACCGAGCGCCTGGGCGCCAGTGTTGCCATCAACCATGGCAAAAAGGGCAAGGGCAAGGTGGTGATCGAATACAACAGCCTGGATGAGCTCGACGGCATCCTTGATCACATCAAATGAGCCTCCTTTGTTTATAAAACAAACAGTTTTGCACCTTTCTTGTTGATCCCCGGGCGCTGAACACATATAATCTGCCCGGTTTTTGGGCGCGGTCCGGATGAATTCGGTCCGTGAAAATGGATATCAACAGCAGTCACAGACCGGACCGATTCGTGTGTTCATCCGTATCGCCGGGTCTGTGTTCGAGTTCGGGTTAAGTGTTGAAGCACAGCGCAAAGGGCCGCAGAGGCAGCCGTCGCGATGAAAGGTGACGGCCGGAAAGTCTCGGCTCTGCTGGGAGCGCAGCTTGTGCTGCTGCTTGCGGTCAGTGGCGCTTTTCTGCTGGATGGCACCGTCAGTGGCTATTCCGCACTGGCTGGAGGGCTGATTTTTTACGCCCCCCATGCCTGGTTCACGCTGAAAATATTCAGCCAGCGTGAAACGGATGATTCCAGCGGTCAGGCTTTTCATCTGATGTGGATGGCGGAAGTGAGCAAGCTGGGCCTGACAGTGGTGCTGTTTGCCGCCGCCTTCATGACACTTGATCCGCTCAACGCCGAAGCTCTGTTGTTAACCTTCGCAGTCATGGCGTTCAGCAACTGGCTGGCACTGCTCGCCCTGCGCTGAACCCACTGCGGGCAAACATGTGAGAGTACAGTATGGCAGGCGATTCATCTGCAGCGGAATTCATACAGCATCACCTGAGCAACCTCACCTTCGGTCGCCTTCCGGAAGGGCATGAGCGCCCCGATGGCACTGTTGTCGAAGAAACCACCTGGTCGATTGCTCAGACCAGCACTGAGGCGGCCGAGATGGGGTTCATGGCTTTCCATCTGGACACCCTTTTCTTCTCCGTAGTCTGTGGCGCCATCTTCCTGATTCTGTTCCGGATAGCGGCCGTCAAAGCGTCTTCCGACCAGCCTGGTCCACTGCAGAATGTGGTTGAGATGGTGCTGGAGTTCGTTCAGGATATTGTCAACAGTACCTTTCAGGGCAAAAACCCGCTGATCGTCCCCATTGCGCTGACGATCTTCATGTGGGTGTTCCTCATGAACAGCCTCAAGCTGATTCCGGTTGACTACATTCCGTTCCTGACCAGCCTGATGGGGCTGGAATACACCAATATCGTGCCCACCACGGATCCCAACGGGACCTTTGGTGTCGCGCTCGGCGTCTTCCTGCTGATTATTTTCTACAGCTGTAACGTCAAGGGCGTGGGTGGCTTCTTCAAGGAACTGTCAATGACGCCGATTCCGCACTGGAGTCTGGCGCCGTTCAACCTGATTCTTGAATTGGTCGGACTGCTGACGAAGCCACTGTCACTGGCTCTGCGGCTGTTCGGCAACATGTACGCCGGCGAGGTAATCTTCATCCTGATCGCGCTGCTGCCCTTCTGGGCCCAGTGGACGCTTCAGGTGCCGTGGGCGATCTTCCACATCCTGGTGGTTA
>LKMJ01006629.1_pt1 | contig 10915 bp, 16 predicted proteins | sample 643391 | NCBI WGS metagenome assembly LKMJ01 (sample SAMN04112250, study PRJNA286221) | soda lake metagenome | biome: soda lake; feature: Kulunda Steppe; material: water; isolation source: sample PL-Br10 brine of Picturesque Lake | place: Russia: Kulunda steppe | collected 2010-07
GAGAGAGAGAGAGAGAGAGAGAGAGAGAGAGAGAGAGAGAGAGAGAGAGAGACACGCACATAAAGCACACAAAGCGCACACATACATACACACACGTACAAGAATACATGCACACACTCACCAAATATGATGGTGCGGAAGAGCTTGATCACAAATGTCTCAGTGTCTGTGTCTAACAAAGGCTCCAGCTCTTTAGCTGCCTCTGCTGGCGACTTCCGCTGCATGAGGTAGATTTGCATGCACTAAGTCACTTAATGAAAGCGCATGCGCGCATGTGTCTCCTAGAGTGGCTGCCAGGGCTGCGCTCAATAGCGAAGCACTTTCCATTCACGAACATACTTTGCAATTCACAATCAATTGTTGCAACCTTTTTAGTTGTGAAGCATATTTGTGATTTAGCTGTAGTCTTGAAGCAGCTGCTGGTGCGGTCCCCCGTCAAAGTCTGCTTTGTACTCACATTTGCAATGAGATCCATGATGAAGGCCACCACGCTGGGCTCTGGGCCCATGAGCAGCTGCCGCACCTTGGCATCCACCCACTGCCTGCAACATAGCAAAAGCAAGGTGCAAAACGACGCAACAAATAGCTATTAGATGTGGCCTCTGCAATGGTGCTATTCATTCTTTCATTATTAACTGTTTTCCTTATTGAGCTGGCTTGACCTCTTTTGCTTGCTCTGTACATCCAAGCTTCTTTCAGCACCATTTGATCATTGCCTTGCCTGGTAGCCGCCATGGCAGTGCCACAGCAGGCCATCCAGGGAGCATCTGCAGATATGCTAATTGTGCCTCCAACTGCACATCCAGGCAGGCCAGAGCCTTCACCGCTGACACACCCCATGCGCGACGCACTAAGTCATAATATGCACACTGACACAGCTGCCTCAGTGACCCCGAAGCCCTCGCTCACTGCCAGTCATACGCCGACCATCAGACTGGGCACGACCACACAGCGCCTGTCGTGCACATTAACCCAGCAGCGCGCACCTGAAGCGCTCGCCCATGGCCGGATTGTACGCTGACCACTGGACTGGGTACGACCATACTGCATCCCTGGTAGTGGGAATGCGATCCATCAGGGTTTTCAGCGCGGCCTTGGTCTCTGCCGCCTTGGTAGCCGCCGCAGCTTGAGCCTGGGGGCAGCCATGCACATCGCGCACAGCATATGCACGTTAAAGTGCACGTTTGTGTGTGTGTGTGTGTGTGTGTGTGTGTGTGTGTGTGTGTGCGCACTTCCCGATCTCCTCGCGTGTGTGAACAAACACTGCAGCTTGAGCTTGGAGGCCCACAGCACAAAGCGCACAGCATGCACATCTGCGTGTGCGCGCGTTTGTGTGTGTGCGCACTTCCCAATTTTCTCGAGTGTGTGAACAAACACTGCAGCTTGAGCCTGGAGGCCCACAGCATGAAGTGCACACGAATGCACGCCAGTTTCCTTTTATGCGCGCATCCTTGCATGCCTACGTGTGAAAAGGCACGCGCGTGCATGCACTCACCACAAACACTTGAGCATATGCGTGTTCTCTTCTTGTACCGGCGCCTCTGCACTCCTGCCAACTCCCACACAAACACACACATCAAAATTCAGTCTCCCCACCTGCGCCTGCGCCTCAGCCGCCTCCGCCGCCGCCCTCTCTGCGCGCTCCCGCATGATCTCATCCCCCACCTTCAGCTCATCTGCACTGTATTGTATGGGCTTCTGCAGGTGCGAGGAAGGTGCAGCAGGAACAGCAGATTGACGATTTGCCTATTTTTGCCCATCGGAAGGCGAGCCAGGTGCGGGGCAGGGACATGGAGGGGTTTTTGCAGGTGTGCAGGAGGCAAGGCAGGCAAAAGCAGGGCTCTACTGTTTCAGTGAAGCACCAGTGGGTTACCAACACTGCCTTGTGGGTGGGCACACAACAGCTTCCCCTCAACACCTTACACCCTCACACTAGTGCGCATGAACACCTCTCGAGGCATTCATTCCCCCACACATCCAACACGTCTTCTCGACTAGGCAGGGACTAGGACGCAGGGCTCATGCGGAGCTCACGCAGGGCTCAGGCAGGGCTCCTGCTTCTGCACAGCAGGCTGGCTTTGCCACCTTTCCATTGAACCACCACACAACGCCTCCAATCATGCACGATAGTCCAGGGCCAAGTCATCAAGAGGTGACATAATAGGGCTGACGAAGCTTGAGGCTTGCTTACAGCAGCAGGCAAAGTAATGCGAGCTGTGCTGTGCTGTGCTGTGCTGTGACGTCACATTTGGGACAAGGGATATCGTTCACGCAAAGTTGCACAAGAATGAATAGACTGAGTGCACCTGCAAGCGCTGCGGACTGCAATGCGCCAAACACCCAGTGCGACCCATGTTTGTGTGTGTTTGTTCAACCCTTCTATTTTGATACATGAAGCACTTACAAACAATTAGGGCTTGTCCATTGCCACAGCCGTGGGCAGATGATACTGGCGATGGGCATGCGGATTCATTTTACACAATGCCAGGCTTGCTTTCATGCTATCACTTGCTCACATGCTCTGGCTTGCTTACACACTCTGGCTTGCTCACATGCTCTGGCTTGCTCACATGCTCTGGCTTGCTTACATGCTATCGCTTGCTCACATGCTCTGGCTTGCTTACATGCTCTGGCTTGCTCACATGCTCTGGCTTGCTCACACGTTCAAGCTTGCTTACGTGCTACGGTTTACATGCTTTGGCATGCTTACATGCTTTGTACAAGCCGCATGCGCATGTCCCCCTCCTACTTCCAAGCCACCATCATATTTAAAGGTGCACTGGTCCTTCAAGTGAAGGTGCAGAAGGAGGAGGGGAGGTGCAGCAAAGGGAGGTGCAGGAGGAGCAGGAGGTGCAGCAGATGGGGCAGGAGGTGTAGCTGATGGGGCAGGAGGTGAAGCCGATGGGGCAGGAGGTGCAGCAGGAGGAGGTGCAGCCGATGGAGCAGGAGGTGCAGCAGGAGGAAGGGGAGATGCGGCAGTATGAGGTGCAGCAGGAGGCGGAGGAGGAGGAGGAGGAGGAGCAGGTGCAGAGGCCCTCCAGAGAAGTGCTGACACTTCAAGGGGACACAGGATGGATCAGCCTGCATCAAGAGCATTTGCTGAACCATCAGCAGGCTGGCTGGGCAGGACTCCTGTGCCACCACTCCGATAGACAGAAACAACTTTGTTTTCGTGCCTGTTCACTCAGGGCACAACAAAAGGCACCTCAATCCCAAACCGCACCAGCTTGCGCTGCGCGCGCTCCTCATCCTCGTCATCTCCAAACATGCTTGACACGTGGGTTGCCTGCCGGTTGCGTGTCGCCAGCCCTGCCCCAAAGGCTGCGCGCCCTGTGTAAGTTTTGTAAGCACATGCACGTGTGTATGTGTGTGCATATCCTGTGTAAGTTTCATTAGCACATGCGTGTGTGTATATGTGTGTGCCTGTGTGTGTGTGTGCGTGCGTGCGTGCGTGTGTGTGTGTGTGTGTGTGTGCGTGCGTGTGTGTGTGTGTGTGCGTGCGCATGCACATGCGCGTGCGTGAGCGCATGTGTGCGAGCATGCACCCTCACGTGCACGTGCATGTAGCTGTGCACGGCACAAATGTTTGCTTTGAGTGTGTCAGCAAGCATCTGCTGTTCAGGGGGAAGCTCATACACATTTGCTTGCGCAGGCGCGTGCCTGCATCGGGAGATAACTCCTTTTCAGGGAGGTCTCCGGTGACAGAAGTAGGAGCCATGCACGAGCATCACATGGCCATCAGCTTCCGGGGTGACACTCGGACTCCACACCTCCCAGCAGAGGTACGGAGGGGCCGCAGAGGGACGGCAAGCACACTGCAGGTGCCGCGGAGGCTACAGGGGGTCAGGGAGGAAGCCTGGCGCCCTAAAGCGCACCTGCTGCTGCAGGTGCTTGCTGAGGGGCTGCGGGGGCTGCAGGCGCCGGAGTGGCTGAGGGGGGGCCGTTCCGGGTCATTGGGGCAAGCGGCTGGGGGGACACCGAGCGCATCTCATGCCTGCACGCATGCACAGTTGGGGGGACACCGAGCGCATCTCATGCCTGCATGCATGCACAATTGGGGGGACACCGAGCGCATCTCATGCCTGCATGCATGCACAGTTGGGGGGACACCTAGCGCATCTCATGCCTGCACGCATGCACAGTTAGGGGGACACCGAGCGCATCTCATGCCTGCACGCATGCACAGTTGGGGGGACACCGAGCGCATCTCATGCCTGCATGCGTGCACAAATTTGGGGGGCACTGGGAGCCTTTCATGCCTGCACGCCAGTGTGGCCTACAGCTGCAGGAACTGCCTGCAGGGACCGTGATTGCAGGGACCGCATCTCATGACATCTCATGTGACATCTCTCGACATCTCATGTAATATCTCATGACATCGCAGTGCAGGGACACATCATGTTTCAATGCCACCTCTATGGCTGCCTTTAACCAATTCAATCTCTTGAACCTAACCACATCAACTGGCTTGACACTGCTCAGCCTCACAGCGTGGTCATCCTTTCCACACATAAGGGGTCCATGTTCTGCAGCACTCCTGTTGTGCTCTCTTCTTGAAGTGGATTAGAAAGCTTTGCTATCTCAGAATGCTTATTGGTGGCATCCCTTTCTTCCACCCCATATCTCTTGGGACCCATGGCTAAGAAGCCTCCGCATGTGTATGTGTGTGTGTGAATGTGCGCGTGCGCATGCTTATCTACAGACTTTTGGGCTAGCTGGCTGTGACACCCCTCTCCTTCACAAAAGTTTACAGTGCTCTTAAGGTGAAGACGTGCAGCATGCACGCCTGGGCATCTGCGAGCAACAGACCTCCCCAGTGCTTCCAGTGACTTGGCCTGCCACAGTCCGCACTTTGGACACGCAGAGGCTAATAAGGTCACACCGGTGAGCGCCATTGGATGGATGGTTGCAAACAATTGCACGGATAGTTACGAACAGTTGCACGAGAGGTTGCAAACAATTGCACAAATGGTTGCAAACAATTGCACATGGTTGCTAGAGTCCTCCAACTCACAATTGCACATGCTTACAAACAGTCCTCCCACACACACGAAGGCGCACACATACACGCACACCTGTGGTTTACTCTGGCGGGGGGCCCTGCATCTCCTAAGCCAGCAAGGTGGGCGTGCGGCTCATACCTAGCCCCCATCCTGCAGTGGCACCATTCCAGCAGGAGCCGTCTCTACCGAGGCAGTGTCATTTCCTGCTGGTGCTTCTGTTACTGCAGCGTCTGCACCTACATGCCTCCTTTGTTTTCTGCATGCTGCCTAGTGTGATATTAACTGTGCAACACTGACACATACACAGATAAACGCATCCACATGAAAACGCATCCACCACACTGACACATCCACACACAGTACACTGACGCATCTTCACATAAACGCATCCACACACAGAACACTGACGCATCCACACACAGAACACTGGCGCATCCACACACAGAACACTGACGCATCTACACACAGAACACTGACGCATCCACACATAGACCACACCCCCGACGCCCTCCCACACCTGCTATCTGCGTGCACTGCTGCCTGCTCTGGCACCGATGGCGATGGTTGGGGCAGCCTCGTGGCAGCACCCGCTGCACTGCTACGGCTGAGGGCACCAGCTGCACAGGCAGTGCGCGTGAGCAACAAAGTAGCATGAGTAGGGATGGGAAAGTAGGGCTTGGCAGACCCTTGTCGAGGCTCTGTAGAGCCTCCTTAGAGCCTCTTTGAGCCTCTATAGAGCCTCTTTGGCATTTTGATCGGACACTATTTACCCATCCTTAAGCATGAGCCCATGCAGCCAGTTTGCCTCAAGGCCAGGGAGTCGGCCACGAGCGCAAGCGCGCAAGCAGCAGCATGCGTGGGGGTGGCCTGCATGAGCGCATGGCAAGAGCGCAGCTGCTCCGACAGCCAGTGTAACCTCACAGAATGGTGCGTTCCAGGCATTGCGCTCCACACGCGCGTAGTTGGACTCAGCATGTGTCTGTGGCTTGTGCCACCACAAGTACAGGAGCAGCACGCAGGGTGATCATGAAGCAGCGCGTGTTGCAGCAACAGCAGCAGAGGCACGCTGCAAGTGCACGCAAATGGAACTTGGGCAGTCTGATGGAATGCACATCTCAGGTTGATGGCATGCATGGAGGACCTGAGGAGCTCTTGATCCACAAGGCTAAATGCACGTTTTGACTCGCACGCCCTTTTTTGTTTTACAAGGCCCCAAAGAGCTTTCGGGTGCACATACAGCGGGCGGCATTGACTGAACACATGCAACCTGGGTGTGCAAGCACATGTGCCTGTGCTATATCACTTCATGCACGATAAAGCTGGGTGCTGTGCGTGTGCTGTATTGCTTCATGCATGACACAGCTGGGTGCTGTGCGTGTGCTTTATTACTCCATGCACAAAACAGCTGGGTTGTGTGCATGTGTTGCATGACCAACCATCTTCCACATCTGCGCACGGTGGCAGTGGCCACCATAGCGCAATGAATGGTCTGTGCGCTGTGTTTGTACACGCGAGCGTGTGCGTGTGTTGTGTGTTGTGTGTGAGTGCGCGTGCGCGCGTGCTGTGCGTACATGCGTGTTGTGTGTCTGTGCTGTGCGCGGGCATGCGTGTATGCGTGCGTGTTGTGCGTGCGTGCGTGCGTGCGTGTACTGTTCTACTTTATGCAGGACACAGCTGGTTGCTGTGCATGTGCTGTGTTACTTTGTGCACGACACAGCTGGGTGCTGCGCGTGTGCTGCATGACCAACAACTTACCACCTCTGTGCATGGTGGCAGTGGCCACTATGGCGCAATGAATGGTGTGTGCGATGTGTTTGTACGGGCGAGCGCGTGTGCTGTGTGTTGTGTGCGCATGCGTGTTGTGTGTCTGTGCTGTGCGCAGGCGTGCGTGCGTGCGTATTTATGTGTGCGTGCGTGCATGCCAGCTTGGCAGCGTGTTACGTTGCATGTGCGACCGGCTATCACCCACCTCCATGCACGTTGGCAGCTGCCGCCATCATGGCTCGGTAGATGGGGTCTTCTGAGTCGACATCCGGGGCAGCAGGTGCTGGGGCGGCCTGCGACGCCTCTGAGGGCTCTGGCTTCACCTGCAATGCCACAGTCATCCGACAGTGCAGTGGTGTGTGCTGCTGCCACCCAACAGCACAGCCATTCAGCAGTGCAGCAGTGCATGCTGCTGTGCCACTAAAACCGTATGGCACAACATACGTCAGAGGTGTGGGGCCAGCTTGCGGCGCCTTTAAGGGCTGCAGTTTGACCGAATAGGGGAACGCCGCCTGCGGCCTCAAGCATGCCGTCAACAGCCATGTGGCTGATGCAACTGAGGGGCCCAAGGCAGATGCACCGACACTTGGGTGATGGCAACTGATCAGCCATATGGCTGATGCAAGTGAGGGGGGCCAAGGCAGATGCGCCAACACTTGGGTGATGGCAGGCTGCCTGGAGCGACAGCCGCCGTGCAAGTGGGCAGAGTGAATGCTCATCAAAAGCTTGGGGGCCTGCACAGAAAAGGCAAAGTGGCTCGTCCCTGCACACAGCACAGGCGTGCCGCCCCAGGTGCCCCCAGACGGATGACACACACACCCTGGTCCACCCACGCACACGCCTCAAAGAAGCAGGCCACACACGCATGCACCATGCATGAGGTCGCCAAGGAGCATATGCACATGCATACCCTCTGTGTTCTGGGCTTTGTAAGCACACAGGCCGGCAGATTGCTCACCTCCTCTCTGGCAAACTTCCGGAGGCCCTGGCCCTCGAACATGCCCGACGCTGCCTCCCCAACTTCTTCCCCGTCTGCGTCTTCCTCTACTTCTTCCCCAGCTGCCCTGCGTCGCTTGCGCGCCACCGCCGTCTGCTCAGCCTGCAGCACAAGCACGCACATATGATTGCCCCCCTGTGTACGCGCGCTTGACAGAGGTTGACGCAAGGAGCACGGGTGAAATGAACGCACAAGCACGCACGTATGATTGCCCCCCTGTGCACGCGCGCTTGACAGAGGTTGACGCAAGGAGCACGGGTGAAATGAACGCACAAGCACGCACGTATGATTGCCCCCCTGTGTACGCGCGCTTGACAGGTTGACGCAAGGAGCACGGGTGAAATGAAGCACTTGTGCCTGAGGCCTGCAATGTGTGTCCTAGTGCTGTCAGTGCCGCTTCACTACGTTTGGGCATCTCATCTTCTTTGTAGGCTGTGCAATTTTGAACATGGCCCGGCACTGACATTCATGATTGTACAGCCTAAAAAGAAGATGAGGTGCCCGAAGGTGGTGACACTTGTGGTCGAACAGGTGCTGCTCCCGTGCGTGCAGGCCCTGACCAGCCCCCACAGCCCTCATCTGCATCAGCCTGCACCAGCCTGGGCACATGCTCCTGCTGCCACCATGCATCGGCTGATAACGGTGCCGACTCAGTAAGACACCTTCCGTGAAACACCCTCTGAAAGACTTCAAACAGTATAAACTCAGCAAGACACCCTTTGCGCCAACTGCATTGCACCCTTCTCACCTGCCTCTCCACACCTCCCTGCATCCCCCTGCACTTCCTTATGCTCGAGCACACCCTGCTCTGCTCCCCCCACCCGCCTCTCCACACCTCCCTGCATCCCCCTGCGCTTGAATGCACCCAAGCCCAGCTGACAGACTAAAACCCCTGTCAAGGTAATCCTTACCCTCTTGCAGAATAAAGTTGCTTGAGCGCACCTCTCTTTGCTCCCGTTGCCTGTCCAGGGCATCACTCTCCTCCTCCTGCAGGCGCGCCCGCCTGCGCTCTAAGCAGCGCCGGCTGCGCAGCCAAAGCACACAGCCCCAGAGGAGCACGGGGTCAGTGGTCACGTGCAACACGAAATCATCGTGCAACACGAGATCATCGTGCAACACGAGATCATCCGCACAATGCCGCCACGGACATTTAGAAAGGAAAGGCAGAGGTGCCAATCAAAGCATGAGTGCACACTGCTGAGCTGGTCTGGGCCTCCGCCTAAAAAATCACATGGGTTCCCATCGGCTGTTAGCCAGACATATGCTTCTGGCACATACCTTCTCCTGTGGGCTTTCCAGCGATCAAAAGATGCAAGCCGGGTTCAAGGTGCTGGGCGTTTCTTGGCGTCAAACGACTGCACACTTACAAGCCCTCTCCCCCCTCTCCCGCCATCTATGACAGTGGGGTTGCCGCGGCCAGTGCAGCTATGAAACCACAACTCATTTATGCTGCTCCATACATCAAGTTACGTATTGTTTTCATGTTGTCTCATCTTTCGAGATGTGCACTTATACAAACAGCCCCACACCTGTGGCTGTAGGGTCGCCGCGCCCACTGTGGCACATCATCTGCATCGCTCTCGTCGCCGGCCAGGTCACTGCGGCATGCGCGGTAGCGCTCCTGCTCCTGGGATGCTGCGCGCATCTTCTCCAGCTCTCGCGCTTTGCTCCGGTCCCTGCACGCAAAACATGAAATGCAAGGTCATCTGTTATCACAAAGGTCCCCATGCGCGGAATGCAGGGGTAAAGGGGCGGGCCTTGTGCCCAAGCAAGGGAAGCCTGCGGCTACAGAAGCCAACCAGAGGCAAAGCAAGTCTTCCAACCTACGCGCTTTGCGTCGCGATGCAGTCCCAACACACAACATACGGCTGGCAAGCAGCCTCTTCTGACGCCCCTCACTCCCCACAGCTTCTGAGGCTTCCCACACCTCACAGCTTCTGAGGTCCCCCACATTCCACAGGGCAAGGCCCCTCACATGTAGCAGCTCTTGGGCTCCTCGTACATCTCATGCCCCACAGCCGCCCCATATCCCTCAGCCTGCCCTTCAAGCCCACCTCAAGCGCAAGTGCCAACCTTGCGCGCACAGGTCAGACTTTTCCACGGACAGATGATTTTCAGGAAACAGGCGTCTGAGCACACCGGTGGGAATATCATTTTCATGGCTAACGACAAGACTAGAACTGGCAAACTCGCCACCCCCAAGCCCTCCGTTGGTTGCATTCCAGCAACTCCACATACAGCCACACTGGGACTGCAATACAGCCATGGCAACTGCACACAGTGCTGAGCGCTGTTCCTGAAAGCCAGGAACACCCCCCATGCACATTGTGCTTGAGCCTTGCGCTCTTCCACTCATAGATGCACGCGCGCACTCTTCTACATCGTGTCAGCATACCCACCAGACGCACGCCCACACTCTTTTACACATAGCGCCAGCATATGGCCAGGGTGGCTTGCACCATGCCCGTCATGGGTTGCAGCACTGTACTGCTTCGTACACTGTGAGCCGTTGCAAACCCTTTCAAGTTCATTGCCTTCAACAACAAGTACCAACACATCAGCCCATGGACAAGCGGGCGAGCAAGTACAGAGGGGACGGCACAAGGCCCTCAAATGTCCTTACATGTTTACTCCTTACAGTGCTAAGATGTTGCAAAGTGGTTGATTTGGTGCATCGTAGAGCACAAAGGGGACTGCTTTGAACCAACCTGACCTCTCTTGCCTTTCCCACTCCTCCATGCGCAGGAGCTGCCAGGACCTTGCCTTACCGTTCATAACGCTCCCACTCCTTGATGCGCTGCTCAAAGGCACGGTCAGCGTCTCTGCGCTTCTCTCGCTCCATATCCCGCTCCCGCTCGCGTTCCCGCTCACGCACACGCTGCGGCCATTATTGGTTCAGTTGGTGTGCACGGTGTCTTGTGTACATGCAGGGGCATGTGTGGTAAAACTGGGGGGGGCAAGTGAGTCGTGTGCATCGCGTGCAGGTTGGGACCTTCCTTGGCTCCAAACACACACAATCCGACCAGCGAATTCAACAGCTCCAAGCCTTTGCCGGCCATATCATGCACCCCCATGCCAACCCCCCCTGACCTGCTCACACACCCATCTTGCTCCCTCTGCTGTCGCATGATCACCCGCAGCACGCTCGCCC
>LKMJ01006630.1_pt1 | contig 10915 bp, 13 predicted proteins | sample 643391 | NCBI WGS metagenome assembly LKMJ01 (sample SAMN04112250, study PRJNA286221) | soda lake metagenome | biome: soda lake; feature: Kulunda Steppe; material: water; isolation source: sample PL-Br10 brine of Picturesque Lake | place: Russia: Kulunda steppe | collected 2010-07
AGATAAGATCTGTAAGCGACTCAAAAGGCTGAACAATATCATTGTTATCATATTTTACTGGAGGATTATCTCCTTCGGACGTTTCAACATGGATCTTATTGTCTGTGACCTTCTCTAATCTGTCTTTGACTTTCTCCACTTGTGAAGCGGGTATCCAGCCTTCTACGATAAAGGCCTTGTCTGTTGTACCGAAGTTTAGCGGCGCTTCTGCTTTCTCAATTCTTTCAGTAAGGTATTCTTCAACGTAAGCCAGTTTAGGAGCCCGCTTGCTTGACAAGTTTTTAAAGTCGTTTTCTAAGGCCTGTATCTCGTTTTCTATCTCTTTTAATTCGACTGATAGTTTGCGGACAATGTCTGAAGGCGTTCCCTCTTCTAGCGATGGAGCTTCCAACTTTTTGGCATTCAACCTATTTATTTCGTCTTCAATAGGTTGTCTGTCGGACTTTTTGAAAACTATTAGGGAGGCCTGATTACCGTGGAAAGCATCGTAAAACTTGGTTTGGGCTCTGAAATCTTTTTCCTTCCTTATTATCACGTAGTCGAGGCTTTCAGTTCTTTCCAACTTAGTAAGATCGGTTTCAACGCCTTCAAGTTTTGAATAAAATTTCTTTTTCTGTTTTAACCTGTTTTCAGAGTTTTTCAGATCTTCTTTTTCTGATTCAATTTCGTTAAGATTTTGAGAGATATTTGGAATGTTGTCCCTTACTTCTTCCACAGAAGTTTTCTCTCTCTGATCTGAGGCCTCCATTTTAGAAAGCAGTGATCTGATATCCACCAATAGCTGGGAGATATCTTCAGATCCTTCCATTGGAGTCCCTGTCTCAAGCTCTCCGGAATATGTGTCAAAGTCCATTAAGCCTAAGCTGTATAGTTCGTCTACAACTGTTTCTAGGACTGTGTAAGGCGCTGTAATTGAAAGCTTTGACATTTCTTCGGGCTTCACTCGATCACCCTAAAAACTCGTCTTCAAACTCTTCCATCAGAAAAGTTAATGCTTTTTCACTATTACCTGAGGCCTTCTCTCTGAACTCTTGAGCGCTTTCCTCTGCCTCTTCAAGCAATTCTTCCTTTTTCTCATCTAATTCTTTCTCAAACTGCTTGATTTCGCTTTTCTTTTTCTCCAATGCAGTCTCTCTCGACTCCTTTACAAGCTCCTCTGCCTTGGAATTAGCATCTCTAAGAATTTCTGCACGAGTCTCCTCTGCTTCTTCAGTTATGGCTTTTGCATCTTTTTCCGCTCTCTGAACCTCTTGGACTACTTCAGCCATCGTATAAACAGCAAAAACTTAGAAACCTTATAAAACCACTCTCACCCTGATCTGTAAATCTATTTAAAAAAATTTCGACACCGCACCGGATTCGGCCACTGATTAAAACCTTTAAACCACAAAAATATTGAATATGGAAGAGAGAGGCCTGAAAATCTTTGCACCAAACGGAGAACCTCGGAAAAGCGACGAAGTATTCTACAACCCAGAAATGCTGGAAAACCGGGACATCTCACTTATCGCAGCAAAAACCTTCTTCCAAAAAGTAGAAATAGAACAACCAAACATAGCCGACCCTCTCTCAGGCACAGGGATAAGAGGCCTTCGCTACTCAAAACTCGGCAACGTCCAGTTCAACGATGCCAATCCGAACGCAGTTGAAAGCATAAGTAAAGGACTTGAAGCAAACGAGTTGAAAGGCGAAGTGTTTAATGAAGACGCCAACGTTTTCATGTCGGACAGGCCTAACTACTTCCACTTCATTGACGTCGATCCATACGGGCCTTTTACAGACTTTTTGGATTCAACTGCTAGAGCTGCAAACTACCAGAGCTTAGTCGGTTTGACTGCTACAGATAACTCGGCACCAACCGGCAGCTACCCAACAGTATGCCAGAGAAGATACGGCAGCAAACCGCTGAAAAACGGTTTTATGCATGAAACAGCTCTCAGAATATATATCAAGGAGGCCTTCAGAAACTTTGCCCGTTACGACAAATGCTTCGAGCCCAAAATATGTTTCCAGCACCGGCACTATGCAAGGATCATTGGAAGAGTAACAGAATCCAAGAGACGCACCAACAGAAACCTCGACAACATCGGACACCTCAGCTACTGCAAAAACTGTGGATGGAGAAAACTTGAAAGAATAGAAAAATGCGGACACTGCGATTCGCAAACTACAATAGCCGGCCCTCTCTGGACAGGAAAACTCGCCGACTCAAGATTCACAGAAAAAATGCTGGAAAACTTCCCCGAAAAATGGGAGGCCTCCCGGAAAATAGTCGAGCTCGTCGACTCTGAAGCAGAGATACTTACGCCGTTCTACGACCTCCACGAACTCTGCTCATACCACGGCCTACAAGTCCCAAAAAGAGACAAAGTAATCCAGGCCTTAGAAAGAAAAGGTTACCCGGTCTCAAGGACTCATTTCGGGCCCAGGGGAATAAGAACAGATGCATCACTGGAAGATATTCTGAATATCATGGAAGAATAACTTTTTTATCAGAATTTTCAAGCCCTTCATTTATTATCATAACAGCTATCTGATCATCTGAAGCATCCTCCGTATATTTACGTTCTCTAAACTGTTCCAATAAATTTTCTGTTGCAGGCCTAACATTTTCTCCATTTTCATAAAATTCAAGGTCTTCATAACTTTTCAGAGACTCTAAATAAGCCGTTACTTCAGGCTGGAATTCTCCTTTTTGTTTTGGCAGGTTTTCTAGGCCTCCATGGCGAAATATATCCCAGAACTGTGTTTCGGCTTCAAGTAAATCAGTTCTTATATTGAGTTCGTGTCTATCAATCAAAGAGGAAAATCTTTGAGACTCACTACTTTTCAATATATCTCGCCAGTAGTTCTCCGCAATCTCCTCAGCTCCGCTCCCAATTTTACAGTTATACATTTGTCTAATAGTTTCAACAGGTACTCCCGACATTTTACTATGTTTCTCATCATACTTGTTTTTCAAGGCCTTAATATCTTCTAAGAGTTCTTGGTGTTCTGAGGCAAGGCCTAAAATTGTTTTGAAATTGTAGAAGTGAACGTTTTAGCCCCCGGTCAGTTCTTCGACCAGTTGATCGTCTTCAAAATAGTTTGTAGCGGTTGAAAACGCTTCACTATTTAACTCATTAACTAAGTCATGGAAATTGTCGGAAGTTTCTCCTAAAATCCTTCTATACTGCTCGAAATGAATATTCTCATGCTCATAAACCACTAAGTCACTTAAATCATCACGCTGCAGTACTTCTTCTCCAATAAAAACCGTATCTGACTCCGGAAAATAACAACCATTACCGCGAGGACTATACCCATAGACTACCCTACCAGGCCTTTCAATCTCAACCCCTAACGCATCAAAATTGTGGTCCGCAACTTCAGCAAGCTGAACACCTTCTTCAGTCTCAGGTATAATCTCCATAACAAGAAATCAGGCCTCTCTATGAGATCACAAAACTAATAAAGAAAGATATGAAGGAGGGTTTTAGGCCCTCTAATTCGATTTTTCTTCTAGTTCGTCTTCTAGGCCTAGTTTTTCTGCGAGTTCTTTGTAGCGGTTTCTGATGGTGACTTCTGTGACTCCTACTACGTCTGCTACTTCTCGCTGTGTTCGTTTTTCTCCTTCTAGGACTGCTGCGATGTAGAGTGCTGCTGCGGCGAGGCCTGTTGGTCCTCTACCGGAGAGTAGGTCTCTTTCGCGTGCTTCTTTGAGGATGTTTCTTGCTCGTGCCTGGACTTCTCCACTCAGTTGCAGCTTACCTGCGAATCTTGGTACGTAATCTTGTGGTTTGGCTGGCAGGATTCTTAGGCCTAGTTCTCTTGCTACGTATCGGTATGCGCGTCCGATTTCCCTTTTTTCGATTCCGGATGCATCTGATATTTCGTCTAGTGTTCTTGGTGTTCCTTGTTTTCTTGCGACGATGTAGATTAGTGCGGAGATGATTGATTCCATTGAGCGTCCGCGTACGAGGCCTTGGTCGACTGCTTTTTCGTATAGTCTTGCTGTTTCTTCGTGGACTGATTCAGGCAGGTTTAGGTTGGAGATCATTGAGTTTAGTTCGCTCAATGCAAATCCTAGATTCCTGTCTTTACTCTTTGTAAGTCTTTTGTGCCATTTACGCAGTCTGTAGTATTGTGCTCTTTTGTTTCCGCTGACTTTGTAGAGTTCTCCCGAGCCTTTTCCGATTTCTGTGGACATTCCCATGTCGTGTTTTGTGTATGTTAGGGGTTGTCCAGCTCGTGCTTTCTTTTCTTTTTCTTCTGCGTTGAATGCTCTCCATTCTGCGGATTCGTCGATTCTGTCTTCGTCGATGACCGTTCCACATTCTATACAGATTAGTTCTCCTTTGGCGCTGTCTTCTTCGAAGCGTTGTGCTCCACATTCTGGACAGGTTAGTACGGTGTCTCCTTCTTCTGCTTCTTCTTGTACTACTTCGTAGCCTTCCTCTTGTGTTTCTTCCGGTGTTTCAGTTTCTTCTTGTTCTTCTTCCTGTTTCCACTCCTCAGGGATATCGTAGTCGTCTATCTGTCTCCTTGGGATATTCTCCTGTGCGTGGTCTTGTCGTTGGTCATCCATTTTTAGAATCAGTCCTCGGCAGTAATCTTAAAAACTCCCCTAATCTTTATAAGTCTTTTCCCGAGTTAGATTACTCCTCAGTAGTTACTATCCACAGGTGCATTGATTTAATTACCCGCGGACAAAAACTTGTTTATGGATCACGAGGAGCATTTGAGAGCTAAAAGAGAAACTTTACTAGTTGCACTGCTCCTTGTAGTCTGCAGCGTGCTTATTGTATACCCTTTTCTCGACGCAATCGTTCTTGCCGCCGCTGTAGCTTATCTACTGGCTTTCGGACACTCCAAACTCAACAGTCGCGTTCAAAACAATACTTTATCCACAACCATTATTATTTCAGGCCTTTTATCGATCATTTCTGTCGGGCTTTACTTCTTTATTGAAAATATTTTTGAGATCATTAACCGAGTGAACATGTTCGTTCAGACGATCGAAGAGCAGACTATTGCCACTCTTGAACCTCTAGACTTGCCTTCTTACTTTATCGACAGTATAAGCGATTTCTTTGGGCAGGCCTCTGCTTGGGCGACCGATATCTTGCTGAACGTTTTTACGTCACTGCCTTACTTTCTGATCCAGGTAGGTATCTTTCTCGTAACTGCGATTTACCTTTACAAGGACCGTAGAAAAATCTATAACAGCATAAACTCCGTTATTAAGGGCTTACCGGCGACCGAGCAACGCATTATAAACTCTCTAATTAATTCTATCGACTCCATTTTCCGAGGAGTTTTCCTAACCCAGTTAATAGTTGCTGGAATCATGGGCGTAGCCGCAGCGATAGGGTTCTACATCATCGGCCTTATTACTACGCCGATTCCCTTGATCCCTGTCTGGGCGTTGTTAATAGCGGTTTTCGCGATCTTGCCTATTATAGCTGCTTTCATGGTTTACGCTCCTCTTGGAGCTTACTATATCGTTGCTGCAGAACCTTTGAAAGGAGGCCTGATTATTTTATATGGTATCGTAGTGCTCCAGATTTTGCCTGAACTATTTTTCAGGCCTTATGTCGGAGCTAAAAAGCTTAATGAGCATCCTTTGATTATTTTCATCGGTTTTATTACAGGGCCTTTAGTTTTAGGCGTTAAAGGGATTGTTTTGGGTCCTTTACTGTTGATTTTGACTAAGGAGTTTATACTGAACTATACTGATCTCGTTTCCTCACAGGAGTGACTCCGCATGACTCGCATTTTTTGTCGGTTTGTTTCCCACAGCTAGGACACTTCATTTTCCAACTGATTTTTCTTTTTGAAGGCCTGTCTAGAAATCCTTCGACTTCTACGTTCATGTGATATGCGAGGTTTTGGAGCTCTTTATCATCCGTCATCAACACCTTTTCTCTGTCAATAGCTAGCGCAACGAGAGACTGGTCGACTTTTGAGGCCTGAGAGCAGATCTGATCTGCTTTTTGGTTCACCTTGTTTAATGACGTTTTTGAAGGCTGGACAGTCTCAATATTCAGCGCGAGTCTGCTTATCTTTGAGCCTTCTGTCTTAAGCTCTCTTTCGACTCCCAGCGTGATTAAAGCTTTTTCTTCCAGGCCTCTGCCATGGATTATAACATTTGTGTCGACTACTTTCACCGCAGTTTAAAGTACAGTTAAAAAATCTTTTAGTGTAACTGTTTACTGTTAACAATGAAACTACCTAAAGCAGCAGTCGAAAGAATAATAAGAAATGCTGGCGCGGAAAGAGTGTCCGGCGAAGCAGTCGAAGAACTAAGGAGCGCTATAGAAGAACTTGGAGCAGAAATAGCGGCTGACGCGTCAGAGATGGCGGATTACGCAGGCAGAAAAACAATTGAAAAAGAAGATATCGACATGGCGGTGAGACACTGATGAAACAGTCAGATAACGATAAAGACATGAAAGGAGGTGCGTTCTAATGCCTAAACAGATCGAGGCCTCTTCTGTGAAAAGCGGTTCCATGATCATGCTTGATGGAGAGCCTTGTGAGGTCCGATCAATGTCTAAATCCAGTCCAGGAAAGCACGGATCAGCCAAGTGCAAGATTAAGGCAAGAGGCGTTTTTGATGAAAAGGACCGTCACGTAACCAAGCCAGGTGACGCAAACCTGATGAGCCCGGATGTAAACAAGAAAGAAGGGCAGATCGTGTCAAAAGACGGTAACATCGCACAAGTAATGGACATGGATACATACGAGACGGAAGAAATGCAGCTTCCTGCAGACCTAGATGCATCAGAAGGACAACAGCTAAAGTACTGGGAGATTGACGGAAGAATCCTTGTAAAAGGCCTAAAATAACAGGGCCTAAACCCCGTTTTTTCTCCACCTTATTTTTTACATACCTTTCTCCAAACTATTCTTTATGGAACTGGAAAAAGTCAAGGAGAAAATACTGGACAAACATTACCCTGAACCTGAAGAGTTACAGGAGTCTGAACAACTTTTCCATGACATAAGGAAGTTTATAGAGGATAATTACGGCCTCAAATCGCATTTTGCTGGCTCGGCGTCCCGCGGAACCTGTAGAAAAGGTGATAAAGACGTGGACGTTTTCGTGCTTTTCCCTCGTGAGACCTCAAGAAGAGAGCTAGAGGATAAAGGCCTTGAAGTCGGGAAAGAAGTTTTTGAGAACTTAGGGACAGAGCATCACGTGGAGTACGCAGAGCATCCCTACACCAAAGGCCTGATTAATGGGCATGAAGTTGAGATAGTTCCATGTTATGATGTGAGCGCCGAAAAAATACAAAGCTCTGTTGATAGAACACCTCATCACACTCGATGGGTTAAGGAAAACCTCGACAAAGATCAGAGAAGGGACGTGGTTGCGTTGAAGAAGTTTTTGGAGGCGCAAAACCTGTATGGATCTTCTTTAAAAGTTAAAGGTTTTTCAGGCTACTTGTGCGAAGTGCTTATAGCCTATTACGGAAGCTTTGAAGACTTGATATCTGAGGCCTCGAGCTGGGATAGGGATAAGCGGATAGAGTTCGAGAGTTCTGAGAAACAGTTTGAATCAAGTTTTGTAGTAGTTGACCCTGTTGACTCTGATCGGAATGTTGCAGCCGTTCTTTCTCAGGCGAACTATGCCAAGTTCATATTCAAGGCCTGGCAACTTGAAAAGAATCCTAGTGTATCGATGTTTAAGGCTTCGGACGAGTTCAATGAGTTCGAGTTGAAGCAAGAAGTAGATAACCGTGCAGATTTCCTGGTTCTAAAGTTTGAGAAGCCTGACGAGGTGGAAGACATAGTTTATCCTCAGCTGAGAAAGTTTGAAAGACTCTTAACGAAAAAATTGGAGGGCTCAGGGTTCAGATTGTATGACTCAGGGGTTTTTGCTGAAGAAAAGGCCTACGTGTTTTTTGAGCTTGATCGAACCTTGCCTGAGACCGAGATTGTTAAAGGCCCGCAAGTATATCACAACGAGACCCATTTAACCGAGTTCTCAGGAAAGTACTCCAACATCTTTGCGGAAGATGAGAGGCTGTGCGCTAAGACTATTCGCGAGTTCACAGACGCGAGGGAATTATTGAAAAGTTTCCTTGATAGAGATGTTGAAGGCCTTAAACAGAATGGTGTGCCTAACAAGATAGCTCCTGAACTAAAGGAGTACCGGTTTGCAGATATATTGAGCGGTGAGGACGAATGGTTAAAATACCTTTACAATAAATTCCACTTGTGATCCTTGAATGAGTCTAACCATTTTAACAGGCCTGTCCGGAGTAGGAAAATCTACAGTACTTGAAGAAGCAATGCTTCTCTCAGATAAAGACTACACCGTGATAAACTACGGCGACAAAATGTTTGAGATATCAAAAGAGAGAGATCTTGTAGAGACAAGAGATGAAATGAAGGAAATAGGCACAGAAACCTACAAAGAAATACAGGCAGAGGCAGCTGAAAAAATATTCGAACTGTCAAAAGACAAAGACGTAATTCTCGACACCCACGCCACAATCAAAACACCTCATGGATACATACCAGGCCTACCGCGCTGGAGCGTCGAACAACTAAACCCGAACAAAATCATAATGCTTCAGGCCTCAGCAGAGGAAATATTCGAAAGAACAAAGGAAGACGATAGAAACCGTGAACACGAATCTGTCGAAGGAATTCAGCAGTACCTAAACATTGAAAGAGAAATGTCTGCAGCCGACGCAGTTCTAACCGGAGCATACCTACAGATAATAAACAATCCCGATGGCGCGGCCAAAGAAGCAGCGGAAAAACTCGTCAAAACTTTGAAGGCCTAATCCCTAAGCTCAGCGTAAAGGTTAGGAGTAATGACCACGGTATAAGTACCCACTATCGACGAAGCTACTCTGCCTAATACGAAGCCTGCGAACCCTAATGTTCTCAAAGGCCCTGTAGACACAGCAGCAATACCCAGCAGAACAAATGAGAACAGCATCATAACACCCACCTCAAACTTATGCCCGCTGGACGCCTTTGAAGACGAAAAAAAGCTTTTCACAGCTCCTTTTTCTGTCAACGTCACAGGCAAGAAATATATCATGAAACTGATAGCTATAAGCAAAGCTGCTGTAGACAAAACCCCAAACAACAACACAAATAGACTGTAACCCATCATATAAAGGCCTAGGCCTGCGTAAAGCGGGATTGATGCCAATCCAAAGATTAGTATCAACATTAGCGTGGCTGCAAAAATTTTGTGGCTCTTCTTAAAAGTTTTCCAAAACGCCTGCTTAACACTGATAGAGTTTATCACAGCTTCCGCCACCATAACCGGAGCAACAAGGCCTAAAAACATTATAAAAGGGAAAAAAAGCATAAGTAACAGCGTTATATCTAAATTGCCTGATTCCGCCACCTTAAGCAGCGAAACCATCCATAAGCTGCTTATCAGGCTTGCAGCAATTTTGGGTGCGAACATTGAAGGCCTTTCTCTAAGAAGCAGTAACGAGTTTTTGATTATCTGACGCAGAACCATAGGCCTTCAACAAGTATAATCAATAGTATGCATGATTAAAAAGCCCTTACGTGTTACTACTGTCTGGAAAACAATTTTCGGCGTTTGTACGGCAGTTTAACCAGTGCGTCGCGAAACATTAATAAGAATTAGTTAATCTACGTCGTATATGGCGAGCCTCTGGGATATAGGTAAGAGTAGAAAGGAGAAGCTCGCCGACCAATGGGAAAACAATGGAGTACTGGAAGAAAAAGTCCAGAAACACCGGGATAAGTTTGAGTCAAGGTTCCGTGAGAACATGAACCAAGACGTACCAACACACCCTTACAAAGTTTATAGGAACATTGTAGAGTCAAATGAACTATCAGATGAAGAACGTATAGCGCTTGAGCACATGAAAGACGAATTTTCAGAGCAATGGCAGATGCTGAAACAGACTCACTCCAATTAACTCCCTAAAGTCGGCAAGTATCTCAGGGGAGGGGAAACAAAGCCGAACCACTTTTTTCTCTTTTTATTTTTCCGCTAAATTTCTCATTCAGACATTCTTAACCATGTAAGCCCCTTCCAACTCATAACCCAGCTTCCTATAATATTCCCTAGTACCTACAGCTGAAATAACAGCAATCTTATTCTTCCCTAGATCCTTAGCTTTCTGCTCTGCCTCAGCCATCAATTTTCTACCAAGACCTGTATGCTGAACATCACCTTCTGCACCTATATCAGTTGCAGAACCTAAAATCTTCAGTTGCCGAACGATTAAAGTATTTTCATCAATCTCAGGCCTGAAGCTTCCTCCAGGATCCCTGAGACGAATAAAACCCAGTATAATATCTTTGTCAGAGTCTTCAAAGCTTAGGAAGTACTCGTGACCGCCAGAGGCCTTGTAATCTCTCTCAACTAGTTGGACTTCTTCAGGTTCTTCGCCTCTCTTATTTTTGACGTGGCCTACCTCTCGGCACCTAATACATCTACATCTTTCTCCTTCCTCTTCCAGTTCTTGAAGAGCCATCTGCCTCATATTCGTTAACTGAGGGCCTGCATCAACCTCTGTAGAAGGTATATCCCTCATGACTCTTTTCACACGGACATGAGGCGGAATAACATTTTTCTGCAAGTATTTCAACCTCTCTTTAGCTTCTTCATCAGTTATTGGCTCAAACTCTCCCTCCTCATACTGGCGGTAGAGCTCAGTTCCTTGAATTACTTCGCATGGATAAATCTTAATTTCATCCGGCTGATACTCTTCTCTAGAAAAAACCTGCTTGAACTTCTCAATGTCTTCTTCGTAGCCTTCTCCAGGAAGGCCTAACATCAGGTGGTAGCATACCTTAAACCCCGCGTTCTTCAAGCGTTTAGTGGCCTCCTTCACAGGCCCCATTCCGTGACCCCTATTAGTGATCTCATGCGTCTCGTCGAAGACAGTCTGGACACCCATCTCAACTCTTGTTCCCCCCA
>LKMJ01006631.1_pt1 | contig 10913 bp, 3 predicted proteins | sample 643391 | NCBI WGS metagenome assembly LKMJ01 (sample SAMN04112250, study PRJNA286221) | soda lake metagenome | biome: soda lake; feature: Kulunda Steppe; material: water; isolation source: sample PL-Br10 brine of Picturesque Lake | place: Russia: Kulunda steppe | collected 2010-07
CAACTTGGCCTTGGAATACAAGAGCTGGGTTGTCTTCGTCTGTCTGGTCACTCACGTCAACGTCAAAGTCAGGTGAGTCTTCAACGCCGTTGTCGTCACCGTTCTCGTCGCCGTTGTCGTCACCGTTCTCGTCGCCGTTGTCGTCAACAGCAACTGTGATGAGGCTGTCTCCATCAACATCGAAGGATTCGCCGTCGATGTCAACGTCGCCTTCGAAGGAGAATTCGTCACCGTCTTCTGCATCGTCAGGGATTACTACTTCGTACGTAACTTCGTACTCAGTTCCGTCTGCATCCCATCCAGCGGTGAGTTCATCATTAGCATTATTTGATCCTCCAATCTCAGTACGTGGGTCGTCGTCAACGATCGACACATCGTCAAAGGCTGGGTCGAAGGATTCGGTCAAGAATGGACCGGTTTCATCATCTGTCGTTACAATTGAGACCGTAACCTCTGTGGATTCGCCGGGCGCGAGCTCGGCGTCCTCGATGGTACGGTCTGCGGAATCGACTTCCGTTGCCGCGGCTGAGCCTGCAAAGGCCATCGGTACCGCAAGCACGGAAAGGACCATAATCGCAGCAAGGAACACTGCTTGTCCCTTTGTACGATATGATTCGTTACTTATCATGGTTATCTTATATTTCTGCTTTATGTGGTATCACGTGGTGATTACCACCGTTGTGTTTCGGTTAATACCACTCTAGCAGATGCATTCAATTCTTTACGTACCCTCGGTATATGTTTTGTGGAACAAGATTACGATAGTAGGATAGAATTACCACAAAATATTTATAAATACACATTTTTGTGTCAACACTTCACACAATAGCATAGTGAGTAAGGAGAGATTATACGCAGTAAACTATCTAGTACTCACGCGCATTAGATTGGTTCCCCTCGTTGCCACAACAAAAATACCTCTCGTAGTTGACGTGAGGTTAGCTCCGATCGCTGCCAGTCGGTAAACGCAGTTCGTAACCCTTGAGCTTGGATTTTCCCCTCTTCATCCGCAATTGAGTGGAGATATTCATTCCACGGGTCGCTCTCGTCACCATCAACAAGCGTGTATATTCCATCTTGTGTAACCTCACCTGTGAGCGGTGTCTCTCCAGGAGCGCTCGATCGTTCAAACGTTGTATTAGACCACCCATCTTCGGAGAAATGCCAGAGTGTTGCGGTATCCGTTGCACCATTTTCTACCTGATTAACAGCAATCTCGCCGAAGAACGCCTCTCCAGCGGCTGTGACCTGTAGCGATCCAAACCCTTGATATCCATCTTGCAGACCTGATGGTGTCTCAGCAGGTCCAACCGCAATGTCGGTGCCCACAAGATCGTACCACAGGGGACCTGAATCGATATTTTCAGCAGACACTGTTGACGAATTCTCAATTGAGATCGTTGTTGACGCGTTACTGCTCAGTTGATCGATTTGATTGTGTTCACCTGCTCCGTTGAACCGAACAGCGGTAGCGCTACTATTAATCGTAATATCGCTAAGCGAGACGTTTGCTGCTCCATCATTCAACACAATACCCGTTGTTGCATCGATAACCCTAGTCTCCGTAACCGATCCTGTGGCCCCTGAAAAAACGATGCCAGTATCGCTCTCAGTGATCGTGAGGTTGCTGAAATCAGCGGTGCTCTCGGACGTTAAGACTCCAATTGTGGTGTTACCCCGTAGCGAAACGCCCTGCATTGAAGCGTTTTGGCGGACAGTAATCCCAGCGGCATCCGCATGTCTACTCTCCGTGTAAATCGTTGGCGTCGCATTTGAAGCTGCACGGATCGTGACGCTATTGTTAATCACCATTCCTGCGTCAACCCCCTCCCGATCGGTTGTCTCCTGTTCGACAGTTACGTTCCCGAGTTCGATCACCGTGTCAGGAACAACAAACGAGGTGAGCCACTCAAGCGAGTTCGGCTCTGTGTGTTCAGGAATCCGAACCGGATCAGGATGAACGGTTGTTGGTCCCATGGAGACTGTTTCGGTTCCATCGGTTCCGTGTATTTCGAGTGAGAGATTAGCAACACCAACCGTTCCGGAGTCAAACGCAACCTCAACATCAAACGCCTGTGGAATGTCCGTCGTTGAAAGATCGACGGCAGAATCAAGCGATACCGGTTCTCCATCGACCCGAACGGTCATGGACTCGTTGTCGATCGTATGACCGTCTCCATTGGTTATTCGGAGAGTGTCCGCGTTAAGAACATCAAGAGAGAGTGTACTGCGCGTCTCACTTGGATTTATATACTCTTCAGGCTCGCTCGTAACAACAACATCCGGTGAATGCGAGGACAGAACAAACTCCATCTCGCCTGTTTGATCGCTCGCGCGTACGCGCTGTTCACGTAGCTCCCCACGTGGGCCTGCTCGAATTGTCTGTTCGGATGATGGCACAACAAGTTCAAACTCCCCATTGTGGTCCGTTTGTGTTGAGACACGGTACTCTGATGCAACAGTAATCCCTTCCAGCGGATTTTCGGAGCGATCGACGACCGTTCCGGTGATCGTCATCTGCGAGTCATGTTGCGAAATCGCTTGGTAGACATCGATAATTCCGGCCCCATAGCGTGTATCGAACGTTGCGTCCGTCTCAACAGGCTTATGTGCGGTCGAAGTAAGGCTCGTCAACGCTTCGTCTGCAGTTGCGCCAGTTGCGCTTTGCACTAATGCAACTGCGCCTGCAACATGTGGCGTGGCCATACTCGTACCGCTCTTCTGACCGTACTCTCCACCAGGTAGTGCGCTAAACGTCTCTACACCAGGTGCACTGCTATCGGGAACAATATAGGTTTCAGGCCAACTATCATGGACAGACGAATCCCATCTCTCAGCAGTCACAATTCTCTCGCCGCTAGAAAACGATGCTACTGTGCTATCTTCTCTAACAGCGCCGACCGAGTATGTTGAATAGAGGTTCCCTGGAGAGAGGGTTACGCCATCTCCGCTGTTTCCGGACCCTGCAATAACAGCAGTCCCTGCCGCTTGTGCATCTTCAACGGGCTCGATAAATGGTGAGACATAGCCTGCTGCACCAAGGCTCATACTGATCATCGAGACATTATTCTCAACTGACCACTCCATTCCCGCAACGACTGATGCGAACGTTGCATCACCGCTGTCATCGAACACTTTCGCATGATAAAGGTCTGCTTCGGGTGCGACACCGATCGCAGTACCGCTTGTATTCTGTCCACCGACAGTCCCCGTTACGTGTGTTCCGTGCCCATCCGGATCGTTCGGCTCGCTGTCGATTGAATGCCCCTGCGTATCGAACTCCGCCCACCCTGTGAGTTCAATATCCGGATGCGCCTCATCAACACCGGTATCAAGCACTGCAATGCGAGCACCAGCTCCACGAGTGTCATATCGATCCCAAACCGAAGTCGCGTTGATAAGCTCAATGCCATAAGTTGTCTCTTCGGAGAGCGAGGTATGTAGCTCGTGTCCAACTGCAGGAGTGCTCGTTGATGATGAGACTGAGCGGTGGTGCGTTACGTTAAAATTCGGGTGAACCTGTGTGACGCCATCTATTGAGTCGATCTGTTCCGGGGAGACGTGATCTGTATCAATCTCAAGAACGACCGCGTTCGCAAGCCACAGCTGTTTGAGTACCGTGATACCATCGTGTGTGTCTGCAAACGAAACGACGGATGCTTGTGATTTGACCCGTTCGGATTTGTGTTCTTGCAGGTCAAACTGGAGGTCGTCTTGTTCAGACAATCGATCGTCTAGACGGACGACAATCTCAACCGTGTCATCTTCGGTGGTGTTGCCGAGTCGTGCTGCCCAGCCAACAGTCGAATTGTGACGCTGTTCGATCTGTTCGGTCTCTTCGACGGTAATCCATGTTGGCGTCTGATTCGCTGGCTCAGCTGTATCTGCAGTACCGATCGCAGCCCCGGAAAATCCGATGCCAACGACGAGTAGCACAACACACAACCCAGCTAACAAGTGCCACAGTGGTTTTCGTTGCGGAGGTCTGTTCACAACAAATGTAGCGCGGCAATGATTATAAGTGGTAACTATCAGCTAACTATATTAAAATAAATAGCTGTATGACGATCGGGTGCCCCAGAGCCCGTTTCAAATGTGGACTTCTCGGAAACGTGCGCCTCGATCGATCGTAAGTATGCCCGGGGCGATCGGAGGCTGTTATGACCCTCCCGCAGCCCGATCGGAGGATGATAGTCGTTATTTAGTTGACTATTTTCCGTTCTACTCTCTAGTCGTCATCGGATGAATCGCCGCTTTGCCACTCTGCGAACACCTCTCGAAGGAGGTCTCGATCGATGCCACCGCTTCCCCAGTGGCCAAAGGCATCACGGACACCGCCGGATTCGACGTTTTCGGACCCCTCATCAGCATAATCCTCTGCGGACTCTGGCTGTGGGTCGACGGAGACCGTCTTCGTTTTTGTGTCGGTTTCTCCATCGACATCCGTAACTACGAGCGAAACAGTGTAGTCACCCGATTCGTCGTAGCTGAATCGTACCCGTTCGCCCGTGTCTGTCGATTCATCAGCATCTCCGAACTCCCATTCGTAGCTCTGGATTCGATCTGCAGGCTCCGTGTCGCTCGCGTCGAACCGGATGGTTTGTGTTGCGATCGGCTCCGATGGTCGAACAGCGAAATCCGCATCCGGTGGCGGTACCTCCTCTTCTTCTTCTTCCTCTCCGTCACCATCGACAGTCAAGAAGGCTTGTTCAGTATCGTATGCTCCATTCTCAGAGAGTACCAGTGCCTGAACGCGTCCCCAGTCACCATCGGAGATGCCTGCTTCCGGAACGGTAACAGTAAACTCATCATCGAGCGATGGGGTTTGTGCCTCTACGAAGTAGTTAAACGAGGAGAGCGCAAGGAGTGTGAGTCCATCATCTCCGCTTGCGTTAACTTCGACGGTGATCTCTTCACCTGGCTCGGGGTTGCTGGTTGATGTCTCAACGGAGATTTCAATCGGCCCGTCGGATCCGCTTGTTCCACTGTTTATTGGTGATGATGGTGCGTCATACCAAGCGACGGTTCTGACTGGGACATCTTCATCAATATCATATGAGAGAACAACTTCTCCGTTGCTGTCCGTCTGTCCGGTCGCTGTTGCAGCAATGCCCGAGTAAAGATCACTCTGTGAGGCAAACAGCGTTATTGGGACATCCTCAATCGCCTCTTCCGACGCTGCATCAGAGAGTGTGAGTTCAAGTTCGCTTGTTTCACCCGGTGGACTGGTTCGGGTACGCTGGTCGATTTGCACTGAGCTTACATCGACCGAATCATCTGCAGTGTAGCGCTCATCATCCTCGGTCACAGACACATATGCATACAGCCGATGGTTGTCAATTGTTAGGTCAGATAGGTCTAACGACGCGGTTGCCTCTCCGGAGTCGTCCGTGGTGAATGACGATGACGCGATTCGTGGCCCTCGGATCCCAATCTCCCATGAAACGGTGCCGGAGATATCGTCGATCGGTTCGTCATCTTCGTCGCTCACTACGATCGAAGCTGTTACTTCATCTGTCGCGCTATAACTGAACTCATCAAACGCAATATCCGGGTTGACTGGATCAGGATCAACGCTTACCTCTCGCTGGATTGAAATTCTCGACTGACGGTGAAAGACATTGGTTCCGTCATCAAGCGCAATCGAATACTCATAGTCTTCGGTGCCTGCTTCGTGTTCGAACTCAGCAATAAATTGGCCACCGTCTCCAGTTGTCGTCTCAATCTGGGTGAACTCCTCTTCAGAGCCATCTGCATGTACCGTAACGACAATCGCCTCGTTCGTGAGTGGAGTTTGGCCATCCACGATCTGGCCGGCAATAACGAGCGAATCAGACGATTGCTGATTTTGGATTCCTCGTACCGAGTTTGTGATTATTGCCTGCACACTCTGTACCATTCCTGTTGTTGAATCGGTTGGCGTCCGTATCCGATAGAAGCCTGGTGTCTCGGGTGTGATCTCTAGTATGCCAACTCCATCCTCGATCGACACTGTCTCTGTTCGTTCATCATCATCATCATCTGCTGGTTCGATCTCTACCTCAACGCTTCCCTCTTCGATCGGCTCATCGCCTTCGGTCGCAAATATTCCAACGGATACTGGTTCTCCCACCGCTGCAGCACCGCTCAGCGGGGCAAACTGATACCGTTCTCCCACATAATACGTCACTGTACGGCTCGTCTGTTCGTCCGGAATCGTCACACTAGCTTGCCGCTGTGAGGTGTCTCGAGCTTCCGCATCGTGAACGACTACGGCGGATCCATCCGCATCAGTTTCAACAGTATATGTGGCGACAGTGTCACCATCATCATCCGTAATCTCTATTTCGAGCGTCTCATCCTCTATCGGTGTTCGATCGGATGCATCGACAGCGCTTACGTAGAAGTCGATCTCCTCACCGTCAACGACCGCCGAATTCGGCTCAACTGCAGGCGTGATTGAGACCTCTTTGTCGGTGTCGGTTGTTTCGATCGTTGTCTCAGGAATCTGGACTGTGTCAACCGAAATCGTCTCATCCGTTTCCGGATCGATCGTCCGAAGCAGCGCGTCACCGGATTCGGAGAAGTCATCGAGATCAATCTCGCTCAACTCGGCATACTGCTTCGCCGTTCCCGTCTGTTTGTGTTCCAGTTCATAATAGTACGATGCTGCTTGCGGAGACAGCTGTGAAACCGTCCCTACATCCGTGGTTCCGGTCGGATCGGTTGCAGTGACCGTCTGTGTTGAAAAGCCAACCCCTGCAATTGTGAGCCCAGCAGCCCCAAGGAACGATCGCCGATTGGGAGTGAGCGATCTATTGTCATCTGAATGGTCTGTCATTACACTCTTACTGTCTGTTTCAATGATATAAAAAGTACTGATACTTGTAATTATATGCCTCTTTTAATGGACGGTCGGTATCGATCGGCGTCGCTCAGTGTGTGAAATAATAAAAAGGCCGCAGAAACTGCGGTGGTTAGTTGTGAGTGAGACGTGATCCGACGCGGGATGCGTGGATTACGTCGTTAGAGCGCTGAGCCGCTTTGCCATGCAGAGAATGCAGACTGGAGCAGTTGCGAGTCGATCGTTCCTGCTTGCCAGTCGGAGAAGGCGTTGCTCAGTCCTGCTGAGTCAACAACACCATCTTCGTTCCGGTAGTCTGCAAGTTCATCTTCTGGCTCTTCTTCACCGATCGTGATGGTTGCACTGTCTGTGACCGCAGAGAGTGCATCACCATCGAATGCGGTGATTGGTTCGCCGGTTTCGCCATCGTCAGCGAAGTGGAGCATTGCAACGAAGTCTGCCGAAGAGTTGATCTCCTCGTCAAGTTCGATCGTTACATTCTCGTTATCGCCGGTTAGGACACCGGAGCTGCCGATAATATCGCCGACTTCGCCGTCATCCATTTCGTGGATTTCGACAGTGAATTCGGTCTCGTTGTCCGCGCCGTCAAGGAGCGAAGCAGCGGAGACGTTCACTTCGTCGGTTGCGTTATCGAACTGCTGGTCGTCGAAGACGACTTCAGCGTCGTAGACGTCCGCGTCATCGTTGACAAGGACGTTGTTGATCGTATCGCCGGAGACGACAAGATCATCAACAGTGTCTTCGGAGAGTTCACTCACGACGTGTGCCGTGTGTGTTCCTGGGAAGCCACTTGCATTGTCAATTTCGACTGCGACATCTTCGTTATCTGTGAATTCATCGAGTTGGGTCAGGCCAGCAACAACAACGTCGCCGTCATCTTCGAAGGTGACAACAACGTACTGATCTTCACCTGCAGTGACGTTCTCGACGAGGACGTTGCCGTCAGCGCCGAGTGCCTGTTCGTTGAATTCGACTGCTGGTTCGGTTACAGTGACTGTTGTATCACCGGCACGGTTACGCGAGAAGACTTCAATGTCTGCTTCTCCCGTCACTTCTTCTTGTGCTTCGACTTCGATAGTAGCTTCTCCACTTGTATCAGTGTCTTCTGAGCTACTATCAACGGTGACAATATCGGTGTCACTTGATTCGAAGTCAACGTCGATACGTGGGACTTCGATCACATCACCGCTTGATGTTTCCAAGGTTGCGGTTGCATTAGTTGTCTGGCCACTGAAGAGGCTAGACGTTTCTGCTTCAACATTAACCGAGCTTGCACTCGAGAAGAATGTCGTTGATCCAATGTCTGAACTGACATCCGAGGAGTCGCCGCGTGGGCGGACCTCAACGTCAACATCTTCAGCAACTGCACTGCTTACAAAGATGTAGACCTTACCTTCGGATTCAGCTCCGTCGTCGGAACCATCATATTCGTATACACCATTGTTTGGTGCGATCGTTCCGTTGGCGGTGCCGTTCTCGTTTGTTCCGTTAGCAACTGCGAGAAGCTCTGAATCCTCGCCACCAAGTGTGACACGGAATTCGAGTTCACCACCCTCGGCTACACTACCGAATTCATCTTTCAGTGAGACTTCGTACACACCCGTTCTGCGGACATCAGATTCTTCTTCAGCACTGACATCAGCACTAGTTCGGAATGCGTTTTCGAATGAGTCTACTTCAATACTGTCTGTCCCTGCTGGCTCGACAATGTACGTAAACTCAACACTTTCATCATCTACAGATGCGTTGACAACATACTCGCCAACTTGACCATCTGCAGTGAAGTTGAAGAATGCAATTCCATCCTCATCAGTTTCGATGGAACTTGCATTGAGGAGACTGTCAGTGTCTGCATCCTCTGGTGCATCAGTTACATCCAATGAGACATCTGCCCCACCGAACGCTTCACTATCAGATGTTACGTTGACCGCTCCTGTTTTGGTTGTACCTGCTTCAATTTCTGTCTCTGGCTCATCACTGTATAGAACCGGTGAACCCTCAATGCTTGCATTACCTTCTATTTGATCAATATCAAGTAGCCCCACACTGATTGGATTCGGTGCATCGTCAGTGACGTGGTTTCCAGATGATGTGTTTGTCGTTACTGACAAGGTGAATGATTCACCGACTGAATCAGTCCCAGTCACATTCATCGCAATGTGGCTAAGGTTGAAACTCTCACCCTGGTCGAGATCATCATCTAACTGGACTTCAATTTGTTCTTCTGTGATATTTTGGTCCTCGACATCATCCCCATCTCCGAACTCTGCTACGCTTGCAGATTCATCGAAGGTCAATCCGGTATCGGATGTACCTTCAGGAAGAGCAATTGTAACGTTTTGTCCTTGGACTGCATTATCTACGAAGCTTTCAACAGTAACATTGCTAATGTTTAGCGTTGTTTTACCAATATTATCTGTTTCAATTTCAGCTTCTTCGAATCCAATTTCAGGTCGGAATGCAGTAAGCTCATCATCAGCCTCGGTTGTAACAGTTATCTCCTGTTCTGTAACGCTTGTCACAGTGAGACCAACGTCCGTTCCATTAGCGATATCTGCAGACGTGTTCACCGTTTTGTCTGCACCCTCTAATGAGATATTTCCGACGCTAGATACATTGTCAACAGTGAAACTAAGGGTCGATCCATCAATTTCAAAGTCTGTAACGTTGTCACCAGCTTCGGATCCTGGTGCTACTTCACTAAGATTGACGAAGGTTGAGTCGAGACTATCGTTCCACGAGACATCATTTGATCCGAGATCAAATGTTACCGTAGATTCGTTTCCAACATCATCTTCATCAACAAGTGTGAAATTAGCAGTTACTTCTTGATCATCTAGACCTGCTCCGAGCTCAGTCTCACCAGTAAATTCAACTGACGGTCGCTCAATACCGATTTCATCGAGCTCATCAACAAGGGTGACAGTGCCAGTAGAATTAGTCGCTTCGGCAGTTACTCCACCGAGCGAACCGTTCACACTGTTACCATCTGTTTTCACGCTAATATTCGTTACGTTAAGAACATCTGTATCTGATGGGAAAGAATCAGTTACGGTGATTCGAATCTCATCTTCAGTGACAGAAACGGCTTCATCATCGATCTTATCAGCGTATCCTGCGCCAAATCCAATATTTTCTTCAGTTTCGTCAACATCGAAGAGGATATTTGCCGTTGAGTTCGATGAGATAACAATCTCAGTACCCTCTGCAATCTGTGCTGTATCTTCGTCGTTGAAGATTGCATCGGATGTATTAATCGTTACATTCTCAATTTCTTCTGAGCCACCAAGACTTAGCGGTTCCTTGTCAGCACCACCACTTGCTTCTGGTTTCAGAACATTGAAAATATCATCTAATTCAGTGTCATCAATTTGGTGGTCAACAGTGATACCCGCGGACTCACCATTCAAGGATGCATCAATATCCGGAGCTACATCGACATTAAGTCGGTTAATACGAATTGCATCCCCGCTTTCTGAAGTTCCGGTATGGAGCACTGCCAAGCTTGATCCGTCATCTCGAACTTCAAATCCAGTGACGTCAAGATCTGATGAGTTGTCGGAGAATGTTGCATCCTCAATCAGGTCTTCATTGACAGTAATGCCATCTGGCATTTCAATTACTGTTTCGCCACCTGAGAATTCACCACCCAACTCGTCAACAATTACGATCCGTTCTAACTGCTGTTCCGCTGCTCCAGCGGTAACATTTTGATCTCCACCGCTATCAAGAGAAATGTCGCCTGACGAGGCGGCGACACCTCCTGCAAAGCTAAGCGGAATTGCAACCATAGAGATCACCATAATCGCTGCCAGGAAGACAGCTCGGGCTTGGGTTCGTCTACCCGTCATAGGTCACCTCCGTGGTACTCATACATCGATACGACGCGCGCTGTGGCGCGAGAAACCGTCCTAATATTATATTTCCTTGTCATGTTTCTCGCAGTCCCATGATTGGACTGACAGTCTCAAAAACTGACGCCACATACAAATACCTTGTCCAATTCAATCCAACAAGTAGGCTGTTCGTACCCACAAAGTATTTATTGACTACCAATTGTCAGAGCTAA
>LKMJ01006633.1_pt1 | contig 10913 bp, 10 predicted proteins | sample 643391 | NCBI WGS metagenome assembly LKMJ01 (sample SAMN04112250, study PRJNA286221) | soda lake metagenome | biome: soda lake; feature: Kulunda Steppe; material: water; isolation source: sample PL-Br10 brine of Picturesque Lake | place: Russia: Kulunda steppe | collected 2010-07
CTCGTCGCCTTCGTGGAAATCGCGTACTGATCCCTGCAGGTGGATTTCGGCGCGGCAGAGTTCCGGATGGTGAACGCTCGAAAGATCAATGGTCTCAACGTTGGCATTGTCGACTCGTTCGTCGTTATGGACCAGCGGCACTGCAGCAGCTTCGTCCATCCGGTCGACATCCAGTGCCTTATAAGCGTTGACGGTTGGTTTGTATCCGCCTTTTGGGCCAGGGACACCCTCAACCAACTGGAGAGACTTCAGGCTCTGCATCTGGTTGCGGATCGTTCCTGGGTTGCGGTTCACCTCCTCGGCGATCTGTTCGCCTTTAATTGTGTCTTCTGCTTGGCGGTGGAGGTTTGTGAGTGCGGTAAGTATTGACTTCTGACTCGGTGTGAGTTCGATTGACGACATAGATTAAACCAATGATCAATTATTTATAAATTATGTGGTAGATAAATTTGCCATACAGTATAAAGAATAAACCGTTTGAGCCAATTTAGATTGACAAGATACTACACACTATCAACTGATTTGATAGTAAACTACCGACTGGTTGGGATGTAGTAACCCACTAACGTAGATTGTTCAAATTTCAAAAAATGTGGGTTACACTGCAATGTGGGCAGATTGAAACGCAATCCTCACGTTGCCGCTGTTATCACACCTCGTTATCGAGATGTTACACACCACGTTTCGTGAGTAAGCACACCCCCGATTCAAAGTGTAAATCACATCTGAACTGCCCTATATACGTAGGACAGCTAATAAGATGAGTATTAAAAAAAAACGATTCGGAAGCAGCTGGCGTCGATGTTATAGCGTTACTGCTTCACGATCAACCAGCGAGTCAGGAACACGAAGCTCTTCGACGGTCGACGCACCCTGAGCGGTAGTCAGTGTCAAGGTGAGCCTATCGCCACCTTCAGGTTCCTGTTCAAGAACGTTTGTCACATTGAATCCAATATCGTACCGATCTGACCGGTCGGTAATAACATTATCATCCGTATCGGATGTGATGTTTTGGAGTGAAATACCTTCATCAGTAAGAACTCCACTCTCGACAGACTGATCTGTGACTAGTTGATAACTCACGTTTTCTAGCTGAATGTCACCAGCACCTGGTGCTTTTGTTACGGTAACATTAGTTTGGTTAATGCTTTCATCACCGTTTGAGCCATTAATAGTTCCAGAAGCACTCTGGATCTCAATTCGGTCGCTAACCTGCTGTTGAGTATCCTCACCGGTTGCTTCGGCCTGCGTCTGAAGGAGTCCAGCGGTATTAATCAGTACACCTGCTGCAATTGCTGCAACGAGGACCATGGCAATGAACACGATCAATGTGCCGATGCCAACTTGGCCTCTGTCAGTTGTTTCGAACATGTGTTGAATTGTCTGTAGTGAACCCACAGACATTATATACTAAAATAAAAGATAGTTATTTAAACCCAACCATCTAATTCTTAATGTTGATATAAAAGACAAATATATGTACCTGAATCAGTAATTTTTATTTGAGGCTCTGCCTTGTCCCGACTGGCCTCGGGTTGTAATTGGACATGTCGGGGGATTATCTCCCCCTTTTGATACTACTTCGTAGTACAATCGCTTTTTTGTTTGATTTGAACAAGCAGTCCATGATATAGGGATATCTCAACCAACCGGCAGCGGCTGGGCGAAGCTCTGTAACAAAGGCGATCTTGGACTCTTTGTCCCGAGTTTCGGGAGCGGCAGCCCCAAATCCCACATTCGATGGGATGCCGTGATTCTCACGAGGTTTCACTGCATTTTTTAAGACCATTTATACAGATTCAAGCTGAATACGCCCGCTTTCACGTGAGAGACAAGCGTTCCGGCTACAAAGGTTGGGACCGAGAACCGAACAGGTGGGTGATGAAGCCAACACGATGGGTACCAACCGATCAAGCATGGTGTGACCAAAGCAAAAAGGTAACTCTGTATCCTCGGTTATCTGAAGATAGGAGTAACGGGCGTGTTGCCCGTCCAGCAGTCAACCTGTTCTGTCCTAGAGAACATAATCCGAGCTGTGGACAGAGGACGTTCACTCAACAGGCGAGCAACTGCAAATCATAAATATCTAAACTGCGGTCAGGAAGCCTCGTCGTCGGCCATAGTCCGAATGCTTGAGGGAGCTCGCTCCCTATCCGTTTACCGCGAGGAGGATGTCGTGCTGCAAAATTAACACTCGTAGACAGATAACCGAAGCATTTATTGTCAATTATAACTTATTATTTGTTGGCAATTGTGCCCTATCAGTCAGATACATGAATGAATCTAAGAATACAGAAAGAACCACTTTCAGTTGCAAAAGATATGATCTGTCACAGACAAATGCCGACTCGTCTCGATTTAAACAGTTGCTTGATAGGATCGAGTACTGTGAATCAAATCATACCCATGACTCAGATTCAAATACGAACTCTCGATTCGATAAATTACTCAATCGAATACAATATAAATCCAAATATCATTCAAATATCTTCACGAGTTCTATGAATTTAACACTAAACCAGAAAAAAACCCTTACTGTATTAACCGATTTATACCTTCAACGTGATAGCTTGGTTAAAAGAGATGATGTTGCCAGAGAAATTAACCGAAAGCCAGGAACAGTCCGAAATCAGCTCCAGACCCTCACATCACTCCAGTTAGTGGAAAGTAAGGCTGGTCCAAATGGTGGATACAAGCCGACAAAGACTGCGTTTGATGTGCTTAATATTGAACGGATAAAAAACCCCGAAACCATTCAAATAACGCATGACGGTGAGGTTGACAACACAATTAGTATTAGAAGAATAAAATTTACCACAGTCCACCACCCCGAACGTTGTCAAGCAGAGATTGGTATCCAAGGGCCATTATCTAATTTCAATAAAGGAGACACCATATCTGTTGGTCCAACTCCTGTGTCCAAACTACAAATCATTGGGACAATACATGCTATAAATAAAACACATAGGGTGCTTTTTGTAGACATAGCTGATGTGAATGCACCTGCTAAGGAATAGGACGACAGCATCAACGAAAGTAAAGAATGTACTTAAGAACTCATATAGTAGAATCCATCACTCTGGGAGAATGTGGTTTTTAAGAACAACTCGGATGCGATTTGCTAACACATCCATATTAGCCGTGGCATGGTCTCCCTTATAAACGAATTCCGTAACGCCCTTTTTGATTGCATCGCTGGCAATCGGTTCAAGCTCTCGACCTGTGAGCAAAATAATTGGTACTATAGGCTCTCTTCCTGACGGATTCAGTGAGTCGGCAAATTCAACCCCTGTTTCGTCTGGGAGTTCGTAATTAACAACAATACAATCAAATGTCTCCTGATTAAGCCGATTTCTCGCTTCAGATGCCGTACCAACAGCCGTAAGCGACATCTTGTGGCTTTCTTCCAGTGTTTCAACGATACGCATCGACATAAAATCGCTATCTTCGACAAGCAGCACTTTTGGTTTAGCCATTATACTCGTTTTCTTCTATCGTGTATTATATTCTTTGTAACAAGTTAGATGTATAGATATATTCAATTAATAAAATCAGATCGACCGGCTTGATAGAGCACGAAGGCGATGATAATCTTTCCTGGCGTGAGCGTTCGTCCTTCGAGAGGTGTGTTGCGAGTGTAGGTGAAGGTATATCGGCAGTTAGAATACCACAGTCGAGACTGCTGTGCCCGGCGTTGATGGTGGTTTTTCTGCAATCAGAACACGGAACTTGTTCCCAAGCGTGCTTACAGCACCGCTCGATCTTTTTAATGAGTATGAATACTTTTGCAAGAAGAGGCCACTGTTGATGTAATGGGATCACGTCGAACAGAGATCAAGCGTCACCTGCCGGAACAAGAGATCGACGAGATGTTACGGGAGGCTGAAGATGAACATCATCTACAGAGAAAACAAGGCGAGTGCCTCGGGGCTGACCCCGAGACAGTTCACAACATCAAACGCTTCGTGAAACAGTAAATTCGAACGCCGTATCGTGATTCAACACAGCCGCTTAATGAAATTGCGAATCACGACTAATTAGTGATCGGAGACATCCCCGCGGCTTCTAGCATCTCGTCTTCCCACCGCTGACGCTCTGCAATCATTTCTTCAGCTAATGGTGTTAGTAGATACAAGTTCGTTCGTTCGTCCTTCTTTTTCTTTTTAAGTAAACCTTTCTTTACAAGCTTATCTAAATTTGGATATAGTCTACCATTTTTTACATCGAGCGGTAAATTAGCTTCGACCTCATGCTTGATTTTTTGTCCATATGGATCTTCAATTGTAGCGATACAGTAAATCAGGTCACGCTGAAAACCAGTTAATCCGTGCATACGATAAATAAATTTTGAAAAGATATAAATATTAAGACTGAATCCCGCATGACTCGGCAGTTTATTTATATAAGTTCCAAATAGTTGCTGATGAATCGAATAATCATTTGCTGTTCAGAAGTTACAGGGTGGACCCCCACGTACTCGCTCATTTCGTTCGCTCCTCTATGCCGGAGGCTCCAACTTGTAACTGCTAAACTCTAGGAATTTGCGGCGTGATCAAATAACTGTAGACAGACATCCGTGGTGGAAATTTAAATTGTTATCTCGGCCTATCCCGATAAACCCTATCATCGACCAATATATATTTTGAATAGTAGTTACAGATAGAATGTATGGTGGGCAAAATAGTAGCCAGTCCGGGAGACATCGCGACGGGCCAGTCGATCACGCCGTCAGCGGTGCTTCCTCCGGATACGCTGTATACGCTGTATGTTGGTGGGCTATCGTTACCGGATAGAAAACAGCGGTTGCGCGCGTCTGCAGTGATCCTCTTGGGAGGTCGGCTCGGGCTTCGGCCTGGTGAGATTCAACATCTTCACGAAGGGTGGATTGACTGGGAGGCCGGAGAACTTCGGATTCCTGACCGTGATCCGTGTGCGTGTGAAGCCTGTTGGGAGAAAGCCAAAGTTCTTCAACGTGCAGGAGATGGTCGACGGCTCTCTGAGATTGTTACTGAAGCAATGTGGGCACCGGTAGGTGGGAGCCGAACAATACCCTTCGGCTGGTCACAACGGCTTACTGCACTGCTATCAACCATCTGTTCGTCGGAAGGATATCTGGATGCTTCGGTAGAATCGATGACACAGCTGCTTACACAGAGTGCGCGTCGTGCAGAGGGGCTTGACCACGCTGAGATCGATTTCCGGTCACTCCGATCGACTGCGGCGGCGTTTTTTGCCGACACTGGGGTCTCGACGCCACGGCTGGCTGCACTGATCGATGAAGAGCTCGATAACGTGCGACTATTTGTCAGACGAGAAGGTGGTGATCTGCGCGAACATCTCTACCGACAGTTCGCTGACCCCTCGGCGATCAATCTTCAAGAGACCTATGCGCTGGTGGTTGATCCGTCGCCGTTCGATGCCGAACCGTTCGATCCATCGACATTCGATGCCGAGTGGCGACGCACCCGGAGTCGGAAACGCGCCTCTGCCCCCGAGCAACTCCAGAATCCTCGGCCAGTCTCGGAGGCCGTCGACAGCTCGTTCGAAACCGACGTAATGGGAACGCGAACGTATCTGAATGCCGAAAGCAGTCTGGTCGACACCAAGGAGAGCGTGTCACGACTCAATCAGTGGGTTGAAACACGCGAACAGCAGCGGCATGGGACACAGTCTGATAGAAATGGCCACGGCGAGACAACCATTGACCGCTCTCAGCAGTCCGCAAACAGCGAGTCGGCTGTTGCCGAGTCAAGATCGCAGCCATCGGATCTATCGGTTGGAGCCAACGGACATCAGAGTGGTGTGATTGATGACAATGCCGACAAGATATCGAATCCTCGCGAACTGCTGTCAGATCCGGCACTTATTACTACAACAACGACAGTGGCCTGTTCTGATATCGCTAACGGCCAACCACTGAACTGTCGTATATTAGTTGGCCCAGAGAAGTTGGTGATTGTCCGTGATGACGATTCAATGTCGAACGAGCACGCCGAGATCGAACTCTCGACAGTTGTCGACCAGTCGGTCAACCACATACCCAAACAATGTGCGAACATCATTGACACGGCAGTCACGATTGCCTATGACGATGGCGATGGTCGTAAGATGGCAGTGATGGAGCTGGCCGGTAACGAGAAACGTAACATGTCGAGTACACTCTTCGAACTTACTCTGGAAGACTGTCCGGTCGTCATTACCCATCCGGCAGCCGAAGGTGGACGCGTCACTGACGCCGAGCCGACCGAAGGGACGTTGTCAATCGGGACGAACTCGCTGTCGGTGAGTTCTGAAACCGGCGATTGGTTCACCATTGTGTTGTCCGGTGTTATGGACGTCAAGATTAGCAAACAGCGTCTCGACGGTAATCGGATTCGCAGCCTTTCGATTCAACATTCAGATGACACTCCCCCTGTTATTACGACAATCATTGGTGCACCGGATGACCAGCAACACAAACTTCTTACACGGTTTCTCAAACAACGGTACCGCGAACGTAAACGTAAAGTCGACCAAATGACATTGAGTGAGGCAGAAAAAGAGGTGCTGGTCGCGCTGTTCTCTACTGGTGACCAAATAGACATATCAATGGTTATTGACAAAGATGCGAAAGAACTTCAGCAAATCATTACTTCATTGCGAAAACAAAACCTCGTTCGTGTCAACGATGGCACAACTCTTACAGGACTTGGAAACGTGGTGGTTAACGAAAAAATAGAGGACGTGAATATTTAGGCACAACCTGGTGCTAACATGATCGATTTTACCCGCCTCTTGTCATGGTTGGTTAAATTGTCACGGAAGCGTAACGCGTGCTTCACCTTGGGACGGAGTTAAATATCTCTCAAGCCGAAAAGAATTTATTTCTCTTTGTGATACATTTGAGTAGCAGGATTTCCATAGGTAAAAACCAATGGCTAAACCTGTTCATCGCGGATATATGCAAGAAACCTTTACGCTTCGGGGAAAACTGTTTCAAAATCATTTTGACCCTGAAATAAAAGCGGAATGGCAACTGCTTAAAATAGCATCATTAGTATTACCGCAAGAAGCGCGAATACCCTTAAAGCCGTTGTCAAACACTACAGCGTTTATTTGAGGGAATGATGAATGAGGCGAGTCAACACTTTTGAAGTGGTGCCACAGACTGAGAATGATAAAGAGTGCCTCTTCCGGCTACTTGATGCCTCGGCCTCTCTGTGGAATGAGCTCACCTATGAACGCCGTCAGAACTATTTCGGAGACGGCAACGTGTGGGATACCTCTGAGTATCGAGGCCGTTACAACGGCGTTGTCGGAAGTGCGACTGTCCAACAAGTCACGCGTAAAAACAGCGAAGCGTGGCGGTCGTTCTTCTCTCTCAAAGAGAAGGGTGAGAATGCAAATCCTCCATCGTACTGGGGCAACAAAGAGAATGGTCGAGAACTCCGCACGTACATCCGAAATAACCAGTATACGATTCAGTGGGGAAAGCGAAGCCGTCTGGAAATTCCTGTCGGACAAGAACTGAAAAACGAATATGGACTAGGCTACCACGAACGACTTCGGCTAAAAGTCAGAGGAAAACCAAAGTGGAAAGGCGATCAGGGCCGTCTAGAGCTTGAGTATGACGACATAAACAACACGTTCAGGGCTTTTCAACCAGTCGATGTACCTGATTCGCGACTGGACTCACCACTGGCTTCAGAAAAAGCCGCCCTCAGCGTTGGTGCGAACGATCTCATCGCCTGCTCTACGACTACTGGAAAGCAATACATCTACAGTGGTCGGAAGTTATTCAGACGGTTCCACAAGACGACACACGAAATTATCCGCCTACAGTCAAAACTCGAAAAGGGACAATACAGCTCGAAACGGATTCGTCGATTGTACAGAAAACGAACCAGTCGACGAGACCATGCGCAAAACGCACTAGTACGTGATCTCGTCGAACGGTTATATTACGATGGCGTAGCTACGGTGTATATTGATAACTGGACTCAAATAGTCAAAACACACTGGTCGGTCAATATGGACGAGAAGACGCACAGCTTTTGGCCGTTCAAGGCCTTCATTCATCGTCTCGCGTGTGTTTGTGAAGAGTATGGTATTGGGGTTGAAGTTCAATCCGAAGCGTGGGTAAGCCAAAGGCAATGTTTAGATTGTATAGAAGAGAAAACGGACCGTCACAAAGATACGACGGTAAGTCAGTGTGAATTCAAGGAATCCACTGCTCTCAAGACATCGAAGACGTTCCTTCAGGATAACTACAATAATAAGATCGGGCTGATGGCACAGCCCGTGCGATTCGAATGGGACAATCATAAGTGGTCCGAAAAGCACCATTTAAGTCTCAATGACGGTTGCACAAACCCGAAAGTTACCTCCATGGGTCAATAGCTGGATCCCCGATGGAGGAGTCCTTGCACTCTAGTGCGGGGAGGATGTCAAGCCTGTTCAAATCATATGGCTGCGGATAACCGCTATACCGCATTGGACTTGTCTAACTTGCGACGGACTTGATATTGTTCGATGCTGTCGTCAATAGTCTGATTAGGGATTGATCAGACTTACCACCACGTTCATTACTTACCTAAATTATTCATACGTATGGTTGATCCAGTTACAGGGGGCTCGGAACCAGAAACAGCCGATTTCGTAGACAATACTATTGTAGAAGAGATTTTGCAAGGAGAGAATGATCATGAGAGGTGGCTGCAACAAGTAGTTAGCATAGCTACCAAGATCGAGGCCGCACGAAGGTACTATATTGAATTACCCGAGCGGGAACCAAAAAGAGGCGAACTTGAACGTGTAATGGAGAAATTTGGAAAACAGGCTATGACACTCACCGTTATTGGGGAAGGGCGAGATTACCCTATTGAACACGTAGATACAGTAAGAGATCTTGCTCAATTATGCGGCACATACTCAACAATGGAAAAAGATCAATCTGGAGATACTGAATTAGATCTGTCTGAACATATTCTACCAATGATTAACGATGCGTATTCATTCATAGAATAAACCATTTGTATTTCCAATACTTAATAAATTGAAAGAGTTAATTTATATAAATAATTTTATACATACGTTGGCAATTTCCGTCAAGACTCGACTCACGCTCTGGGTAAAACAGATTGAATGGTGTCTTACTCAAGAAGTTACTTAGTAAGCTGTTGGATGCTCTGGCTAATATCATCGACTTTCTGCGCCTGTTTTTCATTGGCAGCAGCTACCTCTTCAATCTCCTCAGCGACAGCCTGGATTTCGTCCACGAGTTCCGTGACCATGCTGGCGACTTCTTCAGTTGAGACTGCCTGATCGTCCGTTGCGCTTGAAACCTCCTGGATTCCGTGCGAGGCTTCCTGAACAGCCTGAGCGATATCCTGGAGCGTATCCATTGCATTTTCGACTTTTGCGATACCTTCATCCACTTGATCGGTAGTTTCGGCGAGGCTTTCGACGGTGTCGTTGGTCTCGGATTTTATCTCTCCGATCATCGACTCGATTTCGGTGGCGTGGTCTTGAGACTCGCCAGCGAGCGATTTGACTTCGTCGGCGACTACTGCGAACCCTTCGCCAGCTTCGCCAGCACGGGCGGCTTCTATCGAGGCATTGAGCGCGAGGATGTTGGTCTGGTCAGCGATATCGTTGATCACCTCAACGATCTCGTCGATCTCATCGATCCGCTCCTGTAAAATATTGACATCCGTCGAGACCGCCTGTGTAGATTCATCGACACGCTCCATGACCTCAATTGCTTCCGTGGCAGCATCTTGACCCTCGGTTGCGAGTTCTTCGGCGTTCGCACTCGTGGTAGCAACCTCTTCAGCCGTCGAGGCAATCTCTTCGACAGTTGCCGACATATCCGTAATCTCTCTGGAGACCTCGGTCATCGAATCTGCGGAGTCGTGGGCGTGGTCGGTGATTTCATCGGTGCTCCGTGCAATCTCAGTTGCAGTCTGTCGGGCTTCGCTGACATCCGATTGGACATCGTCTGCAACACGGCGTTGGCTGTCTAGCTGCTGTTCGAGCTGCTGTTGTCGCTCAAACTGGTTGAGGTAGCTTTTGATGAACGAAATGACCGTTTCGACCTGTTCGCGTTCTCCAAGGAGCCATGGACCTTCGTCCTCCTCGGGCCGAGGCCCAGTATAGACGATTTCGATGACGATCTGTGTTCCTTGATCAGTCGTAGTTTCCTGAACAAGCGGCTGCGATGTTCGTTCGAAGCCAGCAGATTCGACCACTGTATCGCCAGCGACGATCTGAGCCTCGGCGACATCGGGATACTGGAACCATTGTGGCAGCTCGCTAACGTAGGTTTCGATTAACTGGTCTATCGGCTCGTCAAGTTCGGTAAACAGCTCGGTTGCTCGCTTGATCGCCGCCAACCCTTTGGTTCGTTCCTGGACCTCGACTTTCGCTTCCGTACTTCCCAGCTGCTGGTATCTGTCTGCCAGCTGAAAATTTTCGGATGGAAGCTCTGAATCGACGATTCCATCTGATTGACTCATACGTAATTCGGTTATTTCTTGCACAAATATATGTTAGCCTTTAATGAAAGCAAATTACTATTTTTACCCCAGTGAGCCCTATTTGATAATCTTGAGTCGCACTCGCAGTCTATGACAGATAGGGTATGAGATTTGATCAGGTCTTGTTCCTCACCAGTATTCAGAATACAGCCACAGCGACCGTAACCGCCTTGTTTAATAAGGCGATTAGACGACGGCATTTATATATCTCGTTGCACAAGATCAAACAGTGTCTGATATGGCAAAACAAGATATGAGGGTCTGTATTAATCCACATCCGAATGTCGATACAGGAATATTTCGTATTGAGGCAGCTGATGACATTCTCCGTCTCTTAGTCGATGCCCATGAGACAGAGTTCACCATTCCTGAACTCGTCGACGCGACAGACGTCAC
>LKMJ01006635.1_pt1 | contig 10911 bp, 7 predicted proteins | sample 643391 | NCBI WGS metagenome assembly LKMJ01 (sample SAMN04112250, study PRJNA286221) | soda lake metagenome | biome: soda lake; feature: Kulunda Steppe; material: water; isolation source: sample PL-Br10 brine of Picturesque Lake | place: Russia: Kulunda steppe | collected 2010-07
ACGTGCTCCTGCGCCACGGGCGGCAGGCGGCCCGCCGGGCTCGTTCTCAACTGCGCGCACAGTCAGGGAAAGACTGAGGCGGCAGCATCCGACGGGGTGAGGCGTAGCTGCCATTTGCGGGTTGTGCCCGCGGCGGGCCACAGGGCCGGGGGATCGGCCCGACATTCGGCGGGTCCCAGGGTGGACAGGTGCACGTCGCCGGATGGTTCGCTGTCGCCCGCCAGACGGCGGATCCCGTGCGGGTTCAGCCAGCGTGCAGGTACGTCCGCGGAGGTCGGCTGCAACTGCAGCCGATAGTGCAGGGTGGCCTCCTGGTCGTCGATGGTCAGTTGTGCCTGCCACCGGTGGTCCGCCAGGGTTGCGGGGCGAAGGGCCTGCCGGCGGCCCAGCCGCCCGCCGAACAGCCGCCAGTCCAGGGTCGCCTGCAGGCGGTCGAGGGTTGTGCGTTCCGGCGCCCGCGTCAGGCGCACCGGCGCTCCGGAGCCAGTGAGGGTGACCCCCGAATCCGTCGGCTCTACCGAGAGGACATCCAGCCGGGTGAGGCCGAAGAGCCCGCCAGCGGACTCCACGATCGGGGTCCAGCCAGCCACCGCCGGTTCATCCTGAAGGTGCGACGCCGCCATCCGGACCGGTGGTGCGACCATCGGGCGACCGTCCACCTCCACATGGAAGGGGCACAGGGCCGCCTGGCGCAGATCGGCGACCGCGCGCCCGAACCCCTGGACGGCCTGGCCACGGGTAGAGATCCGGGCATCCACGCGTGCGCCGCGATAGCGCAGCAGCCCCGCCTCGGCGTCTTCGGTCACTCCGGGCCCCGGGTTCCAGGCCGGCGACCAGTCGGGCAGGCCGGTGCCCGAAAGCCAGGGATGGCCGGCCAGGGTTGCGGACAGCAACCCCGCGAACCAGGCGTTGTACACCGTCAGGTACATGTAGCCATCCCAGCCGGCGGCCTCGCCACAGCCGCCGCCCGGCGTCAGCCACAGCAGGCCGTCGTCGCGCTGCTGGCGTTCGAGGCGCTGGCGGAGGTTGCGGGCCACCTGCAGGACCTCGGTTGCCGTGTCCGGCCGCAGCGCCCCCGGACGCAGCAGCAGTCCGTGCAGCACCGTCAGCAGGCAGGCATCGCCGAACAGGGCATGGTTGCTGCGCCCGAGCCCGCCACAATAGCCGGAGTCGGTCAGAAACAACCCCAGCCAGTCCAGGCCGCGCATCAGTGCGGTTTCCAGTTCGGCATCCGGCGCCCGCCCCAGCGCAAGATGCAGGCACAGGAGAAATTTCAGATGGTAGGCCACCGGCGTGGCGATGCCCCGTTGCGGGTCGGGATGCCGCGGGAAATCGATGAACCCCCCCGCCCGGGTGGTCCATGCCCGCACCTGACTGCGCAACCGGTGCTGTTCGCGCGGAAGCCGATCCGGGCTCGCCTCACGCACCCGCAGGGCCTGCGCCAGCAGGCTCCAGTTGTTTGACGGGTACCCGCGGGCCAGCGGACATTGCGTGCGTGCCGCGGCCACCCGGTCGGATTCCGTCGTTTGCTCCAGCGTCCCGGCCAGCAGCCCCAGCCCGAGCCGGTTGAACGGTTCGTGTCCGCGCTGCGCTGCGGGGAGTGCGGACCACTGTCGCAGCAGGACATGGGCTGTTTCGTTCCGGTCATGATGGGTCAGGGCCAGGGCCGCCAGCACCGCGCCATAGTGGTCGGTGGGTGTGGAGCGGTCGGCACAGGGGTCATGCAGGACACCATCGGATGTCACAAGGGCTTCCAGCGCCCCGGTGACACCGCCGGCAAGCGATCGCAGACGCGCACGCTCGTCTGCCGAAGAGGCTGCATAAGTTGTCCGCGACATGACCTCATAGTCCCTTGTGGTCGGACACCACCGCAAGCACAGCCCTCCGCGGGCCTGCCGAAAAAAAACAGCCCGCCCGCAGTGGCTGCAGGCAGGCTGAATCCGGAATCGCAACTGGCCTTGACGAGAGAGAAGGCCAACCTGGGAGTGTGATGCAGATCCGGAATGCTCGGAGGGAGCATGTCCCTGACGCTACCCGGAGAACGGGCCTCCGTATGTGCGCCAGCGAACCATGCCCCGTATTTTTGAACCCTGTCCCTTGCGGTTTCGGGTTCGGGTGTTTTAGTTGCGTTCGTACTCGGGTGCGTCCTGCAGGGTTTCTTCGTCCATGTCGACGTAGAGCTTGATGTCATCGCCGTCCATTTCGTGGCTGACGCGGTCCCAGGAGAGGGCGATGTCTTTTTCGCCGAGGCCCAGGACTCCGCCGGTGCCAACGATGACCGCGACGATGTTCCCGTCCCGGTCGATCACGAGGTCGCTGACTTCGCCGATGTCCGTGTCGTCGCTGCGACTGTGGATGTTCGCACCGATAATGTCGCCGGCATGCTGCGCGCCCTCCGGGGCGCGGTCAAAATGGGGCGCACTCGCGTGATCGGCCCCCCGGGCACCCGGTTCATCCATGCCGGCTTCGGGTCCGTTCATGGCCCCGTGATCCGGTCCTTCATCGTTGTGTTCGCCGGCGAAAGCGCTGCCGCCCATGCCCAGGGCAAGGACGGGAACGATGGCGGCGGTCAGTTTCAGTTTGGTAAAGGTCTTCATGATTGTTTCCTCTCAAGATCGGTGTTCGTACCGGATGAATCGCCGCGTTCATGCCGCGGGCCGGTTCGCCCGAGGAGATGAACGCGTAGAGGATTCTGGGGGTTGCGGCGCAGGGGCTCCGTACGGTGAGACACAAAGGGGGTACGTATGCGGCCTTGATGGCCTGGAACGTGATCCAGCCTGCAGAAAGAGGCGGAAGGGCGAGGGGCCGTTTTATGGATCGGTGGAACCCTGACGCTCGGCGTGGGTGGCCTCGTGAAGGCGACGCACGAGCGTCGGGATGCGCATCTCCCAGCGGTTCTCGCGGGCGTAGGCGATGATCGCTTCGTGGTCCCACCGGGCCTCCAGGGCGTCGGCGATCGCGTCGCGCAGGGCATCGCCGTCGCCCAGTTCGACCAGGCGGCCGAGCCAGTCGGCGTGAATCACCTCGGCGTTGCCGCCGACGCGGGTGGTCACTGTTGGCAGGCCGCAGGCGGCGGCTTCCAGGAACACGTTGGCCCAGCCCTCGAAACGGGTGGCGAGCACGAACAGGTCGGCGGCGGAGTAGTAATCGCGCAGGCGTTCCGGGGCGACCGCGCCGGTGAAATGCACCCGTTCGCTCACCCCTTTCTCCTCCGCCAGCCCCTGCAGCCAGGCCAGCTCGTTGCCGTCCGGACCGCCGCCGCCCACGCACAGATAGTGCAGGTCCGGGTGTCGCTGGAGCAGGGCGGGCATCTGCTCGATCACGCGGTGGAAACCCTTGCGCTCGTTCAGGCCGCCTACGGTGATCATGATCTTCGCCGCCTGCGGCAGGCCCAGTGCTCGCCGGCAGGCCTCGCGATCCTCGGGGCGGAAGTGCTCGAGATTGATGCCGTTGGGCATCACCTCGACCTGGTGGGGCGGGATGCCCATCTCCAGGGCGAGGCGGCGCAGGTCATCCGACACGGAAAATACCCTGGCGGCGCCGTGCATCGCACGCAGGGCGAGCCAGCGGCAGGCACGCGTGCGCGAGATCCGCAGCAGGGTGCCGCGCAGGGTGATGGTCCACGGGAGACCGAGCCAGCGGCCCAGCAGCCAGGCGGCGACGCCGTCGGGGTAGATGAAGTGGCTGTCGATGGCGGTAATGCCCTGTTCGCACTTCAGGCGGCGCACCAGCGGCAGGATGCCGAGGGCCAGGAACGGCGCGTCGGTCCATTTCATGATGCCGGGGATGCACAGGAAGCGGGGGTGGTACACATCGATCCCGTCCTGCACCTCGTGACGCGGGATGGGCGGACGAAAGTGCGGCTTCCAGAACCGGCGGATCAGCCCCTGTCCGGGGAACCAGGCGACCGGGGCGACCACCACCAGCGGGATGTGTTCGGCGACGCGGAACATGCGCTCGCGCACGAATACGCCATAGGTCGGCTGCACCGCGTTGGGGAACACCCGCGACAGCACCAGCAGCTTCATGTGGCAACCCCGACCGAGGGGGCCGCCTGCCGCACGCTCTCGATCACGTGCCGGGCGTTGGCCTGCCAGGTACAGCCCTGCGACTCCACCAGTGCGGCGGCCTGATCGCCCAGTTGTTTCCGCCAGGCATCGTCCGCCAGCAGGCGGTGCAGCTGTTCCGCGAGCACATCCCAGTCGCGCGGCGGGAACAGCAGGGCGCCGTTTTCGTGTTGCACGACCTCGCGGATGTTCGGCTTGTCCGGGGCGACCACGGCGCGCCCCAGGGCCAGGTATTCGAACAGCTTGATCGGGGAGGCATAGTCGGTCACGTCCGGTTGCACGGCGATATCCAGGGCGGCGATATGGGCCGGGATCGCGGCGCGCTCGACCGGCCCGGTGAAATGCACGCAGGCCTCCAGCCCGGCCTGTTCGACCTGCTGGCGCAGCGCCGGAACGGCCGGACCGTCGCCGACGATCAGCAGGTGCAAATCCGGGTGGCGGGCGCGCAGGCCGGCCACGGCATGGATCAGCCCGTCGACCCCGTGCCAGGGGCGGATCCAGCCGACGAAGCCGACCACCCGGGCCTGCTGCAGGCCGTAGTGTGCGCGCACCGTCGAGCCCTCCACGCCGGGATGGAAGTGCGCCCCGTCGACGCCGTTGGGCATTACCAGCAGGCGTTCCCGCGGCACGCCGCGCGCGGCGAAGATATCCGCCATGGCCCGAGTGACCACGATGGTCCGGTTGGCGCGGCGGCAAAGCCAGTCCTCGATCCACTGGGCCAGGCGGCGGAAGACCAGGTCGCCGTGGGTCTGCAGTTCGAGGCTGAGCGGGGCATTCACCTCCAGCACCAGGGGGCGGCGGGTCAGCCACGCCACCAGACGACCGGCGAAGCTGAACAGGCTGTAGCGTTCATAGATGAAATCCGGACGGTGACGCAGGACTGCCACCAGCAGCAGGACCATCGCCGGGCCGTTGTAGGCCAGCGACAGCAGCTCGTAGACCCAGAAGGGGATGGGCACGCCTCCCAGCGTGGGGCGTGCATCTCCGTCGTCGGAGGATTTCGCCGCCGGGGCCGGCGGGATATCGTCGTCGTCCGTGTGTTCCGGCAGACGCCGCTGCAGCGGCGCCACCATGTGGACCTCGTGGCCCAGCTCGCGAAACGCATCGCACAGCGCACGGATGTGAATGCCCTGGGCGTCCTCGCCGCGGGTGCGATGGTGGTAGAGGATCTTCATGATTCCAGGGCCTCGCTCTCGACCCAGCGGTACTTCCCGGAAGGGGAGGGGGCGATGTGATCCACCAGCTGCAGCCGCACCGGTACCTCGGCATGCAGGATGCCCTGCATGCCCCGCGTCACGGCCCGGGTTTCGTCCGCGCCCCAGGGGCCGCTGGCGATCACCTCGATATCCAGGCTCAGATCCGCGCGCTGCACCAGCCGGTACTGCGCGACCTGCGGCATGTCGCGCATGACGTAGTTGGCGGCCGAACCGTGCACCCGGCGCCCGGCGGCCCCGACCAGGAAGTCGTTGCGTCGTCCCTCCAGGCGGTCCAGCGTCGGCAGCGGCGAGCCACACGGGCAGTCCGTGCCATCGCCCAGGCGCCCGCGATCGCCCACTCGGTAGCGCACGAAGGGCATGCTGTAGCCATCCAGATTGGTGATCAGCAGATCCCCGATGCCGTCGGCATCCGGCTGGTCGACCTCCACATGCACATGTTCGGTGGCGATATGCAGGCGCCCGTGCCGGCACTCGTGCGCGACCAGGCCGCCATCGCGCGAGCCGTATTCGTTGGCCACGGGACATTGCAGGATGCTCGCGATCTGTTCGCGTACCTGCGGGTAAAGCATCTCCGAGGTGCAGACCACCACCCGTGGGCGCCAGCCGCGTGCCAGTCCCGGGTTCGCCTCCAGCGTCCGGGCCACGCGCAGGATCACGGTGGGGTAGCCGTAGACGAGTCGTGGCCGGAAGCGCCCGAGGAAGCGCGCATAGGCCTCCAGGCGCTCCGGCGTCAGCTCGTGCGCCGACAGCACCACCTGGTTGAGGAAGTAGCGATCCTTGATCACGCGCAGGCGCGAGGCCTTGCCCAGCTCGATTGGCGAGCCCCAGAAATCCACCTGGCGATCGCCCGGCCGGATGCCGAACCAGCCGCGAAAGCGCAGCTTCTGTGCGTTGTGGCGTGCCTCCTTGACCCGGTCCGACCAGAACACCAGCGGCCGCCCGGTGGAGCCGCCGGTGCTGGAGGGCAGCAACGGGCCGGCGGCGTTGTCGGCCAGCAGATCGCGCCCGCGCTCGCGCACCGTGTCGCGCTCCAGCACCGGGAACGCGGCGAGCTCCGGGGAAGCCCCCGCCAGGATCTCGCGGTAGTACGGAACGTGGCAGGTGCAATGCTCGAGCAGGGCCTGCAGTCTGATCCTGTGTTCGCGCGACACTGCCGCCGCGCCGGCCTGCTCGCCCTGGCGCAAGCTCCGCAGATGAGCGGCCGTCTCGCGCCCGCGTAACTGCTCGTGGACCGGCCACAGCAGGTGTCTTGCCAGTGGCTGCGGCATGCGCAGCGGCCAGTCGGGCTGTGGCAGAAGACGTGCAGGGCGGGCGGAGTCGTTCATGGGGCATGGCTCCTCACGCGATGCGCTCGGCGGGTACGTCGACTCGCTGGCGCAGGAAGGATTCGAACATCAGCAGGGCCCACAGCGGGCGCGAGTGGTCGGAGCGTCCGCTCTGGTGCTCGTCCACCAGCTGGCGCAGGCGTTCGGGGTTGAACCAGCCGGAATCGGCCAGCCGCTCGCCCAGCACCGCCTGGCGCAGGGTGTCGCGCAACGGGCCGCGGAACCAGTCGGCGATCGGCATGACGAAGCCCTGCTTGCGCCGGTACAGCACGTCGTGCGGCAGGTCCTGCTCGAACGCACGCTTGAGCAGGTACTTGCCCTCGCCCTGATGCAGGCGCAGGTTGGCCGGCAGGGTCGCCGCCCATTCGACGAACGGGTGATCGAGGATCGGCACCCGCACCTCCAGACCGTGCGCCATGCTGGCGCGATCGACCTTGGTCAGGATGTCGCCCGGCAGCCAGGTCTTCAGGTCCAGGTACTGGACGAAATCCAGCGGTTCCTCGCGCGGGGCACGGGCGGCGTGCGCGTGCAGCACCTCGCTGGCCGCGTAGCCCTGGAGCTCGCGGCGAAAGCGCGGGGAAAAGAGCCGGGCACGGCTGGCATCGTCGACCACGGTCACGCTGCGCAGATAGCCCTCCACCGCGTCCCTGGCCAGCGCCTGAAAGGTCGCCTTGGCGCGGAACGCGCGCGGGGCCCAGTCGGCCTTGGGGTACAGTGCCGCCAGGGTGCCAAACAGCGGCCGGCGCAGTCCGCCCGGCAGCAGGCCGCGCAGGCGTTCCTCCTGGCGAAACCCCCGGTAACGCCGATACCCGGTCAGGGTCTCGTCCCCGCCATCCCCGGACAGCGCGACGGTGACGTGCTGCCGGGTCAGGCGGGAAAGCTCGTAGGTCGGCAGCGCGGAGCTGTCGGCAAAGGGTTCGTCATACAGCTGGGCGAGGGGGTCGATCAGCTGCATGCGGTCGACGTCCACCTGATCCAGGAAATGCCGGGCACCGACGCGCCCGGCCACTGCACGGGCATGATCGCTCTCGTTGAAACGGGGATCGCCGAACCCGATGGAGCAGGCATTCACCGGGTCCTCCGAGAGCTGGCTCATGGTGGCCACCACCGCGCTGGAATCCACCCCGCCGGACAGGAAGGCCCCCAGTGGCACCTCCGAGACCATGCGGATGTCCACCGCCTCGTGCAGCCGCGCCCGCAGTTCGTCCTGTGCCGCCTGCGTGCTGGCCGGACTCGAGGCCGCGAACTGGAGATCCCAGTACGGGCGCGGTCGCGCGTCTTCCGTGCCGGGCTGCAGGCTCAGGGTGTGGCCCGGAGGCAGCTTGCGGATGGCGGCGAAGATGCTGCGCGGATCGGGTACGTAGCCATAGGCGAAATATTCTTCCACCGCTTTGGGGTCGAGGTCGCGCGGCAGCTCCGGACAGGTCAGCAGCGACTTGATCTCGGAGGCGAACAGCCAGCGCCCGTCGGGCAGACGGGCGTAGTGCAGCGGCTTGATGCCGAGGCGATCGCGGGCGAGAAACAGGGTCTGGCGCTTGCGGTCCCAGATGGCGAAGGCGAACATCCCGCGGAAGTGTTCGACACAGGCCTCGCCCCATTCCTCCCAGGCATGCACGATCACCTCGGTGTCGCAGTGGGTGCGGAAGTGATGCCCGCAGGCCTGGAGTTCCCGCATCAGCTCGGGGAAGTTGTAGATCTCGCCGTTGTAGACGGTCAGTACGCTGCCGTCCGCGTTGGCCAGCGGCTGGCGGCCACCCGCAAGGTCGATGATCGCCAGCCGCCGATGTCCCAGGGCGATCCCGGGTTCCTGGTGCTGGCCACCGTCGTCCGGACCGCGATGGAACTGCACGACATTCATGCGTTCCAGGAGCGCGTGCCCGGGCGTGACATCGGCTTGCGCGGCGAGGATGCCGACCAGACCACACATGGTCAGGCCCCTCCCGCGGACGGGTGGCGGGGTCGGCGAGCAGCTGGCAACAGGGAGCGGTAGAGCTCGGCGTAGGCCGTCACCATGCGTCCCAGGCCAAAGGTGCTTTCGGCCCGTTCGCGTGCCCGGGCGCCTTCGAGTTGCAGGCGCCCGGGATCCCGGACGTAGTCCGCCAGGGTGCTGCACAGGGCGTCGGGATCGCCCGGTTCCAGCAGCGTGCCGGTGCGGCCGTCCTCGACCAGTTCCGGGAGCCCGCCGACGCGCGAGGCGACCACCGGCAGGCCGCTGGCCATCGCCTCGAGGACCGTGACCGGGATGCCCTCGGCCAGCGAAGGCAGGACGAACAGGTCCATCGCCCGCAGTTGTTCCGGCATGTCGGTCCGGTTGCCGGGCATCCAGGTCTGCTCCTCGATCCCCAGTGCCGCGACCTGCTCGCGCAGACGTGCTGCCTCGGGGCCGTCGCCCAGCAGTACCAGGCGCAGGCGTGGAAAGTGCTCGGGCAGCCGCTCGCGCAGACCGGCAAAGGCCGCGACCAGGGTGGCTTGATCCTTGACTGGCGACAGCCGCCCCACGGTGCCGATCACCAACGGCGCGTCCGGCGAGCGCTGCGTGTGGTCGTGCGGGTGGAAGCGCCGGGTATCCACGCCGTTCACGATGTGCTGCACCCGCGTCCGGGGGATCCCCGCGGTGGTGGTCAGGTAGTCGGCCAGGTGCGCGGAAACCGTGACGTGGCGATGGACCCATGGGCTCAGCCACTGACGCAGGCGGCGGTACTTGGGGTTGCTGCCGTCGAGGTCTGCCATGTCCCAGCCATGTTCGGCATGCACCCTTGCGGGCACCCCGGCCAGCGTAACGGTCGGCTGACATTCCAGCGCGGCCAGGTTGGAGCTGTGGACGATGTCCGGGCGCAACTGGTACAGCAGCCGCCACAGGCGCAGGAACATGCCCGGACCGATCCCCGGTCGCTTGTGCAGGGCGTAGATCTCGACGCCCTCCGGCAGGCGGGCACTGAAATCCGTGTAGTCGGCGATGCAGATGATTACGTGGCGAAAGGCATCGCGGGGCAGATTGCGCACGAGTTCGATCAGGATGTTCTCGAGCCCGCCCACGTCCAGGCGATAGACGATATGCGCGACCAGCGGCCGGGTATCGCGACCGTCGCGTGCCAGGGCCGGGGCGGGGGTGGTTTCCGTCACTGCGCCCGCACCCGTTCCAGCCGTTCCAGGACCGCCGGCAGCGCGTCTTCGGCATAGCGCTGCAGGCTGGCTTCGACCTCGGAGGGGTCCTGGTCGAATTCGGCATAAAAGGCGACCAGTGCGGCATCGTCCCGTCCGCCCAGCAGGCGATGTACCGCCTCGCGCGCCTTGACCTCGTGGGCCCGGGTCGTCAGTGTCCCGTTGACCCAGTAAAGCCGCCAGACCACGAATTGCCGCTCGGGCCCGCGCACCAGGAAGCGCTCCGCCCGCGGCCCGTCGTTTACCGTCACCGATCCGGCGCGCTGCTGCGACCAGTCGGAGCGCTCTCGCCCGGCCAGGGTGTTGTCCCAGCCCACCATGCTGCCGTGGCGGTGCTGCTCGCGGTAATAGGCGACATGCAGGCCCACGGCGGGGACGCCCTCGTTGTCCGCGACCCAGCCGCCACGCTCGGCCCGGGCAAAGCGATACCCCGGTTGCCAGGGGTCCGGTTCGGTGCCGGCGGAGACCGCGTGCCAGTCGTCGGTGACGATGGCGCCGTCACCCAGCCCCGCGACCTCACCCAGGTCGCGCTCGTTCATCCACTGGCTCCAGGCCGGCCCGGCGCTGACGACCATGATCCCCAGCAGCGTGATCGCGAACAGCGAGGCGGTGCCCGCCGTTACCGTAGCGCCACCGGCGGTGTCGACCGGAGCGGGCGACGAGGGTGTATCCGCCCGGGGTTCGTCTTCGCGCCACAGGGCGCCGATCCAGAACATCAGGAAGATCACCACGCCGAAGAAGATCCAGCCGTAGATCAGGTGATCCACGCCGGCCGCATGCTCCATGCCGCTGAGGTGGCCGATCATCACGATCATGTAGGCGCGCAGGCCGTTGGCGATGATCGGCACTACAATGGCGACGGCGATGAAGAGCAGACGCCGCGACAGGCTGCGGTACATGATGTACGCATACAGCGTCCCCAGCGCGACCGAGGCGATCAGGTAGCGCACGCCGGAGCAGGCCTCGACCACCGACCAGCTCCCGGTGGGCAGTTCGAACTGCAACCCGTCTCGATAGATCGGGATACCCGACAACTGCACCGCGTAGACGGTGAAATCGGCGGTGAAGTCCATCAGCGGCGGCACCAGGAACTCGCCGAACGGCACTGCGAACAGCAGGTAGGCGAGAGGAAACATCAAC
>LKMJ01006636.1_pt1 | contig 10908 bp, 15 predicted proteins | sample 643391 | NCBI WGS metagenome assembly LKMJ01 (sample SAMN04112250, study PRJNA286221) | soda lake metagenome | biome: soda lake; feature: Kulunda Steppe; material: water; isolation source: sample PL-Br10 brine of Picturesque Lake | place: Russia: Kulunda steppe | collected 2010-07
AATCAGGAGAGGTCTGCTGGCTTGTCTGCCCGCAACCCTCCTGATCCTCACTGACCCCCCCTTTTCTTTTCTGGTGAAGGGGCTTTTCTTCCCAAGTGGCCCCTTTTCCTTAATTGATGTGAGGAGTTTTTTTGCTGCTTGCGTAGTTTTTCTTTCTTTTCTTTCTGTATGTGCGCCTTATTAGACTTGGTGATTGTAACCTGAACCTACTAGGTAAACCTTATACTTGGTTTCATAAACCTGAGACTTGGTTCAGGTTGCAAGCCTTCTAGGCTCCAGCTAATATTCGACCAGCGGATACAGCCATGTCACCTAAACAATATTTAATCTGCCCTTCAAGATGGAAAAAAACATTTTCCACTACCGCACAGGTACCCTTTTCAATCATCAGAATGCTGTACGATTTAAGATCTCGACCAGTCGGGGCACCTGCGCTGGAAAATCGGCTGTCCACCCTCGCAAGTGGGTTTGGGGTTCGAACCCCACTGAAGGCTCACAACCGGCTAAGCTGCCCTCGTCCGGCGGATACAGCCTTGAAAGCTAACCCTTAAGATCTCGAGCAGTCTTCTAAGCCCCCTCTGTCATCACTCAGACAGTGCCCTACACATTCTATCAGGTTGTCAACACCAGATTATCTCTGGTATGATTACTAAAGGCCACAAAATTGCATGTAGACTCATTATGAAAGCTATTAAGCAGGCTTGGGTGGGTGTTGTGTTCAAATGGATATTGGCTGCGAAGACTGCTTAGCCTTACAAAACCTACAAATCCCTGCAGGGTCTACCAACTGAACCGTCCCAGAATGGCTCTTCCCTCGCCGCTTTCCTTCTAAGCAAAGACTTACTACTAGCCGCCCAGATGCTATATTCGTAACTGAAATGCCTACTAAAAAAGCAAAAAAATTACCAGATGCCCACCCTAGATATGCATTAGCTTGGAGGAGCAGGACAGGGTGCAGAGGGGATAGGGGATAGGGGGCTCTCAGGAACAGCAACAGCCTGCCAGTCTTCGTCCAGAGTCCAGAACCTCAGTTAGCTGCCACCCAATCAGCAGCACATCCATCTTGTGAAGGTCAAGTACTGTGAAGATACCAATCAATTACAGATGAAGATAATCGAAGGACAAACCATCCAAGCACGGAAATCTGAAGCCAACTAATCATCCGAAAGTTGTCATCATTATTAACAGATCGCTCAGTGTAGGGTGCACATGTGATTAACAGGCAGGAAGATGGGCTAGCATGAATTTGCAACTGCAACAAGACCTGGGAGTTTAAGTCAATGCACCCATCGTACCTAAGAGAGCAGTTGATCTATGAAAGGCTACACTAAATGAAAACTAATCATTTCATCTATGCGGTAGTGTACACCCTCAGAAATGAAGTGGATTATGGATATAAGTACAACATTCGGGAGATGTACAATAGGACCTCAGGAGAAGAGGTGTCATTTCAGTAGACATCAGGATTGTGATTTGGTCCCAAACCGCTACCACTAGTTGCCTTCTGGAGATGCAGGGTCAGGGAATATTTCTGAAGCTCCAAGTTATGCACCTGCACAAATACATGTTAAGAAGGCTCAGCAAAGCGGACAGCAAGCAGATGCAGCTGCAACGAGCCTCCATGCACATCAGCCTCAGTGCCAGATTGCCATTTGATCAGCTCATGAGTAGGGTTGCTGGAAACCGTTTATGGAAATTTTTAACTTATATATCGTATAAGTATCCCGAATACCGTAGAAACCGTATATACACCCCCCCCCCCCTTCAGACGTCCAGGGGGGTCATTGCGAAGCTCTCAAAGAGCAGGGAGCGCATGACCAATTACTTTTCCAGTAAAAGAGAAAGAAGTAGCCTGTCAAAGTTTGAAATGAACCAAGTGCAGCATCAACTCATGGTTGCATGCCCTTAAGTGCTAAGCAGCCTTGTGCAAACATTTGTCATTCAGTCAAAGTCTCGTTCTACTCCTCGCATACCACTGACATTCTTATTCTCTCTTTCTTAATCCTTCGCTCCTACGCCTCTTCCTCGTCCTTAATCACTGCGTCTGCAAGGGACAGAGCAATCTCCTCATCTGCCCATGTGCCCCCGCTGTCGCTGTTGCTGCGCATATAGGACAGCTTCTTGGCCAGCACCAAGGCCAAACGATGGTTGCTGAAAATGTTGCTGAAGGGCAACCAGTTGCAATCAGAAGAGCACCCTGTAGAATGGGCGCTAAGCAGCCGCCCAGCTGCTGCTGCTCATTTGCAGATGCTGTCAAGCCTGCTGCGCCTGCTGCTGCTGCAGTCCCTGATTCCGCTCTGCTCCCCTCCCCCTCTGTCCCATGCAAACTGCCTTCTCCATTGATGTTTTAAATCAAGTTACCAGTTATCCATCGAATAAAACTAAACAACGACGAAGAATCAATTGGGAATGGTGCGGATGTCTGCAGAACCACTCATTTTGACGTTACAAATTCCTGTGTATACGGTTATTAACCACATATGTACATGGAGCAAGCCCTAAACACGGTTTGGGTGTACGGGAATATAACTTGCCCTCTCCCGTATACCTATACCTCAAGTAAACTGTTATTCATAATTATATGGAATTCAGCGACCCTACTCATCAGAGTTGAGGCACAGCGAAGGAAGTCTAACATTATCAATGACAGAAAAGTATCATCGTGAATACCAATGGGCTCTGTCATAAAAGGACACAGCAAACATATCCATGCATCACTGATGCGGCAAGATATTGCGCAAGGCATGTTCACTCAAAAGCTAAGAAGCATGGACATTACATAACATGCCTATTGATAAGAATCTTTTATCAGGAGGTATGGCCTGCACTTAGCCACAGGATTGATCCAAAGGGAGGCACAAGCAGAGAGATGTCCAGCTGACAAGAGCAAGATTGCATGCGCACCTGCTCCTGGTATTGGGCAAGCATCTGCCTCATTTGTTGGATCTCCTGCTCCTGGTTGGCCCTCTCATTCAGCTTGCTATTTTGGATCTGCACTGCCTTTTTTAGGATGGCGTTCTCCCGCTGCGCCTCCCCCAGCTTGCCTCGAGCCTGCAGGCCACAGACGGAGCCACAGGCAGCGTAGCTGCTAGGTCACAAGAACTGATATCACCCATAAGGGGCAGGGCCTTTCCCCCCTTTTTGTGATTGACCAGCAGGCACAGGCAAGGGTGGCAATGGCCACAGATAGGTGGCACCCAGGATTGCGCTGAACCTGTGTTTGGTGCATTGCTCTGCACAGTTTGTGTGTGCAGATGCATGAACGCGAGCATGCATACGTGCATGTGTGCGTGAGCCCACGCCCAAGCGGGTGTGAAAGAACACAGTCCCAGCGAATCTGCGTGGATCACGTTTCCATTTTCCCATCTGGAGATGAACTCTGATTCGATGGGACCGCGCTCAGGACCTGTAGGGACTCCACGACATCAACACAAATCAATGTATCGTGAGTCTTCTAGAGGTGCCAGTAGCAACAAAATGCCTGCCCTCCATGAAAGTGCTTAATGTTCATCAGTGCCAACTAGTATGGCATTGCCCCATACTCAGGCCTTAAGGATGGAGCACTCCAAGCTGCAACTCACGTCCTCTTTGCTCCTTGCTTTGACGAAGCGCTCAAAATGTTGAAGAACGCCAGCTGCTCGGGTGCGTGCATCTCCCATGTCTTGGCACTTGGCCATTTCAGATACTAAGAACTCAACCCACTGCTCAGCAGTTTGGGGCCCCGCTGGCTGCTCCAGCGTGGGACCGCTACAGGTGGCATCAAGTGCTGCTGCTGCTACTGCTGCTGCTGCAGCTTGAGAAGCGTGGGGAATAGACGGTTGTCTTGTGGAAGCTTCGGCAGTGGCAGCAGGACCTTCAGGCAACAAGTGAGGGACGGGGGGCACACACAGTTCGCCGCGTACTTGCATCAGCAGGCACGCTCCAGGCACGCTCTCCCACTCAAAACCAACACAGAGGCCATCTTTGCCTACGGAGATAGGACTGCCAGGGCTGCCTACACTGAGGCAGTTGTGCAGCCATGGCCAGGCCTCTTGACCTGACCAAGTGGTGGGACGCAGTGCATGCACGCACCTGCTGGGCTCTGTTGGTTCAAGGACAATTCACCAGGGAGGGGGACTTCCAGGGACGGCTGCTGCTGCTGCTGCTGCTGCTGCTGCTGCTGCTGAAGGGTGGCAGTTGCTGCTGCAATGGCGGCATCATCACTGTGCAGACGCAACCCTGTCAGACGCTGGATGGCAGCATCTATGTTGCTGCTGCAATCCACCAGCGCCCCAGTTACGGTCTGCAGGCATGTTAAAATGTGACAGACAGCGGTTATGGCAGGGAAGCAAGGGGGATGGGGGATGCAGAGAGGTGCTGCACCTTGCCAGGTTCCTTCCCCCCCAAACAGCGCCTACCTTCTCGTCCATGCCCGGGAAGTATGCGAGCAGCGCAGCGACGGCAGCGGGGGAGGGGTCCTGGGGCTGGGCGGCAGCGTGTTGCGCATAGGCAGCTGCACTCCGGTGCGGATGCAGCAGCGCCGGGTGGTGCAATCGGCGGGCTCGTTTGACACCCCCTGAGGAAGATGCGCAGTGTTGGGGTGCGTTAGGGGTGCTGTCAGTTTCCTCCCAGGCGCGCTTCAGGCTCGTCAATGGGCTGACCGTCAACCCTGACATGCTGGACACTCGCGAAAGGAAGCGCGCAATTTGCCTGGCATCACTACTGCATGTTGTTTTCACATTTATATTATGTTACGCTGCATTCCACGTCTTGGCAAAGTGCAAAGTCGATGACAACACATGAGATGATAACTACATGATTAAATAACATGATTGAGATTATATTGCTTACATAACATTAGCGAATCGCGTGCGCTTACGCCCTCCCCTCAGCTGCACAAACAGCAACAAACACACAGAAGAAAAGATGGAAAAGGAGAGACATCAACATTTGGAGCAGGCAACTCACAAGCAAAAATGGTCAAAATGTTGCTCCCATATTTCATGAGTATTATTTTCAGGATTAACTCGTATCTTGACGTTGCGTATGAGGATCATAGGTTGGTTTTTCGTGCAAAATAGTGGCGCAGGAAGCAATGCCTCAAGACCTGTCCGCACGTCTAGCCCAAATCATTCTGGGAGAGGATGAGCTCAAGGAAGACGAGGGAGTACATCCAAGCATCCTTGAGGGTGCAGGAATAAACCCGGGTGATGGCCAGAGCAACCAAAAAGAGCTGGCACTACGTGCCTGTTTCAGTGAAGTGCTGAAGGAAGAGGTGTGTTGGAGCATGTATCATAAGCCCTCTCTAGGTTGGACAGGTTGCTAGTCTTTAAAAAAGCGCATGTGCCTGCAACAGCCCATTCAAACTCTTCGTTCAAATATGCCTGTGTGAGTGAGCATGAGGAGGTAAACCGTGGCAGCCTCACTGCAATGCAGGTAGAGACCTTGTCCTCCAAGGGGGTCCAGGTAGACAAAGAGCGTAAGAAGCAGATTCTAGGCGACATTCTGGTTTGGGCTGAAATCACACAAGAGCATTATGATGAGGAAATGCAAAGGTAAGTGATTGTGTGGTGATGGGAGGGACAGCTGTCTTCTTGTCAACCATATGCATGCTGGATTTTATGATTTACAGGGCCTCTACATCCACTGTAGACATTACTGACGTACGTGTTAGACCTTCTAGTATGGAACTAAAGAAGCAGGAGAGGAGAGCTATAACTGAGGCCTAAGCCTGAAGCCTGAACTCTAATGTGTTGCTTTATTCGTCCATGCATGCAGGTTTGTGCTGCAGCCTAACCAAAATGATGAGTCATTCAAGCGAATTGGGCATCTTTTCAGGGAAGCGAAGGTGCGGCATGCCATTTCCAAGTGAATGAAAAGGGCTCCTTCATGTTTGGCTTCCAAGGCAGGTGTTTCTGAAGCATTGAAGCATTTAATTTCACTGTATTGCGGACTGAACGAATAGGCACTGTGGCGAGCCTGAATGAAGAGAAAGGGGGCTAGGAAGAAGTATTGTCAGGCTTTCCTTGGAATCCTGTTCCACCGTATGGCTCAAAGCACTTGCCTCAATGTCTGATGAGACTTGACCTGGAAAGTTGGTGACATGACTGCTAAACGGTTGAATAAGGACGGGCATCATGCTCTCCTCATGCTATGAGCTAGGAGCACATAACATTCTACGACCTCAAAACTTGAGCTACATTTGACCTCACGGGATTTTGTACGTCACCTGGGAATTGCTATTTTGCTCATCGTTGCACCGCATGCACCCCTCTTATTTCATGCCACCAGGGTTATACCTGAGGGCGTAGTTTTTTTCCCCTTATTTCTACTTTCCCTTTTTTCTTTCATTATTGAGATTGAGATCTCTATTCAGCGTGCCATGCAACAAGGATTTCCATCCATGTAAGCATTTGCTGCTGGGGGTGGAGCATTGCCGATCCAAATGCAATTTTTCAAGTTCAGAGTTAGCCGCCAGCCTGGTTGTCAGGCTGGTCGGTTTTCATCGCCAGCCCAAAAGTGATCCATTATGTCTGAAATGGCAAAGTTTGTTGTGGCACTGAGAACCCCTTTAAAAAGAAATGGAAGACAGTCTGATTGGGCAAGGCATTCAAAGACAAGGAGCTTCCACAGAAATAGCCTGGCAAAAAGGAAGGAAAAGAATAATATTTCTGAGGGCGCACACTAGTCTTGATACAATGGAGGGTTACAAGAAAAAAAGGCCTTCAGTCAAGAGGTGCGACTGCTAGCCTGCTCATAAAAAACTATCAGAGCATGAAGGAAGAAATATAGCTTATTGTTTTCCTGGCCCAGAAAAGCACACATTGTTTAAGCCTGCAGAAGAAAGTAGGGAAGCATAAGTCCTTTGGAGAGAGACCACTTGTGGACGGGTGCAGTGGAAAAGGACGCGTTGCTCATCTTGTACATCATGAGCATTACACAAGTCACGAGTAGGGGAGGTATTGTGAGTCCAAGTCACCGTTTCAATTCGTAGAGTGTGGGCATGAAGTCTGAAGCGAGCCACTGCTGCAAATAATAAGCTGCAAATAATGTCGCAAGGATGATCAAGGAGCATGTATCTAGGAAGGGTGTATGGCCAATGTGTGCAAGGCATGATGCAGCTTGCGGTCTACTGCATAGTATGCAGTCGTGTGCCCTCAGTCGCATGACTTTTGCGCTTGGGGCAAGCTGGGGCAGGTAACGCCTCATGCTCACCCTTCCAAGTGGCTGTGTATACATGTCAAATTGACAATTTGAAGTTGTTGATTAGTCAAGAACATTGATTTGGCATGACATGTCATTTAACCTATTAACAAGCAATTCTTCCTGGAACATCTTGTGATTGTATGCAATAAAAGGACAAAAAGAAAAAAGTTGGCAGTAAACTTATAAAAGACTGATCCCCACTAACAATCCTCTTCCCATATTAATGGTGGGGGGTTACCTGGCGCTTGCATCAGCCGTGAGCCAATTCCTTTATTGATGCAGGAAGTATTTTCCCTGCCTCAGGCTGTGAGGACTGTGTACGACATAGGCTATGTCGTACACAGTGCTTCTTTCTTTCATTCACGCCATCAGGGGTCCCTGCCAGTGCTTGTGCAGTATTTTTTCAGGTATATTTTGCTTGGTGCCCAAAGATGAAGAAGTGAGAGCCCTACGCTGCAGATGCCAGTGCACCAATTTGCGAATTCGCCCATGTGCCTCCTTCTGCTTCAATGATGCAGGTAGCGCCTTGCTTTTCTCTCTTGCTACAATACGGGAATTCTGCTCATCAAGAGCCAAGTTGGCCAAGGTTGGTTTTGATATAAAATATATCGTAATATACATAATGTCATATAATATATGATAACACATGTATAAAAAATGAACAATTAATAAATATAAAGCTTATTAAGTTCATTAATTCAATTAAGGAAGTTCCATTCCTGTGCAAACACATCTATCCTGTCACGCTGAGACTGCTGCATCCAAACTAGACTCCCGGCATGGCCATAACATTTTGGATTTAAATTTTTCGATAGCTGTAGTGACCCTGATGTAAGCTTGAACTTACCTTGCCAACCTCTGACTTTGCAGCGTTTATGGTGAGTTACTATCAGTGACTAGCCATAAGCCATTGAGCCAAGCGATCTGGCTTTTGGTAAATACAAAATCTGCAAACTTGAAGTCACTGGCTCTCAGGTTTGCAAATGGATAGTTTAATGGGAATCTATCTCCTCCTACATATTTTCAGGCTAATTAATGTGCAGCACAACTCGCGCAGCTAAATCTATGGTCACAGATAGACACGTGGCATGTTTCTTACACGGCAGGTGACCTTGCCTGTAAACGAATTTGAACCTACATTAGACTGTGCTTACGTAGCAAGGCAATGGAACTGCTGCTGGAACAGTCCTAACGCCTTTGGCGCTTGGCCCGGCCTTCCTGCGGCTCCCCCTGCTTTGGCCGCTCCTTGCTCACTCCAGTGGATGTCGCCTTAGCAGCTGGAGTTGCTGCTGGCACTGGCATGCCAGTTCGTGTCGAAGTGTCTGCATTTGTTTGCCGTTGCTGCTGCTGCTGCTGCTGCTGCTGCTGCTCTGTTCCTCCATGTAATGAGCCCCCAGGGAGATCCTCTGCATCTACCTGGATGGCGTTGAGTTCACCCTGTGCACAATGTCCAACACATGGTCGAAGTCCTGCTTTTTATATGCTTGGCAGGGACCTGTTTCATACAACAACTTGGATTTCATTCTATGCTTCTAATGGAGATGAGCACTGCCAATAAATGCCATATTAAGCTTTTACTTAGAAAGCCTTGGTCATTCGTGGAAAAGCTTACAAAACCTCGATACACACTTTAAGATGCTGCAAGTGATCGAGAGTATTCAAGACATGATGCTACTACTCATCAACACACATGTGTACATCAAAAGGGTGGATGTATGACCTCCCTCCATACCCTCCTGATTCTCATACACAAATCGCTTCTCCCGTTTCAATGGCAGGTCCTACCTATTGGCAATTAATCACTGGACCACTCAAGTCATTGGGCATCCCAGTACCACAGCTGACCCACCTCATCTTCATCAGCAAGTTCAGACTCATGCAATTCCTCGGCCAAGTCTTGTCCAGAGCCATCTGCCTTGTCTTGCAGGTCCAGGGAAATCGGGGGCTGTGCTTGCTCTTCAGCTGACAACTTTGTGCGTGCCTGCATATGATTGCACACAATCACTTTATAACAAACATCCAACAACTAATGGAAGCAGGTTTGTAAAAATCGTCTCAAATTGATACCACGCGTATCACACACATCGACGCATTGATCCTTGAACATGGTTTACGTGATTTGGGTGCAACCATGTATGGCTGGCCAGTATCCAAGTCATTTAGGGTGGCAACAATTCCTGGGTGCCACCATGTAATCAAAACGTCCCAGCACTGCTGGGCCAGCAGCAACAGAAAGGTGGCTGGCAGTGGACCCTTTCACATATCTATGCAGAGCGCTTGCCTTCCCCTGCACAGCAGATGAGGGATTACGTCTGTGTCAAGGAGCCCAAAGAGTTTGAAAAGGCGGCGCATGTGCAAGGCTCGCGTGGCCTTCATTTCTCCTCTAAACGGGCGCGGCTATCTGATGAAGCAACTCCTGGAGCAGGCATTCATGGCCATGGGCAACTGCTGTGCAGGCAAAGGAAAGGAGGGTCCCAGCGCTGATCAGCCAGCCCTTGGATCATGGATTGCAGGCACAACCCCAGCGCACCTGGGCATGCCACGCCCAGTGCTCAGCCCCCCACCTTGTTGAGCACACTCAGCTCCTGCTGGGTGGGCGTGATTGGCGGGCACCCCCCGCCAGCGGCTTGGGCCATCCAGTCGGCGTAAGGGGCCTTTGGGCGGAAGAAGCACCTGCAAGCATCATGGTGGCCAGCACAAGGAAGCAGGCACGCACAGTGCCAGTCAAGCCACAGCCTCTGTGATCCCACAAACAGACACAGGCTGGAATGACCGCAACATGCAATGACTGGCCAATGCCACGCATGGGCCAAAAGGGATGCAACGCTTGGGAGGGCCAGTAAGTCAGAACAGGGCTGGCAACGGCCGCGGCAGGCCTCCAGGGCGGCGCCTGGGCCTGCATGCCAGCCTTGCGCATGTGCCTCGACGCACGCAACAGACCCGCACAGGCACGGCACCTAGGCACCAGGGCACACGCATGGCACCAGGGCACACGCATGGCACCTAGGCACCAGGGCACACGCATGGCACCTAGGCACCAGGGCACACGCATGGCACCAGGGCACACGCATGGCACCAGGGCACACGCATGGCACCTAGGCACCAGGGCACAGGCACCTAGGCACTAGGGGTGAGATATGACACCAAGACATGAGATGTGACACCAAGCGCTGGCTAGCATGTGTACATGTGCCTCGGGCAATCCCAGTTTGCCCTGCGCCCATGCATGCGCCCTCACCCGTGCGTCATGGTGTGATGGATCAGGGACGCCCAGTGCTGGTTGAACTGCAGCGCGCGCGCGTTGCCGATGACGATGAGGGAGCAGCGCGCACGCGTGAGGCCCACGTTGATGCGGCGCTCATCCGCAACAAAGCCGATGCCCCCCTTGCGGCCCTTGCGGAGTGCCCTGGCAACCGCAAGTGCATATCCACATGCTTGTCACAACAGTGAAAACCTCATGACGCGCTATTGCGCTTCCACAAAGCCGACACCCCCTTTTGACCCCTCGTAGTAGCCAATCTGGACATTGAATTGATGTCCTGTGGGACAGAAGTGTGGCCTTGCTGGTTGGGTGTTTGATTAGTTAGACTTGGCCCTGGCTACTTGCATGAGGCCAATCCATAGAGTTAGCTGACCTCCTAAAATCCCTCCCATTCCTCTTCCTTCACTTGCTACTGGGAGGCCAGCACCGCCTCAAGCCTCCCTCACAGCCCCCCCCCCCCC
>LKMJ01006638.1_pt1 | contig 10907 bp, 9 predicted proteins | sample 643391 | NCBI WGS metagenome assembly LKMJ01 (sample SAMN04112250, study PRJNA286221) | soda lake metagenome | biome: soda lake; feature: Kulunda Steppe; material: water; isolation source: sample PL-Br10 brine of Picturesque Lake | place: Russia: Kulunda steppe | collected 2010-07
CTCTCTCTCTCTCTCTCTCTCTCTCTCTCTCTCTCTCTCTCTCTCTCTTTCACGCCCTCTCAATTGCGCGCACAAACACACGTACATACACATTCAATGGCTGTGATTGAAAATTCCATGTTTACACAGCAGTGTTTACAGCCAAAATCCATGATAAGGTTCTGGACACCACAAGACTTACTGACAGGGGAAGCACATGGACACACTTTCGAAATTCTTCAACTGAACATCCAAGACTCGTGTCTGCTTGAGCAATTAATAATTTTTCACAAGTCCTACTACGTAAAGGCTCATTTCAAAGCAGTGCATTTTGTTCACATGTGTGTATTTGACACACATGCGGGAATGCGTCAAAGAGTTGCACACTGCACTTCAGCCATGCCAACTAGTAAAGCAATACATCTGCCCATTTGCAGCAAAGGGTGATATTCCATGGCCCTTGTACGTTAAGACTCACATGGGCCATTTTCAGATAAGCTGCACTTACCATGCCTGCAAACTAATACGCCTTTTTACATCTACCAGGCGTGATGGCTGAAGGACAACTGTTATAAGACCTCTGGAAGCCGCCTCAACCCAGCCCACCATAGTGCCTTGGTCCCAGCCCCTTCATTGCGCCTCGGTCTAGCTAGACCGTTTGTGACCCTGAGCCCAAGGGCACTTCCAGCCAAATATGCGCACTCTGATGCATACTGCAAAAGCCATTAGCACCTGTGTCTGGAGCACCATGAGCCTGGGGCTGTGCCATGCACCTGGGGCTGTAAACTGCGCCTTATCACCATCAGCACCATGGGCACCATGCGCACGGGCACTTTCCTACTACTCTGTCGTTAACATGGCTCCGCTGAATGTGCCTGCATCAGCCTGCTTCTATGCGTGCTCATTGCCCCCCTTGCACAATTTCTGTGCATGAACTGGGACAGGAGCGTAGTTGCTGTGCTGCAACTGCCTGAGCATACTCTTTGGCCGGTGTCAAGCTGGGTAGGTGCATGTGTACCCTCGTGCTTGTATGTGCCCTTGTCGGAACAACCAGGACGGCTTATTTCCTGTCATGTGCTTCGCTGTGGTGGCGACATGTGATCAAATAAGCCACCTTGCATTGCACAGGCTGAGGAGGTGGCAAGCCAAAGTCGGCTCCAGGGCTACAAAGGAGGGGAAGGGGCAGCTAAGAAGGAGGTACGTCAAGGTCGCCTCCCAATTTTCATGGGGGTTGGATAGGGGCAGCTGCCTTTCCATAATCTTGACCGACAATTGAAAAGGAGAGACTTGTTGAACACGACGTCAAATTTGTTGGTGTTGTGTATGCCTCCTGTAAAATACATATGGAGGGCAAGGCCACCCATTAGTGCAGCCCTTCGCTTTTTTTATAGGCAACATGGACAAAAATTACAGAAGCCAGCCTGTGCAGCAACTTTGAACCCTAAAATACCGCAATCTTACTATCTAGAAGGCATGCTCTAATAACGCATGTTTAACTACACAAGCTCGCCACAGTAGTGCCAGGTCGACATATAAGCTGGATGCTGACAGCAATCATTTTCCAAATGCCTTTTGCGTTGAACCTCCAGATACAGACAGACAAGCATGAGGCATGCTTCCCTTTGTATCAGACACTTTCGTGCTACAATGTTCAACTTTCTTCCCACAAAATAGGAGTCCCCGTACATTTCTCATGCTACAGGATTAATTGCATAAAAAAGGAGGGAAGCTCACCTGACACGTGATACACCAGATCGCCCTCCTTGTACTCTCGGCCTGCAAGCAAAAAACACATTTTATGCCAGGTTGGCCATCATCCCAGAAATAGCCCAGCACCTAAGCATTTGCTTGCAAATGAAGGCAATCCAGCTGGCCTTTCATGAAAAGGGATTCTTCTTTTTCCTTTTATCTGCAGGTAAAACCATGAATGCGGGCGGCGGAGGTACCCTTACAGTAAATCCAACCATACCAGACTCTTTGGACACGCGCCTCCAGTTTTCTTTGATCCCCCAAACATTTATCCTTTAGCACATAAAATCCCACTGCGCAAGAACCTTGGAGCATGCAATTCCCAAGACATTTAATTTGCATCAGCTGGTTAGAATATTCTTTACTCTGTCACTCCTCCACAACATGTGGCAGTCAAGGTACACTCCCTCTCCCAGTAGATGATCAGCATTCAGCATACCCATTTTTCCTTATTTAACAATAAGATCAACAATATCGGAGTAAGGAAGGTGAAATGCCTTCGATCCAGCAACTGAAATTGCACTATACAAGTGTTTACACGTAAGGTGATAATTAGGTACATTGATTATCCCCTTCACTGTTCACTCTTGCCGTTACAGCCAATAGTGTAAGTACCACGCAGACTTGACTCATGTATCAGAATGATAACCTAAAGGAATCTCTAGACAACACAACCACAGATTGTGTGTCTCAGTACCTGACAAAGCCTCATTGTGCCGGCACCAGCGCACTCACCAAATGAGTTGAAGTATCTGAAATGAACCACTCGCACATGTTCAAGCCATTCTGCCGAGTGCCCACGGTGCCAATAGTCAAACCCAGATTGATCTTTCTCCATCAGCCAGTAAGTCCATTTTGGTGCCTGCATTGTGGGTTTTCATTGTCTGTGTGATTTTGAAGGCACAGCTGCGCATGCTTCCATTGAACAGCAATGACCCTAACTGTCCACGGAACCGACTGAGTAGGGTGTTGCGCAAGCTGCATCTTTCAACAAATCTGTCTGCCTTATTTAGACCCACCTCCTTGTAAACGGAGTCTAAAAATTGAAAAGAGAATTCAGATGCCTTGAAAAACACTGCACCAGTATTGATGCGCACAGATGCCTGCAGGTACAAATGTTCGAGTTACTGAGCTGAACATCCACCAACTGTAATGTTAATACATCTGGAACAATTCATGACATTGAGCAATTCAGAACTTCTCAATGCAATTCATTCGGAAATGATCCTAGACACAATTGGCCTCCACGACACTTATCCCCATACATTGATAAATTGCATTTTACCTGGCAATGTCTGTGATTGCCACACTAATAACACTCCTACCAAACAACTTTGCAGCAAGAGTCCTTGAGGATCTTGCTCAAAATAACAAGCAGCAGGCTCTCCCATGAAATGGACACCACTATCAATTAGCATGCTTGGTCATCCTGCTTGTTCAGCTTTAGCCATTAGCATTCCGTATAAGCTTGCCACATTTAAATCCGGACGGTTGTAGAGTGCTTCTGTGCACCAGACACATAAAGAAAAACTTATAGAAGCTGATAAGCAGCCAAAAAGCCTCTCTCATGGACTGCATACTTGCTTGCAGCCAATTGACACTTGAGAGCTTGTGCGCATCCAATTGCATGCTTAAATGTATGTGAATGAGTGTGTGAGCCACCCCCAAAAATTACAATTATGCTAGCTTCTTGAATCTGTACTTGATATACTCAAGCGGAAACCTGTGCCAAATGAAGTACCAAAGGATGCTCATCATGTTCACCTGCAATGCGTCAATTGATGAGTCAGAGGCATCCCTGTCTTGGTCAAATTCAGATGAAAACAGGATGTCCTTCCCAGCACTGAGTGAGAGGAGCCTGTCAAGCACCTGCGAGAAAAGAGCCAGCAACACATACATGCAAGGATGAGCATTTTAGTGCGTCTACAATTTTGTGCTTTTTGGGGACAGGTCTTGAATAATCCTTTGCAAGCACCTTATGACTTGTATGTAAGGATTGGCATGCAATGTATGTAGGGGTCATTGTTTCAATTTAATGATGGGTAAGGAGGGAGGTACAGTCTGCCAATTTGACTCAGAGAGACTCGGTGCATCTGTGGGGTGTGTGGGGTGTAGGCTGCTTCTCCACCAGGCGTGCAATGGCAGGGCCTGGGGGGGCACTAAGCCTCCTAAGTTGCACCAGTTGCTTCCTCCAAATTCAATAAATGTCTAACTATGTGTCACTTGCCCCTTAAAGGACACGGGGCTCCATGTAAGGACAGGCAAGTTATGCGTCCGAAGACTGGCACTTTAAAGACATTATTGTCTGGTACCACCACCAACCAACGAAGCTTTTAGGTGCAACATAGTCAACACCACTTCTAGGTGCAAAGAGCAGACCCATTTGGGGCCTCAGCTACCTCCCTATGTGTGATATTACTTTACTCCATGCCACCTCCCAAAAGCTGAAAAAAAAGCACAAGAGGTGGCAAGGACTTTCCAGTCATCCTAAAGGGTGGTTAGTCCTTATTTCATGGAATACCTGCACATAATCGATGGGGAATGTGAACCTGCAGCAAGTCTTAAACAACAGTTCTTAAGGTGTAAATGCATCATTGTTAGGCTCTCTTGACTAAAAAAGTTGGAACTCTTCAAACCCTGAGTTGGCAAAGCTGTTGCTTATAGATTGCAAACAGGTTTTGACTACCCTGATTGGTATCCATACTCCTTTTCTGAGAGCAATCGCTGCTCTCTTGCCAAGCTTACCGGCACGTCAAAGCGAGCAAATAAGGCGTCGGCATCCAGCCAGAGGACATAGGGCGAAAGAGCCAGAGTTTGCTTGACAGCCAGCAACTTGCTCCTGCATTTGAGAGAACATTGCAGACACATTTGGGCCACAGTCAAATTCAATAATTGATGAGCATCAGGCTGATTTGCTTAACTATTCGTGCATACATGCTCAAGGGGTTGCCACTAGGGTGTGGAAGAATTGGCGCAATTCTGGGCAGATTTACCAGTGCGCGCCAATATGCTGCAGGCAAACTGTCTTTATTCCTATGGTATTTTGCATCCTCACACTCATACCTGAAAGTCACCACATGTGGGGTTAAAGTTTAGGTATAAACCTTAGGCCTCGGTCACACCTGATGGCATCCCTACCCGAGAAATCAGTTTCCGTGTATTTTTAAAAGTGTCCGTTATCTAGCCATTGGGATGCAGCATTTTTGCAGGAACGCGACTTTTATTTCCGTGGACACAAATTCGATGTGTGTGAATATCTATGAATTTCCGACTGGAAAAATCCCAATTTCCTAGGGATAGGGATGTGGAGGGCGGTCACACTGGATGTCAAGTTCACATCCCTCAGTCCAATTCAGAGTAATCATTTGCATGCTGTGTGTCAGGAGAATCTGTTTGTTTTTCTATTTGAGCATAGATCCAATAACCTGTAAACATGAAGCGCTGCAAGGGGCGCGCATCATCTTTGGATTCACCAGCTTCCCGTCATCTTTTGAGGGCCTCCAAGCTAGACAGCTTGTAGACGGAATTTATCCAGAATGGTGTAAAATAAAGCATGAATGATGTGCACATGTCATGCGTGCACGCATGCAGCGGACGCACACCTGCACAGGCATGGAGCGCCCGGGCACACCACTGCCTAGAGCATGCTGTGCGCGCACACACCCAGCAGCACGTGTGGCGAGCTACATTGCGCAGTCCATGTGAAACAACTGAGGTGCTCATGCGTCTGAGCAGGGCTACATCAAGCATAGAAGGGGAGCATCCCAGAGGCCTGACCTGACTCTCCTGAACCTCCCACAGGAACCCACTCCACCTTTGACCTCTCCCCTTGATCCTGCTAGTAATTTGGCCATCATTTGATGGTTGACGCGAGAGGAATGTCCAAGTCCGCTGCCCAGCTCCGCAGGAAAAATCCCCATGCAAATTCCTATGATGCACACTATCCGCGGAGGCCTCAGGGCCCTTCTGACGAATTTTGGAATTTGCAGGGGGGTAGGGATTGGAGGGGGGGGAAGGGGGCAATCCCTGCCCAGGTTTTCATTTTTGGGGCAGACAAAAGGGACAGGTCACACCTGCTGCATCCCTCGCGGAAAAAAAGTGCAGGGATGTGGGCAGGTATGCCATCAGGTGTGACCACCCCCTTAAGATTATCGAGACAGTGTTAGCCACTCAGAGCACCCTTTTATGAAATTTCTGAGGAGGTGCTTTGGCGGGGGCGGGGCTCATCAGCCCCCTGGATTGAGCACTTTTGCAGACGATGAATTGGAAGCGCTCAAAGTGATGAATGTAATAAACCCCGAATTGCAAGGCTTATTTGAAGGTCCAATTCGCCCAATGTGCCCCCGCATTAGGGTTGCATAGGGGTCCAACGCATTTTTGGTGAAACAAATGCCACCTTGCATGCCCTGCCTTTGACCTATGGCTCTTTCTGCTTCACTCGTTTCAAAGTTGGGCTTTGCAAATAATGTGTACCTTACTGCTCCTATGGAGGATGAATTGCGAGATTCATGGGGATATCCCCCCGCCTCTTGGTCAGTTCTGCGTAAAGCTTGTGCATGGGCAGGAAATGTGGACCGTTGAAGCGTACGGCGTCTTCAACCGAGAACCGGCGACTGTCATTCACCACCGGTCTGCAGGTCGCAGAGTGCTTATCATCAAGAGAGTAGAGTCGGACCTGTTCATTCATGGTCATGGTGTGCGTATTTTTCAGTTTGTCCGGTGTGTTTTTTTCATCTTTGAGGCAGGAAGGAGGCTCAACGACCAGATCCATCAGTTTGAGCATCAAGTCTGCCAAAGCGGCACGGAACAGATTGTTCTGCTGCTGCTGCTATTGATGTTGCTGCCGCTGCTGCTGCTGCTGCTGCTGCTGCTGCTGCTGCTGCTGCTGGCGAATGTCGTGCATGCCCACATTGGAATGCTCGGGCGTCATCGTGGTGCAGTTGTGTGCTGCAAAAGAAGATCCTTTTCGATCAATGTACGAATGTACGAAGCCATTCAAAAGTTCGCGTTCCGTGAGCAATCTGCTTTGTACAATCAATATCAGCGTACTTTGATCCTTTGGAGCATGGGGATCCATGGTCGGCCCCTTGGGGAGCCCCTGGATCAGAACCTGGATACTTTGCAAGGCCTTGATCCCAGTAATCTCTAGACGAATCTCAGATGGCGAAGACTTCTGCTAATCATTCTTCTTCAATCATTATTTGACAGCAATCCTTGGAGCATTACTATACCGTTGTGCTCCAAGGGATCTTGCGACTAAACAATAAATTCCAGCGCCTTCTTGCAATCCGCCAGGAGTGAAATTGATCAATTTTTTTAAGGGCTCGCAAGGTATGGTAGTTTGGCCAATGCCCCGCCCGGGCCCCCCCCCTTTGACTTCCATGCCCCAAAGGGGCCAAGGACACCTTTTGACGTGAATTGCATGGAACAGAAGTGCTCAGAGGGCGACGGGTAGCCTGGGGAGCTATATGTCCTCCAGGACCACACCCTGGCTCAGAGAGTTGCTGAGCATGAGATGGTGCTTGCTGCCGCAATTGCAGCCAGACCCCCACCTACTCCATCCAGGACTATGGACAGGCCTAGGCTGGAGAGGCCTACTTTGTTGAAGAGAACCCTGTAGTGTGGGTACAGCTGCTGCCCTTGCGGCTGCCCAGCCATCAACATGTTAGCTTGCGCTTTCACTTTACAGGCAAAGCAGCAATAGAGGCAGAGAAGGCAGGTGAATGAGACAAGCAGCAGCAAGTATGGCGCAAGTTGGGGGTGGGAAAAACCTGAAGTTCGCAAATATGATCAAATAACCAGAGGCCTCGCAACCCCTTAAACTTGCAAATTAATTAAAGGAGTTATTTTGGGACCGTGCAAGATTAAGGAGTCGCAAGATCAAAGGAGCACAACGGTATGCCTTAGTTAGAAGGATGCAGCCGCAGGGCCTTATAAAAGGTTGGGAAAAAGAACCCCCCAACACCACCCTAGTGACAACCCCTCTGATGCACGCTGCATGCGTACATCATTTTTTATGGTTCGCAACACTGCATAGCTCGCTAGGGTAATGTTACGCACAATGAGGCTGCTTGATAAGAGAGACTATTTGATAGTCGAGGCCCATCATAGAACCCTGTCTGCATTGCTAGTAAAGGTGGAGGAAGCCCCTTACCATCACAAACAACACCGTCTCTTTTGCCATGCCATAGCATTGTCGATAATCTTGGCATGGCTACATATAAGCCCTGGAATAAGGAGCAGGCCCGTTACTCATTCTATACTAGGGTTGGGTCATTCGCCTGTTTTGGATTTACAGTGCGCAAATGATTTGGTAACATACGAAATACGCCGTATGATGCAATCAAATGTTTGCCTGTGAAGGGCAGGGGAAAGGCGCCAACTGTCGCCAATTAACCCTCCCTTACACCCCTCCAAACCCTACTTTACCAACAGACTTGTTATACATGACAATGGGGAAGCCTAAGGAGCCTGTGTGGGGCCACTTCAAGGTGCTTGAGCAGAGCAAGACAGGCCAGTGCAAAGTGGTGTGCCTGCACAGTGACCATGAGTTTTTGGGAGGGGCTTCCCGCATGAGCCATCATTTCCTGGGTAACAACAAAGTGACGGGCGGGGTTCAGCTGTGTGAGCCCAAGAATGACGATGAGAAGCAGAGGGTTGCAAAGTTGGTGAAGCAGCTGCGACAGCTGGAGGACAAGGCGCAGGCAAAGCAGTGAAAGCAACAAAGAAGGAGCAGCTCGACGAGGACATAGCTGGGCCATCGTCGGTGGGCGCTGGTGGGAGGCAGCAGACGTTGGGGGAGATACAGCGCAAGAAGAGAAAGGCAGACATGGATGCAATTGGGGCGGGGGGGAAGGGCTGGGTAGCCCTTTTGGTGAGGGTCTTTAAGATAATACAAATCCGCGAATTGATATTTTACCGTACGGCAAATGATTCGGAAAAATTCGAATTTGCGAATGATTCAAAAGGCGCAAATGACCAAGCCCTGATTTACACCTTTTGAAGAAAGAATAGGCTTCATGCCTAGGCTTATACCTTCCTAACTCCAACTTGTTCTGGCTTACAACCCTCCAGATAAACGTCAGGCTTGCCTAAATTTACAGATTCCTTGCCGATCAAGTCACTGCAGCTGAATAGGCCTGACGCTTCATAGCACGGAGGTGCCCGCACAGTAGCACTTACCAGTGCACAGCCCTTGTGGGATCCATTGATATGAAGTGACAGTAACGTGCATCCTGCTCAAGTGCAAGGAGCAGCCTGCAGACAAAAAATATGTCATTACACACCAACACATTTTAAGCAATACCAGAGGCAAAGACAGCAAAAGTTTGAGCACGAGCTGTGTTAAGTCAATTATCTAAAGTAATTGTAAATGTGACAAATTATGCATGAAAGGATAATCCTGTAGGCCTGGGCAGGTGTGCAGGGTGTGCGGCCTTCATGATGATCCTGCAGGCCTGGGCGGATGTGCAGGGCGTGCAGCCTTCATGTTAGCTTAAGTCACATCAAATTGGCATGATATTTACCACCATGAGCCACCATGACCCATACAAAGCTATGTCCACCTCCTACAAAACACCACTACTATGTTTCCTCACAATGTGAATTAACAATCTTACTTTTCAATCAATGATCCTTCATTAGACTGTCTCGTGCAGCCGTTTGGCCAATCAATCCTATCATTCCCAGGCCCTGAAACCTTTGCAAGCAAGCACAAAGCAAGCTTTGTACCTGTTCATGCGAATCATGACGTTCGTCTTGTGCTCAATGCCCAAGGATGTTGTCACAATGGCCAAATTACTTGAATGCGCCTGAGAGTCAGATGCTGCAAAGCAAGACAGAAGCAACATCAGAAGTCACAAAATGCTGCCTCTTTCTAAGTAGATGAAATGCGCATCATGGATCCATACCCCGCAAAAGAAAACAATAGCTCAAGGCGGCCAGCCAGGGGTGGGTACCTAGCCACCAAAATCAGTGGGGTGCCTGCGGATCCACCAAAGCTTAAGGGGCCTTTTCTTACGCCAAAGAAGGGTCACAGACAAAGGACTGTGGACTGCATGTATCTGGGCAAACGGCACCATTGAGGGGGGTCATCCATATCCCCCGGACGGAGTGTACCAATGTGCCTGTGAGAAGTTGCCATGTTCACGCACCTTGGAAGCAGAGGGAAGTGGGGTGTTTTGCCCATGCCACAGCCTTCTCTAGAACAGAGGCATCAATTTCCACTTGGGGTGTTGGGGCTTTAGAGCGCACAGCAACAATGTTCGTTGCCTCTCTGCATTCCATTCCATGCAAAGACAGAGAAGCTACTCTATAAGCTTAAGCTAGAAATAGACTTGAAGGCGAATGTATGGAGACAAGACTCTTGCTGAAAGACCGACAGCATGCCGTGCACTAGGGAGCAGTAAGGACATTGCAAGGCTCAAACCTGTTCACGTATGTAGAAGGACGGATCAGGCCAGGGACCTTGTAAGGCCCTGAAAGTAGAACACACAGGGCAAGGGAGGCTAGTGTGTTGCTGCTTCTTATGTTGCATGTGTGTGCGTATGCGTTTTTGTGCATGGGTGTTTGTGTGTGCGTGCGTGTTTGTGTGTGCATGTGTGTGTGCAAGCGTGTGCGTTTGTGCGTGCATGTGTGTGTGTTTGTGTGTGTGTGTGTGCGTGTGTGTGTGTGTGTGCGTATGCGTATGTGTGTGTGTGTGTGTGCGCGCGTGCGTTTGTGTGCCCATTGTATGGGTGCGTGCCTTTGTGTGCATGTGTGTGTGTATGCGCACGCATGCATACGTGTGTTCCTGAGATGAGCATCGCCCATTGCCCGCCATCGCTCATTGGTAGCCACGATGGCTGGTGCCTAGCGTTTGATGGCTGATCCTTTGGCCGCAGAACAGCAAGAAGGGGAAGGCAGTCATGGGTTGGCGGACTCAGGCGGCGGGCGAGCACACGGGCGACTACACGCAAATCCTGTATGACGTAAGTTGATGGCGGAGGGGGTATAATATCGTGCATGGGAGTAGAAACCACCCTGCGATGTGAAGCGCCTGAGGGGGTGGGCCACAAGCAAAAGCTAGAAAGGTGCACGCCGTGAGTTGAGGGCGGGGATGATGGACACATGACGCTGGTGGTGGTGGCGCTGCAGGCAGGCAGGCATGGAGGTGGGTGAGCTGCCACAGGCAGTGCACA
>LKMJ01006639.1_pt1 | contig 10905 bp, 11 predicted proteins | sample 643391 | NCBI WGS metagenome assembly LKMJ01 (sample SAMN04112250, study PRJNA286221) | soda lake metagenome | biome: soda lake; feature: Kulunda Steppe; material: water; isolation source: sample PL-Br10 brine of Picturesque Lake | place: Russia: Kulunda steppe | collected 2010-07
CCGACCGGTCGCCGCAAGCCACTGCTGGTAGTCGCTGGCGTAGTCGACCGGTGGCTCAGCGACGGCGGGCGATGGCGTCGTCATATGCGGCCCTGACGTGAACCGGAGCGAGATGGATGTAGCGGGCGGACGAGTCGGTGTTGTCGTGACCGAGCAGTTGCTGGATGACCGCGAGATCCACTCCGGCCTCCGCGAGTGCGGTCCCGAAGCTGTGCCGCAGCGCGTGCGGATGCCCGGCCGGAACACCGGCCTTGGCCCGGTGGTAGCGGAAGATCGACCGCAATCCGGCCGGGGTCAACGGCCGGCCCCGGGTCGGGCCCTTGGCGACCACGAACAGCACGTCGGCGTCGGTGACGGGCCGCTCGGCCAGCAAGTAGGTCTGGATGATCCCGGCGACCTCACGGTCGATCGGGACACGGCGTTCCTTGTCACCCTTGCCGACCACCCGAACCCATCCGGCGCCGATGTCGACATCAGCGACCTTCAGCGAGAGCACCTCAGCCGAACGAAGCCCCGAGAACAGCATCAACCCCGCGATCGCACGGTCCCGCCAACTCCGGAAGCTCGCGAGCAGCGCCGCGGTCTCGTCACGATCAAGCCCCCGCGGAAGCCGTCGCGGCTGACGGACCCGCAACGCCGACCGCGGCTTGGCCCTGGCCAGATGCCCGAGCTCACCGACACGCTCAGCTGCGCTCGTGCGCCGTGCTTCCTTGCCGCGCGGCACCGGGTTCGGCGCGTCCGGGTCACGCAGCTGCCGGAAGGCGAACAGTCCCGACACCGCAGCCAGCCTCCGGTTGATCGTCGCAGGCGCGTAGCCGACGTTGCGCCCATCACGGATCGGATAGACGTTGCCGCCAGGCCGGTCCGGTAACTGCGCCGTGCGGCACGCCGCCAGATAGCGCAGCAACGTGTCGGTTGTCACCTCCTCCAGCGTGACGCCCTCCTCGATCAGCCATCGGCACACGTGCAGCAGATCGAACGCATACGCCCGCACCGTCCGGGGCGAGTAGTTCCGGTCCACCAGGTAGGCCAGGTAGTCGTCGACCAGCCCGAACGCCCCCGCCGCCGGGCCCGCCAGCACCCAGCCACCACCTTGCTCCTCGACCCGAAGCTGCGGCACCGTCTCCATGCAACACGTATCGCACATCTAGACCGACCAGCGCAAGGACTTTCGCCCTAAACTCCCACAGAGGACAGGACCCGTACCCGGTGACGACCAACAGCACCCCTACATCAACCGGTTAACAGAGACACCACCTCCACCTACTTCGAGACCGCGTTCGAAGACGGGGAGTTGGACGGCACCGACGAAGGGCTGCGCCAACGCGGCCATTCGAAGGATGCGAGGCCTGACCTGCCTCAGGTCGTGATCGGGATGGCGGTCACCACCGGTGGGCTGCCCGTGAAGTTGTGGGTGTGGCCCGGCGACACCGGCGACCAGACCGTGTTGAAGGAAGTAAAGGCGGATCTGGCCGGGTGGCGGCTGAACCGCACCGTGTGGGTCGTGGATGCCGGGTTCACCTCCGCCGACAACCGCAAGGTCCTGACCGGTGGCGGGGCCGGGTTCATCATCGCGGAGAAGCTGCGGGGCAACGAAGCCGCCAGCGTCGCCGCACGGACCCGGCAGGGCCGGTTCCGCACCGTCGACGAGTCGTTGCAGGTCAAGGACATCCGGGTCGGTGAGGGGACCGCGCAGCAGCGGTTCATCATGATCCGCAACCTCGACGCCGCCACCCACGACGCCCACGTCCGCGACCGGCTCGTCGGACTCCTCACCGACCGCATCGACGGCTCGGATGCGTTGACCGCGGACAAGCGGGCCGAGCTGCGCGGACGTCTCCGTGAGAAGCCCGGCCTGTGGCGCTACCTGCGGGTGACCGGCACCGGTCTGCTGCGTGTCGACCGGGCCAAGATCACCGCCGAGCGACGCCTGGACGGCAAGACCCTGCTGCGCACGAGTGAGATGGACACCGACGCCGCCGACATCGCCCGCGGCTACAAGGCACTGCTGGAGGTCGAACGGGGCTGGCGCGACCTCAAACAGCTCGAGCTCCGGCCCGTCTACCACCGCAAGGACGACCGGATCGTCGCCCACGTCCAACTCTCCTGGCTTGCACTGCTGCTGATCCGCACCGCCGAGATCGCCACCGGCGACACCTGGCGCAACCTCTCCCACGAACTCAACCGCATGCAGCTGCACACCTACGACACCGGCCACGGCACCGTGTCCATCAGCACCCGGCCCACCGCCAAACAATCCTCCATTCTTGAACGGCTCAGCCTGCCCGAACCGCCCCGCTACCACGATTTCACACCCCTCGACGATTAACCCCACACCCTTCCACACCATCCCGGTCCCGCCGCAGCGTAGGAACACGCGCGACGGGACCTTCCCATGACCCAAACAGCCACAGAACCGCCGCTACACCCCCGTAGACGCTCAAATCGCCAACCGGTGTGCGCCTACATTCTGTTCAAGCCAGGTGAGGTGGTCCTGGTGGTCTCCGGGGTGGCTGGTAGACCTCGTGTCGGACGATTCTGTCCGTGTCGGTGTGACCGCCACTCTGATGTACGCGGGTTGGTTACCGCAGGTCGTGGTCCGCAGGAGGGTGCCCCTCACTCGGTGCGCTCTTTCCGGGCTTTGGCGGCTCCGGGTGGCAGATACTTGACGGGGATCGGTTCCTGCTCGGCGGATGTCCGACACGAGATCTACACGTTGGGGTGGTGGCCGCTGGTGCCGACAGGCGCCCGCGGCCCGGGAAGCAGTGGTCAGTCGTCGGCGATCATCTCGGCCCACACGAACCCGGCGAGTTCGCGGGCAACCGCAGCGTTGGCCACCGACTTGGAGTCCTTGCGGGCCGCGAGCTTGCGGTGCTTGCCGCAGAGCCGCTGCTCCGCCGCCCAGGACCGCGCGATGGTGGCCGAGGTCACCTGCTGCTGGCGCTTGTTGAGACCCACCCCGACCGACGGGCGGTGCTGATACGCCAAGGCGGACTCGATGAGCTGGTTGCGGACCATATGGCTGCCGGCCTTGGTCAGATGCACCCGCCGGGTCGAGCCGCCCGAGGAGTACTCGCTGGGGATCAGCCCACACCACGACATGAACGCCCCCGCGGTCGCGAACCGCCGGTAGTCGCACACCTCCGCCACCAGCACGAGTGCGCCGAGGGGTTGGATACCCCGGTAGGCGGCCAGACGGGCCACCGGGTCGGTGAACGGCTCGGTGACCGTCCAGGCACCCAGATCGTCATCGATGCCCTGCAGTGCGGTGTCAGCCATCTGCAGCATCGAGCGGTAGTGGGCGAACGTCGCGGTCGCGGCCGGCTCATCGAAGCTCAGGGTGTTCAGCCACTGGGTGTGCTTGGCCGTCCAGTTGCCCCCGTCGCGGAACACCCGAACATGACACAGCAGGAACCCGCCGAGGCGCTGACGAGCCCGACGTCGCTCGATCACCGCGTCCACCCGGACCCGGCACAGATCGCGGACCGCCTCCTCCCGCTCGGACGGCACCCAGATCGCGGCCAACTCCCCGGCCCGCGCCAGCCGGGCGAGGCGCCTTGCGTCACGCTTATCGGTCGTGACCCGGTCGCCCGGGGCGGTGGGGATCAACGACGGGGCAACCACCTGGCAGTCGATGCCCATCGACAACAGCAGCTGAGCCAGCCCGTAGCCGGTCGGCCCCGCCTCGTAACACACCTACAGCGACCCAGCATCGAACCGGCCCATCAGCCGGCGGATCGAGGGCTCGTCATGGAAGATCTTGTCGTGGATCGGATAGGTGGCACCAGCAGGCTCCAAGATCCCGGCGCTGATCGAGTCCTTGTGGACGTCCAACCCGATGAACGTGAACGGCGTGTCTGTGATATGGGGGCCCTACTGCTGTTGCCGTGGGTCATCGGGGGGCCTGTTGGTGGGGTAGGTCGGGGCGGTAGCCGCCGAGGGCTTCGTGGGTGGCTTGGTGGAGGAAACCGGCCGCCGGTGGCCGGTTCTTGGCACCTGGTTGGCTTCGTTGGTGGGTTGGTGGAGGGATCCGGCCACCGGTGGCCGGTTCTTGGCACTGTGACGGCCTTCCCTCGCCACCAGGGCTGTCGGAGCTGACGCCAGGGTTCCCGGGGCCGCTGCCAGCGCGGTGCCGGGGCCGCTGCCAGCGCGGTGCCGGCCCACCGCTGGCGCGGCGCCGGGTCACCGCTGGCGCGGTGCCGGGCCGGCCTCGCCACGCACCATCGCCCGCGATGGCGGACGCAAAGCCCCGCGGTCCGGTGTCGCCTACCCGACACCGGCATCCGTCAGCGGTCGCAGACCTGCAACGCGAGCAGGCGGTCCAGGTCGCCATGGACCTCGAGTTCAGCGTTGTGTCCCCCGCCGTGCAGGACGCCGCCCGTCCGGCGATCGACCAGCCGCAGTTCAAGTTCTGCCCGCATCGTCACGCCGCTCCGCCGCTCCGCCGCTCCGCCGCTCCGCCGCTCCGCTGTTCGGCCGATCCGCGGTTCCACCCGTATCCGGGTCGGTCCGTGCAACAGCCCGTCCAGCACGACCGTCCCCCTGCCCTGAGCAACCGTGAGGCGCAAGAGATGGTCGTGTGTCCTGGCGCGGCCCGTACGGTGATCTGCGCGCAGCAGCGGACGACACCTGGCAGGCTCGGTGTGTCGGTACCCGCGGAGCAGACAGCGAGGTGGGACGCAGATGGACGCGACGATCCTGGTGGTCGAGGACGACGCCTCGATCCGTGAGCTGACCCAGCGTGGGCTGCAGCGGGCCGGCTTCGACGTGCGAACCGCCGCCACCGGCGACGAGGGCCTGGAGCGGTTCCGCATCGACCGGCCGGATGCCGTGGTCCTGGACGTGATGCTGCCGGGGATCGATGGGCTGGAGGTGTGCAAGGCGATCCGCGCCACCTCGGCGACCCCGGTTGTGATGCTCACTGCCCGCTCCGACACCCTGGACGTGGTTGTCGGGCTCGAGTCCGGGGCGGATGACTACGTCACCAAGCCCTTCGAGATGGCCGAACTGGTCGCCCGCGTCCGGGCTTCGCTCCGACGGTCGGCCCGGGACGACCATCTACAGGACGACGTGCTGCGGGTGGGATCGGTGCGCATCGACGTGGCTGCGCACACGATCGAGCGTGACGGTCAGGCGATCGAACTCACCCCAACGGAGTTCCGCCTGCTCACCGAGCTCGCGCGGCACGCGGGCCAGGTCCTCTCCCGCGAGCAGCTGCTCGAAGGGGTGTGGGGCTACGACTACCTCGGCGACTCGCGGCTGGTCGACGCCACGATCCAGCGGCTGCGGGCCAAGATCGAGCCGGCGCCCGGTCATCCGAAGCTCGTTGAGACCGTCCGTGGCGTCGGCTACCGCGCCGTGGGTCCGTGACGCGCCGTGGGTCCGTGACGCGCCGTGGGTCCGTGACCGGCCGTGCCACCGCCGGGTCCGCTCCGCGCGCCGGACGCCGGGTCCGCTCCCGCCTGGTGCTCACCGTGGTCGCGGTGGTGGCCGTCGCTTCGCTCGCCCTCTCCACCCTCGCCTACGTCCTGGTGGCACGCTCGCTCGAGGCTGAGGTCCGCGACCGAGCGGTCGAGGAGGCACGCTTCAACGTCACGGTGTTGGCCGGTGAACGTCTCGGCGAGGTGGTCCGGCCCGACGACATCGAGGAGTCCGGGCTCGCCGACGCCCTGCAGCGACGCGGCATCGACGTCTACGTCGACCTCGGTGGGGAGCCGGGTGACGACTTCGTGTCGGGGCTCGACCTGGTCAACCTTCCGGAGGTGGTCTCCCCGGAGCTGCGCCGCATCGCTGCCGAGGGCCGGATCGGCATGCAGTGGGTCGAGTTGGACGGGGTCGCGCACCTCGTCGTGGTAGCGCGCAAACCCCCCGCAGGCCCCGTGTTCTACTTCCTCACCGATGTCAGCGACACCCGTGCCGTGCTCACCCAGCTCCGTCGTGTGCTGCTCGGTGCCTCCCTGGCCCTGGTGCTGCTCGGTGCCATCGCCGGGTGGCGCGGCGCACGGCTGGCCGGCTCGCTCGCTGACACCGTGGCTGCCCTGACAGCCGCCCGTCATCGCGAACGTCGGTTCGTGGCCGACGTCTCCCACGAGCTGCGGACCCCGGTCACCGCCCTGGTCCAGGAGGCTGACGAGCTCGCCAGCCGGATCGAGGAGTTCCCGCCGGGTAGCCGGCGTGTGGTGGAGCTGTTGGATGACGATGTGCGGCGCCTGAGGGATCTGGTCGAGGAGCTGCTGGAGCTCTCACGCCTCGACCGCACCGATGCCGCGGCCGACATCGAGACCACCGAGGTCGACGTCAGCCGCCTTCTGGCCGCGGTCGTCGCGGGCCGGCTGCCGCAGGCCGAGCTCGCGGTGCCGGGGCAGCTGCTGGTGCGTACCGACCGCCGTCGTCTGGAGCGGATCGTCGCCAACCTGGTGGACAACGCCCGCATCCACGGCGACAGCGGGCACCGCGCCAGCGCCACCGACGACGCAACGGAGGCAGCTGCAGCCACCGTGACGGTCAGCGCCAGACTGGAGGCAACCACCCTGGTCGTCGAGGTCGCCGACCGCGGACCGGGTGTACCCGAGGACCAACTCGAGCGGATCTTCGACCGCTTCACCAAGGCCGACGCGTCCCGCGGGGGTGGTGGCAGCGGGCTGGGGCTCGCGATCGTTCACGAACACGCACGCCTGCTGGGTGCTGAGGTCACGGCGCACAACCGCGAGGGCGGTGGGTTCCGGGTTGAGGTACGGGTTCCGGTGGAGGTTGTTACGGCGCTGTGACGTGCCACGGACGCTGCTATGACCGGCACGCGGGATGCTGTCACTGGGCGCACCAACCGCGCCGGACCACGCACCGAGCGGTCCTCCACCCACCAGCCGGAGGTGCATCATGCAACGCTCCTCGCTCCCGATGTTGCTCGTCGCCATGCTCTCCCTGCTGCTGCTGAGCTGCGGGGACGAGGTCGTCGACGGCGGCCCCCTGACCTCTGACGACACCGACACCACGGCCGACACCGACGACCCCGGGCAGGACCCCGCGGACACCGACCCAGAGCCCGAACCCGGCGACGATCCCGACGGTGCCGCGGACGATGCTGTGAACGACGGCACCGATGACGGCACTGCCGACGACGCTGACCCAGCGCCAGGGGCCGAGGCCGACGGACGCGACCTCACCGCGGTCCGGCTGTACTTCATCGCTCCGGGCGGCGGCAATGAAGGCCGCGCGGGCCCCTTCCTCGTAGCGGTGGAACGCGCGCTCCCATCGACGCCGCAGATCGCCCACGCTGCCCTTCGTGCGCTGATCGATGGTCCCTCGGACGCCGACCAGGAAGTGATCGGCGACGTCTCGAGCGCGGTACCGGACGAGACCCTGCTGCTCGGTGTCACCGTCGACGACCGCGTCGCCACGGTCGACCTCTCACGGGAGTTCGAGTCCGGCGGCGGCTCGTTCTCCATGTTCTCGCGCCTGGCGCAGGTCGTCTTCACCGCGACCCAGTTCCCGACCGTGGATGCGGTCAGGTTCCAACTCGATGGCCAACCGGTGACCGCGTTCTCCGGTGAGGGCATCATGCTGGACGCCCCGGTGGCCCGCGACGATTACCTCGATCTGCTGCCCGGTGTGTTCGTGGACACCCCGCCCGCGGGCGCTGAGGTCAGCTCACCGCTGCGGATCACCGGCAAGGCGGCCGTGTTCGAGGGGACGTTCCAGTACCGGCTCGAGGCCGCGGACGGCAGCGTGCTGACCGAGGGGTTCGCGTCGACCGGTAGCGGTATCGGCTGGGGCGACATCGACAGCACCCTCCGCTTCGACGTCGACTCGCCCCAGGACGGCACCCTCACGGTCTGGGAGTACTCGGCACGGGACGGTTCGATCCAGTCCGAACGGACCACGCCGCTGACACTGGTGCCGTGATGCGGTCCGGGAGGTTTCCACAGGGGCGGTGAGATCCATCACCGCCCTCGGCGTCGGCGCTGGCACAGTCACCGGTATGGAACTCACCGGCCTGACCACTGCCAGCGTCCACGATCGCCTCCGCGTCGAGGTCGGCGTCGACGTGCTGGGCGGCAACCTCCCGTCACCACGCCTGGTGGTCTTCTCACAGCGTGAGGCCGTGCTCGCGGTCGACGCGCGCCTGCAACGACAGCATGAGGACTGGATAGAGCCGATCCTCGAGCTCCTCTTCCTGGCCCGTCTCCTGCGCGCGGGCCGGTTCGTGCTGGGGTGGGCGTCGCGTGCGACGACCGTGGGGCAGGGCCCTCCTCGTTTCGGGCTCGAGGTCCTCGAGCTGCGCCCGGGGTGGCCGCTGCGTCGGGTCCAGCATCACCTCCACCCCTTCGCCCTGGCACCCGAGGGCATGCTCGCCTGGGAGCCCAGGCGACGACCCGTGCCGGCCCCGGCAGCGGTGGCCTTCGCGCGGATCGCACGACGGCGCAGCGCACCACGGGGGCGCCACGAGATCGGGGCTGTCACCGACCTGCTGCGCGAGGACGGTCACCGGATCGTGGTCGCTCCTGCACTCGCACGCCGCGTTGCGCGGTGGTCGGGGGCGCCGACAGCAGCCTCTCCCTGAGGCAGGACGCCCCCCACTAGCTGCCAGCGTCCGCTAGCGGGGGGGCCGCGCCCGGACCGTGCCAGCGCCGACCGGAGAATGGACTTGCACTGCGGTCGGTGGGCAGCAGTTCCGGGTGTGTGCAGCATGCGCGCTGGCACGGCCCGTGGGAAGCTGGAGGGGTCCATCTTGACGGGGTATTGACGGACCGGACGTGCAGGTTGTTGACGACGCCAGCAGGTCCAGTAGGTTTAGTAGGTCCACATTTCGTGCTCCGGACCCCGGCACGAGCGGATCCTTCTCGCTCAGCCGAACGGAGCACGCATGTTCAGAGGGCCACCCATCTGGACAGAGGCCGCCCGGCGGAGTGCCGGTGCGTGGCGACCGCCGGACCTGCACCTGCTCGAACCTGCACTCGGGCGATGGGCGAGCGACGGCCTGTCGGCGCCGCCGGCTGCGTGGACCGCTTCGCATGCGTGCTGAGCGGTCCTCGAGGCCACCACCACTCGGCGCTCTGCCGTTACCTGCCACGCCCCTGCCGCCGCGCGCTCCCGACGACCGATCCCTGCGCGTGCTGGTCATCGGTGACGGCGAACGGGTTCGCGCGCTGCAACCGCGCAGCCCCGACGGTGGGGTCCAGTTTCGGACCGCCTCGCCGAGGATGGGGATCCGCCAGGTCGTGCGACAGCCTCCGGATCTGCTGCTGCTGCTGATCGGTCACGGTGCGTGCGGGCTCCAGCTGCTCAAGCGGCTGCGGTCGGTCTCCACGACCGGGATCATCACCCTGGGAGCGACCGATCGGGTCGAGGAGTGCATCGAGGCACTGCAGGGCGGTGCCGACGACCACCTGAAGCCACCCTTCGACCACGCAGAACTCCTCGCACGGCTGTGGGCGGTACATCGGCGTAGTGCTCCACCGGCCCGGCCGTTGGTGGCTTCCGAAGCCGAGCAACCGCTCTTGATCGACCTGGCGCGTCACGAGGTCATCCGTGCGGGTCGACGCTTGCACCTGACCAGCACAGAACTGCGTCTACTGGAGCTGCTGGTGACCCAGGCAGGGGTGTTGCTGACCCATGAGGTGTTGCTGCGGCATGTCTGGGGTGAGGGGTACGGCACGGAGTCCAACTACCTGCGGGTCTACGTGGCGCAGCTCCGTAAGAAGCTTGGCGATCAGGCCGGCGCGCCGCGGCTCATCGAGACGACTCCGGGTGTCGGGTACCGCTGGATCGGTTCCTCGCCCCCGGTGTCGCGGCTGGCTGAGGCGTCGTCCACTCCGTCGAGGTCGTCGCTGCCGTGACCGAGGTGGCCACCGCAGTCGGTTCACCAGCCGTTACCGGGGTCATGCGTGGGCCACCGGCCCCAACGAGCCCGACCGGCAGCTTCGACATCGGGCCGGTCGGTGCACGCGCCGGGCCCTGTGGCCCTGTGAGGGTCACCTAACAGAGGTCACCCTCACCTCAGGTGGTCTTCCTGCGACACCGTCCACAGGATGGACGCGCGAGCGTCGACCACCGGCTCCCGACATCGAGGTCGATGATGACCCTGGACCAGATCCCCCTCCGCAGGCGGGTCACGGTCGCCACCCTCACGATGCCGGCCCCCGCGCGGCATCGCCTGACCGAGCTGGGCGTACGCCGCGGTGTCGAGTTGGAGGTGCTGCGACGTGCGCCCTTCGGCGGGCCGCTCGCGCTGCGGCTGTCAGGTGGTGGACTCCTGGCGCTGCGGCGAGCCCAGGCCGCGCTGATCGAGGTCGACGGGCATCGCGAGCAGGCCGATGCCTGAACGCCCCTGCGCTGACCGGACACCAACGGGCACGCTGCGCAGGGTTGCCCTCGCCGGCAACCCCAACGTGGGGAAGTCCAGCCTGTTCAACCAGCTGACCGGCGCGCACCAGCACGTCGCCAACTGGCCAGGCAAGACCGTCGAGCGGCACGCCGGCACCTGCGACATCGGCGACAGCAAGGTTGAGATCATCGACCTGCCGGGTACCTACAGCCTCGCTGGACTCTCCCCGGAGGAACAGGTCGCTGCGCAGGCGCTCACCGACCCGGAACTCGATGCTGTCGTCATCGTGGTCGACAGCACCAACCTGGAGCGGAACCTCTACCTCGCCGCGCAGATCGCGGAGCTCGGGCGGCCGGTGGTGGTCGTGCTCAACATGACCGATGCGGCCGCCCGTGACGGGTTCGTCATCGACGATGCCCAGCTGTCACAGGCCCTGTCAGCCCCGGTCGTGCGGACGGTCGCCAGGAGTGGAGTCGGCCTCGATGGGCTGCGTGACGCGCTCCTTCGCGTCACGGATCCACCGGGGGCATCGACCACGGACCCGGCCGCGCCGTCGACGAAGGATCCGGCCGCGCCGTCGA
>LKMJ01006641.1_pt1 | contig 10904 bp, 10 predicted proteins | sample 643391 | NCBI WGS metagenome assembly LKMJ01 (sample SAMN04112250, study PRJNA286221) | soda lake metagenome | biome: soda lake; feature: Kulunda Steppe; material: water; isolation source: sample PL-Br10 brine of Picturesque Lake | place: Russia: Kulunda steppe | collected 2010-07
CTCGATAGGCGGTCGGCTCCGCCTCCTCGAGTAGCTGAATCGGATCGATGATCAGCGTCCCCTTCTCGGGGAGCGTTTCGATCGCCGCTCTGGCTTCATCGAGCGGATTTTCGGACGTGATTCGGTGAATCTCGACTGCCTCGGTTGGTGTTCCGGTCCCTTCGAGACCGTCGATGACGTCCATCTCCGTTCGCTCGGTCGTGAGATACACCGTCGGCCGGACGGCGGCCATCTCGTAGAGAAACAGCTCCGATTGGCTCACCGGCGAGGCAGAAAGCGCGAGGACACAGCCCTGGGGTAGGCCGCCGTCGAGTTCCCGATCGAGCACCTCGATCCCGGTCGAAAGCGTCCGGGTCATCGCTGAACCGCCCCCTCGAGTCGATCGAACCGGCCTGAAGTGGGGCCGTTACACGCCGGAATCGAATACGCACTATACGCTCTGGAATGTCGATATGAGGCCGTCATCGGTGCGCGGAGAAACGACCTAAAGCGGAGTAGTAATGGCGAGACTGTAGAGCACGTCGGCTCGGTAAACGGCCTTTTCTCGCGGGAAATCGGTGGCTGTAGCGTCGTATACTCTCGATTACAAACCCCCCCTGGGACCAGTGGTCGGATAGCACCACTCGGGAAGGTCGCAGGCAGTGGAGTGGAGATGCGCTGGCGGGTGCAGTCGACCTCCGGGGGTGTAAACGAGAAAACCCAACCATGAAACTGAACGAACTGAAGGAACTGTTCGCGGAAGATCGTGCCGTCTCGCCCGTCGTGGGCGTGGCACTACTGATCGCTATCACAGTAATTCTGGCGGCCGTTATCGGTGGCGTTGTCCTCGGGCTCGGGACCGGTGGCGTCGACACACCGCAGGCGCAGATGCAGGCGCAGTTCACCGCTGACAACGTCACGATAGAACACAATGGCGGCGAGCCGCTTCCTGCTGATCAGGTCACTTTCAGCGGAGCTGACGGTCAGAACGTCACCTTGGCTGAGGAAAGTGGCGAAGACCTGACTGCCGGAGACAGTGTCGAGCTCGACAGAGACGACTTCGACGATGCTTCCGAGATCACTGTCCTCTGGGAGGACCCCAACAGCGACAGCACGACCGTCCTGGAACGATTCGAGGAATGATCGCGAGACTGATCAGGATGTAAAATGAAACCAAGCAAAGTCGCATCGGACGAACGTGCGGTGTCGCCAGTCGTCGGCGCGGCGCTTTTGATCGGGATCACGGTGATCCTGGCGTCCGTCATCGGCACCGTCGTCCTCGGTGTCGGGGTCGGCCCGGCCGAGACGCCACAGGTGACACTCTCGTTCGAAGTGACCGAGGGCGGCGACGAGATCCAGTTGCGACACGAGGGCGGTGAACCCCTCGATGTCGACGAGATCGTCGTACTGAACGAAAGCGGGACGGAAGTCGGCGGGCTCGACGAGGATCTGCACAGCGGTGAACGCAGAACGATCGTCGACGATCCGGACGGTACCGAACGGATCAGCGTCGTCTGGCAGGATCCGAGAAGTGACACCGAGAGCGTGCTGGCGACGTTCAGACCCTGAGAGAACGACGAACCGATCGACAAACACACCCGAATTCCCATTCCCGTACTCCCGATGACGAAATTCAGCGATTCAACCTATGAACGACGAAATATTTGATACAAACGACAGACGCACTCATCCGCACGACGACGAACGTGGCGTTTCGGAGGTAGTCGGCGTCGCGCTGTTGATCGGCATCGTCGTCCTGGGTATGGGAGCGATCCTGCTGATCGCCGGGCCACAGCTGACTGCCGAACAGACGAACGCCGAAGTGAGCCAGGTCGAACAGTCGCTGACGCAGTTCGACTCCGAGGCCGCACGCGTCGCACGCGGTGGCACCGACGCACAGCGGATGGATCTCGGATTGCGGGGCAACAGCGGAACGCTCGATGTCGAAGAGGAGACGGGGAACATCACGGTCGAGTACGACTACTTCTTCGATCCCGCCAACAGCACCGAGGTCATGAACACGTCGATGGGGACGGTGATCTACGAAAACGGCGACACGACGGTCGGATACCAGGGCGGTGGCGTCTGGCGAAGTGACGGGGACCACTCGACGATGGTCTCGCCCCCGGGGATTAGCTACCGGGACGGAACGCTGACGATGCCGGTCGTCAAGACGACGCGCGGGGGAAGCGTCCACAGCGACGTGCTTGTCGCCCCCGGAGGAACCAGCGAACGGTTCCCGACGGAGAACAAGACCAACAAGATCGACGGTAACAAAGCGATCATCGTCACCATAGAGAGTCGGTACTGTCACGGCTGGGAACAGTTCTTCGAAGCCGAAACCGGGGCGATCGTCGACGCCGACTGCGATCAGAATACGGTCCAGGTCACCTTCGTCGCGTTGCCGGTGGATCATTCGCCGGAGGCCGGCGTCATCGCGACGTCCGGTCCCGGCGAGATTCGTCTCGAAGGGAACGGCGCCTACGTCGACAGTTACTACTCGCCGGGCTACGACGGCGGCGATTCGGACGGTATCGTCAAGGCGGCCGGTGACGTCACGATGTTCGGGAGTTCCCAGATCGACGGCGACGTCAGATCCGGGAAGAATATAAGCGTCAACTCGGGAGACGCCGAGATCGACGGAAACGCGAACTGGACGACGGATTTCGACCCGCACGACGAGGATTCGATAACCGGGGGCGATTACCAGATCGACGGCGTTACGGAGATCCTGCCGATCAATCGGCTGGTGTACGACAGGACGGACGAGTTGAGAGAGCGAAACGACAACGACGCAGCCGGGGAAAACGACGACCTGATCCAGGACGAGACGCTCGATATCGACGGCGAGGAGGCGACCCTCGAGGCGGGCGAGTATTATCTCGACACGCTGTATCTCGAGGGTGAGACGCTGTATCTGAATACGACGGACGGGGACATCACAATCGGCGTCGAGAAGTGGGTGAAGCTCGACGAAGGGGGACAAGGGAACCAGCCCAGCGAGATAGCCGTCGAAGGTGACGGGAACGTTCGGCTCTTCGTCGCGAGCGAAGAAACGGTGAGCGTCGACAACATCCAGGGAGCCAACGCTGCCGGCTTCGGTGAGGGTCACTTCGTCGCCGAGAATTCGAACGTGACGGGACTCGACAAGGAGTCCCCACGATTCCAGGTGTTCGGTCCGGATAACTTCGTGGGAGCGATCGGCGGCGGCGAGCCCGAAGTGACAGCGGCTATCATCGCCCCGACGGGTGAGTTCGCCCCCGGCAAGTTCTACGTGATGCAGGGGGAGCTTTTCGGGGCGATCGTAACCGGCGAACTGACACTCGGTCAGAACGGCAAGGTGCACTTCGATCGAGCGCTGATAGACGAGGAGATACCGCTCGCTCCGAACGTCCCGCGGATCGAACACCTGTATCTCACCGAAGATGGCATCGAGGTCGGAGAGCCATGATCGACAGCGATCGGAACAGACAGAGACAGGACCAGCAACCATGAGCGTACTTCAGACGATCACGAGCGTTTTCACGGCCGACTGTACAGTGCTCTATGAGTGCCGACGGTGCGGTACGGCTGTTGACTCCGAGTCCGATCTCTGCCCGTACTGTGAGCTCGATCACATCGCTCGATACGAGATTCGTTGATTCAGAGACGCCCCGACCTCGAGATTCGTTTCTCCCATCCCGCATCAGACACATCGTTCACTTCGAGCAGCGAGATCAGAGAGAAAGTCGATAGGGGTCGACTTCACGGTGATCCGAATGCCGACGGAATGACAGAGACGAGACTGCGGAAAATCGAGGCTACAGCCCGATAAAGACTCATTTCCAAAGTAGGTACGCCACTATACGTCGGTCAATGCCCGACGACAGCCATTATCAGACCGGCGATACTCCTCACCACAGCGAGTGGCCCGAGACGAACGAATACCGCCTTCGGTGGCCAGAAACTGGCGGGGTCAAAATCCTGCTCGAAGTGGCGCTGGTGTATCACCTCGTCGTGGTTTCGATACCGGTGTTGATCGAACAGATCGAATTACTGCATCCGGCAATCGTTCCGGAACCGTTCACGACCGCAGTGTATGCGCTCCTGTGGTTGAGTATCGGGGCCGTCCTCGTGTGGCTGCTCCTGTCGGAGTCACTTTTGACCACTCATCGGTTCGACGAGTACGACGACATCATCGAGCAGTACGACCGCGAATTTCCCGATCGACGTTGGTTCCTGATGAACGCTGGAGTGGCCGTCTTCGGGGGTATCCTCGCAGCGGCGACCTACGAGCGGTTCATCGCCGTCTTCCTGGAGGTGGTCGATCTTCTGGTCATCGTCGCAAACGAGTTCGAGTGGGCGCTCACGATCACGGACGCCCTTTACGCTGTGGGCTTTCTGGGCGGGTTCTTGCTGTTCGCGATCGGGGTCGACCGACTCGTCGTGGGCGGGCTCCGACGGTACATCCAGCACCGACACGAATCCAGTTGAGCGGTCGGGGTCGACCGGGTATGTATCAGACTGTCGACCGTTCTGTGAACCACCCATGCGGACCGCTGTAAGAATTTAGTGGCGCAATCACAGGCTGGGTCGCGGTTGCATCGGTATACCCCGACGAGAACCTCTAAGAATGCGATAGGATCGATGTCCCGAGCGTTTCCGATTACACGATCGGTGAAGGGAATGTCGATTCCCCGAGGCGACTTACGGTGGCAACGACCAGTCACGGGCTGTCAACAGCGGTACGAACAGCAGCCAACCGATGACCGGGGAAACGATCACCGAAGACGTGGGATCCTCGTGTGCGTTCGAATCACCGCGTTCGATATCGTCACTTTCGGGATCGTTGCTCCCGGCGTCATCACTTCTGGATACATCGGTTCCGGAGTCGTCGTTTCCGGCGTCGTCACTTTCGTCGTCGCTCCCGTCGTCGCTTCCGGAGTCATCGCTTCCGAAGTCGTTACTTCCTGAATCACTGCTTTCAGAGTTATCGGCTTCAGAGCCGTCTTTCCCCGACCCACTGCTTCCGGAACTATCGCTTTCCGACCCACTGCTTCCGGAACTATCGCTTTCCGACCCACTGCTTCCGGAACTATCGCTTCCCGAACCACTATCTTCAGAGCCGTCTTCCTCCGAATCACTACCTCCAGAGCCATCGCTTTCAGAGTCGGGAGCCTTAACGGTGAGCGTGTCAGTGTCGGTTTTATTCTCGAACACGGCCTCGATTTCGGTCGTTCCTTCCGTCTCGGCCAGTACCGTCCCGTTGGTGGTCACCGTTGCCACATCCGGGTCGAGAGAAGTGAACGTCGCGTTATCCGTCACATTCATGGTCGAATCGTCCGTGAGCGTCGCCTCGACAGTGACGAACGTTTCTTCGCCCGCTTCGAGATCCGTATCCTCGAGAGTGGCCGTGATCGATTCGACGGCTGGCTCTCGGATCTCTACCGTCGCGGTGTCTGTATTGTTTTCACTCCGAACGGTGACATTTTTTGTTCCGATGTCGGAGTCTTCGGTCGACCAGTTCAAGGAGACGTTGGTCGACTCGCCGGGAGCGAGATCGATATCGGTCTCGGTATCGACGACCTCACCGTCAAAATCAGCCAGCGTGACGTTTTGTGTTCCGTTGACATCGCCGGTGTTTTCGACCTGAGCTTCGACGTCGAGGATCTCACCGGCAGCTATCTCTGTCGATAGCTCCTCGATCGTCACCGCGAAGAATGCCGGCTCGAGCTGGGTGACTGCGACCGTCCGGTTTGCGATGTCGTCGTCAGTTTCGACGGCGATCTCTAGTTCCGGCACGTTACTCTCGTTGGTTGCGTAGGAAAACGAGACCGTTTCACTCTGGTTTTCGGCGAGGGTCAGATTCTCCAGACTGTCGACTCTACTCTCGTCGGCCAGAAACCGGATATCCTGAGTCCCTTCGCTCTCACCCGTATTTTCGATTTCCGCGGTTACGTTGACACGATCCCCCTCGATCACTTCTTCGTCGTACTTCTCGATCGTAACCTCGAACGTTTCGGTTTCGCCACTCGGACCACAGCTCAGTTCCTGCAACGTAGCAGGTGGCCCTATCGTCTCGCCGTCGCCGTCGTATGCGACGGCCTGCGCCGCATCGATCCGATCACAGTGACCCACTGGCACTTTGAGGGCGAGCGTGTCAGCAGTGAGATCTTCGACGACAACATCGGCGGTTTCGCTTTCGTCCGCTGTCGAAACGACGAACGGATTCGGAACGTCAGTTCCGTTCGGTTTGAACAGGTTTATCGATTCGCCGCTTTCGTTGTCGACGGCGATCCGTATCTCTTCAGCGTTTTCTGCGCCTTCGTCCAGCTCCCACTCGACAGTGACGTCGTGGGGTTCTTCGGGATCTGCGGAGTCGAATTCGACGTCGAAAGAGTTGAATACGGCATCCTGACCCTCGGCGTGTACAGCCCCTGAAAACGGTACCATGGCTACCACCGAGAACAGTACCATCAAAGAAAGGACGAACGTCCGTACCGCTTCACCGGTCGTGTTGTCCACCGACATCGGTTATCCTCCGTTTCACCCGGTACTCGTCCCGTTCGTGAGCAGTCGTCCGGCGTTTCTGGATGGAAGGACAGTGAGTACGGTATGGATCTGCAGAGTTCATATACAGGTACTTCCAGTCGAAAACAGATTAGTAATGAGCCTATACGCCGCTACAGAACGTTGTTAACTCGTGTCCGCTTGGCGGTATTGCTCCGGATACAGGTGAAGACGATCCGTTTCCGGACCGGTCTCGAATCGCACGAAATACCGACGAATCGAGCCGAATCGAGAAGTGAGCAAATAAATCGTAACGCGTGGCCCTCTGTCGGCCATTCTCTGTATAGCAGCCAGTCACCCTTTGCTGACCGGGTCGGTCAGCTTCGGTTCGCTGTACGTTCGAATGTGATGACAGCTCAGTCGAGATCGTACTGCGATGCGGACTCTTCTGTCGCGTTCACGGCTGCCTGACCACCGACCTCGACTGTGGGAGCGCCATCCAGGTGTTCTTCGTCGTCGCTCCCGTCGGAGGACTGGCTGTCCGTGTCTGTGCTGGTAGATCGACTACTTCCGCTACTGGGAACGTCGAACTCTTTGATAACCTCGTCGTCGAGACGGAGTTCGTAGGTGCCCGTCGCCCGGTAATAGTGTTCGGCGACGTGGGTCTCGACCTCATCTGGGCCGAGTTCTCCGAACAGATGCCACGTATTGCTCCCGAAGTCGGTGTCGGGATCGATACGATCGAGTTCGAGCTCCACGGTATACTCACCGGATGTATTCCCAACGTTTTCGACGGTGACATCGAACTCGACCGACTCGCTCACCCGCTGCTCCTCGTCGGAAAACGCCACGGTCGTCGCGAAACGCGCATTCCTGCCATCCGGCTCTGACTCGGGGTCAGATTCGGATTCAGGTTCGGGTTCAGTTTCCGGCTCTGACTCCGGTTCGGGTTCAGTTTCCGGCTCCGATTCCGGCTCTACGTTGCCTCTATCATCGGGACCGCGATCCGATCCGTTCTCGTCGCCGACAAAGACAACACCTGCCAGCAGCGCGAGGAGTCCTGCGCCCCCGGCGAGTGTTTTACGACGGGTCGGCATCGTTACACTCACCCAGTTCGTATCCGACCGCTTCGATATCGTACGACGACGCACCCTTCGGGCCGTCGGGCGGCTCCTCTTGTACTTCCTCGTTACTTCCAACGAACGTATGGGTCTCTTCGTCGTCTTGACCCGGGTGGAGCCACCTGAGAGTGACACACACGTCCTCGTCGCCCCCGTTGTATATCGTCGCGATAGTGCCGTCGGTCGTGATGACGATGTTATCAAGAACGTCGACGATCTCCTCTTCGGAATAGACGACGGTCGCCGTCGCCTCATCAGTCGACTCCGCCGTGAGCGAACGGCCGGATGTATCGACCACCGTCAGCCGAAGTGTGAACGAAAACTCGAACGTCTCTGTTTCTCCTTCCTTGACTTCGAACGTTTCGGAATTGAATGCCGAAACGAGGTTCACACTCGGCAATTGGCACTCAGCGATCCCTTCGTACTCGTCGCCTGCCAGCTCGATCTGCTTGGTAGAGACGTCTTCGACGGTCTCGTCCTCGTAAGTGACAGCGAGCGAGGCCTCCACTACGTCAGCGGGTGCATCGAAGCCGATCCAAGACGCTTTCACGTGGATCTCCCGTACCCACAGTTCATCGAGTTCGCTGGTATCCGTCTCGAAGTGCGTATCGCTCACTGCGAACTCGGTGACCGACGATTCTGCCGTGACCGTACCGAATCCCACGCCTCCGACTACACCTCCGCCAACCACACCGACACCGCATAGCAGTTGTCTTCGTCTCATGGGTCGAAACTCCTTTTAACTACCTTCGTACTCGTCGCCGGACTCGTCTTCGTCACTGAGTTTACCGGAGCCACCGCCCGAGACGTCCGCACCGAGGTTGGTGATACCGAGGTCGGTGTCTCCGGAAACCGATTCCTCGATATAGTTACCCTGTGCGTCCGTTACGACCACAGTCAGGGTGAACACGAGGTCGAAATCTTCCGTGACGTCCTCACCATCATAGAGTTCCTCAGACTCGACTTCGAACGCATCCCGGCTGAACACCTCTACGAGATCCACGTCGTCCATCTCCGCCGTGACGCCGGATTCGTTCGAATAGGCCGGCTCGAGCTCGTCGACTGATGCCGTTCCGATTTCGACCGCATCGTCGCCATCGAGAGAGACTTCGAGCGTCCACTCGATCGACTCGACTGGATGATCGAAGTTCTGCCACGTCGCGATGACACGGATGTTCTCAACGGTGAGACTGCTTATCCGACCCGATTGAGAGTCGATCTCGTACGTCTCGTCGATGCCGAAGAGACCCGTTTCTACTTCAGCAGTTGCTGTACTCGCGAATGCAGCGGCTCCGATACCTGCTGCAACGATTCCACTGGTTCCGGCTAGCAATTGACGGCGTTTCATAGCTTTAACACCGCCCTCACCGGTGGCTCGCACATCTCCCTTCAGCACGAACCCGGCATCTGGGCGATACTGGAGAGCAGGATCGAAGGAAAGTTTGTAAACCAGACTGTACAGAGTCACAGAAGCCGATTTCCCGGGGTTTAGTTTGTTCCTACTCTGCGCTCTCGGAAATCGGTTCGAAGGTCTCGAGATTACAGTGAGTACGAGCCATAAATCACGAAAGGAGCCCGCCGATAGATATTCCGGTTCTGTATCTTTCTTTCGACATCGCAAGCTACGTTGGCCAATTGCGGACGCTATCCACTCCGTCCGCATACGGATTGGTGGAACAAAGTACCGGCGAGCTCCCGCCCGGAGTCGGCACCCGCCGGTTAAAGACGACACCAATTCGCATCGAGGAACGATCGAGCAAGTGGGGCTCACCTGGATATCGAGCCGTCCGATCGTCGTACTCATGGCTGTGGCGCTCGTGGCGTCGACAGTCCGCTGATTCGCAGGAGGGCTAGGGGAATTCACGAGTCGATACAGTACGAACCTATTTCTACCGGTCCATGACTACCTTCACGGAAGAGATTTGTATGGAGGACCTCATCGACCGACGCCGATTCGTTACGTTCGCCGGAGCCGCGGGAGTCGCCGGTCTGGCCGGCTGTTTCGGCGACGACGAGCAGCCGCCGGTCGAAGGCGAGAACGATGGAGGCGATAGCGGCGGAAGCGACGACGATAACGGGGGTGATGGAGACGACGAGGGGACCGAAGAATCGGAAGAGGCCGTGCCGTTCGACTTTCCGCCGGGCGCGGGCGAAAGCGGCATCGTAACGGAGACGGTCGTCGCGGGGAGTCGTCAGTTCATCGAAAAGGCGGACCGATACCGGATCGAACAGACACACGAGCTCGACCCTTCGGACGCGTCCACAGACGAGTCGACGTTCACCTACGACGTCGACGACCGGCTCGTTCACGAGCGATACTCCGAAGCGGGCCTCGATATCGACCGGTGGGTAACGCCCGAGCGAACCGTCGGTCGGACCTCCGACGACGAGGCCGACCGAACCGGCCGATGGCAGAGTCGAACCGCCGATCCGAACGGCAGCTTCCGACGGTATCCGTTCGAGGAAACGGCCGTCCCATCGCTACTCGAGAGTGCGTCCTTCGAGTTCGACGAGATCGTCACCGGAGAGGGCACCGAGGACGAGGACGAAGCCGAACAGCGGTATGCGAGATACGTCGGCAAGATCTCCGGTTCGGAATCGCTCGATCTCCAGCAGCCGAAAAGCGCACGCACCGACTACCTGCTCGAATCGACCTCCGACGGAAGCGTCTCGATGCTGCTGGCCGAAAGCGGCGCGATCCGAAGCGTCGAATACGAACTCTTCGGCGACGGGGTACGACTGACACACGAAGGACGCGACTCGATCGAGATCGCGGTGGGCGGTGACGTCCGCTTCGAGTACGACGAAAAAGAGGCGGAGCTCGACTCCCTGGAACCCCCGGGGTGGGTCGAATCTCCCGATCCGGACGAGGTGCGTTCGTTCGAGATCGAGGAGACGAGCCTGGGACAGACCTACAGACTCGCCGACGGACCGACGCTTCCCGGATCGCTGGAACAGGAGTACGCGGAATTTTATCTCACCGCGGAGTTCGACTCGGAGCGGTATATCGACCGATACACCCCACGAACGGAGTTCGATACGAGGGAAGGCGTGGTCGCCTGGCTACAGGAGGGGCGCCTCGAGCTGGATTGGGCGTCGTTCTCCGGACGGGACGCCCTCAAAGAGGCCGACCGGATCGAGATGAGCGTCTACCTGTACGCCCCGGGCGAGGGACGGACGATGGTCTTTCACGAGGAGCGGTATCCTTGACATCCTCTCCGCGCTGAAGCGCGAGGATTCCAACGCGGGACAGCGGGCCGGTCCCGCGTCCCCGCTGGCAACGTCTCGCCTGCCGAACGGGGTCCGGCGAGGCGA
>LKMJ01006642.1_pt1 | contig 10901 bp, 11 predicted proteins | sample 643391 | NCBI WGS metagenome assembly LKMJ01 (sample SAMN04112250, study PRJNA286221) | soda lake metagenome | biome: soda lake; feature: Kulunda Steppe; material: water; isolation source: sample PL-Br10 brine of Picturesque Lake | place: Russia: Kulunda steppe | collected 2010-07
GGGGGGGGGGGGGCGCACGCGCACCAGGCAATTGGTGCAAACGCGAGGGGAAGGGGGGCGCATGCGCACCAGGCACTTGGTGCAAGCACACGTGCTCAGGCAAGGGCCCGCTGCCGGTCTGTGGATGTTTTGCGCGATTTGAAGGCCCTGCTGCTCGCACCGCCCGGTCCGTCGCGTGTTTCCCCCGAGCTGCTGCCTCCTTGCACGTCCTCGCTCAAGGGAATGCACACCACCAAAGGAGCAAGCGAGCACGCTTGCCTGTGTGACCCTTCATGCATGGCTTGGTTTCCTGTGCGTGTGCAGAGCCGCGAGTCGGTCGGAGAGGCTGCAATTTTCCACCAGCAGCAGCAGCAGCAGCAGCAGGGGGATGCACCGAATGAGCAGGACCTGTGCGCAGCTGAAGGGGGCGCTAGCCGCATGGCTGCCGCCAGAGAGGGCAGCAGTGGTAGCTGTGCGGCAAGGCAGGGCGTGGAGCAGCACGCTGGGGCCGCAGGGCCTGCGGCGCAGCGCAGCAAGCCCCCGCCTGGCCCGTCCCCCTCCCAGCGCATCCTTCAGCTGCTGGGGGCTCGCGGCTCGCCAAAGCAGGACGGGGAGGAGGAGGGGCAGGCACCACCACCGCAGAAGGCAGAGCAGCTCCAGCCTTTCATTGGTACCAGAGGTTCCACAGGCAAGCAGCAGTCCCTGCTTGTGCTGTCACAGCCGTCGCTGCAGCAGCAGCAGCAGCAGCAGCAGCAGCAGCAGCAGCAGGCTGTGGTCGCTATGGCGCGACCCGCCGAGGCTGTAGGGGGCTTGCTCGGGTGCCACGAACACCGGAACGGTGCGCATGACGCTGCACCCTGGGATGGCACACGCGAACGTTTCGGCGGCGAGGGGCAGCTGCTGTGCTCGCACCCGCTGGGCTTTGTCTGTGGGGACAGCGCAATGCGCCCCGCAGGTTGTGCTGCGCGGGGGGAGGGCGCCCTTGCGCCTGCCATGTGCCTTCCCGACGCCCAGGAGGCGCACAGCAGCAGCAAAGCAGGTGCTCACATGCCTGCACCCGCCCCGGACACGTCAGCACGATCTGGCAGTGAGGCTGCGGCGCTGGAGGGGCCAGGGCCTTTGCTGCCGACCCGGAGCCTTACGGCAGGAGGCGCGGGGGGAAGGCTGTCCGATAAGGGAGCGGCCACTGTCGCTGGCGCCCATGGCTCAAGCGCCGCAGAGGGTCTGTTGGGTGCGCTGCAGGCGGCGTTGGCGGCGCAGCCAGACGCGGGTGAGCTGCGCCCACCCAGCGGCGACGCCAGCAGCGTGTATGAGGGCTCCAGCTACGCGGGCAGCATGCTGCTGGGGCACAGCAGCAACAGGGCTGATGGCTGCGAGAGCAGCACGTACGGCGGCTCCAGCTGCGCGGACTCGCACCCAGACCTGCAACGCTCTTACTGCAAGGCGCTTGCATCAGGTGCGTGCTCATGGGTGGGGGTGATCGTGGTTGAGAAGGTGTGAATGCGGGTGTACTATTGGGTGGGGACGGTTGTGCGCACAAACATGTGTTGTTTTACCTGTGCGGTTACAGACATGCCTGAACCTCCGAGTGTGGTGTGCATTGGCCGGGAGGGGGAGGGGTCGTGCGACAGGTACGCCACATGCTGGGCGTGCTTCAGCCTGCATAGCAGTAGGCCACATGCCCACTGCACGCGCGCCTGCCAGCACACACACCCCAGGCACGCAGCCCTCCACTCCCTATCCCCCACCCCCCACCTGCACCACGACGCACACCGGCACATGCCCATCGCTTGCACTGACACACACAAATGTGCACGCTCTGCACTGACACACACAGATGTGCACGCCCTGCACTGACACACACACAGATGTGCACGCCCTGCACTGACACACACAAATGTGCACGCCCTGCAGGCACGCTGATGTCGCCGTGCGCCTCGTCTGTGCTGTCAATAGTTGAGGACAACTCCTGGTCCAAATGGCGCACAGGTGCGGACTCCCCTGGCTCGCATATGCAGATCAGCTTAGCGGCTCTGCTTGGCGCACAGGTGCAGGTCTGCTCAGCGGCTCGCTTTGGCGCACAGGTGCGGGCCATCTTGGCACACAGGTGCGGGCCACCTTGGCACACAGGTGCGGGCCATCTTGGCGCACAGGTGCGGGCCATCTTGGCACACAGGTGCGGGCCATCTTGGCACACAGGTGCGGGCCACCTTGGCGCACAGGTGCATATTCGCTGGACGGACCTCTTTGACACACAGGTATGGACCCTCCAGGCGTAGACATGCCATGCGGAGGTGAGGCATACACTTGGCTGCTTCCCCTCAACGATTGCAGCATTGGCGAGCTGAAGTACAGAGGATACACCATACCTTCTCCGAGCACACTAATGGAGAGACCCTTCTGTGTGTGTGAACGTGTGCATTTGTCTGTATGTAAGTTAGTTTGCATGTGTGGTTTGTGTATATGTGCGTGCATTTTTTGCGGGAAGCCTGGCCCCTGGCTGCTGCATTGTGGGTGTGGATAAATGATGCTTATGGCGGGGGCACACGCTGCTCCCTGGCATGCTTCAAAAGCCAGGCCCAATAGAAAGCCATGCAGCCAGGCCTAACAGAAAGCCATGCAGCCAGGCCTAACAGAAAGCCATGCAGCCTGCCCCACAAAGCAAGCGGTAACATGGCGATTGCCCCCCAAAGCAAGCGGCAACATGACAACTGCCTCACTAAGCAAGTGGCAGCAAGATGACAACCCAACAATGCAAGTGCCAAAATGGCGTTTTTCCTAAAAGCAAGCGGCAACAAGATGACAACCCAACAATGCAAGTGCCGACATGGCGTTTATCCTGAAAGCAAGCGGCAACAAGATATTCACCCCACGAAGCCCCACAAAGCAACCGGTAACCCGACAATCGCCCCACAACGCAAGCTCCAACATGACAAATGCCCCACAAAGCAAGCGCCAGCATGACTGCTGCACCACAAAGCGAGCGCCAACATGACGGCTGCACCACAAAGCAAGCGGCAATATGGCGCTTGCCCCACAAAGTAAACGGCAACCAGACGGGCGCCGCCCTTTACTCTCGCAGGCGATCTTCAGGACAGCGACGGCGGCAGCACCCGTGGCGAGCCGCCCACAACAGCCGGCGAACGTGCGTCGCTGCGCCTGGGGGAGCTGCTGCATGCGCGCACACGCGAGCTCATTCAGAGCGCCGTGGGCGGCCTGGTGCTGGAGCGCGCAGACGCAGAGGCGCTGTTGGCACGCCAGCTGCAGCTGGCGCACATGGCGCAGCAGCAGCTGCATGCTGGGGAAGCTCAGCCGGGCGCGCCAGCGCCGGAGGGCGCTGCGCGGGCCCTGCACCAGCAGCACGTGCAGGCACACCTGCAGCAGCAGCTACAGCAACTGCAGCAGCTGACGCGGATGGGGTACGCCTCGCGTCAGTACCAGCAGCAGCAGCAGCAGCAGCGGCAGCAGGCAGCGGCAGGGTGCAGAGCTGATGCAGGGTGTGCCCAGGCAGGCAGCGTGCGCGCCCAGCCAGGCAGCACAGCTCTGCCGGTGCCGGAAGCCGCAGCTGGCTGCACGCACCCTCAGCCGTCCCTCTGTCCCAGTAGCCGCCGGCAGCAGCATGCGCAGCCGCTGCATGCAGACCAGCAGCAGCTGCCTGTAGAGTGTGGTGGGGGCTCTCCTCGGCTGGGAGGGCTGCACGAGCCCAGCTGGCGTACCCTGCCTCTGCGCACCGCCACCGGCTGCAGCTCCGCCGACAGCACCCTGGAGGACAACAGCACCACCGCTGCCAGCTTCCAGACGGCCAGCAGCAGCCAGCCCCTGCCGGGCGCCGTGCCCGCCGCTGCTGCAGCATCCGCCGCCTCCTCCTCCTCGCTGCCGTGCCTGTCCCCTGAGCACGCCTTGGCACAGCAGCTGCTGCTGCAGCTGGGGCCAATGGGGGCCAAGCCCGACGCGCCGCACGCCGTCTTGCGCAACGGCGTGGACAGCGGCGGCGGCGACGGACGTGGCGATGCCAGCGCCACGCGTGCGCATGGCACGCCGTGCAGCCTCCCGCTGTGCCGGCCCAGGCGGTCGTTGCACGCCACTGCGCCACCGCCACTGCCATTGCCACCACCTGATAGGCCCGCCCTGCTGCGCGTGCACGCGCTCGCTGCCCAGGCATCCCCCCCCCCCTTGCCTGCCTGCCCTGGAGTGGCCCTCCCGAGCGTCGCGGCTGTAGGCGCTGCCCTCCAGCGGCAGCCGCCCTGCCTGGTTGCAGCTGCGCAGCTACACACTGCCCACCACAGCCACACTGGCGCTCCGGAGCCGGGATGGCATTTCACGCCCCCCGCCCCTGGCCTTGCCACCAGCACAAGTGCCACAAGACTTGCGCCGCCCCTCACCACATATGCTGGTCAGCACCCGCATGCTGCTGCCAACGCCGCCGCCGCCCCCCTCCAGCCCGCCCTCCCCCTGCCCGCCACAGACGCCGACGCCGCTGGCCTTTCTGCCGCCCCTGCACCTGCCCCAACCACCACTGCGGCCGCAGGCGCCTGTGTCCCCCTTGCACATGCAGCTTGCCCACCAGCTGTGGTGCCTGACGCTTGCGCCGCTGCTGTCCCTCCCACCGCCCCCGCCCATGAGGCCCATGCACATGCGCAGTGCGCGGGCTGTGAGGAGCAGGAGGGAGAGGACAGCGGCGCGGAGACGGCTCGGAGCAGCGGCGTCACACTGCCGCCCGATTCCAGCACCTCCCGCAGCGAGCCTTTGTGCGAGCAGCTTGCGTGGCAGGTGTGCTCAATGGAGGGTTGCTTGCAGGGCATGACCCATGGGCTTCTCCAGGTCCATTTGAAGGCCTTTTGCGAAGGCGCGCTCGTGTGTTTTCGAAGGCCTACTGTAGAGAAGCTTCAATGTGTTTGGAGGCCTTTTGTAGAAGGGCCTGTTGCAGGCCTGCAGATGGCTGCGCGGCTGCAGTCAGTGGCCTACTGACCCTAGTGCAGTAAATGGCCTACACGGCTGTCAGTGGCCTACTGACCCTAGTGCAGTAAATGGCCTACGCGGCTGCAGCCAGTGGCCTAGTGCAGTAAAGGGCCTACAGGTGGACACGTGGCTGCGCGACCACCCTGCATCACTGCTTGCTGGTGTGTGTGTGTGTGTGTTTGTGTGTGTTTGTGTGTGTGTGTGTATGTTGTGTGTGTATGTTGTGTGGTGTATGTGTGTACGTTGTGTGCATGTGTGTTGTGTATGTGTGTGTTGGGGCCAGGGACTTGGCGAGGCGTCTGCTCCACCCGCAGCTGCATCCCATTATCTGAGGAGGCTGGTGAGTTGTCGGCTGTTATACCCTCATGCTGCTGTCGTGCACTTGCAGGCGACTGCGTCCACGCTGCCAGAGCAGCTGCAGGTGAGACACATTGGTTCAAATGGAGAGCACCGCACGCTACATGAAGGAACGAATGGGAACAAGTGACAAGAACCACACACAGCATTTTCATGCTTCAGATTTGGGCTCAGGCTCTCTGAAGAATGCCCCAGCGCTTGCTGCTTTGTGCATGGGCAGCTGATGCAGCTCAAGCGCATGAGCAGCTGGACGGCAGGAGCTGTGGTGCACCCTCACTGCCATCCCACAAATGGGGGCCTCTGCCACGCTCTTAGATGGAGGCAATCAACACTGTGTGACGCTCTGCAGGAGTCTGATTTACATAGTGCATGGCATGTTGACAGCAGCTGTGCCACGCAGAGCCTAGCCTGCACACAACCTGCCTGCACAGCCCACCCACCCAGCCGTTTGCATGCTCAGCCCCCACGTGTGCCACGCACAGCCCTTCACTTGTGCCACGCACAGCCCTTCACTTGATGCCACACCCACGCGTGCCATGCGCGAACGAGTGCCAGCGCCGCGCCTGCCCGTGTGCTGTGCACGTCCTGCTTCCTGATGGGTGATGGGCCGGGTCTCACAAAAGCACAGCAGCGAGCCCTTCTACCACAGGCACACCCCATGCATCGACACCGCAGCGCTCCTGCCAGCACGCCTGACACCAGGGCAGGTGCCCCTGCATGCCCTTTTGCCCTGTGGTTGCGCGTGCGGTGGCCACGCATGGTTGCGCGTGCGGTGGCCACGCATGGTTGCGCGTGCGGTGGCCACGCATGGTTGCGCGTGCGGTGGCCCCGCATGGGACCACCTGGCATGCCCTGCCCTGCACGCGCCGGCCACCCATGCGCCCGCCCTGGCGTGCGCCCATGCTGCACACGCGCCCACCCTGCTGCGGCTGCAGAGCTGCGACAGCAACGGCGCCTGCTTTGCAACCAGCGTCCTGGCAACAGAGAATGCTGACGATGGCGTGAGTGGCGACATCCCGCTGCTGCCGCTGTTTGGGTCCATGAGGCGGTCCCTGGCAGAGGGGCGCAGCAGCAGGTGAGCGGGCCACGCACTCTGTGCCTGCCAGCCGCACTCTGTGTCTGCCAGCCGCACTCTGTGCCTGCCAGCTGCACTCTGTGCCTGCCAGCCGCACTCTGTGCCTGCCAGCCGCACTCTGTGTCTGCCAGCCGCACTCTGTGTCTGCCAGCCGCTTCCCCTGTAGCTGAGAGCCCAGATTGTTAGGTTGCACGCTGCTGCTGAGTGCCAAGGTGCTAATGTTGCACCCTGCTGCTGAGTTCCCAGATTGTTAGGTCGCGTTCTGCTGCTGAGTGCCCAGGCGGTTAGATTGCACCCTGCTGCTGAGTGCCCAGGCATTCAGATCGCGTTCTGCTGCTGAGTGCCCAGGCAGTTAGATCGCACCCTGCTGCTGAGTGCCCAGGCAGTTAGATCGCACCCTGCTGCTGAATGCCCAGGCGGTTAGATCGCACCCTGCTGCTGAGTGCCCAGGCGGTTAGATCCCACGCTGCTGCTGAGTGCCCAGGCGGTTAGATCGCATCCTGCTGCTGAGTGCCCATGTCATAAGATTGCGCCCTGCTGCTGAGTGCCCAGGCGATTAAATCGCACCCTGCTGCTGAGTTCCCAGGCAATAATATTGCACGCTGCTGCAGAGCGCCCAGGCAGATAGATCACGCCCTGTTTTTTGAGATCCTACGTCACAAGATCGTGCCCTGCGTGTTGAGATCCTACTTCATAAGACTGCGGCCTGTGGCAAGATCCCAGGTGCAGGGCGTTCACTCGTCCTCTGATGTGGGAGCCCCTTCAGCCCCTCCCGCTGGGTGTAGCTTCACCCCTGCACCCTCCCCTATGTCCCCACCCGCAGTGACGCTGACCCCGCCGCCGCTGCCCCGCCGCCAGCCCCTGCCGCCACCGCCGCGCACCAGAGCCGCAGCAGCTCCAGTAGCCTCCCCATCTCCGGCTCCATGGCACACAGCCCCAGCCAGCAGGGCGCCGGCGATTCGTCCTCCACACACAGTGCCGCCCCGCCATTCTGGGCCCAAGCCTCGGGCGCCGCTGCGTCCGCCAGCTCCGAAACCCACGCCAGCAGCCTGGACGCGCCCCACCGCGCGCCGCAGCGCCGGAGCAGCGCATGGCTGCTGCACCCGGGGCGCAAGCCCGCTAGCCAATTGAGCCAGGTGCGTGGGGAGGCGGGCGCGATCGCGCGCGCGCACTTGCACACCAGGCGTATGCCCTGCTGTAAGGACAGTCCTGGCGCTGCTGCTGTCGCGGTGCCGGCAGCATCCCCGCTCGTAGCGGGGCGCTTATTGAGTCGGCGCGCCCGCGTGCTGTGCAATATGCTGCTTGAGCTTCATTGGACCTGAATGGGCTTCGGGCTTGCTTTTGTTCGCGCAGGCGGTGTCTGGTGACAAGCGCCCCTGGCACGTGTGCATGCGCCAGAGCCGCCATGTGTGCATGCGTGTGCATGTGCCAGAGCCACCACGTGTGCATGCGTGTGCATGCGCCAGAGCTACCACGTGTGCATGCGTGTGCATGCGCCAGAGCCACCACGTGTGCATGTGCCAGAGCCACCACGCCGCAAGTGCAGGCTGCAGGTGTTGCACGCCAGGTTGCATGCCAGGTTGCACCAGGCTCAGCCTGCTGCTTGCAAAACCTTGGGTATTTGTGCTTGCGCGGCATGCACTCACACAGGCGTGAGCGCACCTGCTTCGCCCAGCCTTGTTGGAGGTTGGAGCATCAGGGTGGAGGAGTATCAGGATGGAGCATCAGGATGGGGCATGTTGCTTGGTGGCAGCCTTGGCCCGCGCAGAGGCTTTCTGCTCTGATGCAGGGGCTGGCTTGAATGCAGGGCTTGCGTTTGGCAGCTGTGATGTGTGTGTGTGTGCAGGCGGGCATGCAGACTGGCAAGACGGCGTGCAGCAGCAAAGACACAGCGTGCTTTTGCTCATGGCAGCTGTGATGCGTGTGCGTGCAGGCCGGCCTGACGGCGTGCAGCAGCGCAAACACAGAAGGGGGGCTGTTAGGCTCCAGCTACGGCTCAGGCAGCTCCATTGCTGAGCGCTATGGAGTGCCTCGCACGTAGCCCTGGTGTGTGGGTGTGTGGGTGTGGGTGTGTGTGCGCGCGTGTGTGTGTACTCGTGTGTGCGCGTGCGCAAGCATGTGCGTGCATGCTTATGTGCCAACGCCACTGGAGTGACACGTCATGCTCCAATCTTATTTTGTTTCGCTTACCCAAGTCAACGGCGCCTTGGATTTTCAATTGCAGCACGCTCCATGCGTCAAGCAGAAGCGTCAAGCAGAGCAGCCCATTGAAACATGCAACGAGTGCTAACTTTGCTGTAAGACAGCAGAGAACTTGCTGGGATTTTGCCAGCCCAACGGGGACTTTGCTGGCCTAACCCTTTGCACCTCAGCGCTAAGGTACTGCCTCCAGTGCCGCGCTCATAGTAGTACGCAGGGCTGCTGTTGCATTGACAGCACACCTTAGCTCTGTGTTCCATCTGCAATGTTGTGTTCTTAACATGTGTTCAAGTGGGCAGGGCGCAGGGCTTTTACTGCAGCTGCTGGTGTCTAGACACAAGCTGATGCGCATGGTTGTGTGCATGTAGCCGATTCGGCTTGAGTGCCTAGATGGAATACATGATTGAGGTATTTTCATGTCTAAAAGCTTTTGCGTTGAACATCTAATGTTTAGGGTGACTTGCAATGTATACCTCCATGAGGCTAGCGTTGGCCATGGTGGGAGCATTTGGTGAATTATACCACAGTTTGCATCAAAAAAGGAGCATGCCCGGACTTTTGGTCAAATAACCCCCTCTGGATTCATACTCTCCTGTGTCAGCAAGATACTGGACTTGAGGTGCTTGTTTCTGGAACATGTGGAAAGATGCATTTGCAAAGAAATGGCCGTATGCCAACTGCACCAGTGGCATCTTTTTTGATAGCGAGGTAGGTAGTAGACAGACTGGCATTGTTCATGTCTCCATTCGGTGCCAGAGCTGATTTGTGTCCCAAAGGTATTGTGGGCATCAGCTGAATGCAGCCTCTTAAGGGGCTACCCAGGATTCCTTTTTCCTTTTATTTAGCAAGCCTGGGTGGTAGGAGGGTAGGATGCTGTAACAGTAAGGTTACTGACGGCAGCATGTTCACGCAAGGGGTTCTAATTCATGCATCAACCTCGCTTTTCTGCTCGCATGCTCTTGTTCAACACCTCCTGTGTGCATGTTTCCATTCTGACGCCTCTTTGTGAGGTGGAGTCCAAGAGGGTCTTGGCGTTCGCAAATTTTGTAATGCAGCACTGCACTGGACAGTTTGACATGCTGATTCAGGCCTATGTGCCTCTTACTTGTTTGCTTGCTGTGTTTTGGCGCCAACACCCTTGGCATGATCCCCAAATTTCTTTGTCTCCGTGCCCTTCTTTGCCTCCGTATTTGCACCCTTGGCATGACTACCCATTTCTTTGTCTCCATAACCTGAGGCTTCAACTTTGAATGAGGTAATCCCCTTTCTTTCTTGCAAGCTTTGTGTACCCTTACTGAAGCCTTGCCTTTAAAAATTCATTTCTAATCCTGTGTTGAGGCACTCGTTGAATTTTCTATAAATTTTATGTGTTCTGAACGGAGTTGGCTTGTAATGCTGCATGGAAAGCTAATGCAAGATATGTCTCCTCTCTCTTAGTTCATGCCTGTCTTTGATTGTCTTGGCAACCAAGATTACATGGCCAGAGCTAGGCTAGGGCTACAAAACATGCAAACGCCAAGCAAGGGCACTTCAGCCAAAGCCTACTTGGCCTGTAACCTTAACATGTGACTTTGGGGAATGTTGGAGCTTGTGCCATGCCAAGTCATTGTTATCGGCTAATGGACAATTGACATACACATGCAGCGGCCCTCGAATACTCCAGGCTCGGCAAAATACCTCCATCCAACAACTGTCAGATCTCAAGCACACAGTCTCAAACACTTATTGACAAAGACACATTATGACGTGACATTATGCTGTGAGGTAAGCGCGTCAGCCAGGTGGGCTGAGTGCTGGGCTTGCTAGGCTTGAGCCTAAAGCTTGTTTCAGGGTATCACTTACATACATCCAAAAGAGTCTATCCCTGGTTTGATTGAGGAGGCTTGCCTGGTGCTCGCACCAGCTGTGAACCTCTCCCTTGATACATGCCAATCGTTTTTTTTGTCATCCCTGTCTGATTACTACTCTGATGGTGTGCATCAACCATTAAATATAAGTTATATTCAAGTTTACGGTTAGTCTATGCGCCGGATGGGTTGACTCAGGCTGGGTAATGCATGACCTCAAACAGGGAGGGAACTTCCCTTTGATAGGTCGTACTAGAGAAACAAGTTTACAAGTTTAAGTTTGACCTTCAGCCAGGTAGTTTGACTGATCAGGTTGCTGGTGAACACCAGCCATCATATGAACATTCATAAGCTTTGGAATAAAACGATAGGAATCATTAGTTTGTTTCTGGAAAAAATTGAAGACATCTTCAGAACAAGCTTGAGAGAAATAAAAAGCTCCAGTCTGATTGACAGTAATTTTGTGAGCCATAGGGAGATCGTGA
>LKMJ01006643.1_pt1 | contig 10901 bp, 11 predicted proteins | sample 643391 | NCBI WGS metagenome assembly LKMJ01 (sample SAMN04112250, study PRJNA286221) | soda lake metagenome | biome: soda lake; feature: Kulunda Steppe; material: water; isolation source: sample PL-Br10 brine of Picturesque Lake | place: Russia: Kulunda steppe | collected 2010-07
ATCACACGAGGTCAGATACAGAAAACGGAAGATTTTTAGATAATTTAGATTATGATTTAGTAGATGATATAACAACTGATGTTGATCAAGCTGGGCTAAATTCTCAAGAGTTCAAGAAAAATTACTCAAGCTTTATTCAAAGTAATGTTAGGGATTTTGAAGAATTTCTAGATAGGGAAAATATCGGATCAAGTTATGAAAATGATAAATACGCACCACTAGCCCAAGCAGTTGCTATGAATGGTGATAGAATAAAATCAATTCATTTAAATGATCCTGAAACAAATAATCTCCCTGGATCGAATGATTATAAGAGTTCACAAGCCCTTCAAGATGTATTTGAATATATTAGTGATAAGGAGATTTATTTGGTTGCAGAACCGGAAGGAAAGACAGATCTGCGTTCCGCTAGACTATATGAAGCCAGAATTAAAGAAATGGTCGAATATCTATAAAGTTGTTTCTAAGTAGTTACATTTTTAAATACCCAATACTAATGTTGTTATGTTAAAATGGCAACTTCAGAATTTGTCGACTTGTCGGATGTACCTGAAGATCGCAAAATAAATAGCGATGAATTGAGCCAGTTCTATAAGGATTTAGATTATGCGTTAGATCAAAGATTTGACAAGTATGACTTGGACGGTGAAAATGCATATCTTGTAGGTGTTGGAGGCTCTAGCTGTATGATATATAACACCGAACAAGATGAAAGACTTGCTAATGATCTTGACTTTATGGTTGTCCACCCTGATGAGTCTAATAACTCTCCTCAGTCTCACTTGGAAGCTATATCTATAACTGAGGCATTCAATGAATTAGGATTTGAATTCACAACTGGTAAGGATGATCGTCGTTATAATCAAAAATACAATTCTACTCAGACTATGGAAAATATTAGTCCTAGTGATAACAGTGTTCCTGTTGATAGAGTAGATTTGATAGGGGGTCAGATGCCGTTCGATACCTATGAACAAGAATGGTTGGAAGAATATAGTGAAGATCTTACGGATAATTTGTCGGTTTTAGAGATAGAGGCCATTACTGCTAGAAAAATTCTCAGAAATGCTTTCGCAAATCATGGTTCGGAAGACGATGATCAATTATTTGACATTCAATACATTAGAGACAATATAAATGATCTAGAATTTTGTTGCGACAGATTCAGAGCCGCATGGGAGGATCTAGTAGAGCCTAACGATACAGAGGCAACCTACTCCGATGCAAAAGCAGTCTTAATGGGTCATTAGTCCTCTAAATCATCAAGAACATCTAGGGCTTTAGGACTTACAAAGCTGAGATCCTGCCAGTCCTTTGTCATCCTTGGACAGGCGCAGTTAACATAGATATCGATGCCGTATCCTTTGTAGTCCGGTTCAAATATCCTGTCTTCTACAAAGACATAAACATCTTTTCCATGTTCTTCCAGCTTCTCCTTTGCTATCTCTACCGCTCTCATGTAGTTCTGCCCTTTCTTCGAAGAGGTGACTATTCCCCATCTTTGCTTGTCTTTATGTTTTAGAACACGGGCATACTCAGCCTGCATCTCGTCTTCAAGAGAGTTAGCAGGCTCTACCCAGATATGTTTCTCGTATGGGTCTACTACGTATACTTTTTTCCCGGTCTCAGATACCTGTGACGGGTGGAAATGGCCGGATCCGAGGAACACAAATGCATCCACCTTATGAGCGATGTTATGTGCGGCTCCTGCATCACATCCCAAGACCTGACCTTTCTCAGTAGTTCTTAGTCCTGTAGTTCCGTCTACAACTTCGTAACCTTTCTCCTCAAGGAACTCTCTCGCCGGCTCAGCCCTGTCCATGTACTGGGTTACTCCGACAAGTCCTATGGTCTCATCTTTATCTATATCCTCATAGTTATTTCTCAGAACCGACATTAGGTCTCTGTCCTCTCTGTAAGGTAGGTAGAAGACATCAAAATCCTTCATATCTGCTTTCTCCGGGTGTAGAAAACGTGTGTGTCCAACGTGGATAAGGGCTTCTGCACCCATCCTTTCAACCTTTTCATCGGCTATACCGCATGCTCCAAAGGTTGAAGCTCCTACTATGACTGTACCAAAGCCATGTTCTCTAAGCTCGTCAGCAAAGTCTATAAGCTGTGGCTTGATGCCGTCAGGACCTTGTAGCCCTATTTTATCGTAGTCTCTATCTTTTATCTCTTCAAGAACTTCTTCAAAGGTTTCATAGTTGTACTGTTCACGTTCTTCAGATTTCTGATCTGCCATAAATACATATCTGTCGGGAAACTTTTTTAGTCAGCGGTAAATCCGGGGATGCATTTTACTTCTCTCTAAGTTCATTGATAATAAACCGTTTTTCGGCCTTTGAAATCTTGGCTTTAACTCTGTCTAGCTTCTGTGCTGGCGCCACAAACATTTCAAATCCTTGTTCCACGGCTTTTTCTAGTACTTTGACCGAGCAGTTTTCCAGTAACAGTATCTTTTCTTCTGCGTCAAGGTACTCTATTATCTCTTCTTGATTGTCGAGTTCTCTTATGTCAAGCAGCAGCATACTTTCTTCAAACCCAAATACGTCTTCATAGCCGTCCACAGTGTTTTTTTCCTCGATGCTTTGTTTTTCTCCCTTTCGAACCAGTTTCTTACCTTTGTCGAATACAGAGCCGGTGTAAAGCCCGTCGCCTCTGTTTGGGTCTAATGGGAGGACTTCTGAAGCAGTATCTGATCCTAGTGATTTTACTGATGTCCCTTCTCTTGAATCTATATTATCTGATAGTTCTTCCACAGGGTTTTCATGATCTAAGTTTTCCTTCCTATCTTCCTTGCTGACAATGTTCTCGTCGTCGATCCGGAGATTATCTCCTTCTTCTAGTTTTCCAGGATATCCTACTACGGCTGTCTTTCCGTTCCTTCTTGATTTTTGGACCTTTGATGAGGTATATCCTCCTTTTGTTGAAACCATTGATCTATACTTTTCCGGGGAAATAGGGGCTTCCGCTCTTTTGATTTCACGCCCGATTTCTCCGCTGAAACTTCCTGAGCCTATCTTAATACCGTTTAGTTTTTCTATTCTTCTCTCCGAGCCTTCTTCGCTCCATGCATCCACTATCTGAAAACTTCCTCTCTTATACACAAACTTTACCCCGATATCTTTCTGAGCTACCTCCCCGTAAAACTCTTTGATCTCTCTATCATCCATGTTAAACTTGCTTGAGCTCTTTTTCTGTTTTTCTCCATTTATGGGATTTCTTTCTACCTTGATCTGGTTATTATTTATGTCCTTGTCAACTATACCTCTTCTTCCGATTAAATAGAAATGTGGTCTCTCTGATCCTTCTTCAAGCGCGGATCCTAGGCCTTCTACAATCTCAACCAAACCGTTCTGGCTGTATCCAGGAATAACAGATCCTGTATACTCCGGTTCAACCATTTTCTGAACTATTATAGAAGGGTGGTCGTTGTTCTTTTCGTAGTAAGAAGATGCAACTTCTTTAATAGCCTCGAATAGGTTTGACGAGCCAACGTTTAGCTTATGTCGGTACTCTCCGGGATTTTTATTTGAAACTCTTACAGATACTCTGGGGTTGCTTCTCTGTCCGCCTACCAAGCTTTTTGCTTTACCGACAGCGTTCCTGACCTCTGAGCTTACCCCGATATCTTCGTATGCTTTCTTTATCTCGTTCCTTATCTCGCCTTTAACCTGAGAGTTCAAGACTTGGTCTTTGCCTTTCACGTCTTTGAAAAGCTCCCTAACCTCTTCCGGAGTTATCACGAAAAAGTTTGGAACGTTGAAATCTTCTAGTCTGTCAAGGTTTGTGGCCTTTTCTCCGACATCTCCTTCAATCTGTCCCTTCCACTGTACCATGTTATAGATATGGTCTGCCGTAATTAATAACTAACGGAGCAGCAATCTAGATGGTTTTAAAGTATTACTCTTTTACATAATTTATGACTTTAGATACAGATTATAGTACCGAAGATGGTAATAAAAGTTGTTTGGATTCTGATAAGTTTAGATATGCTTTGGATGACAGGTATAGCTCTATGGAGGAAATATCCAAGGCCTATGCCGAGGTTGTAATAAGATACGATCTAGAGACATCGCTCGATGATGATATCGCATCGATGGATAGGTTTAGAGAAGAGCTTAATAATTCTGAGGAAGTATCCGGCATAGATATTGTCAAAGAGCTTGAAGGGAACTCTAAGTGAAACAAATTAGTTTAATAAATATTTTTCCTTCCTTCACTTCTCTATCTTTACCCTACATGTAACAGGCATTTTGTGCTTAGCTCTTTCAAGCGCTTTCTTTGCTTCCTGTTCGTCTCCTTCGTCCACTCTTACTCTGAAGATGACTTGTTCGTCATCTACAAGTGCTGCTCTGCCGATAGGTCTTCCGAAAGGCTTACGCATACCTTCGTAGTATCTGTCAGCCTGTGCAACCCCTGCAAGAGGGTGGTATCTTAGAACATGGTGAGGGTAAGGCATAATCTTGAAGAAATATCCTTCTTCAGGATCAAGTACTTTGCTAAGATGAGAGTTAGCTGCTACACGTCCTGCCTCTAGAGCTTCGCTTCTGATTCCACAGCCTTCTTCAACCTTTAGAACCACAGCTTTCTCGAACTCTTTTCCTCTAGCTCCCTGTTCGTACTGTGTTATCATAGGGGCTGGAGCTCCTTTGATGTAGTTATCTCCAGCTTTCATTGATTTCCTAGTGTAAGGCTGATTCGGTTTCTCTCTGTAAATGCTTGCAGGACGATCTCCCATTGTAATAACCTCTGATAGCAAAATCGAAGTTAAGTTTTATATAGGGTATCAAAAAATCTCGTCTTCCAATCCCTCCAAGATCTCTAATTTCCCTATATGCTCTCCTAAACAGTCTCTCTGGTAACTGGTTAAATCTGTCTTAGTTTGGTTATCCCAGTAATCTCTAACGTCTCTGGCAGCATTAAGCATTTCCTCATAATCGGGTTGAATCTTTTTTTGATCTGCTAGGTACTTAATAGAATCAATAACAAACTCCGTCCTGTTATCGTACTGATCAGACTGTTCAACGAAACTGTCCATATCATCTTTCAAATCTTTTTCAAGTCTCAAAGTAACAATATCTTTAATCTGATCATTTGAACCTGATTCGATGCTCATTATAACGACCATTGAATAATAAATTAACTCATCTTTATAAACTTTTCTACAGCTCGCCACAAATAGGAACGTATTTTTGTAGTTAGTAACGGTTCTATAGTTAGCAATTTTAAGGAAGCAGATCAAATCTAAGTTATGGAGAAAAAACAGCTTAAAGTCTACCAGATCGGTCTCCATGGAAAAGGAAGGTACGGATTTGAAAGGCTAGTTGAGATTTCTAAACATTACGGCCCTGTAGATGTAGAGGTTGTAGGAGTCTATGATAGGGACTTTGAAAGGCTTGAGAGGGCGAAAAAGTTTGCTAAGGTTAACGGAAAGAATATTGATACTTTTCAGGAGATAGATGAAATGTATAGGGATGCTGAGAAACAGGGTTCACGTGTAATGGTGTACGATGCAGGGTCTGCAGAGTCAAGGCCTCAAAACCTTCACAGCTCTGTTGAGAGAGGGTTCTTCCATCTAGCTGAAAAACCACCTTCGATGTCGAGGGAAGAACATCTGAAGGAGAAAGAGCTGGCTGAAGGAGGAAAGGCGATGTGGAAGGTAGATTTTATTGAAAGGGAGAATCCTGTGGTAAAGAAAGCGTTAGAAGAGCTTGAAGGGAAAGAGATAGAGAGTATAGAGGTCTACAGACAGAGCTCTTTCGGTATTGAAAAGATGCTCGATCCTGGCTCAAGAATAAACCTTAGAGGTGGTGATGTACTTGACAAGATGATAAATGAGGTCTTTGTGCTTGACTTTCTTGAGGTCTCGGAGAACGGATCTCCAGGACTTCAGCTGGAAGAAGCATGGACAGAGTATTATCTTCCACATGAGTTAGGCTCGGAGAAGCTTACCTCTCTACATGGATCAAGGACGTCTGATCCGGAAAAGGCATCTACTGCAATGACCACAGCAGAACTTTCATCCGGAGAGGTAGATATCAAGCTGAGCTCTAGCTGGATGGGGCTGACAGATGGATGTATGTTAAAAGCTAAAGATATCAAGGATCAGATAGGATGCAAAGTCTACAAAAGAGAGTTTTCGGAGCTTGAAGGCGATAGTTATGTCAATGAAGAAGCCAGCTTTTTTGTTGTAGAAGGCGAAAAGGAAATTGTAGGGGATATGCTGAACGGAAAACTTTACGATATTCAAGAAGGAGAAGAGATTGAGGTGGAGAAGGGTTTACATGATCAGCTTTACAGGGTTCTTGAACAAGCTGTAAACCTAGCGGTTGGAGCTGAAGATGTTGAAAGCTTTGAGATGGAGAGGGATGTATTTATGGAGTCACTTTTCGACATACTAGACTCTGTAGATTCGGAATCTGCGGTTGATGAAGCATCTAAGGCCTCGGAAAAGGCAGAGTCACTTATTGTAAAAGGCGGAAAATTAAAAGAGCCGGATACCGATGATAGGGTGGCAGGATGAAAGCAGTTATACCTTGTGCATTGAAAGAGGACTCTCTTTTTCCGATGATAGAGTCAAAGCCTACGGCGATGATGCCTGTGATGGGAAAGCCGCTGGTAAGACATATGATATCAAACCTTCAACAGCTAGGAGTGGACGATATCTACCTAGTTACAAACTATATGGAGGATCGGATTAAAGAAGAGTTCGAGCAGTTCACAAACGTTAACGTGGTACGTCAAGAAGAACTGAACGGTACTGCCGGAGCTGTCGAACAGTGTAGCTTTATAGAAGACGATTTCTTAGTTGTAAACGGCGATGTTCTTGTTTCACAATCGGATATAGAGTCCTTGCTTGAGAAACATGAGGAAGATAACTCTTCTGTTACCGTTCTAGCGGATGTAGAAGATACTCCTGAAAAGTTCGGTGTTCTCAGTATTAAGAATGATAGAATAGAGGAGCTGAAGGAAAAGCCGGAGAAGGCTGAAAATTCTCTGATAAATACAGGGGTGTACGTGTTTAAGCCTGAAATATTTGATTACATATCCGAGCTTGGAGAGCAGAAAGAGCTGACGGATGCTGTAAAGCAGATTATAAGCGATAAAAAAGCCAAGTTTGAGATAGTAGAGGATTACTGGGTCGATATAGGCTCACCTAAAAAGCTCTGGGAAGCGGACAGAAAACTAAGAGCTCACAGGATAACAGATAAAGAGATAGATGAGGGTGCTGATGTCCACGAATCTGCAGATATTATCGGTAATGCAAAGGTTGAAGCCGGGGCTGAGATAAAACCTGGTACTGTAATAGAAGGCAATGTATACGTAGGGGAAGATGCTGAAATTGGCCCAAATACCTGCCTCAGAGACTGTACAGTGGGTAAACGTTCACAGATAAGGTCTGCGGATATAGATTCTGCCTTGCTGTTTGAAGAAAATATTATAGACTCCTCTGCACATCTGGAGACTGTTGTGATGGGAGAAGAATGTGATGTTAAATCCAATACAACTATAAGAGAGTCCTATATCGGGCCTAGAAGCTTTATAGAGATGAATAACTCCATTAGAGGTGTGAAGTTTGTGCCGGACGCCAGGACAGATCTAGGCGAGATAAGTAAGTAATTTTTGGTATAGCCCTTGTTCTGATTTAGAAGTATTTATTAAACAGTTAGAGCCAAAATATTGCGTATGAAGGCAGTGATACTTGCAGCAGGTGAAGGCACTAGGATGAGACCGCTGACTAAAGACACGCCGAAGCCGCTTATACCTGTGGCCGGGAAACCTATGATCCAGCACAACATTGATAAGATTGAAGACAAAGTCGAAGAGATTATAATAGTTGCAGGATACAAGATAGAGCAGTTTGAAGACAAATACTGTGATAATGAAAATATTAAGATTGTAGAACAGTCAGAAGCGCTTGGAACCGCTGATGCGGCCCTCCAAGCCCGAGATCTGATAGATGAAAAAGCCTTAGTCTTAAACGGAGATGATATCTACGGCAACCTGGAAAAACTTGTGGAGAAGGATTCTGCAGTCCTGGCATCAAAAGCAGAAAAACCGGAGAACTACGGGGTTTTCAAGGTTGAAGATGGAAATGTAGAAGGCATTGTTGAGAAACCTGATAATCCACCTTCCAGCCTTGTCAATACAGGTGCTTATGTTGTTAAAGAGGATTTCTTCGACCTATTGGAGAAGGTAGAAAAATCTGCCAGAGGCGAGTATGAGATAACTGATGCTTTGGAAGATTATTTGGACTCCGAGGAGGTAGAGTTAGTTAAAACTGATATGTGGCTTCCATGTAGCTATCCGTGGCAGTTGATAGATGCAAATGAAGAACTGATCGAGGAAGAGGTTGGAACCGGTCGGATAAATGGTAAAGTTTCTGAAAACGCAGTTATTGAGAAGAATGTAGTGGTTGAGAAAGGAGCAGAGATAAAACAGTTTACAACGGTTGAAGGGCCGGCAATAATAAAGTCGGGAGCTGAGGTAGGTTCTAACGGCTATATTCGTCCGGGAACTGTTTTGGAGGAAAATGTCAAGATTGGGGATTCAGAGATCAAAAACTCTGTGGTTAGAGAATCCTCCTCTATTCCGCATAAAAGCTATATAGGAGACAGTTATATCGGTAAGAAGGTTAATATAGGTGCGGGTTCACAGACAGCTAACCTTAGAAACGATAACTCTACGGTTAAAATGAAGGTTAAAGGCAGATTAATGGATACAGGCAGAGAAAAGTTTGGAACGGTAATAGGTTCGGAGGCAAAGATCGGTGTAAATAATTCTGTGAAACCAGGACGTAAGATAGGTTTTGGAGCTGTTACCGACGCCGGTGAAAAGATAGCAGAAAACCTCTCCAATAAAGCAGTGATGAAGGATGGTGAAATTATTGAAGATAGGAATTGACTTTGATAGGGTGCTTTTCGATACAGATCGGTTTAAGGAAAGGCTTAGGGAAGAGATAGAAGGTTTTGAAGACACATATGAAGATGCCAAGGATGAAAACGGTTATTCACATCTTAGACATGCTGAGATCGCTGATGAAGAAGTTGAAAGTTTTGAAAAAGTTATTGAGAGGGCGGAAAAGTTTTTATTTGAAGATGTCGGAGAACTTGAGGCCATAGACCACAGGGTACTGGTCTTGACAAGAGGAGAGCCAGAACATCAGATAGAGAAGATAAGGAACTCCGGTACTCACCACATAGCGGATCAAGTACATGTAGTTAACGGAGATCCTGAGAAAAACCCTAAGGACATTGTTGATATAGATCTACTTGTGGACGACCAGATGTACGAGCTTGAACCGGTAGAAGTAGAGACGTTCCATTTTGACAGGGAGAAACATGGGATGGAAGATTTACTGGAGAAAATTAAACAGTTAGAGGGTGAAAAATAATGGATGCGGAAGCGGTTTTCAAGAGGTATGATATTCGAGGCCGTTATCCTGAAGAGCTGGACGAAAAGTTTGCTGAAAGGCTTGGGAAGGCATTTGGCACGTTTGTTGTGGAAAATGATGGTGAAAAAGTGGTTGTTGCTAAAGATACAAAGGAGAGCTCTGAAGATTTGAAGAAGAACTTTGTCATGGGGTTGGTCTCTACAGGCGTGGATGTCCTAGATACCGGTACAGGACCAACCGATTACGCAGCTTTTTCCGGCATGAAGGAGAACTGTTTCTCAGTTATGGTTACTTCCTCACATATGCCTCTGGAGTTTAACGGCTTCAAGTTCATGTATCCTGAGGGTAACGGGCTATTAAATGAAGATCTGGATAAGGTGAAAGATATTTTTAGAGAAAAAGATTTTGCTGAAGATAAAGGAGAGATAGAGAATATACCAACAAGAATGGATAGATTATACCGTTCCGAGATACTGAAATTAATCTCTTCTTATGAAAATAGAGCAGAACTTAGGGATATAACCGTTGTCTTGGAAACGATGGGCGGTGCGACATCCAAGTTCCTTTCAGATCTTCTTAAAGAAAGAGAGATAGATTTAATAGATATATCTGAAAAAGATAGCCCGGTTATCGATCCTCCTAACCCGAAGCCGGAGAACCTTGATCATGTAGAAGAAAAGGTCGAGGAGGAAGATGCATACCTTGGCCTAGCTACTGATCTGGATGGTGATAGGATTGCGGTCTACTATGACGGGAAATGGCTTGAGGGAAACCAGATCTTTAATATACTTATCAAAGAGACAAGACCTGATAACATCGTTGCATCTGTAGATACTTCAAAACAGGTAGAAGAGATGGCTGATAGAGCGGATGCAGATATTTCTTACACGAGGGTCGGAGATCCTTTTGTAATAGATAAGACCTTAGAAGAAGACGCTGAGCTTTCAGGAGAGCCAAACGGCCATTACTGTTTCAAGGAACTAGTTCCGTACAACTCCGGGACATATGCTGCCCTTCTGCTTGCGACAGCAAATTACAACGATCTAAAGTATATGCCGAAAAGACATAACCTTAGAGAATCTGTAAAAGTCCAAGATAAGCATGAGAAGATGGAAGAAGTGATTTCAAAGGTAGAGGACAGGTACGAGGTAATATCGGAGGTCGATGGAGTAAAGTTCAGGGTTGAAGACGCAGAAGTATTGATCCGTCCTTCCGGAAGTTCCCATAAACTAAGGATAATTGTTGATGCAGGGAATGAAAAGGAAGCTGAAGAAGTATTAGGGATTTCCGAGAAGCTTGTCCGGAACTCATAAAACCTCTTCTATACAATAGATAATTATGACTGAGATACTTCACAAGTTTGAACAAGGACCTTACGATGTTCTAGAGTTCGAGGTAAAGACCGATGACGGAAAAGCAGTGATTGATATCAACGGAGGAGACCTTGGAAGGCTTCCGATAGAAGATACTGAAACCGTTGAAGAACTTAGAGATTCCTTAG
>LKMJ01006644.1_pt1 | contig 10898 bp, 10 predicted proteins | sample 643391 | NCBI WGS metagenome assembly LKMJ01 (sample SAMN04112250, study PRJNA286221) | soda lake metagenome | biome: soda lake; feature: Kulunda Steppe; material: water; isolation source: sample PL-Br10 brine of Picturesque Lake | place: Russia: Kulunda steppe | collected 2010-07
ATCGGTCGACCCATTTTGAACTCCTCACGTTGTTCGTCGTAAAAATGGGTTCGCCCGGATTCGAACCGGGGTCACGGGCACCCAAGGCCCGAAGTATGGCCAAGCTAACCCACGAACCCTCACCTCCCTCTACCGGGTATGGACTGTAAAGCGTTTCGTTCCGCCGGTCGACCGCCATCGGTTCACATGGCTACGTCGAGTTTGTCTTGATCGTGAATATCACGCTCGTCCCCTCGCCCTCGGCTGAGTCGATCCAGATCTCACCGTTGTGCCGGTTGACGATCCGCTCGCAGATCGCCATCCCGATACCCGTCCCGTCGCTGTCTCCGCCCTTATCGAACAGCCCAAACACCTCGTCCTGTCTGTCAGCCGGTATCCCTGGGCCGTCGTCGCTGACGGTCACCTGACAGCCCTCCGGTATCGAGTCGGCCGTGATCTCGACCGAGACACCGTGGTCGCCGTGGTCGATCGCGTTCGAAATCAGGTTCTGAAACAGCTGGCCGAGTTGGTCCTCGTCGGCCTGGACGGTCGGCAGTGATCCGACTGAGAGTGTTGCCGCAGCGTCGTCAAGTGCGAACTGCAGCGATTGGGTTACCTGATCGACGACGGCTGCCATCTCTGTCTCGGAGAAATCTTCACCGTCGGTTTCGACACGCGAGTACTGCAACAACCCGTCGATCATCCCGCGCATCCGGTCGGCCCCGTCGACGGCGAACGCCATGTAGTCCCGTGTGTCTTCGTCGAGGTGCTCGTCGAGTTCCATCTCCAGGAGATCGACATAGCTCGAAACCATGCGGAGCGGTTCCTGGAGGTCGTGCGACAGAATGTAGGCGAACTCCTGGAGGCGTTCGTTCGAGCGTTCGAGTTCGGCCTCCCGACGCTTCCGGTCGGTGATATCTTTCGAGATCACCGCCAGGCCGTCCTCGTCGGGATAGATCTGGAGCACCGACCAGTAGTCGGCTGGCTCGTAGTAGTACTCACAGTTTGTTGGCTCCTGTGTCTCCATCGCCTCACGGAGCCGCTCTTCGACGACTGTTCCGCGAACCTCGGGGAACTGCTCCCAGAGGGTTTCTCCGAGTACCTCCTCGGCCGGCGCGTCGATCCGCTCGGCGATGACGTCGTTCCAGTAGGTAATGGTGAACTCGGTGTCGACCGCGTAGTAGGAATCCGAGATACGCTCGGTGAGCTGCCGGTACTTCTCCTCGCGGTCATCGCGTTCGAGTTCGTAGCTCGCCCACTCGGTGAGCAGTTCGATGAACGTCTTCTGGATCTCGGAGAACTCCGTCTCGACCGGATCGCGGTCAACAAAACAGATCGTCCCGACAGCCTCGCCGTTGAGGGTGATCGTCGAGCCAGCATAACAGGCCAGGCCGAACTGCTCGTATGCCGGATCGTCCGCCCACCCCTCGTTGGCGGCATCCAGTACCGTCAGCGGGCTCTCCGAAGTCGGGTCGACTGTATGTCGACAGTAGCTCTCAGAAAACGGTACTTCCGCGCCGTCCTGGAGCTGTTCGTTCGGGCCGACACCGACGACGATACGCTGGGTACCATCCTCGAACCGGGTGAAAAAGCCCTGTTCGACGCCCATATATGCTCGACCAAACTCCAGCAGTTCACCGATCTTCTCCTCGAAGGGGGTGGATTTCGACGCCGTCTGGTGAAGCTGGCGGAACGCCTGTTCCTGTTTCGTGAGCGCGTCGAGCCGCTCTCGTCGCTCGGAGACGTCCCGGCCGATCCCGATAACCCCTCGTACGGTGCCGTCGACATCGGTAAACCGTGTCCCGTTGAACTCGTGGGGTATGAGCTCGCCCTCACTGGAGCGTAACTCGGCTTCGACAACCGATGAGCCGGACTCTATGGCCTGCTCAATCGCGTCGCTTACGCGTTCGTGGTCTCGTTCTGGGAAGAACTCAAGAGCGTGCATGTCGGCGAGTTCCGCGGCAGTGTAGCCGGTGGTCTCGGCAAACGCCAGGTTCCATCGTTCCAGGACGCCGTCGGAGTTCACCATATAAAACGGGTCGTCGAGCGTCTCCAGGCTCTGTTCGATGAACGCCTGCTCGTTTTCGAGCTGCTGTTGGTGCTGTTTTTGCTCGGTGATCTCTGTCGAAATAACTGCCAGGCCCTCGGCGTCGGGGTAGGTATCAACCTCGATCCAGTAGTCGGCTGGCTCGTAGTAGAACTCACACGAGGTGGGCGTCTGTGTGTCCATCGCCTTTTTGAGTGTCGATTCGTACACCGTCCCCTCGAGTTCGGGGAACCGCTCCCAGAAGTTCTGACCGACGATCTCGTCGGCCGGAATCCCGAGCCGCTCGGCGACGGTATCGTTCCAGTAGGTGACCGTCCAGTCGGCATCAAAGGCGTAGTAGGCATCCGAGATGCGTTCGGTGAGCTGTTTGTACTGCTGTTGCTGTTCGGTTCGATCCAGCGTGCTTTCGATGTTCGCCGCCAAGATCTTGGCCAGCCGAAGATCAGTTTCATCGAACGCATCGACCGTCGGTGAGGCAATGATGAGCACCCCGTAGCTGCTGAACGGGACGAACATCTCGCTGCGGAGTTCGGTCTCGGGGTTGTACACTGCCTCGGCGTCGGTAAGATCGCACTCGATTCGGGGTTCGCCCGCCTGGTAGGCCTCCCAGGCAAGCCCCGAATCGAGCACGGGCGGCGAGCCGATCAGCTCGGTTGTCGCCTCGGAGACAGCAGCCGGCACGAGCCCCGCTTCGAGTTCGTCGTAAAAGTTCACGGCGTTAGCCGAGAAGCCGAGCACGTCTTCGGCCGTCTGGCAGGCGATTTCGGCGACCTCCTGGGAGGTCGTCGCCTGCATCAGCTGCTGTGTGGCAGTATGCAGCTCTGCCAGATGCTCCTCGCGCTGTTTTCGGTCAGTGATCTCTTCTTGGAAGCCGACCCAGTTGGTGATCGTCCCTGAATCGTTCCGAAGCGGGGCGATCGAGACGTTGTTCCAGAACATCGTGCCGTCGTTCCGATAGTTTCTGATCTCGACGCGCGTCGACTCCTCGTTGTCGATAGCGGTCCGAAACTCATCGATAGCTGCCTCGGTGGTCTCGGGACCCTGTAATTCTCGGTGGCTCCAGCCGTCGGCCTCGGACGGCGAGTAGCCGATCAGATCGGTGAACGTCTTGTTGGCGTACACGAGTGGGTTGTCCGGTAGGGTAGGGTCTGTGAGGGTGATGCCCACCGGGGCCTGTTCGATCGCCTGGTTCTTTATGAGTAGCTCCTGTTCGCGCTCCTTGCGATCGGTGATGTCCTGGATCTCCGCGATGACGTACGACTCGCCGTCGAGTTCGGTGAGTGCGAGCCGAACCCGAACCCAGACGCGCTCGCCGTCGGACCGCTCGATTCGCCACTCGAAGGTCTGTGGCTCGCCGTCGGCGGCCGCCTGAATCCGTGTTTCTGCGTCAGCCTGTGTGAACCCTTCGTCGGTCGCAGTGTAGTCGGCGACCGTCATCTCGGTGAGTTCGGCCTCCGAGTAGCCATAGAGTTCTTCAAGCCGGCTATTGACGCCGACGATCGCCCCCGTCTCCGGATCGTGAATCGTAATCCCGATCTCCAGATCGTCGAAGACGGCCGAGATAGCCTGTTTCATGAATAGACAGGTCTAATCAGACACGAAATATAAACTGTCGGTCGAAACAGAGGGGTAAAATGAAAAATATCTTCGAAAGTAGTCCATCTGAAACATATTTAATACGAATATCTAAACCGGGGGAGCCTCATAGATATTATAATGAATATCTCACACCGACTGTTCGGTTGGTCGCCTGGTGAGGTGCGGGGATGAGCGCGCCCGACAAAACTGTCGAAATCCTGCTGGCAGAAGACAATCCGGGCGATGTCATGCTGACAAAAAAGGCACTTGAACAGGGTAAACTCGCCAACAACCTCCATGTGGTCACCGACGGGGTCGAAGCACTCGAATTCCTCCGACAGGAGGGCGAGTACGCCGACAAGCCCCGACCGGATCTCGTACTGTTGGATCTCAATATGCCGCGAAAGGACGGCCAAGACGTCCTGAAAGAACTAAAAGCTGAAAAGGATCTCCGCCGGATTCCAGTCGTTATACTAACCAGTTCGGAGTCCGAAGAGGACATCGCTAGATCATACGAACTGAACGCCAACGCCTATCTGACGAAACCCGTCGATTTCGACGGCTTCATTGAGATTGTCAATCAGATGGAGAACTTCTGGTTCAAGGTGGTCAAACTCCCGGAGGAATGAGATGACAGTCGAAACAGGCGACGGGCTCAGCATTCTGCTTGTCGAGGACAACCCTGGCGATGCGAGACTGTTCGAACACCACCTCCAGAACTCTCCGAACGGGTCGTTTCCGCCTGCAACTGTGAGCAACGTCGAATCGCTTGAGGAGGCGGCCAAACGTCTCGAAACGGACAACTACGATGTCGTCTTGCTCGATTTGGGGCTCCCCCAGAGCAGCGGGCTCTCGACGCTTGATCGGTACAACACGCTACTTGAGGACGCCGAAGCGGTTGACCCGACACCGGTAATCGTATTAACAGGGCTCAAAGACGACGATGTCGCAGTCAAAGCCATCGAGCGTGGCGCGCAGGATTATCTGGTCAAGGATACCATTGACGAAAACGTTCTCAACCGGACGATCCGGTACGCCCTCGAACGACACGCCCAGCAACAGGAACTTCGCCGGCAGAACGAACGCTTAGAGCGGTTTGCCAGCGTCGTCAGCCACGACCTGCGGAACCCTCTAAGTGTCGCCAAAGGTCGCATCGAGATGGTCGAAGACGAACACGCCGAGGTGGTATTGCGTAATCTCAAATGGAAGCGATTATCGATGACGTGCTAACGGTGGCTCGTGAGGGACGGTCGGTCGAGGAAACCGAACCTGTCGACCTCACAACGCTCATCACCAACTGCTGGGAGAACGTCGAGACGGCCGTGGCGACGCTATCGACGCCAGACAAACTCACGATCATGACCGACCGGAGTCGGTGTCGGCAGCTCCTGGAAAACCTGATTCGCAACAGCGTAGAACACGCTGGCGAAAGCGTCGAGATCACGCTCGGCGCGCTCGATGGTGGCTTTTATCTCGAGGACGACGGGCCAGGCATCCCCGAAGAGGAATACGAAGACATCTTCGAGGCGGGATACACCACCAACCGCGACGGCACTGGTTTCGGGCTGAACATCGTCCAGGAGATCGCTGAAGCCCACGGCTGGTCGGTGGCGGTCACGGAGGGAACCGACGGCGGTGCTCGATTCGAGTTCACCGGCGTCAGCTTCAGCGATTCGGTCGAGTAACTACCGAACACGCTCGCTGTGGAGTATTCGTCTCCTAACTCGCCAAGCCATGTCGTAGTCGGCGACTACCGGCGGCCAGAAAGCAAATCCGAGCGCGGCTGTTCGCCGGAAAAAAATAACGGAAAATATAGTTGTCTGTGACTGTTCGGAAGCCGAACTTACAGACGGGTCAGGTTACTCGCGCGTGGGCCTTTTGGAGACTGCTCGATGTCGAACTCGACATCTTGACCCTCTTCGAGATCCTCGCCGCCGACGTCTTCCATGTGGAAGAACACGTCGTCGTCAGCATCTTCTGTATCGATAAACCCGTAGCCGCCAGTGTCGTTGAAGAAATCAACCGTACCGTTTGCCATTGCCTTTGTCTACAGTGCCCTCCGAGGGATAAGACTTCTGTGGGGAGATATATCACAACTCGTAGGGGTCCGTCGAGCGACGCGCCGGCTGTGAGAGCCGGCGGCCAGGCGTGCCCCATTGAACTCTCACTGGTCGCTGATCGTGGCTGTGACGTGGGCTCGCGGTGTCTCGGTGTAGAACCACTCCGGTTCGACATCACCACCAAACGCTGATTCGATGTCCTCGTCGCTTGGTGAGCCAGCTGGATACAGCCCCGAAAATCGCGCCTCGAACGCCGGTTGCCGTCCCGCTTCGTCGCTGATCGCAATAGCACTGAGACAGCTACCGACCGACTCGAAAACGGCATCGACGCCAGGCCGGTCAGTTGCGACATCGGAGGCGACGAGATGATCGTCAGCCGGCAGCTCCCAAAATCCGACACTCAGTGCCGACCGTCCGGTCGTCTCAAAAAGCCACTCACCGTCGTCTGCATCGACGATCCGACCGACAGTACTGATGTAGCCACTCAGCGTGTGGGCGAGCACGGTCTCGCCGTCGGCCGGCCGACTATCGACCGCCGTCGGAACAAGCAACCGGCTGCCACTGAGCGCGAACGCCAACCCATCTATCTCGTCGCTCCCCTCGAAGATCGAGACGCCGCGGTGGCTATCGACCTGCTCGAAGTCCTCACCGAACCGCTCGAGGATCTGTGACTGATCGAAGCTCCCCTCGAAAAGCAGTACTTCGTCGATCAGGCTGACTCGATCGAGTTCGATACCCTGATCGGCGGCACTGATCGGCTCGTCACGCTCTGTGTCGGTCGTCTCGTTTTCCGGCGAGTCAGTGTCTGTTGTTTCGTTTTCTATCGGATCGGGACCCGACTCGTCACTGTCAGCCGACTCGTTTGTGACTGGTTCGGCGTCTGTCGGTTCGGGCACTGGTTCGACGAACGTCCGGTTGTGGTCGGTTGCCGCCTCGCCATCGGTGCTACTGGCAGTGATGACTGCCTGCTGTACTGCGTCACCGAAGGGGTACGCCGAGAGTGTCTCGACCGCGGTGGCGATCTGCTCGCTGCCGTACACCGAGAGTCCAACGACCGGATGACTGGTGTCGAGTCGGTCCTCGTCGATGGCCCGCTGGATCGTGGGGTACTCCTGGAGCCGGAGGTGGGCATACAGCACACCGCCACCGTCGTGGCTCTGGGCAGGCGGCCACAGGCTGTAGGCTGGCCGGCTATAGCGGGGATACGTCGCCTCACCGTTGGCGTCGGTCTCTGTCTCGGTATCGTCGGTCAGACAGCCAGCGAGGCCGAGGACGCCACAGACACTGGCGGCCCCCAAAAACGTCCGTCGGTTCATAGCCAATGGCGTCGCTCCAGCTACAAGTATCATCTTTTTTGAACGCCAGGTGGGGTGGCCGAGGATGTTTATATATCGGCGACCGTACAGTTGGATATGTACGTCCGTGATGCGAAAAACCGGGATGAGGTCTGGCTTTTGGACCAGATCGAGGCACTGGAACTTGATGCCGAAGCCTTCCGATCACGCGACTACGTGCTGGCGGTCGACGAAGACACCAACACACGCGTGGGGTTCGGCCGGCGTCGCATCCACGCGAGCGAGCCGGAGATCTGTGAGCTCACCGGAATCGGCGTAGTTGAAGCCTGGCGGAGTCAGGGTGTCGGTGCGCATGTGATCGAACGCCTCGTCGCGGAGGCCGGCGACGACGGCTTTGAGACGGTGTACGTCCTCACCGACCAGACCGCGTATCTCGCCCAGTTCGGCTTCGAGGCGGTCGAGACCGATCTTCCCGAACCGCTCGCTGGCCGACTGGAACGGAAACGCCAGCAGATCGACGACGCCGTCGAGCCGCTGGCACTCCCTGTCGAGGAGTTCGAGATGCCCCCACGACTCCGTGAGGCGTTCAAAACTGCCGACGCCGAGGGGGATGAAACGGAGCCCGCCGAAACAGCCGAGGATTTCGGGATCGACCCCGAGACGGCGACCTACAAGTACGACACCGGGTGAGGCTCAGACGCCTTCTCGGCCCTCGAGAAAGTCAGTGCTGAAGACGATGTAGGTGAGGACCGTACAGAACAAAATTGGCGGCAGGAGAGCAAACGCCCACAGCGGTTCGAGCCCCCAGCTCAGAATTAACACGACGTTGCCGAGACCCAACAGCAGAAACGGCATAGAGTACAGCGCGGCCCGTTTTCGTTTCCGGCCGGAGTCGAGAATATCGCCATCCAGCAGTTCCTCTCGAGGTGGGCTCTCGCCGCTGCTGTCGTCTTCTGATTCACTGGTTGGCGTCACCATACCTGCACTAGAGCCTGCGGCCTCAAAAACAGTGTTACATCTCACTGGGCGTTGGTATCAAACCGCGAAGCAAGCGAAATCAAGCCGAACAGCGCGCCCAGTACGACTGCGACCACGACCATCCCATACAGCGTCATCGCACCAGGGGTAATCGGCACCGCAAGCAGGCCACCAACAGTGATTTCGCCCGTCTCGTCGGCACTGTTGGCACCGACAACAAAACCAAGCAGCCCGCCGATTACCACGCCAACTCCACCGAGAGCCAGCAGAATCCGCCGACCCAACCCGCTGACTCCCGGCTGGGACCCCTCGTCACTCATACCCGTCCTATGTGCGCATGCCTGTAGAACGTTTCCGTTACCGCCGTGTGGCTCCGTTGGCCCCGACGTTATATATTCACTCGTCGTAGCCATACGGTATGACAGATCCACTCGTAAAGCGGGCTCGTGAGGCGTATGCGAACGCTCACGTGCCGTACTCGTCGTACCCTGTCGGTGCGGCACTCGAAACCGAAACCGGCGGCGTCTTTGTCGGCTGTAACATCGAGAACGCCAACTACTCCAACAGTCTGCACGCCGAGGAAGTAGCACTCGCCGACGCAGTCAAAACCGGCCACACGACGTTCACTCGCCTGGCCGTCTCATCAGCAGCCCGCGACGGACTCACCCCCTGTGGAATGTGTCGGCAAACGCTCGCGGAGTTCGCCGACGAGGATCTCGAAATCGTCTGTGATACAGGCGACAGCCTCGACCGCTACACGCTGGGGGAGCTGCTCCCGAAGACGATCTCCGAGGAGATGCTCCAGGAGGCCAGCCACCGCAAAGAGGCCGACCAATGACCGACGACGGAGACAACCAAGCCGACAGTGAGGACCCCAACACTGACCGACAGTATCACCTGGAAGTGACGAGCGACGACGTTGCCGACAGCGTGCTGTTGCCGGGCAACCCCGAGCGAATCGAGACGATCACCGGCCTCTGGGATGAGTCGACGACGGTTGCCAACCACCGGGAGTACCGGACGGCGACCGGCCAGTATGGGGGATGCGATATCTCGGCGACCTCGACGGGTATCGGCGGCCCCTCGGCAGCTATCGCGCTCGAAGAACTCGCCCGTGTCGGCTCGGAGACGTTCATCCGAGTTGGATCGTGCGGGGCGATTCAGCCCGAGATCGAACTCGGCGATCTCGTCATCACCTCGGGAGCCGTTCGTCAGGAGGGCACCAGCAAGGAGTATATAAAATCCGAGTACCCAGCTGTGGCTGACCAGGAGGTCGTCTGCGCGCTCGTGGCGGCCGCAGAACGGTTAGGCTACGACTACCACGTCGGTCTCACGATGAGTGCGGACAGTTTTTATACTGGCCAGGGTCGTCCGGGGTTTGAGGGGTACGAGGCACCTGGTAGTCAGCGCTTACTCGACGAACTGCGGAACGCCAACGTCGCCAACATTGAGATGGAGGCCGCAACGATCCTGACGCTGGCCGCTATTTACGGGCTGCGGGCTGGTGCGGTCTGTGCCGTGTACGCCAACCGATCGACGGGTGAGTTCCGTACTGAGGGAGACGGGCCTGCGGCCGAAACGGCGAGCCTGGCGGTCGCGCTGCTGGCGCGGATGGACCGGATCAAGCGTGAGCAGGGTGTCGACGTGTGGCACGCTGGCTTGTCTCTTGATTAGCCCAGAGAGCGTATTCCGGGGCGTTACAGAGCCAAAAAGTACGGTTTTAGCTTTGTCGGCTGTGTCATTCGGAGCCCAGCGTTTCAAAGCCGATTTATCCGATGCCGTTGGAGAACTATGTATGACAGCTCATGTCGTCGTTGTTGGTGCCGGATACGCTGGTGCTGGCACGGTGAAATCGTTTGAAGACGAGATCCAGGAGGACGAAGCCGAGCTCACCTGGATCTCCGAACACGACTATCACCTCGTTTTGCACGAAGTCCACCGAGTCATCCGAGACCCGTCGGTTGAATCAAAGGTCGCGATTCCGGTCGACGATATCAAAGCTTCCGAAACGAACTTCATCCGGGATCGGGTCACTGGCGTTGACACCGACGAGCGACGAGTTGAACTCCGAGACGGCGACGATGTCGAATACGACTACCTGCTAGTTGGACTCGGCTCCTCGACAGCCTTTTTCGGCATCGACGGACTCGCCGAGTACGCACACACGCTCAAAAGTCTCGACGACGCCCGCGGCATTCACGAAGCCGTCCGCAACGCGAGCCAGGAGGCCACCCAAAACGAGCCCGCACAGGTGCTAATCGGCGGAGCCGGACTCTCAGGCATCCAGACCGCCGGCGAGGTCGCCGAATACCGTGATATACACCGCGCACCCATCGATATCAAACTGGTCGAAGGACTTGATTCGATCTTCCCTGGCCAGGACCCCGAAGTCCAGGGCGCGCTCAAAAAGCGACTGCTCGACCGGGATGTCGAGATTCTCACCGGTGATTTCATTTCGGAAGTCGACGAAGAGAGCGTCTATCTCGGCGACGAGGAATCGCTCGATTACGACGTACTCGTCTGGACCGGCGGCATTACGGGCCGCCAGGAGATCGCCGAAACCGATCTCAACAAAGACGACCGCTCGAACCGCCTGTTTGCGGAGTCGGACTTCCAGACCAGCGACGAGCGCGTCTTCACGATTGGCGATGCCGCCCTGGTCGACCAGGGCAACGACGATGTCGCCCCGCCGACCGCCCAGGCTGCCTGGACCGCTGCCGAAGTCGCTGGCGAAAACCTCGCCCGTGCCGTGCGCGGCGCGCCACTGAAGTCCTGGAAGTTCAAAGACAAAGGAACAGTTATTTCGGTCGGCGAGGAGGCCGTCGCCCACGACGTGATGGGCGTGCCGATCAACACGTTCGGCGGGCCAGCAGCCAAAGCCCTCAAAAAGACGATCGCCTGTAACTGGATTGCCGACATCACCTCGTACAAACGCGCCATGAAAGCATGGGGCGATATGTA
>LKMJ01006645.1_pt1 | contig 10898 bp, 12 predicted proteins | sample 643391 | NCBI WGS metagenome assembly LKMJ01 (sample SAMN04112250, study PRJNA286221) | soda lake metagenome | biome: soda lake; feature: Kulunda Steppe; material: water; isolation source: sample PL-Br10 brine of Picturesque Lake | place: Russia: Kulunda steppe | collected 2010-07
ACACACACACACGCACACACACACACACACACACACACACACACACACACACAAACACACACACACGCGCGCGCGCACGTTTGCGCACTCACGCACGCACGCACGTTCACAAACACACAGATATGCACTCACATTTGCACAGGCTTATGCATGCACGCAAGCACGTTTACGCCTGTGCAGGGTTTGACGCGCTACCTGGGGACAAGCGATCTCCTCCGAGCACGCTTGGTGTGCAAGCGCTGGCGTGAGGGCCTCAGCAGCGCGCATTTGCCTGCTTGCGTCATCCTTCCTGTGTGTGAGGAACAGGTCAAAAGCACAGGCCACGCACTGCTAGCCAGTGCCCATACCCTCGTGCTCGCCCAGGATGAGGTCCGCTTGGATGGGCTGTACAGCACTGGGGTGCCAGCTTTGGCTGGTGGCGGCTGGCAGTCATTGCAGTTGACGGCGCAGCACGGTGAAGGCAACGCCCCTGGGCATCCCGCTCATGCTGGTGTGCCCGCACAGAGCCACACACAGCCGGGCATGTCGGTGCAGGGCCAGCTAGAGCTGCTGAGCACCGTGTGCCATGCGTGCACAGGCTTCCGGCTGCTGTTCAAGCCCGCAGTGCTGCGCATGTACCACTCAGAGCACCACCTCCTGTCCTTGGCAAGCACTCTGTGGCTCAGCAAGGTTAGTCATTAGGCTGGCGGCGCAGCACGTGCATTGCTGCCTCTTGCGTGCCGCGCGTGAGGACAGATTCAGAGATTGCGAGTGCACGTGTGTCCGCCAGGTGGCTGACAATGGCGTGCCCACGGTGCGCGATCTGTGCGGATAAGTGTGCGCCCCGGCGGGCTGACTTTCTAGATGCCGGCAATCAGCTGCTAGGCACACAGGGGGATGAAAGCACGAGCGAGTTCACATGGGTCCTGCCTGATTGCGATGCTCTGCGCTGGTGCCTGTACTGTGCTGCCATATCATCCCTCCTCTACATTGCCGCTTGTTCAACCATTGTGTGGCTGCGTACACGCTGCTGCGCTCGCTTCTTTTTGTGTTGCCTCGAGGCCCAGGCATCTCGGATTCCCACCTGCAGCGCAAGCACCACACCCATGCACTACACCCGCCATGTCACACGCAGGTCATTCACCACACCCATGTGCACCACACCTATATGCACCACACCCACCCTGTCACATGCAGGTCATGCGCATTCACCACACCCATGCACCACACCCATGCACCATTCCCATATGCACCACACCCGCTGTGTCACGCACAGGTCATGCGGGGCTGGGGCGCCTTTGCGCCCCGCCTGCGCCTGCTGCACATTGATGTAGGCCTCATGCAGGCTCCAGATCCAAACACGCTGGCGTGCGTGCTCCAGCTGGTGCGTGGCATAGATCCCGTTGCTTAAGGGTGGTGTGGCTGCCGCTCACACCTCAGCACGAGCCAAGCCCTTAAGCATGCGGCATTGCTTCTCTCAATTCCTCATGGGCGCTTGTACTCCTACTCCCGCCCGAAATAGGCTGTGCATCCATTGTCCTCCACCTTGCCTTTTCACTCGCCGCCATGCACCCGCATGCCTCTGGTATTTTTGCCCCTGTGGAGCTCTGACGGACGTGCTTTCCTGCCTTCACACTGTCTCACCAGTAATGCTCCTCCCTTCCCTCCAAAGGAGTCCCCGTCACCTCTCTCACTCATCAGCCCGCCTGCAGTCCACTGGCTGAAGGAGCATTTCCAGACAGCTCTCTCACTGGCTTGGTTCCACCAACCGCCCCAACCACCTTACCCACTCAACAAGGCCACTGCATTGTCCCACAAGGCATCAAGTCAATGTTGCGCTGGGGTGGTTGCTGCGCACGTGCAGCCATGCCTTCAGGACTTCCTGCTTTCGTGCCGCCAGCTGTCCTCCCAGCACCTCAAAGTCGTATCTCAAATGAAGAACCTGACATCACTCTCGCTGATCGAAAGCATCAAGGTTGGTCGAGCTTTCCCACTGCGCCATTTGCGTGCACAGCCTTGCCTCCCCGGTGGAGGGACTGCCTGCACTTTCCTGGAAAAGCGAGTCGGCAGTTGTGCTTAGGTTGCAGGGATCTGTGGCAAAGGGCCGAGCGCACAGGACAGGTCCAAAGGGGCAGATAGTGAAGGACAAAAAGACAGGAAAGACTCATACCCATGTGTCTGTGGACGCAGCTTGTGAGCCTTTGCCTCGTCCCCAATAGGTCTGTGCTGGTGACTGCAGCTTGCAATTCTAGGCAACTGTTTTGTGCGCAAGGCATGACTGCGGGGAACCGGGGGGGCTTGCTCTGCTTCCAGGCTGATGCGTGGTGAATGTATGGGTTCAAACTGCCCAGTTCTGGATTCAAACTACCCACTAGACTGAAACAACTCCAGGTAGTTGGTCCCCACAGGGCGTGACATTGCAGCCCGCCTGGATGTTCCAGGTCCAACCCTGGGGTGCTCTGCAGGTGGCTGATAGGCTTGAGTGGAGCTGCCCTCGTTTGGCAGGTCCAGCAATGCAACCCCACCCTTACGTTGCCTTTAGGCAGCCGAGGCCATCACCAAGGGCGGTGCAGGGTCCTGGGCCACTTCCGCCTGTGCAGCCGCTGATCAGCCGCCTCTGGGCCATCTGACCTCCCTCATCCTGGACTCCCCACACCTCATGCCTCATCTCGGCATTCCGGCATACCTTGCCTCCACCCGTCTGCGGCGACTGGAGCTGCTTGGAGGCCTGGACCAGCCAGCTGCAAGCGCAAACAGGGAAACACTGCAGCAGCAGCAGCAGCAGCAGGATGGCCACGTGCCGGATTCGCTGCTGGCCTCCCTGCTATTGCGCCTGCCCCTCTTGCACACCCTGGCGTTGCGCATGCCGCGACTGTGTGGCTCTGAATGGGCCGTGCTCTCGGCCCTCTGCTCATCCCGCCAGCTGATGGAGCTGAAGCTGAACCCCTGGAAGTCGGCGGATGCTGTCCCTAGGTGCACAGGGGGGGGAAGCGCCGCACCTGCAGGCTGCCAATTGCTCGTGCTTGTAGCCTTCTGCACATGTACAATGTGCCCAGACAGCAGCATACCGCGGTGATATATTCATTGCCCTGCACCCTTAATGTGGAGGGGGCCAAACCATTTACTGGTTGAATGCTCTTGTGATGGGGCTGATGCGCAACCTTCCCTGCCGTTGCCTGCTAAGGGGCTGCCGCACACTCTAATCCTGCGTACACATACTGAAGCATGGAGCTCTGAAGGCGTACGCATGCAACGTCTTGCGCAGGCGGTATCCATGCTCCCTATTGACCAGCAGAGTCCACACAGATGTGGCTGGAGTGCACGTGCTCCTTACACTCCCTCTGCACCAGATAGACCTCAGGCCTAGCAGAAACAGGCGCCAGAGTGTGCTGGACATGGGTTGCTTAGACATAGGGTGCTTAGACATAGGGTGCAGGACATAGAGTGCTTTGACAAAGGGTGCTTCGACATAGAGTGCTTTGACAAAGGGTGCTTTGACAAAGGGTGCTTAGACATAGGGTGCTTAGACATGGGTGCCATATGCTCCGAATGATGTGTGCTCCCAAGTGATCTGAAAGGCAGTGTGCCCTGTGCGCTCAGAATGCAGAGTGCCCTGCATGCTCTGAATGAGGTGTGCTCAGACAAGGATACTGCGTGCTTGATATGCTCTGCATACTCTGAATGGAGCGTGCTCAGTGTGCTCAGGTATGGATGCTGCGTGCTTGATACTGCACAGGAACCTTACAGCCCTACAGACACCGAGCCGGCCTGCAGGCCAGCTGGGACTGGGCAACTGCTTGGTGGGTTGCTCGACTGATAGGGGGGAGCCCCACTAGCCATGTCAGTATGAGCTTGCACCTGTACTTCTTTATGGCTGAACTTCTCCCCAAGCCGGCCAAGGAGAAGCAGCATGGCATACGTCCCACCTTACAGCCCTGCCAATGGGCACCCGGGGTGCACCACGTATAGGTGCATGGGAGCACCATACCTGCGGCACCACACACTGCAGAAACCTGACATGAGGTGCAACCACAGCTCTGTGAGGGGACAAGCGTCCCCAAGCTTGAGGTGGCATATGGTCTAGGTGTGAGATGGCAGGGGCTTTGCACAGCCCATGCCTCAGCTGCTACGCAGGCATTTTATGCACAGCTGCTGTGCATGTGCCCTGCTCACCGATCTGTGCGCGCCAGCTATAGCCAGCCATGTGCAGGGGCGCTGCGCTGCTGTCTCAGCTGGAGCGACGGCCACCTTAGGGATAGAGCTCGTAACACACGTGAACAGCAGATGAGCCTGCATGCCTGTGCAGGGCTTGGTTTGCAGGGCGCTGCGTCCCGTACTCAGCTTGTGCGCGACCACACACAATCAGGCTTGAAATTGCTCATGCTGTTGCAGGCTGCCGATGCGGCCCTTCAGGGCCCTGCGCACAATCAGGCTTGCACTTGCCCATGCTGCTGCAGGTTGCCAAAGTGACCCTTCAGGGGCCTGCGCAGCTGCCTGAGCTTTTAGGTCCCATGCACCCTGCGTCTTGCCGCCTGCGTGTGCTGCACCTTGCCTTCAAAGATGAAGGGGGCCAGGCCTTATCAGAGGGCGAGGGCTTATCAGAGGGCGAGGGTCCCACGATTGACCCAAGGTGGGTGCAAAGCAAAGGTGCATACAAGCCTCCAGCCATTTTTGGAAAGGCAGGAGCATCGCTCACACACCCGAGGCCCTGCTCCAAATCCTGTGCCTTGCCTGTGCGTGGCCTGGGCAAGATTGGTGCAGGGGCTGGGCAAGATTGGTGCAGGGGCTGAGGCAGGCAGGGTCGGGTGCACGGCTGTGGTGCCTTGGACCTCCTATACTACGCGCACAACTTGAGACCTCCTATACTACGCACACAACTTGAGACCTCCTATTCTATGCGCGCAACTTGAGACCTCCTACACAAAGCGCACAATTTGATACCTCCTATTCTATGCGCACAACTTGAGACCTCCTATACAAAGCGCACAATTTGAGACCTCCTATTCTATGCGCACAAGTTGAGACCTCCTATACTAAGCGCACAACTTGAGACCTCCTATTCTATGCGCACAACTTGAGACGACCTATACTATGCGCACAACTTGAGGCCTAGAATGTTTGCAAGATAAACGAGTGGGGCACTGCCATCATGCCCTTGCTGGGAGCAGATGCTTGCGAGCCCAGTAGTGCAAGAAAGGCATTAAACAGGACGGATTGGGATGGTGCTGGGCGCGCAGGGGTGGGAAACAGATGAGCGCTGAGTGGCAGCCAGGCAGCACACAGATGTGGGAAACAGATGAGCGCTGAGTGGCGACCAGGCAGCACGCAGAGGTGGGAGACAGATGAGAGCTGAGTGGCAACCAGGCAGCGCGCAGAGGTGGGAGACAGATGAGAGCTGAGTGGCGACCAGGCAGCGCGCAGAGGTGGGAGACAGATGAGCGCTGAGTGGCAGCCAGGCAGCGCGCAGAGGTGGGAAACAGATGAGCGCTGAGTGGCAGCCAGGCAGTGCGCAGAGGTGGGAGACAGATTAGAGCAGCGTGGCAGCCAGGCAGCGCGCAGAGGTGGGAAACAGATGAGAGCAGAGTGGCAGCCAGGCAGCGCGCAGAGGTGGGAAACAGATGAGCGCTGAGTGGCAGCCAGGCAGCACGCAGAGGTGGGAAACAGATGAGCGCTGAGTGGCAGCCAGGCAGCACACAGAGGTGGGAAACAGATGAGTGCTGAGTGGCGACCAGGCAGCGCGCAGAGGTGGGAGACAGATGAGAGCAGAGTGGCAGCCAGGCAGCACACAGAGGTGGGAAACAGATGAGAGCTGAGTGGCGACCAGGCAGCGCGCAGAGGTGGGAGACAGATAAGAGCAGAGTGAGAGCCAGGCAGCGCGCAGAGGTGGGAAACAGATGAGAGCAGAGTGGCAGCCAGGCAGCGCGCAGAGGTGGGAAATAGATGAGAGCTGAGTGGCAGCCAGACAGCACGCAAGATGACTCGGGCGCAGGCAGTGCGCTCTGGGTGGCCACCTTGCCATGCCTTGGGCTCCATTGCACTCAACATAACACATCTGCATGCGCAGCTTGCAGGCTGCACCCCGGTGCATCCAAGGTCCCTTTGATGTATTGTTTGCAGGCATGCATGGTCTGCAGTTCTACAGTGCGTCCACCTCCTTGAGCTCAACGTGGCATGCACACACACGCTCCCCCTGACAGATGCTGTGCTCCAGCAGCTAGCCGCCAGCTTACGTGGGTTGCAGGTAGGTGGTATACGGTGTGCACGCAGACACAGGTCGCGGGTGTGTGGCGTGCACGCACACCCACCCATGGCAGATGCTGCGCTCCAGCTGCTGGTAGGTAGCATGCGTATATTGCGGGTATGTGGCAGGGGCAGTTGGGCAAGCCATGTCCATCCACTCTCCTCCGTGCTCCTGCTTGCCTGCATGGTGCTTGCCTGCATGGTGCCTGCTTGCCTGCATGGTGCTGATACATGACACACAGGACACGTGCTCAGTTGGGGCCGGCATCCGTTACGGAGAGAGCCATTCGTCAGGTAATAGAAGAGCCATTTGTCAGAGAGTAGAGATGTGAGCAGGTGGCGTGCCCTGTGAGTTGCCAGATCGCTGCCTGCAAGTGCCTTCCAACTGAATGCGTGCCACACCAATCCCTGACTTTGTGTGCAGGTGCTGCAGTACAACGGCCCTTTGGTAAGTTGAGACAGCTAAGTTGAGGGGGTGGCACCCTCCTCCGCCCCCCCCCCTATAAAACACACACACGCACAGACATGTACATGCAGTGTCTTAAACACTTTTGTCGTCTTCTGTCTTATGACCTCCTACTAATGGGCAAAATATCTCAGCAGATAGTCATGACACGTTACACATAGTGATACTTGACACTTGTGCATGATAGAAATGACTTTTTGCGCAGCAGGAACAACCTCAAGCCACCCAACCGCAAAGCACAATCCCTCAGCATAGGCACATTCACGCTGCCTGACGACACGGCACGTGCGACACTTTGCGCAGCAAGTCAGTGCCTCTGGTTGGGAGCCTCTGTCTCAGCTATCCCAGCTGTACGCACTTGGCCTGGGCTCGATCTGTCCCAACCGTGGTTGCCTGCAAGCCTGCACCAACAGCTTCGAAATTGGCCTATGGCAGCTGCCTCAGCAGCTGGTGTGCCTTCGTCTCCTGGATGCTGTGCTGCGCAGCAGGAGCACAGGCGGCTCAGGTGTGTGTGCGCGATCATGTGCTGCATTTGGATACTATCCCATTCAGTAGTTTGGCTTTTGGTTATACAAGGATTACAAAGATAAGGCCTTCAGTCAGTTGGGCTTTTCTGGGACAGCATCTGCGTCCGCTGCAGCAAAGGGTTGAGAATTCTTGGTTCGGAGCTGCTAAGGCAAAGCTTTTGGGCCATGAAAGCTATGGTCTCAGAACAGCAGGCTGTTGCTACAAGGAGAGGCTGTGCACAGACCGTAAGAGCTTGGCGTCAGAACAGCACGGACTGTTGCTGCAACAAAAAACTGTGCATAAATTGTGAGAGTTTGGCATCAGAACAGCAGGGACTGCCGCTACAACGAGAGGCTGATTGGCCCTTTGCATTTGCACCTGAGCTGTGGTCGTAGGCGCGCCCCCCACATCCCTGAAGATGCGGCGCCTTGTTTCTTTGCAGGCTTTCCTCCCAACTGCCGTCAGCTGTCTTTGAAGTTTTGTCGCATCAAAGAGGACAGCAGTGATGTCTTAGAGAGCGTGCAATGTGCAAGCCAGGACCAGCACACAAGGAGGGGAATGTAAGTGCAGGAAAAGCTCACGAGGCGGCAGTGGCTGTTGTCAGAGCCTCCAAAGCTTGTTGCTCAAAGTGCAAGCCATGGCCCTCAAGTCTCTGTGCCTCTATCTGAGTCATTTTGGCACGGGCTGTGCAGGTTGCTCCCGTCCATTGCTGCCCTCCAGGGCTTGCTGCAGCTGCAGATCGTGGACCATGAGGAGGCCCTTGATGCAGGTGAGTGCATGCTGCCTGGAATAGATTGGCAGCGCCACCAGGGCTTGCTACCAGGGGTTGCATGGCCTCACCATTTCAAGCTTGCTCGTTAGCCATGCTCTTCACCCAAGGGCAGATCTGGGCTGCCGATTTGCGTGGGCAGGCGGGCAGTTGCGTCCATATGTTCCAACCTCTGCCCTGCGCTGCTGCAAGCACCAACTGATGGAGAGTGGCTCACCACCGCGGCAAGGCTTTGCCAAGGCCAAGCTGCATGCCTGAACACGGTATCTGGAGCAAGCAGATGTGGTAGCAGACCAAGAGCCGGCCAAAAGCAGGAGTCCCTTGCACCTTTGGTGCTTGCGCTTGCAGAGCCCTGGTCGGTGTTGACAGGCCTGAGGCACTTGGAGCACCTCTCGGTGTCCCTGGTCACTGCCTCCAGCAAGATCCACAGCAGCAAGGCCTCAGCCAAGGCCTTGCACAAGGTGGGACCACAGGGACCCTGAGTGAAGATGCCCTTGGAGGACTGCATCCCCAGCGCCTGCCTGAGGAGGTGCTTGTCTGATGCCCCGTTCTTTGACTTGAAGCGTGCTCAAAGGGTGGCAGCCCAATGGGCTGATATCAGCTCTGTACCAGAACAGTACGGCTTCACAAAAATGCCTGTACACTGCTGCGCCCGTGGGCAATTGCTTTCCTTGCCCTAGCACAAGAACTTGCCACGCAACCAATGTTTTCAATTGTGCCTTGGGCAAGGGCAGGATTCTTCCTGGTCACCTGTCCGGGGATCTGTAAGCAACCCTGGATGGTCACATTACTTGCCCTGAATCGCAGATTGCCAGCATTCCCAGTCTACGCCACCTTCGATTTTTCAATGACAGCTCTGAGTTCCACTTCACCAGGGATGATCTCCTACCTGTCTTGAAGCGGATGACAAACCTGCAGACCCTGGTAAGAAGCCTGACACCATGCCCAGCCTGCTAGCTTTGCAGCAGGTGACCTGAATTCCCTCTTTTGTGCTCCATTCTGCAATTAGGATGACATACAAGCATCCATCGTGATGAACTTCACAAGGCCTTGGAGGCTCGCTACAATTCTTGGCTGTATGATGTTGGTGACCTGTTCTGCACAATGTAACAGCAGTGTTGATCTGTGATTGTGCGAACATTTTCCTCTGAATAATTGGGAGTGGACCCTCGCTTTCTTGGCAAGATCATCCAAGACGAATTTGGGGCAGCAACTGGTATCTGCTTACTTAGGCTGAGTAAACCTGCTCTCCTCGTGCCTGAATTTTATGGCAGGAGTTTGGGGTCCTCATGGATTTCAGCCCTTCCGCAAATGAGCAGCGGATGAGTAACAACCGGCAACCTTTCAACCAATGTGGGCCATTGGACCCATGCTTCGACATTGCTCCTCTTGTGGCACAGCTCCTTCCGCAGTGCAGGTGTGTACTCACTTGTGTGTTCTTTTTGCCTTTGCACCAACTGTCTGTAAATCCTCAAGCTGGTTTTTTATGGCTGTACTTGTGTTGGATGACGTTTTTTGTTTGGCACGTTTAGGTTTAAACTTAACGTGAACGACTACCTCCAAATGCTGGGCGGCTTGGACCACAATATACTCGACCTGGAAGGCTTGGAAGGAGTGGAGGAGGACGAGGCCTTGACAATGGAGGCTGGGGCTGAAGAAAGTCTGCTAAATGACCCGGATTTGAACGCAGAACTCCAGGCCCTTGACATTGGGAATGGTGACTTGGAATGATGCTACACCCAGCACCTGGGGGCTCTGGCTTATTATAGGAAGTCAACGTCCATCTAGGATTAAAGTACTCACAGTATGGTATGCGCGACTTGCACTATGCTAAAGATGCCAGTGGCCACAAATTATTCAGATCATGGTCTGAATGGATGAAAGAGCCAAAGACTGTGCCCTCTATATTTTTCATGATGCATGGGTCGGATGCATGGGGGCCGTGCCTGGCCCACCTGATTTGATTGCCTGTACAGCACAAATTTCACTTTCAATTTATCAGCCCTGCTGTGTACCACAAAGTCTTTTGGCAGCCAAGGCCTCTCTTGCTGCTCTTACTCTCATGAGCTAGTACACCATTTGTGGAAGAAAGTTGCGAAAATAGTATGTGTACCATCCAAGTTAGGGGTGCGATGGAAGTGTCATGCCAAAGAAGTGCATTGTTTTGGTCAGCTGAGAGTTCTTAGCTGGAGTGAGCCTGCAGACGCCATATTTGGTGCACGAATGTTTTAGGTGATCACCATCTATCATGCCGAATCACCATCATGAACAATTCAGTGTCTGAGGTACATGATATTTATACCATGGAGAAGGGGGCGGCAAGTTGAGGCGTTCTCGCCAGTTCAGAGTAGCCTTGAACCATGCTACAAAAGACCTTGGTTCAACTGTACACTAGCTGGATCTGCGCCGGGGCATGTGCTGCTATTGCTGCTGCTACCTCCCATCCATGTCCTACAGGCCTCTGCCTCCGAGAGTCTCTGCTGTCATCCTTACTGAGACCCAGCCAGGCTTTAGTCGCATGAAGACGCCAGGCCCCTGGCCGGGCAGCGTTTCTGGGGAGTGCTCCAGGCTCCAGGGAGGAATGTTCCAATAAATGGAAGAAAGAAATCAAGCAACAACAACGACTATGTCAACCAACAAACTAACAGCAATGGATGGCGACACTGATCCGGCAATAACACTAATCTGGCATGACAGTTTGCAGAAAACTTGCTGAGTAAGGTAAAAACCTTGCAGTAATGTCCCCCGCTGGAGTGTCACGAAGTATTCCACTCTGAGCCTTAACGAATGTGACACAGCAGTGTGAGACTCTCCAACGCAATTGCATGCCCACTTGCCTCTTGAACATCATTCAAAACTTGTATGATGCAGACGAGTATGTGCTGGTGGATGGAACTAAGCAAGCAAGGGTACGGCCTACTCGTGGTGTCAAACAAG
>LKMJ01006646.1_pt1 | contig 10898 bp, 13 predicted proteins | sample 643391 | NCBI WGS metagenome assembly LKMJ01 (sample SAMN04112250, study PRJNA286221) | soda lake metagenome | biome: soda lake; feature: Kulunda Steppe; material: water; isolation source: sample PL-Br10 brine of Picturesque Lake | place: Russia: Kulunda steppe | collected 2010-07
ATACGAGACTCATGACACAATCAGCAGTGTCAACTGGGGGAGAATTAAATTATGTTACGCAATACCATCCTGGGGGGGATCGGTCGATTACGGAGCTCGTGACACAAGCATTGGCTGCAGTCAGCGGCAAGGATCCACTCGATCTACCACCGTTATATGAGGCAGTCGATCCAGATGCACTCGAACTTATTGTGAGGCAGCCCGAATCGCGGCCACGACAAGCCTGTTTTCTCGGCTTTAGTGTCGATAACTGGGGGGTTATCGTCACTGGTGGCGGTGAGATTCAGGTCTACAGCCGACAGTAATCACGCACCGATACACAGAGTCCAGACCGAACCGATTACCGACCGTGCCGGGTGAGACAGGTCGACAGCCCGATGAGCTCAACGGGCTCGGAGTTGTCCGGCGAGTAGACGACCATTTGCCCTTTTTCCATATACGGAACCTTCGACTGTAAATTTGACGGGATATTGACGCTTTTAATCGCATCTTCATCTCCGAGATTCAACACGAGTTTGGTGTTTAGCTGTTTGAATACAGGGTCGGCGATATCCTGGGGATCTTGGGTAATCAAAAACAGCCCGAGACGCTCCTTTCGACCCTGTTTCGCCGCTTCGGTAAACTTCTGGATTACCTTTCGCGCCTGGACGGTATCAGCGTCCGCAAGGAAGTTGTGCGCTTCGTCCATGCCGAGAACAACGGGCGTCTCTTTGATTCGGTCACTGTCGGGTGTGTTCGAGAGCTTATCATCGATCAGATAGGTTGCGACCGCGAGCACGAACAGCTCTTTGGCTCGACTCGAACTCAGATGGTAGGTCGGAATCACAGTTAGGCCACCTGGGCGGACGAGTTGGTGATCAAGTTCGGTAATCGGCTTTGCCGACTGGTCGAAAATGCCCGACGGCATGCCGCGAACCCGGCGTTTGACGGCGTCAAAGGTGGCTTCGTGGACGCGACCGGATTCGTGAAGCTCCTCTTTGAGCGCGGGGTCGTCGAGGAATAACTTGAATTGCTCGTAGGTTCCCCCATTGCCGTTGCGTTTGAAGAATCGCCGAAGGAGGGTCTGTAGGGCCGAATACTGGTTGTCGTTGAGGCTGCTGCCGGCGACCAGCCACGGTCGCTGTTTGGTCATCGAAAACGGGATGGTAAATTCGATCCGTTCGGCTCGGTGGTTCTCGCCGGGATAGCTCGATCCCGCCTCTTTCGGAACGAGCGCAATCGTATCCTCGTGGCCCCCATAGGCAATTCCCTCGCGGTCGAGTCGGCGGGCGAAGTCGCTATCGAGCTCGGGATTGTCATCGTGCATCTGTGCGTACTCGTCTTGTGGGTCGAACTGGACGACAGCCGGCTGCACGGTCCGGCCATCCTCCATGGGATAGGCTCGCTGGTCGCTGAGATACTGTCGGAGGATATTTTTCGAACCGTGGGTTTTGCCCGAGCCGGTGCCGCCGGCGACGAGGGTGTGTCGGAAGACAAGTGGGTCTCCCGAATCGTAGTCGTCTTTGATCCGGTAGTCGATCGTCGGTGGCCGTGCGGCGGTTCGGACCTTCTCGCCACCAACCGAGAGATGGCCGAGAAAGACTCCGGTTTCGGGGATTTTGAGTCCGGTTTTGATTTCGCGGCTGTCGGTTGCCTCTTGGAGGACGGCTCCGGGTTTCGGGACGCGGTCGGTCATTCGTCGTTTGAGTTCGACCTCGCCGTCGTCGTCGTACTCCTCATAGAGCACCGCAACCGGTTCAAGTTCGGCCATGAATTTGTAATCACGCTCTTCGAAAGTCGACTGCCGCATCATCCGGCGGGCATGGATCTCCGTGGCGTCATCGGCATGAAACTCCTGGGCGTATTCGAGGCCGATGATTCGACAAAAGAGGAGTTCGTCATCCGGATACGGGACAAGTAGATACTTTCCAAGGCGGACCGAGTCGCGGTTACCAGTCGTCACGAAGGCTCGAAGCGCAGTCTCATCGCCGTCTTCGGCAATTCGCAGCCCTTGGGAGGCCGATAGCGTCCCGATTCCGACATCCTCGCCGTCGACCTCGACGGCAAACCGTTCGAAGCCGTCGTGTGTTTGGTCGTCGTCGGCAGACTGGGCGGTCTCAGCGGACGAGTTCGACTCCGCGTCGCTTTCAGCGACGTCCTGCGCCGTTGTATCAGCCGCTTCAGAGTCGGCCGCTTCGGTGGTGCCGAACTCGTCGAAATCCTCCAGGGTCATATGTATCGACGTACTGCCGCGAGGCTAAACGCCTTTCCCCTCTATTCGTGAGCCGCTTGGCTCAATAGTGGCTGCTGCAGCAGCGTGGCTGTGACGTGATGAGACAGCCCAACACATAAGCTGGCTCGATAGAACCACTGGATGTGGTTCTTATCACGTACGAAACCCCCGATGGAGTTCGTGAAACGCAGGTCGCTGACGCCGATCTCTCGTATGATCAGACGAAACGTCACTGGGAGATAAAAACCGGTGAAAAGAACGGACGCGACGTCTATGCGTTAATTCCGCGGGAACGAGTCTATGAAATCAGGCGTGTCGGCAAACGGTCGGGGTCCCGTGTCACGCGGACGACAGATAAGTCGTAAGTAGGTTGTGTGGGTTCGTTTCGGACGTCCAGCACACCCCACTCAGTCGGAGTCGGCAACAACGTCGGCACCGAGTGGCTCAAACTGCTCGCCGGTCCAGCGCCACGCACCGATCTCGGCGGATTGCACCGAAATAATGAGATAGACGTAGCCCGGCCAGTGAGCCTGTGCCCGGTCAGTGTCGCTCGGCCGAGCGGGTGAATCGGGATGTGAATGATAAAACCCGACGAGCTCGGTGTTCGCGGCCTCGAGAGCATCGATCGTTCCCAACGTTTCCGCCGGATCGAGTTCGTAGGCGACCCGCGGGGTAGCGGCGATATTACTGATCGGGTAGTATGCGGTCACCTGGAGTGGTGAGTCGGCAGGGACGCTGGGCCCGGCAAGGATGCCACAGACTTCGGTGGACTCGTCGGTGTCAGCACCGCCATCGCGGGCGTGTGCGAGGAGGCCCGCACGAACCGATTCGGCCAGCGTCAGCTTACTCGAAGTCACGGCGCATGGCGATTTCGAACCACGGACAGAGTCGCAGTTGGCGGTACCAACGCGGATGTTCGTACAGGTGCTCGTAATCAACCCAGAGCAAGCCGGCGATTTCGTCTTCGTCGGGGTCGAGCGTGGTGTCTTCGAGGGTGACTTTCAGCACCGCACAGACCTCCCATTCAAGCCCCTCGTTGAGGTAGTAGCGTTTGTACTCAAATCGGTCGCTGACGTGGAGGTCGCTATACTGGTCGGGCGTGATGCCGAGTTCCTCTTCGAGCCGCTGCATCGTCGCGTCCTCTTGACTTTGGCCCTCGACCGGATGGGAGGCGACCGTTCCATCCCAGTGGGTGTCCCAGAGTCGTTTTTCCGGACTTCGCTGTGCAAGCAGGAGACGGCCCTCGGTGTCGAAAACGAGACACGTAAAGGCTCGGTGGCGAATACCGTCGCCCATGTGGGCCTCAAGTCGGTTGACGAGTTCGAGCTCGGTATCGTCCTCGTCGACGGCGATTACGTCCTGTCCAGCGTTTTTGTGAAGGTCGCCGCCGGATGCGGCGTCGTCAGCACTCATAAAGTGGTAATGGCTCAGTGGGGTCAATAAGGGTTCGATACCGGACACGGGCCGCCGAGACGAGGCTGATCCGAATTAAATCCGTTTGAGTTTGATTTCTCGTGTTGTATTCGCCCTGCTCGTTGCCCGGTCACTCGTTGGGTTCGCGCTCTGAGGGCTCAGCGATCGGAATCAGTCGCGTCGCGGTCGCTTTCCACGTAATTCCGACCGGTCGGCCGACTTCGACACCGAGAGTCTCAGCGCTTTCGTCGGTCAACAACGCCCACACCGGCGTCTCGGCAATATCAATTCGGACCGTTAGGACGGTTTCGCCGCGGTCAACCGTGCCGACACGTCCACGCAGCCGATTTTGGGCGCTGGTCGACTGTGAATCGAGGTCGGTTTCGCCGTCGTAGACGGTGACTGCGTCGCCGCCGATCCGAACCTGCACGGAGTCGTCGACCACAAGTCCATCGTGGAGGCCCCACAGCTCGCCGAGCGGCGTGTCGACCGCCGCGAGTTCGCCGCTCGTCGCTGTCACGTTTCCGCAGAGAACGGTCTCGGGAACCTGCGCCGTCGCGGCGAGGGCGGCTTCAAGCCGATCGTAGCGGGTGAGCAGCTCACGCCCAGTATTAGTCAGTCGGCTGCCGCCACCACCGCTCCCGCCGCGACGACGTTCGACCAGTTCGCCAAAGGCGTCTTCGAGCGTCTCGATACGCCAGAGCGCGCGAGCACGTGAACGGCCGAGTTCTGTCGACGCCTTCGAGACCGATCCCATTCGCTCGACGGTCCGCAATAGCGTCGCATCGCTCGCATCGAACTCCGTGTCGCCCTCGACGAGCGAGGCCCGTCCACGTTTCGTCACGCGTTCCTCCGGTTCATCTGACTAATAGACTAACTCGCCGTCAATAAACTTCCGTGCGCGCGGATCAGTTGGCTCGGTGAATACCCGTTCGGCGGGACCGACCTCAATGAGCCGGCCGTCGAGGAGAACCGCAACCCGGTCGGCGATGCGTTCGGCCTGATGCATGTCGTGGGTCGCAATCACGACCCCCAGTCCTTGGGCACGAGCCGTGTCGATCGCCCCCTCAATGACGGCCGTGTTTCGTGGATCGAGATCTGACGTTGGCTCGTCGAGCAAGAGAAAATCGGGGTCGCACGCGAGCGCGCGGGCGAAGGCAACTCGCTGTGCTTCGCCGCCCGACAGCGAGTCAGCACGCTGGGTCGCCAGCGCCGAGATCCCGACGGTCGCCAACGCATCGGCGACGACCGGGTTCGTCTCCGCGCTGGTCAGGCGACTGACCCAACTCGTGAGTCGACCCCACCAGTCGCGTCGGATGTGCTGGCCGTACTCGACGTTCCGGCGAACCGAGGCGTCGAAGAGATTCGCCTTCTGAAAAACCATCCCAATCCGCCGTCGGACGATGAGTCGGTCCCGCTCGGAGACCGACCAGACGTCGCGTCCGTCGATCCGGACCGTTCCGTCGTTCGGCCGATCGAACAGCGAGAGCAGCCGTAGTAGCGTCGTCTTGCCCGTCCCCGACGGACCGATTACAGCGAGTGTTTCACCCCGGCTGATCGAGAGCGTGATCTCCCGAAGGACCGCCGTCCCCTCAAAGCCGTGGCTGATCGCCGAGAGTTCGATATCGCCCAGGGTATCTGCGCCACCCACACCGGTCGCACGGTCCGCGCCAACCCCATTTGTCGTCCCATCCGAACAGCTCCGTTCAGTCCCCGTAGCTCGCGTCTGGCGGCTACTGTGTTCGGATTCGGGCATCATATCCGCCCGCCTCCCATCCGGAGGACGACACCGTTGATGAGCAAGACGAGTGTGATGAGAATCGTCCCGAGTACGAGTGCCGTCTCGTAGCGACCCTGTCTCGCTTCCAACTGGATCGCCGTTGTGATCGTCCGCGTGATCGAGGTTCCATCGGCGCTTGCGATGTTGCCACCGACGATTAGCACCGAGCCGACCTCGCTGATCGCCCGGCCAAGTCCGGCGAGCACGCCCGTCACGATGCCGTACCGGGCCTCTTTGATCGTCACGAGCGCGACATCGAGCCGTGTCCCACCCGCGGCGTAGGCGGCGTCCCGTACACCCGATTCGACGCCGGTGACCGCTGCAAGACTCACGCCAGTAATGACCGGCGCGGCGAGGACGAACTGCGAGATGATCATCGCTTCTTTCGTAAAAATCAGCTGAAAGGAGCCTAAGGGCCCTTGGTTTGAGACGAGAAACAACACAGCCAGGCCGACGACGACGCTCGGAAAGCCCATTCCGGTGTTGATGATTGCGATCACGAGCCGCTTGCCGGGGAACTTCCCAAAGCCGACGGCCATCGCGACCGGGAGGCTAATTAGCGTACTGAGAACGACCGCTGTGAGGCTGACGTACAGCGAGACGTAGATGATGCTCTCGATGTAGTTGCGCTCGAACGGAAGGTCGATGAAGAGCGCCAGCCCGTTCGCAAGCGACGAGAGTAGTGTCGGATCCATGTGCAGTGGTGGGTAACGGTTGTACTGATCGAGTCGCGATGTGGTTTAGGTTCCGTTGGGAGCCCAGTCTTCGGGAACGTACTGTTGGAAGTTCGGTTCGAAAGCGATCGATTCAGGGAAGAACAGCTGTTCGCCGTCGAGTGTGTAGTTTTCAATAATCGATTGCCCATCTCTCGATGTAATAAAGCCAATATATGCCATCGCAAGGTCGTAATTGACGTGTTCGTGGACGCCCGGGTTGACCGCGACGATTCCGTAGGGATTGGCGAGCAGTTCCGGTCCGCCCTCGATCGGTCCCTGCACCCGAATCGCGATGTCGATCTGTGACTGCTGTGAGATGAACGTCCCGCGATCCGACAGCGTGTAGCCGCCGCTTTGGCTCGCCTGATTGAGGACCTCGCCCATCCCCGAGCCAGCCGCCCGATACCAGTCACCTTCGGGGTCGATGCCGGCGGCCTCCCAGAGTTGGAGCTCTTTGGTGTGCGTTCCCGAGTTGTCCCCGCGTGAAACGAAGGTCGACGCCGAGTCGGCAATGGTTGCGAAGGCGTCGGTTGCGGACCCCATTCCGTCAACGCCCGCGGGGTCATCATCGGGGCCGACGACCACGAAGTCGTTGAACATGAGGTCTCGACGGTTGATGCCGTAGCCCTCCCGGAGGAAGTCGTCTTCGAGCGACCGTGCGTGGACCATGACGAGATCCGAATCGCCGTTGGCCGCGAGCGCAAGCGCCCCTCCGGTTCCCTCAGCGACAGCGTCGACTGGCACGCCGTACCGGGCTTCGAAGGCAGCATTGAGTTCGTCGAGCAGTCCGGTATCGTAGGTACTCGTTGTGGTTGTGAGCGTCAGTCGCTCTTCGAGGATTTCAGCTCGTGGCTTGTCACCGCTGTCACCTGCGCTACCAACGCAGCCGGCGAGCATCGTCGTCACGCCACCGGAGCCAGCAACAAGAAATTCACGGCGTTGCATCGCTAGTGATACAACCAGGAAGAGCTACATACTTAGGTGTTTTCTATGAATAACAATTGAAAATGGTTTCGTGGTGCTGATTTCGTGATCAATAGCGGTGGGTTGAATGGAAGGATAGAGCTGGGTTGTCTGTGGTACCCGATCCGCCTAATTCGGTGCGCTCGGACAACGAACTCCGAGCGAAAATTATCGAATCACACGTTTGCAGCAGGTAAAAAAGAGGGACAACAGTCACGACGAGCTCACCCGCTGGGTGGCTCACAGTCGTCGGTTATGATTCCATTGCGTGCTTCAAAATCAGCGGCGTGAATGCAACGTCAACGACGGCGATACCCAGTACGAGAAGCTGCATTGTTCCTTCGAGAAAGAGGAGGGCAACAGCGGCGATCACCGCACCACCGTAAAGACCAACGCCCCACCGAAAGAGCGGGCTTTGGAGATTCATACAGACTCTACCCCGATACCTAGTGAAAAAGTGATGAAAACTAACAACAACAGGCTGACTGTTTCCGACGTGAGAGAAGCCAGAATTCAGCTACCCGAGGCGCTCGTCGAGGATCAGCCGCGTGGTCGTTCCTTTGACGTCATCCATTTCGCGGGCCTGTGTGATCAGGTCGTTTACTGCTTGGGTATCGACGCAGTCGACCACGAGGACGATGTCGTCTTCTCCCGAGACCTGCCAGACGAAGTCGACTTCCTCCCAGTCGGCCATCTGCTCGGAGACTTCGCTGGTGTTGACATTCATATCGACCGAGACCTCGATCATCGCCTTCACGTTGCCCGTCCGAGTCGTGACTGTAAACCGCTCGATAACGCCGTCTTTGGTGAGCCGATCAACACGGTTGCGGACAGTGCCCTCGCTCGTATTGACACGGTCGGCAATCTCCGTATAGGGTGTCCGCGCGTCTCGTCGCAGGATGGTGAGAATCCGGCGGTCGAGGTCGTCCATACACAGCCGACACAGTGAGAGGCCTTACCAATTACGAATTTCGTAGTTCGGCTTCGAACGACGCACTTAATATTGGCCGACAATACGTATGTCGTAATGTCGGACGCCTATATCGCGCTGGCTGACGGCCGCGTGCTCGAAGCACGCTGTCGTGCACCGGGGCGCACACGCGGAGAACTGGTGTTCACCACCGCCTATACCGGATACGAAGAAAGCCTCACCGATCCTTCCTACGAGGAGCAAGTGTTGACCTTCTCGTACCCACTGATCGGGAACTACGGCGTTAGAGCCGACCGATTCGAATCAAGCCGAGTCCACCCACGGGCCGCCATCGCTCGTGAGTTCACCGAAGACGTCGCGACGTGGCTCGAATCCGAGGGCGTTCCTGCCATCGACCACATCGAAACCCGCGACCTCGTGACCTCGATCCGCGAGGACGGCGCAATGAAATGTGGCATCGCCGCGGGTGATGGTGTCGCTCCCGAGGACGCGAAAGCCGAACTCGCTGAGTGTAAAGCAATGAGCGATCACACCGAAATCGGCTCACAGGTCACGACGACCGAGCCGACGACCCATCTCGGCAACGGCGAAGCCGACGTCGCGCTCATCGACTGTGGAGCAAAAGGCTCGATTATCAGCTCACTGACCGACCGTGGCGCAGATGTTCACGTCCTGTCGTGTGAGTCAACCGAGACGGACGTTCGCAGCCTCAACCCCGATGTCCTGTTCATTTCGAACGGCCCGGGCGATCCGGCGAACTTCCCGAACGCCCAGTCGCTCGTCGAAGCGTTCGCTGGCGAAGTACCGATCGCTGGAATCTGTCTGGGCCAGCAGATCGTTGCCCGCGCCTTCGGTGGCGACACGGAAAAAATGGCCTTTGGCCACCGCGGGGTCAACCAGCCGGTCATTGATGTCGAAACCAAACAGGTCGTAATGACGACCCAAAATCACGGCTATACGGTTTCGGATCCCGGCGATCTCGATGTGACCCAGCGCAACGTCAACGACGAGACTGCAGAGGGACTCGCAAGCAAAGAGCTCGATATCATCACCAGGCAGTACCATCCCGAGGCCAACCCGGGACCACACGACTCGCTCGGCTTTTTCGATGACGTGTTGTCGATGGTCTCGAAAAGCTCACCGGTTGCAGTTCCCGAATAACCCCGTCGTCGACTCCGCACGAGCACACGGAGTCGGTGTCCCCCGCCTCCTGACCAAGCCTGTCGGCGCAGATGGTCTCCGGTTACACGTGTTATTACTCGGTGTCCTCTGGCTGTTCGAGCGTCTCGATCGAAAGCAGATTTGCGTAATCAACAACCCGCCGGAAGGTAACACCGATCAGAAAGCCGGCGATCCCGATTGAGAACGTAAACAGAAAGCTAAACAGCACCGCAAACCGGAAGCGATCAACGAGGAGCAGACCCTCAGCGAATCCCGACGGAGCGTTCAACATGTAGGCACAGACGGGAAAAAACACCAACGAGAGTGCCGCCAGCGAACCGTCGTTTGCATACGCCGCCAGTGAGGCGAGGATCCCCAAAAAGATCGAGGGGCCCAAGAGGAACACTAGTTGGACGTCGGTGACAATACCGGTGACGGCGTAGCTTGCGAGTACGACTAAGACGGCGGCAGCAGGCACATACGGGTTGATCTCGCCGGCCTGTGCAAGCACGTAGACCGCAGCAATGACAGAAATCACGAAGCCACCGGCCGTCGCCAACTGCATCGTTTCAGCACCGCCCGCCGAGCCGTACCGTTCCCAGAGTGTCGGAATTGCCAGTGTACTGAACGCAACAAGGCTCAAAACACCAGCTACGAGCAGAATTCGACGGGTGAGGTCGATATCGCGGCCGATAAAGAATTGCCGTATCGTCTCGGCCATGGCTGTGTATATTAGGGCCTCAATATAAATTTGCGTGTCCAAGTGTCTGGTGTGATAACCTGAAAATATCGATATGCAGCAGCCGCCGAAAATCGTCATCCGTTTAGTGATTCGGCAACGACCATCTGTATCATGAGCGATGTCCTCGATGGCGATCTGTATACACGAACCAAGGCGCTATTAGAACCCGGAGAGATCGAACTCGTCGGGCTTATTGTCCACACTGAACTCACCAGCCAGGAAGATCTCGAAATGCACGAGCTTACCGTTGAGCTCAACGAGATCATCGCTGAACATGCGGGCAAAGGCGAGACCTACATTTATGCGGGCAATGACGACACCGATTTTGCCTCAAACCAGTTCCACGGACGGACGCTCGATGACGACGAGTTCGTCTGGGAGTGCCAGCAGCTCCTTCGGGGCGGCAGTTTCCAACTCGTGTTTTATTATGAGGCGACCGCAGACCACGAGGCGATTGTCGAGGCTGTTGAAGCACACGGACTGTCGGTCACGCCGGTTCCATAACAGCGACAGAGTACCGCCGGCGCGCATGGCCTGCCGCGTGCTGTCCAAACTGAGTGCGTGCTGTCCAAACCGAGTCATTGACACTGCTGGCAGTCCAAGAGAGGATATGGCCGAGGTAAACTTTCGAGAGTTTCTCAGCTCCGATATGCTGTTGTTGGCAGTCGTCCTGCTTGTCGGCATTGCTGGCTCCGGTGTTGCACGGTGGGGACTCGGACAGCTTGGACTGCACACGCTTGGACAGCTCGTTTTCGTCATGGGATATGGTGGGATGATATTCGTCATCTGGTACGGCTGGATCCGCCCGCTCGACATTCGTGGCCCCGAGTAACGCCGCGAGAAGCCGCCGAAACAAGAACGGAACTTTAATGCGCGTTTCAGCGCCACATATGGACAAGAATGCTGCCGTTACAGTTCATCGACGCGATCCTGCTCGAGTACGACATCGGGATCATCTTGCTTGCGGGGTTCGTCCTCAC
>LKMJ01006647.1_pt1 | contig 10897 bp, 11 predicted proteins | sample 643391 | NCBI WGS metagenome assembly LKMJ01 (sample SAMN04112250, study PRJNA286221) | soda lake metagenome | biome: soda lake; feature: Kulunda Steppe; material: water; isolation source: sample PL-Br10 brine of Picturesque Lake | place: Russia: Kulunda steppe | collected 2010-07
ATCCAACTGGACTAAACAACCTGCCAGAGAGCCTTTGCTGATCGCTTTCATGATGAGCCTGCAGGCAACATTATGGCGTTCAGTGATCATACCCGAGATGATTTTATGTTGACACCCTGAGAGAATACTTTTCCTTAATTTACGTGAGGAGCTTCTTGCTGCTTGCGTAGTTTTTCTTTTCTTTCTTTCTTAGTGAAACCACTCCCTACAGCAATGAAGGAAAAGGGGGCACCTAGGGCCTAGGCACTGTATGACTCCTCCACCAGCAAAGAAGACAATAGAAGTCCGTGGGGATCAGGGGGATGACCAGCAGTACCCCATTCCTGGTCTTGATGATGATTTGCTGCAAAAGTTTTCTCAAGAGCGCGCCTGGTACTTACAAGTTTATAGTTCACTTTTCCTTAAACTGATAGAATCAAGTTGTTGTAGGGAGTGGTTTCACTGCCTACATAGTTTTTCTTTTCTTTTTCTTAGGATCTGGAGGTTGACAAGCCGTCTCCAGCTCCAGACCAAGACCATGAGAGCAACTGGACTTTTCAAGAGCGCGTCTGGATGTAGTCAGTTTGCATGCAAGCACCAGGCAAACCTCCACCATCAAACTAGGAAGAAGGTCATTAGTGGGGGTCGGGAGGGTTCTGAAAAGAGCCATATGTTCTTTCCTTGATGTTTTTCATGCTCCTACTTGTATTTATGATCTTTGTTGCATATTGAATAGAATGAGCATTTAAATTGAGATTAAGTTTTCTTACTCTACACCGGTCTAGGCCAAGCTTACTGAGGGGTAGTTCAGTTTTACATTTATAGATGGTCCCCATCACTCCAATCAGGATGGTATGTAGGCTTACTTTGTGGCATTGCTGTGCAAGGGCGTGTTTCAATCCAATATGCTGTTCAGTTGCTCTTGTTAGTTGTTGCTCTGGTTGAGTCTCATCACAATATTTAACTTCAATGAGGTGTACATCCCAGCGCGAAGGGTGTATAGCCTGCATGTCTCTTTGATGGCCATTTTTTGTTCCAACTGGCAGTATGCAAATAGCATCTGGTCTTGAGCAGAATTGAAGTTCGTCTGCTGAAAGGTTTGGTAGAAGCCATTGGGGTTAAGTCCTGTTGGCTGCATGCGCCGGCAGGATCAGACTTTGTTGAGCCATCTGTGTTTCACTTCCCATACCTGTAAAAATGATGTTTCCTCCAAAATCGCCTTTGTTCAAGGTTTTGATGATGAGCCTGGAAGCAATGTTATATCTTTCAGTCACCGTGTTTTGAATTGAAGCATTCTGACAGCCAGAAAGCATATGGATTTGGCTGTCTGGCAGACAACACAACAGACAAGATGAACTTGTGGCTCTACCGTAGAGGTGGGCCATTTTCTAGTGTAAAGAGTTCCAGTTCTAAATTTCGAGACATTCCTTTTCTGTGATACATTAATTCTGTATTGTTCCAAAAAGAATTGCTAGTTGTAAGATTCACGAAGGTGAGCAGTCTCTTCCAATAGTTATAGTAACCTGAGTTGGTATAAGCATCTCCAAGTCTTTGATGCTTGCTCATGTGAGCTTTTAGTTTGTCCTTAATGTTTTGTCGTCACTACACCACTACCACGGTGGTGCAAGGCTGATTTAAGTGGTAGTGTGAGTAGTCTCATTGTTCTCTTCTGCAAGCCAGTGTATATGGATGAAAGGATAACTGTCAGGTGATGGTGGTGGGAATGCTTAATCATGCCCATAGTTATGGAGAGCAGCATGTTTAGCTAGAGCATCGGCAAATTCATTTCCAATCACACCAATGTGGGTTTTAATTTGGTAGAAACTTGGTAAAAGTTGATGGGAGTATCTGATTCGTTAATCATGGAGACAATTTGTTCCAAAAGTTTGCTATGTGTGTGCTTCATGTGTAATTCAGGAAATAAGAGTCAGTTGGTGGAGTACTTGATCCCATTGTCAATCCAGCTATAGCGTGTATTTGAGCAAATGTGGTGTGTGGACTGGCTGCGGACAGCGACAGTGTACACCAAGCAGACAACAGGTTGCCCGCAATGAGACTGAGGAGCCTCTGATACCCTTATCCTTCCCTACACGTTCTCTATTTTGCTTCAGCCTGCAAATAGGCAAGGTCAGCGCTGCATGCAGCTGCTGTCGGATGCACTCACACTGGACAGTGGACTGGACTGCATGCACTCGTGTGTGGAATGGGGGTGCCCCCCTGATGCCTCCTCGCTATCTGCACCTTGATCTCCCTAAGTATCATGCTAACATAATACATAACATGATGTTATGAGGAATGTGAGCAGGTTTCGCTTGCGAGCACATACTCTTGCGGTGGAATCCTCCATCTGGCACGGTGGAAATGGCCACTGTGACAAGTGTTCCTGTGCTGCTGTTCAAAATGAGGTGCATGTTCTTTTTTCACTGTCAAGACTTAATTGTGTGCTCTCTCAGAAGAAAGTACTCTTTCCTTTTCTCCCCTTTCTGCCAACCTTATTTATGGAGGCCCCTAATATTCCACATGCCTTGCCTAGTCAGATTGTCTTTAATTTTCTTTCTCAACGGCACAATAGACTCTGCCATTTCATTTCGGACATTATGGACTACTTTTTGGCTGGCGAAGACCAGCAACAAACCAATCAGCCTGACTACCTGGCTGGCGGTTCACCCTTAACTTGTAACTTGTGGACTGGACTGGACTGGACTGGATTGGGCGCTGCCACGCCTGTTGCCCCTTAAGGGCTAGAGGGGTCTACTCCCTGGCGTGCGTGTTACAAGGTCGCTAGGAGCAAACAAGGTATTACTGCGAGTTCGTCTTTGACGGGCTCAAATACAGCTATTGCTGAACTGACAACAGGATCAAATACTCCACCAACAGACTCAACCAACCTCCGGGTCACAATGCAGCATCAATCTGGCACTGCACTAATCTGGCGTGACACTGGGAAGAGGAACGTCAATGAACCATGAGAAGAGGACAAGCTGGATGGGAGGGGGACTAAATGAATATTCCCCCGTCTCTGTGGACTTAGTAGGTATGGTCAAAAGTTTTCCTCCGTTTTTAATTCCCAACTGAGCGCCGGTCAAGTGCAAGTTCCATCACTTTCATGCCTTTAGACCCAACCGACCTAATGGCAGCTCAGGATGGCTCCTGAAAATGGTAATAGGGTACCTTGGACTCACTACTGCAACAACTCTGCAGCAAATACGGCCATCACTTGACCTGACATGACACACCTGGCCACTGCAGTAGCAATTTTGAACACATCTGGCTGGGGCCCCAGTCATGCTTAAGAATCCTACAAGAATCTGAAACCCATACACGGAAAATTGGCAAGTCTGCGGCACACCCTCTCCAATAAAAGGTTGACACATGCTAGGAACTTGAGGAATTTACCTCCCAACTAGGGGCCCTGCTGCTTGACAGCTGCTGTGGTAGCTGCAACAGTTGCTGCAGCAGGAACTGTGGCCACTTCTGCGGCTAATTGAGACAAGCTGGCCAGCTCGTTGCTGACAGAAGCTTGTGGCAGGGGGCCTTTATGACCTGAAGCATAGTAGCTGGCTTCCAGTTGGGAGAGCAGGGCCTGCACATCCGTGCGCATGGCTGCCAGGCTTGTCGCCACCTGCAGCGAATGTGCCAAAGGACAACCCATCCAGAGCAATATCAAGCGAGCAATATCAGGCTATTGAGTCTTACTCAGGCAATGGCCGGAGGGGGTGGGTGTGGTGGACACTATAAGAAGGGAACCTGGAAGAGAGAATCAGGGAGGTGCACAAGAAAATTTCTTGTCTGTGCTGCGCAGTTGGCTGTGAGGCTTTTCAGAAATGCAGATTGCAACAGAGGCCTTGTTAAAAGCTTCAAACAACAGAGTGCGAGGCTGGATGCGCTGTTACATTCCTCCCTATCAATCAACCAACAGGGCCTACAAAATGTAAGCTGTTGTCATTTCAAGTGCTGCTGCAGCATAGATGATCTGGCAAATGACCCACAAGGGAATCTGGCGCACTGCTGCTGCACACAGGACTGATTCTAGCATAGTCATTCGCAAACGGCTGCATCAATGCTGAGGAGCCCGTGCCCACCTGTTCCTCCTCCGTTGCAAAGGCTTTGCGCACAGTGCGTACACTGTAGACACACACAATGGTTACCAATGATTAAGCAGCGGGGGTTGCACAAATCACCAAGTTCTTCCTCACATGTCAACTCTACGAAGAAAAATAAAAATACCACAAGTGGCAAAGCAGTACATGTCTTGCCAGTCCTAAACTGCTACTTCAACGGCATGATACTTTCCAGCGGGGGGCTATCTTGCTAAAAAGAGTGGTGATGCAGGAAGGTGATGCATGGTGTGGGGAGCAAAGACCAGCCGCAAGGCTTCAAAGCGCGCACCATCCTTTCCGGGAACCTCATGCATTCTTTATAGAACACATGTGCTCACAAATTGGCAGTGCAAAACTTCGTGTGAGGTTCAAGGCATGGACCTTCAATTAAAGCCTGATCCAAAGCCTTGTTTCTGAGCCTGAGCCGTGCGATGTTGAGCTGAAGCCTCCAGTGAAGACTTTGCCCACGTACGTGCATCAAGAATACAGCCTTGCTGCTTGCAAGCTCTGCCAAGCTTATCCACTTGGCTGGGGCCTGGAGCGACCATCATTTCGAGGGACCCACGTCTTGCAAACACAGGGCAACATGCCTCGAAGGGAGGGGTTGGACACCCTTGCTCCAGCACACAGCAGGGGTACAATGCACTGACCTGGCAATGAGGGACTCAAAATCACTAAGCAGGGCGCCTCGCTTCAGCTGGCTGATAAGCCCCAGGGCGTTGTGCCCTGAGCGCACCAACTTCTCTGCCCACACTTCAAGGAGGTCCCCTGGGGCCCTGTCCTTCCGCTCCCTGGCCATGGCCTACAAGGGCAGTGCGTGGGAGGGGATAAACAAATTCCTTACATTTCAATGAGCAGTGGAGCATAAGGCCCAGGAGAGGCTGGGAGACACGAGATAACAAAAACAACATCAATGCACTGCCTGGGCGTCCAGACACTTGCCAAAAGGACACATTTATCAAGGATGATGAGCTTCCAAATACATTTTCATGTGGCACTGCCTAAGCAGCGATAGGTGGATGCATTTGGTGCATGTTAAAACATGTGCACGATCCCACTCATAAGGTGAAGGGATGAAACACTTAGCGCACCTCTGCATCGTCATCCGGTATGCGTGCAGCTTTCAAGAGATTACCAAACGCTTCCAACATGACTGTGAGCTCATGATCAATGGCCTCCTCCATTCATCAAGTGAAATCAAAGAAAGTCACCCAGGTTCCAGCATTTTCGATCACAACCAACTCTTGTAAAAAAATGGTATATATACAGGTTGCAACAAAATGCAGACAATCATGAAGTAAAATTCAGGATGACGGGCGGCGGTTGAGGCATCGGCAGGCATTTTTCCAATTACATTTTACAAATTATTGGTTCCATTTAACTCATCGGCATACCTGCCTCTCTCTCTCAGGTAGGCAAAACACTGGATACTGATCGCAAGCACGCCAACATGATAACCTTTTTATCAAGCATTCATGCCATGAGTTAAAGAAGATGATTTCATCTGGTCCAAACTGGGGAGAGGAGAGGGGTTATGGAAATAGCTATTTGCTCTTTCTGTGATTTTTCCCCACCTACTCCTTGTTTATAATTTTGTTGCACATAGATATGAACATTGATGGTTCCCTTCACTTGTATTGGGAAAGTATCTGGGAGAGTATGCAAACTCGCTTTGTGGCATTGCTGTGAAATGCGTATTTGATCTACAATACTGTTCGGTATTTGATCTACAGTACTTTTGGTTGCTCTTGCCAGTTGTTGCTCTTGTATGTCATCACAATCTTTGACTCCAACAAGGTACACATCCCAGTGCAGGGGTGCAAAGCCTGAATGTTGGGTTGGTGGTCGTTCTGCTGTCCAGCTGGCAGTATGAACGTGGCATCTGGTCTAGAACAAGATCACAACAAATGTACGTAAATATTATCACTCCTCCAAACCACCTTGCTCAAGGTCATGATGATAGGCCTGGACGGAATACTGTGTTTCTAGTTACCATTGTTTGAATTGAAGCATTCTGACAGTCAGAAAGGATATGGAATTGGCCTTCTGGCTGATGACACAGCAGGCACTATGAACAAGCAACTTTGCTATCGAGATATCGATGGGTCAGTCTCTGAGTGTACAGGGTGCCTGTTCTGAATTTCATGACATTCCTTCTTTATATACAGTTATTAATGCATGTTACTGAAAGAACTGCTTGTTGTAAGGTTAGCTGACAAAGCAATCCAATCATTGTAGAAACCTCGAGTTGGCACATGCATCTTAAAGTCTGTGATGCTTGTCCATGTGGGCTTTTAATTTTTCCTCCATGTTTTTTGCGGAGCAAGGCTTGCTCTACTGGTAGGGTGGGTAGCCTTATCTCTCTTTTCTGCAAGCTAGCAAATATGGGAGATAGGAGTGAGGATGTTAAGAGTTCCTCATCATGCCCTTACTTGTGAAAAGCCTTTCAGCGAATAAATTTTGATCTTTTTCAAGACCAGATGCCATGGTTATACTGCAAGCTGGACAGCAGAACGACCACCGACGCAAAATTTATCTGTCTTTGGTCACCACAGCCCATGTCTGTAGTGCTTTGCGTGTGTGGTCAGGTAAGGCTCGTATGTGTAAGTCTAACTTTTTTGACTGTTTTTGAGGCCGTCCCCACCACTGGACCCCCCCTAGCAGGACCACTGAGCGGGTTTGGGCACAATTTAACAGCCCCTGCACAAAAACGGCCAATGCCGCACACACAGCGCCCCAACCTCTTGTTTTTTCCCCATATCCTAGGTATGACATAAAAACATGTCATGCATGGCTGGGGCAGGCAATGAGGCATTAAATATGGCTGGAAACCCAAGTGACCCTGATTAGCCTAGGCAAGGGGGGGGCCAGTGGTGGGGACGACCTAGGTACCTTTGAGGTCCATTCTTTCATTACCGGAAAGGAAGCCAACCATCTCTGAATTCAAGTCTTTAGGTGGAGGTATGACCTACTAGGTCAATTAGTAATTGTGATATCCCTACTTCAGGAATGGAAGACAGCTTTGCCTGATTGCATGTCCCTTCCTGAATATCCAGGCATTAGAAGGATTAGGATGAAAATCAAAGCCATGGCATTCCAGGTTATTATAGCTGGTATCTTTTGGTGTTTGCACTCATACTCCAGAACTCTTAAGCCTTTTGAGGCCCCACTCAGCAGTTCTTAAGGCTTCATTCAACGATTCTTCAGGCTCCCTGGTCGGCTCCCAAATCAGGTCTACGAGCTCTTGCTCTGAGCACTTTGTTCTCTCCTTTCTTGCCAACCAGTGGGCAGGGGTTTGATGGTCACAAGCAGGGCAGGTTCACTTGTCATCTGCTATGATGTCATCTCATATGACAACAGTATAGCAATCCAAGTCTAAGAGGCATCGTCGGGGTTTGCTCTGGGCAGGCACTGCACTGGAATATGTCTGCAGTGGGGTCAATCTGCTCCTCATCAGTTCTTGGATCACAACACATTTCAAAGCTGGCATCCTCAAAACAGCATCTTGTCACGCCATATTGTGTGACACAATTTGTGTCTGTTGAATTGTTGTCTGAGACTGTGTTTGAGATCAGATAGTTGTTGGTTGGAGATATTTTACTGAGCCCGGAGTATTGGAGGGCCACTTGCAGCTATTGAGAATTCCTATTTTCTGGCTTTGATTGTGGAACACTCGATCACCTAAACAAAGAACCAAGGTCAGTCCTGCAAGATGGCAGCGTAAGCTCGGAGGCTCGCTGGGGGGGGACGGCATAGCAGCCGAACTGTGCGTGTGCGTGATGGGGAGCAAAAGGGTAAAGTATTGAAGACATGCTACAGCGTAAGTAATGATGCAGCTCATGGTCTATGCGGACGTGTGCCCTCTAACGGTGTGTGTATACCAAATTGTTAATGTGTCAATAGCAGTGATTTCAAATCACTGATTTAGCATCATGATGACAATATAGATGTGCCACCATACAGTGTATGTTGTGCTTGTTATAAGAATATCACTTTCCTTTCTTGTAGGTGATCCGAGTGCCTGACTTTTCACCACTCGAGGCAATTGGTGCCACAATCGCTGGTCAGCCCACTTTCTCTCTGCCATGGATGATCCGACACAATCTTTCGCGTTCAAAGAAAGGCTGCTGAAGTGCAAGCCCATTGATCCCACTGGCAGTCATTTCATCATGGACATCAGAAAGGGGAACTTAGAATATGGGGCACCTTATTCTGATGTGCATCCACAAGAGAGCGCAACAGCAAACGCTCCATTTTATCGTCAATGGTGCGCCCTCCCATCAAAGAGGGCCTTGGTCACGCATTTGCCACAAATCCTTCCTTAAGACATCTCCACCTTCCTCGTGATGTTATTCGCAGTGTCACGGTGGCACGCTTCAGACTTCGTGCCCACACCCTAAGAGTTGAAATAGTGATCTGGAACCGCAACACTTCCCCTGTGCAACTTGCATTGAATGCTGATCATATACATACGAGTAAATACAAGATGAGCAGCATATCTTTTTCCATCACACCGATCCCCATGTGGTTTCTCTCTGAAGCACTTATGTGTCTCTATTTCCTCCCACACGTTCCCATTATATGTCTACTTCTGAGCCAGAACAACACTAAACTCTTCTTTCCTCCACGATCTCATTTTTTATGTGCAGGCTCGCAGTCACACTTTTTGACTGAAGGCCTGAATAATATCCTTAATCCTCGTAATCCCTGTTATCCTTCATGGATACGAACAATTTGCAGTCTTAAACACTTATAGTTTGATTGTTGTTATAATTAGTGGCATTTGACATCTCTGTTTATTTGTTGGAGCTTGCTGCTGTGCCTTTTCGTAGATTCAGATTAAAAGCTTCAAGTGGCTTGTATATGGCCCCATCTCGGACATTGCATAGCCATTCTGGTGATCTGCAAAATAGCCATTGTTGAGTTTTGCTGATTCCGGTATGTTGAGGTGTACTAGGCTTTCAATTGGCGTCTTTGATGCAGGCATAGCTATAACCACATCCTCCCACTTCAAGCTGGAACCAACTGAGGAGTGGTTCCATGTACATAAGGTAAAGAAAGGGGGACAGAGTATTTCCTTAGATTGTTCCTCTTTCAACATGACTTTTGTCGAAATATCCTGCCTGGGGAAAGCGGACCTAGGTTGTGGCACAAGTTCACAGGTGCATGTGACCTGGCTAGCTGCTGCTCTTGGCGCCCTTCCGCTGTGCCCCCCCACTGCTTCGACTCTTGGCCAGCTCCTTCTCTGCCCGCAAAGCTGCCAGCTCACGCATCAGCTCCTCTTTGACCTTGGAGCTGCTGCTCTCCTCACGGCTGCTGCTGTTGCCATCCAGTCTGCTGCCAATCCTGGACCCAGGTACGCCTCGCGCGCTTCCATCACCGCCCTTTACACCCCCGCTGCTGCTCGCTCTAGGTACGCCGGGCGGCAGCTCGTGCCCAAACTTCAGTGCCCGCCTTGCCGCTCTGCTCCCTGGGACAGAAATCGCACCCCGCTGGCCCTGCCACCCACCTCCTTGCCTGCCTCTGCCTCCGCTGCCGCTGGCCCCCCAGCCTCCCCCCTTGCCCTCCTCCTCCTCTTCCTCCTCTACCTCCAGCTCGTCCTCATCATCCACAATCACCTCATACTCATCCTCAGCCCGGCTGCGACGGACAGCGCGCGGGCCCTCCCGCCCCTTGCCCGCCCGTTCTTCCTCTGCAGTGCCCGCCCTGCCGCTGCTGCTTGGCGCGCCCGCTCGCTGCTGAGGCGTGTGGCGCGCGAGCGCCGCTGCCCCAAAGGGGCTGGCCTTGCTGGCACGGGGGCTGCTGGGGCTGGTGGCCGGGCCAGGCGAGGGGGATGACGATGTAAGGCCCTTCCCTGCCTTGCTGCTGCTGCTGCTGCTGCTGCTGCTGCTCATGGCGCTGCCCTTGGAGGTGGAGGGCCCATCCTCCCCAGGGGCATCTGCCTTCTTGGGTGGGGGGCCTGGGTGCAGCTTGCCATCGGCCACATGCGCTTCCTGGATGGGCACGCCCAGGCGGCGTGCCAGCTTGTCCACGACCCACACATCACCGGGGGTGACAAGGGAGATCACACTGCCGGGGGCGCCCATACGCCCGGTGCGTCCCGCGCGGTGCGCGTAGTGGGCAGCGCTGGAGGGTAGCTCAGCGTTGAACACTGGGGTGGGTGCGTGCGCAACAAGGACGTGCAGGACTTGTGTGGGTTGAGGGGGGAGAGATGGGCTTGGGGGCGCTGCATGTGTGTGTGTGTGTGTGCGCGCGACCCCCGCTCATGCCTAGTCGTGTGCCCATGCCGTGGCATCCAGACACAGACCAGCACTGTGTCACGGGCAACAGAAGCGTAAACTTAAAAAAATTGAGAGAGCGACCGACATCTGCGTCAAGGCCTCCATGCAGGCATGCAGGCAGGTATGCGGACGGCTCATGTGGACAGGGAGGGAACAAATGGGCCCTGCAGAAGAGGCAGAGCTTTGCAGCCGAGCAGCGCTGCCAGAGGGCCACTGTGCTGCCAGTGGTGCCAGTGGTGCCAGAGGGCCACTGTGGTGTCAGTGGTGCCAGAGGGCCACTGCGCTGCCAGAGGGCCACTGTGCTGCCAGTGGTATGGCCTCAGACCCTTTCACCGTTGAGCGGTGGTGCAGCCCGGACATCTGTCCGATGCCCGGCGTTCACACCATATCCATATGTATCCTTAAGGCGTTCACACCATGTCCATATGTATCCTTAAGGTGTTCACACCATGTCCATATGTATCCATAAGGCGTTCACACCATGTCCATATGTATCCATAAGGCGTTCACACCATGTCCATATGTATCCATAAGGCG
>LKMJ01006648.1_pt1 | contig 10896 bp, 6 predicted proteins | sample 643391 | NCBI WGS metagenome assembly LKMJ01 (sample SAMN04112250, study PRJNA286221) | soda lake metagenome | biome: soda lake; feature: Kulunda Steppe; material: water; isolation source: sample PL-Br10 brine of Picturesque Lake | place: Russia: Kulunda steppe | collected 2010-07
CGCTCGCCATCAGTTTCGTCTATCCAGTGCCAGTCGATCTGATCGCTCCCTTCGACGGCGTATCCACCAATCCATCCCGAACCGGGCAATGCGTTACGAATAAACTCGTTTTCGGCTTCGCTCCGGATCGTCGCCAGATGGCCACCCTCATTGATCGCTGCCTCGCGTGCGTCTTCCCAGGAAATATCACTGTCTTCGACCCACTCGTAGTATCTGTCTGTGGCTTTGCTGTAGCGTGCTGTGAGTTCGTCACTGGTGTCGCCTCTGAGACGGAAGGTCAGTTCTCGATCTTGTGTGTCCGGCCTGTCCATCTCGAAGGTCACGTTCCTGAACAACTGTTCGAACTCATCGGCTGTGGCAGTCTCTCCGTCAGGTTCGACAGTCAATAGTCCCGTCTCATCACCGTATTCGATGGAATCGAAAGGAGTCGTATCTGCCGCGCTATCGACAGTGAGTGTATCCCCCGAGACTGGATCAAACCCCTCGCTGATCGCAACGAACCCGTCTTCGAATGGGCCACCACTGATGGTGAGATTTTCATCGACAGTAATTCCGTCGTCGTCATCGACGGAATCGGACTCCGAATCTCCGTCGCTGGTCGACACGTCGTCGCTGACGGTAATATTTCGAGTCTCAATTTCGGCGTCCTGTGTCTCGACGGTCAGTGGTCCGCTTCCGGAATCACCATCAGTCGTCTCCCACTCCAGTGTGACACTTTGGGACTCTTCTTCGTCGAGTGTAAGACTCGTTGTGTCAACTTCATTGTCGTCAAAATCCAGGAGGTTGATCTCCTGTGTATCGGATTCATCCCCAGTATTTGTGATCTCTGTCTCGACAGAGACTGTTTCACCGACGGTTACATTTTCGGGTTCTTCTGTGATGTCTGCATTAAATCCTGGCACTTCGACATCGAATTCACAGCCGTTGATGAGATATCCGCCTTCCACTTCCAGACCCGACTCACGACACGAACGAATGACTTCACCGTCGTCATCGAATACCAGCACTTCTACTTCGTAGATGTCCTCGAAATGACCACCCGGCGTTTCCAGGTCGGCTTGTCCTTCCTCAACGTCTTCCTGTTGGTCATCAGAAACGTTGTATGGGTTGTCGTGACCGCCGGTAATTGTTATTGTCTCCCCGTCTTCTTCGAAAAAGCCGAATGACAGATCGCCGTCCTGTGGGACATCCCCTGACAATTCCCAATCCAGTCGAAGATCAGTATCGACGAGTTCGATTTCGAGCGTCTCGAACTCAACTTCGTCGTCTTCGCTTGCAGTCGCGACATCAACTTGTATCACTGCTCCTGTGGCAACCACAGACAGCACTAGCAGTAACGTCAAAAAGGTCGCAGTAATCCGCGCCTCCGTACTGGTGCTGTACATGGATGTTGTAACCTGACAGAGGAATACGACGCCTGGCTAATAGATACCGCCGCACTCCGCGATCAGTACCCATCAGCGACGCCGTGGATCCCCACAGTTGAATGACCCGTTGACGGCTGTCCCACCAGATATACTAACTCTGCTACTGTGATAAACTACTTGCCTGGTTGCTCGCATTGATAACGAGAGACTATATATTATTGCTGGTCTCTCGCGATTTAATTCATATTTTTTACACGCAAATGTAACTCATAGCGTTCAGACTGCAAAAAAGACAAGAACGAACGTCAGTTAGTCTGCGCCGCTTTGCATCGCTGTCGAAACCTCGCCGGCTTCGAGCGTTGCTGACTCGGGCAGGTCATTTCGCACGTCGGCATCTTCGCGTTCTTCGATAATCTCTGCGTAGGCATCGGGCATTACGCGCGTGAAGTTCTCGATTTCTTCCTCCCAGTTTTCGAGGAGTTCGTTTGCGCGTTCGGACCCAGTGTAGGATGCGTGGTTTTCGACCAGCCGAGTTAACATCTCCCGGTCGTTTTCTTCGAGTGTGCCCGAAAGCGTGACCATCCCGGTGTTCGCACGCTCTTCGAATGTGCCGGAAGCATCGTAGACGTAGGCAACACCGCCGGACATCCCGGCAGCGAAGTTCTTGCCAGTTTCGCCAAGAACGGCGATTGCGCCGCCGGTCATATACTCACAGCCGTGGTCACCGACCGATTCGACGACGCCTTTGATGCCGGAGTTACGGACGGCAAACCGCTCGCCTGCGGCACCGTTGACATAGCATTCTCCCTGGGTTGCGCCATACAGAGCAACGTTTCCGGTGATGATGTTCTCTTTTGCGTCATAGCTAGCCTCTGCCGGCGGTCGAACGATGAGTTTCCCACCGGAGAGACCCTTGCCGAGATAGTCGTTTGCAGAACCAACGAGTTCCATCGTCACACCGTCCTGGACGAAGGCACCGAAGCTCTGTCCGGCAGTGCCATCGAGTCGGATCGTAAGCGTATCTTCCGGCAGGCCAGCGACGCCGTACTTTTGGGAAATCTTACTCGACAGTGTTGCACCCACTGCACGGTGGACGTTGTCGACATCTTCGACGATAGTCACCGGTTCGGCATTCTCGATTGCATCCTCACAGGCGTCGAGAAGGTCCCAATCGAGTTGTTGGTCGACATCGTGGGACTGTTCTTGTGTTTTGTACCGGTCGACGCCCTCGGGTCGTTCGGGCGTAACAAGCAGTGAGGAAAGGTCGAGTTTCTTTGCCTTTTTTTGAGTCACATCCGTGCGCTGTTTGAGAAGTTCGGCGCGGCCGATCATCTCCTCGACTGTTTCGAAGCCGAGTTCGGCCATGATTTCGCGCAGTTCCTGGGCCATGAACGTCATGTAGTTGATGACGTGCTGTGGCTGGCCGGGGTAACGGTCGCGTAGCTTTTCGTTCTGGGTTGCAACGCCGACCGGACAGGTGTTTTCGTGACACTGCCGGGCCATCACACAGCCAGAGGTGACCATCGAGGCAGTCCCAAAGGTGTAGCCTTCGGCACCGAGCAACGTAGCGATGGCGACATCACGGCCGGTTTTCATCCCGCCGTCTGCCGTGACACGGATTCGGTCACGAAGCCCGGTCTGACAGAGCAGTTGATTTGCTTCTGCAAGACCGAGTTCCCACGGAATACCCGCGTTTTTGATGCTCGTCTTCGGGGATGCACCGGTCCCACCGGAGTCTCCGGAAATGTGGACAACATCGGCGTTTGCTTTCGCCACACCGGCGGCAATGATACCGACACCCGCCTCGGCGACGAGTTTGACGTTGATATCTGCCTCCGGATTCGAAGCCTTGAGATCGTGAATCAGCTGTTTCAGGTCCTCGATTGAGTAGATATCGTGCAGTGGTGGCGGCGAGATGAGTCCCACACCGGGGGTTGCATACCGGACGTGGGCGATCATCTCGTTTACCTTCTTGCCGGGTAGGTGGCCACCTTCGCCGGGTTTCGAACCCTGGGCCATCTTGATCTGGATTTCCTCTGCAGCGTCGAGATACGTCGACGTGACACCGAACCGGCCGGAAGCGACCTGTTTGGTGTAACACCCTTTCTCGGTGTCGAACCGTTCTGGTGGTTCCCCACCCTCGCCGGTGTTTGCCTTCCCGCCGAGACGGTTCATCGCAATCGCGTTGGTCTCGTGCATCTCCGGCGAGAGCGATCCAAGCGACATCGCAGCCGTCTCGAAGCGCTCGACGATAGATTCGATAGATTCGACATCCTCGATTGGAATCGACTCGCGCTTTTCGTCGTCGAATTCGAGCAATCCGCGAAGGGCTGCGAGTTGCTCCTGTTGGTTATTACACAGCTCTGCGAACTCTTTGTATTTCTCGTAATCCCCCTGCCGGACGGCTTGCTGGAGTGTGCTTACGGTCTGTGGGTTCCACTGGTGGTAGATCCCACCCGAACGGTTTTCGTACTCACCGACACGTTCCATCTCGGCGTCTTCGGACCACGCTACTTCGTGTCGGGAGAGTAGGTCGGATTCGATCTCTTCGAGGCCGATTCCCTCGGTTCGGTTCTCGGTCCCCTCGAAATACTCCGCGACGAAATCCGATGAGAGACCGACAGCCTCGAAAATCTGAGCACCCTGGTAGCTCTCGACAGTCGAGATTCCCATTTTGGCCATCGTCTTCAACAGGCCATCCTCGACGGCGTTGATGTAGGCGTCGATTGCCTTTTCGGGATCTGCACCGTCCGGGCCGGCAACGAGGTCGGTGATCGTCTGGTAGGCCAGATACGGGTTGACTGCACCCGCACCGTACCCAATGAGTGTTGCGAAGTGATGGACTGCACGCGGGTCACCTGATTCGAGGACGAGACCGATGTGGTTTCGCTGGCCGTTACGAACGAGATGGTGGTGAATCCCCCCAACGGCAAGCAGCGACGGGATCGGAATACGGTCTGGATCAGCCGTTCGGTCCGAGAGCACGACGATATCGTGTTCTTCTGCGGCCGCAGATGCGTCCTCGCGGGCGGCTTCGACTGCTGATTCGAGGTCGTGTTCGTCCGGGTCGTAGGTGATATCGACGACACCGGTAGACATGCCGTTTTTCTCGAGGTCTTTGATGCCGGCCATCTCCTGGTCGGTCAGGATTGGCGAATCGAGGACGAGTTGGCGGGCGTGTTCCGGCGTCTCGTCGAGCAGATTACGCTGGTGGCCAAGCCGTGTTTCGAGACTCGTGACCAGTTCCTCGCGGATGTAGTCAAGTGGTGGGTTCGAAACCTGTGCGAACAACTGCTTGAAATAAGTGAATAGTGGTCGGTTAAACTCCGAGAGGACCGAAAGCGGCGTATCATCACCCATCGAGCCGACAGGATCTTTGCCCTTTTCGGCCATCGGTTCGAGCAGATGGTCGACTTCGTCGTACGTGTAACCGTACATCGCCTGGTGATTGCGAAGTTCGTCGGTCTCGTCTCGTGGCAGATTGTTGTCCGCCTCCGAGATGTCCTCAATCTGGACCTGTTCTTGCTCGACCCACTCGCCGTATTTGTGGTCAACGAGTCCTTCGAAAACCTCCTCGTCAGGGATGACTCGTCCTTTATCGGGGTCTGCAAGGAAACACTGGCCGGGTTGGAGACGGCCGCGTTCGCGGATCTCACTTTCGTCGTACTCGACGGCACCGATTTCTGAGGACATCACGAGGGTGTTGTCTTCGAGGATGTCGTACCGACACGGCCGAAGCCCGTTTCGGTCGAGCACTGCACCGACACGTTCGCCGTCAGTTGCCGCAACGAGCGCCGGGCCATCCCACGGCTCGACAATCGAGGCGTGATAATCGTAGAACTCGCGGCGTTTGCCAGTGACGTGATTTTCCTCACCGCGCCAGGCCTCGGGAATCAGTGTTCGGAGTGCGTGTGGCAGCGAGCGACCCGATTCCATCAGCAATTCGAGAGCGTTGTCGACGCTTGCTGTGTCGGATTGCCCAGGATCGTCGATGATCGGCTTGATTTTCTCGATATCGTCACCGAATTTCTCGTCTGCGATGTCCGTCTCGCGTGCACGCATCCAGTTGATGTTGCCCTGGATGGTGTTGAACTCACCATTGTGGATGATATTTCGATAGGGGTGGGCAAGATGCCACGCACCGAGTGTGTTCGTCGAAAACCGGGCGTGCACCATCGCAAACGTCGAGTGCATCCGTTCGTCCTCCAGATCAGGATAGTAACCGACGACCTGTTCAGCCTTTAACAAGCCCTTGTAGACCACCGTCTTGCGGTCGAGCGAGACGAAATAGAAGCGATCAGCACCGGTGACATCTTCGTTCGCAATCGTATCCTCGACAACGCGGCGGCCGACATAGAGTTGCCGTTCGAACTCTTCGTCGTCCATTTCCTCGGCGGGCGTGACAACCACCTGTTTCACCTCGGGTTCCGAATCGAGGGCAGTTTTACCGAGGTCGCTGTTGTCTGTCGGGACCGACCGCCAGGCGAGCACGTCGAGGTTCTCGTCTGCAAATAGCTCCTCGATACGGGATTTGAGCGCCTGTTCGGCCTGCTCGTCTTTCGGGAAAAACAGTGAGCCAATGGCGTATTCGCCGGGAGCAGGTAGCTCGGCGTCGATCTCCGCAGCGAAAAACTCGTGTGGGATCTGCAGCAAAATACCGGCCCCATCACCAGTGTCCTTTTCGGCACCTGTCGTTCCGCGGTGTTCCATACACTCTACGAGTTCGAGTCCATCGCGTACGACCTCGTGGCTACTCTCGCCATCGAGGTCCATCACGACTCCAACCCCACAGTTTGAGCGAGCGTCCGTGGGATCGGCGAGACCCTGACCAGTCTCTATGGGTCGCTCTGTCATATCAGTAATCACCATGGCCCGCGCCCATATTAGCCTGTTCCTGAAAGAGTCACCCTGTATAATACCGAAATAAGGTGGTATTATGTCGCTTATATACTGTTCGAGAATCATGAACAATTGTCCAATCTTCCGGTGAATGAGGGTGCAATAATTGGGGTGTTTTAATTTTCCGTAAATTTTATTGTATGTTTGTACCCGTATTCAACAAGAGTCTACGTTATTATAAATGTCGTGTGCCAGCGCCGCAAATACTTGTTCGCAATCACTATTACACATCTCGTAGACATCCATCCATGGATAGCCATACCATCGTACTTGGTGGATTTATCGTTTCACTGGCTCTTTTTTCACTGGGCGTATACAAATTGCAACCAGTATACCACATCCTCGGGAACGATCCAATCGATATTCGTGACCTCCACGGCAGAACGGGGCCAGTCGAAATCGAAGGAACTGCCAAGCCTGTGGAGGGGAACACCGTTCTTGCACCACTCACACAGACAGAGTGTCTCGCCTATACGTACGAGGTAGAAGAGTACATAACCGCCGGCGACAACTCCCGCTGGGTGGCACGTGATGTGGGAATGGGCGGCGTTGATTTCGTCGTCGAAGACCGGAGTGGTCGGGTCCCAGTCGATCCACAGGGTTGTGACCTCCGTCTCGAAGCCTACACGGTCACTATTTCACCCGGTGAGGAGGTGCCAGATCGTCTCAAAAGGTTTGTCGAGGCGGCAAAAAATACCGATGGCCCGGACCCAGAACATCTCAACGTCGGTCTCTCCGATATTATATCTAGAAGTTACGCTCATAAGGATGCGTTCGGTGATGGGATTTCGGAAATCGACCCGAACAGCCGATACCGATTTACTGAACGTCGGCTAGACGTGGGCGAGTCAGTGTATGTGTATGGAGAAGCGAAACCTGATAGGTCAACGGAGTGGGGAAGCAAACGCGTGGATGCCCGCATCGCGGACGGTCCCGAGGCATCACTGTTTGTCATTTCAGATACTGACGAACGTGGAACTGCCTGGCTATATTCGATTCCGGGCGTGGCTCTCCTGGTTGGTGCCGTACTCTCCCTGATACTCACTGGAATACTCGTTATCACGGCGTAGCACTCTCGGCTACGGTGCGCGAGCGCGTGCTGGAGCAATTTCGCTGAGGACGCTGGCCTCTATTTTCCGGAGATGCTCACCGACGGTGGCAGCCGAGAGGTCGAGGACAGTTGCGATATCCTCGTGGGTCACGGTCTGTGACGTCTCGTAATAGCCGAGTTCGACTGCGGTCGTGAGAATCTCTTGCTGGCGCGCTGTGAGCTTGGCGTAGTGGTGGCGTCCTTCGGGACGATACTGACCAGTTCCGATGAGTTCGGCTTCGAGTTCGTCCGGTGCGAGTTCGATTGCGTTGGCAATTGTAGGCTGTTCCGCCAGCAATCGAACCTGGATTCCACCATCCGAGAGACATTTGATTGGCGTGTCGATGACGAGACTGTGTTCCTGTGGCAATCGGACGATTGACCGGACCGTTTCGTTTGGATCGAGGTGGAGATAGCAGTGGACCGATTGCTGGGTCGGCGTCGCATTCGATTGGCCCCTGGCGGTGTCGGGGTCCGCGCCGGCAGAGACACTGTATCGAAGGACATCGTCGTGACTGTCCAAGATGCTCCGGATTTTCTTGTGTTTGCCTTCGAGTTCGTAGAGGAGGACAATTGTCCCGTCATCGAGTTGGTTCACGTGCTGGATGGCAACGCGCTCGATATGGTCGTGTTTCCGGAACTCGCGGTCTGCCGGGTGAAATCCCGCTGGCCCCGGCCTGAGACAAACCTCCGCATAGCGCATATCCTATGGTACAGCGGCCATATATAAAACTGCAAGCGATGCCTTGCAGTAGAGCAAGGCGGGATTAGCGTGTTACCTAGCGTATGGCAGTGGAACACGACACCAGGCTGCAGCTCGATCCCGACTCACTCGCACAGGAGTATTTTTCTAACGCGGTGTACAGACACTGGGACCCAGGTGCAATCGAGGGGCTGGAGACTGACCGCGAGCGACTGGCCGACACAGAACTATCGGAAGGTGAATTCGAGGAAATCCGTCAGGCTATCGCCCGGTTCGGCGCAGGTGAGGAGTCAGTCACGGAGGATCTCATGCCGCTTGCGCTGGTGAGCGAAGACATAAACGACCAGATGTTTCTGTCGAGTCAGATCTACGAAGAAGCAAAGCACACGAAGTTTTTCGACCGCTACTGGCGGGAAGTGATCGACCCAGTGACAGCAGAACTTGGATTCGAGCGCACTTCCCCGACAGACGAGCGCTACTACAACGACCAATACGACGAGCTATTTGAGCGGACAGAAGAGGCAATGCACAGACTGATCAAGGAAGATACACCCCAAAATCGCGTCGAGGCGTACTGTCATTATCACCTGACTATCGAATCTGTGCTCGCCCAGACCGGGTATTACGGCTTCCAGTCGGCGTTTTCTGACACCGGCAGTGACGAGGTGACGAAAGGCGACTATCCGAACCTCCCGGGCATCGTTGCGGGTATCTCGAAAATCCGAAGCGACGAGGGGCGACACGTCGGCTTCGGGATGCAGAAAGTCCGTGGCTATGTCCAGGATGGGACTGTCGAGAAAGCAGTCGTTCAGGAGACTCTTCAGGAGCTACTTCCCTTCGTGGCCGGCACGGTCAGCGACATGGGGGTTGCGATCAACCCCGATCCGCTGGTTGAATACGCCAGCGAGAAAGTCGCTCGACGGATCGAGATTATCGCAAACGCCGACGCCGAGATTCCGCCTGTCGAAGAACTCGTCGAAATCGAATAACGAAGACAGTCGAATCGGTTGCCATTCGTCGGTGTTTTTGTTCTGTCCGGCGGACTGTTGGGTATGCTCGATACGTTGCTGTCATTTGGCGTGGCGTTTCTGTTGATCTGGGTGATTATCTATATCCACGAGTTCGGCCACTACTATGCTGGCCGGGAGATCGTCGGTATCCCGTCAGATTCGATCAGGATTGTCGATCCGTATTTCCCCCGCTATGTCGCGCTCCGAGATGACGAGGAGTGGGTTTCACCCACGGACCTAACGCGGTATCAGCGCGTGTACGAACAGTATGATCCGGAGGGTGAACACGTCGAACGGTTCGTCGCTGCCGGCGAACTCGTACAGGCTGGTGTCGTCGTCCCGATAGCGGTCGCAATCGGTGTGTTCGTCTCGGTTGACGTGGCTGTGGCGATCCTGTGGTTGTCACTGCTTTCGACGGCGGTCTACGTCGGTATCGACATCTTGGCGACGCTGTATACCGGGTCGCCATCGGGTGATTACTCGGTGCTCTGGCAGACGACGCCCAAGCTCCCGCTATTTTTGTTGCTCGGGTTTGCAAGCATGCACGTCATCCCATTGTACGTCTTTTTGTAGTACCCTCATAGTGTGTCGCTACGTCTTTCCCAGTCGACAGCCAAGGCCGGGTATGGACGCGCTGTCGGGAGTGACGCTTTACAATCAGGCCGCAGTTGTCGATGACGTCCTCGTCGTCGCGGATCTCCACGTCGGCTATGGTGCGGCGTCGAATCTCGAACTCCCGGTTGGTGAGGGTGCGGACATGATCGAGCGATTCGAGGAACTCTGTGAACGCTTCGAGCCAAGCGAGGTCGTCATCGCCGGCGATCTGCTCCACTCGTTCGATTCCACTCCCGGCCCTATTCGGGGCACGATCAGCGGATTTCGTGAAGCCGCCCGCGCTGTCGGTGCGCGGCTGGTCGTCACGCCCGGCAACCACGACACGCTCCTTGATGCGGTCTGGTCGGGACCCACAGAACAGGAGTATCGCTGTGGCGAGACGGTCATCACTCACGGCCACGTCGAACCCGCAAGCGAGGCGAAGCGGTATATTATCGGCCACGACCACCCGACGATCACCATCGAGGGCGCACGGACGCCCTGTTATCTGGCTGGCGACGGAGTCTACGACGGCGCTTCTGTCCTCGTCCTTCCCTCCTTCAACGGGTTGGTCAGGGGTGTCGAGATCAACGGCATGTCCTCGTCGGATTTCATGTCGCCGCTCGTCCGGGACGTGGATGCCTTTGGGCCCGTTGTCTGGGACGAGGGTGGCGAGGAAGCGCTTCGATTCCCACCGCTTGGCGAGTTTCGCCATCGGCTATAACCTATTTTTCACGTTCGAGGAGGAACATCGGAACGACGACGCCGACAAGCAAGACGACGCCGAAGATAATTTCTTGAGGCAGGGTGGTCGCCCACGAGAGGACGAAAAGCAAGCCCATCGCGAGCGCAACGAAGCCACCGATCAGTTTGTTTTCGGGTGTCACGACCCCTTCCTGTCTGAACATGACGAGCAGCGAGAGGACGATCAGACAGAGCGTGGCGAAGAGGGAAGCGGTGACCAACTGTATCGAATCGACGAGGAGGCCAACGAACAGTCCGACCCCAGCAAGCGCGAGCGCTCCACCGAGGGCAACGCTTGTCGTCTCGTTTGTCTTCACATTCGCAGGTTGTGATATTGCCCCAAAGGGATGGCGATATTGCTGTGTGCGGATTTTCGAATCGAAGGGCTTAATCACAGTACCCACTTTTTCCAAGATGCGGGACCGTGGGGTAGCGGTATCCTCGGCGCATGGGGTGCGTCGGACCTGAGTTCGAATCTCGGCGGTCCCA
>LKMJ01006650.1_pt1 | contig 10895 bp, 15 predicted proteins | sample 643391 | NCBI WGS metagenome assembly LKMJ01 (sample SAMN04112250, study PRJNA286221) | soda lake metagenome | biome: soda lake; feature: Kulunda Steppe; material: water; isolation source: sample PL-Br10 brine of Picturesque Lake | place: Russia: Kulunda steppe | collected 2010-07
GCCCACTTGCTGGCCCCATTTCCAGACCCAACCATGCACAACATGTACATATGTCATAAAAAGTCAGGCTGTGTGAGAAAATGCGAGGTGGGGGCGCGGCGTGTGCGCCTTTGGCCATTCTGGCACCGTTTTGCACCCTTTTGGCAGGCAAATGGTGCATCCCCAAACTTGCTCCAATCCTGCCGCTTTCCAAAACTTTAGCTGCACTTGCATGATGATTCGATGCTGCGAAGTTGGATTAGGGGGAGGCGGTCGGGAAGGTGTATTCCATGGGTGACCCAGTCCCGACCGGATAAGGGTCCAAACACAGGAAATGCGATATCTTTGCAACACATACATGCTCTCAAGCTAGACCAAGTCTGAGGGTTGCGGGCAATCAAATCAAATCTAGGAAATTTTAAATGGAGCCAATCGAGGGTGTGGGTGGGAAGCGGCGGGCCAAAACGTTGCGTAACATCTGCCTCTTTTGAGTGCACAGCTCAACGGGAGAGCTTCCCGCGCCCAAATCCACACAGGATGTGCGGGCCAATTTTACACATCTGCAGGCATCTCAAGCTCGGAGTTTGGGGCTGGGAGTGGGAAACAGCGCGCACTCTTCCAACGTAACATACCATTTTTCCGAATTTGCCTTCCACTTACCGCACCAATTTCGACCCCAAGACCACCATGAGAATTGAAAAATATAAGCTATCCAATGGTGTGCTCAGGTCAGGAAATGGTGCGGTGGATGCAAAGTTATGCCTTGAGAGGTCTATTTGGCCACGTTCGCCTGAGAAAGGGGTGACCCAGTGGTGGGGACGACTAGGGGAAGTTGCTTTTAATATAAAGGCTTGTTGCAAATCTAGGGCCAAACGCTCCAGGCTGCACGCTGGCCTGGAATAACAGTGCCATTCATATCCACCCCATGCTTCATCAAGCATCAGCACTTGCGCTTTATGTACAAAAGGGACACATCAGGGCTTTGCTTATTCACTATTCACGGGTATTGGCCCAATCACCCCCACCTGAAGTCAATACCCGTGAACAAGTGCAGTTTCAGTTGGCTGAGCATTTGGGCAAACTTTGGGCCGTGGAGCAAGGCTATGGTCTGATCCAGGACCAAGACAAGGAGTTGCCATGTGAGCAACCCTTGAAAAAGGGCGTGCAGCAAGGATGACGAGATCCAAAAAATTCCCCAAATAATTGCTCACCTGTACCTCAAAAGCAATCGCTGAGAGCGCGCTGCCGTCCTGAGCATCCGTGGACGAATCCTCATCCTCGTCTTCTTCATCACTTTCCTGGACGCATCAATGTGGACATACACACAGCCTTTGCCCCGCACACTTTGAACTCTTGGCAGTGAAGCGCACCATATGGCATCCCAGTGCAACAAGCAGCATGCGTGCATACCAACTGCGAGCGCATGCCATAAAATCATCGCCCCAATAGCTCCAGATGAGCTCAGCACATCCATGCCTGCGCCTGGGCCACACTGGAAGCTGTGACGGCGCCACTTGCACACTCCCAGTGAGCATCCCAATCCGTCTTGGCCAGCATTTGCCCTGCAACCTGCCGCCTCTGGTCAAACATACACAACATTCGTAGCTGACAGAGCAGGGGGCTCGCTCTACAACCTGCCCACTCACTATGGTGTCTGCTCCCAGGTTGACCTCAATCACAATCTCTTCATCCTTGTAGGTGCGTAGCAGGTAAAAGGAGTTCTTGCCGGGCTCATCTTCAATGTCGAAGTCATTTGGGGGCCCTTCTAGAAGCTGCATTTCCAGGGTGCAGGGATGCACAGCCACTCACATACGGGTCACATAAGTACTTGCATGCTTTAGTTGGATGGAAAGTATTATTTAGGGTGTGGTTGCAGGCATTGAATGCATGTTTTCACGATGAGGCGTCTGTCTCCTACCATGGCCAGCAAGTGCAGCTGGGCCAGCTGGCCGACAATCTCACTTACCCCCTGTGCATGGAAGTTGACACGCTGATGGAAGTTTGTTTGATGCTACACTGGATGCTCTTTTCAGCGCGCACCTGCTCAGGCCTGCGGTATGACTCGCGAGAGTACTTCAGCTCGTCCTTGAGGACCCCAAGAAGGCTGCTTGATATGCTGGAGCGGCCCGCGCACAGTGGAGGCATGAGTGGACGCTTTGCACATTTTGATGATAAAGATATGCAGCCAAGCTGAGGGTAGCTATGGCTGCGGCATGTCTGCGTTGCCCAGCCTGAGCATGGCTGAAGCACCGGGAAGGTGGGGCCCTGGCTGCACGCACTGCTCCAAATCAATCCTCGTGCGGTTGCTTGTCTGGTCTCCTGAGTGGTGTAGTGTGTGGTAAGGAGTTTGAACTCGATGGGCAGAGCAAATGAGAATGGGAAGCGCAGTGCTCAAGTATGCGCGCCAGCCAGATCTTCAGGAGTGATTTGCTTCTATTCATGAGCAAGCACCAACATCCGGAGCACTACCTATGTTCTGGACTGGCAAAGGTAAAACCATGCTTTTTGATGATGATGGTTTGGAGAGAGACACACACACACACACACACAGTTGAGCAGTGATATGTTTGAAATCTAGAGGGAAGCGAACACACTCATCCATACCCGGGCCAGTTGCCTTGAGAAGCAGACTCCCAAGCGCGCAGGCGAGGAGGAGGTGGCGGCAAAATGACTTGTGCTCCTTGTGTTCCCGAACGAGTTCATCCTGTGATTGAACAAAATATTTCGGAGACGCCCAACGACATTGTCAACCTGAAATGTTCAAGATAGAGGATTGATGACTATAACAGCATGAAAAGCCTGGCCTCGGGAGCCTGCAGAAATAATTTCCTGGAACTTCCAAACACAAGCCACAGCGCGTGCTGGGGGCCGCAACAACATAGCCGCCTGGTGGCATGCATCTGCCGGGCTGTCCTGTCAGGTGCGTACTCATGTCCCCCTTCAATAGTGATGCACATACCAGCCATGAGGCCCACTTTTGCATGCCCAGAGCACTTTCAACACCTTCACTTCGACTGCTCGGTACTACCTCGTGTGGCAAATGTGACCCCCCCCAGCTGTGCGGATGCACGTCCAGGCGTACACGAGGCAGGCGGGCTCCGTGGCTGTGGCTGTAGCGCCCAGCATCCTGCCCAGCGTCAACTCATCTCAGCAGAGGCTCTGCCCAGGGACAAGCAGGTCCCAGTCAAAGCGCAAACAGCATGCAAGGCCTACCCAAGAGCACGAGTGTCCGAGGCCCCTGCAGAGCAGGCAAACCAGACACAAAGCAGTGGAACAGACACAGGAATGCCAACCTTGCCAGAGCAGCCCCCTCCCCGGCTTCTGATGGTCAAGCCTAACTACGGCACACCCAAGAGCAGCAGCACGCCGCCTGCAGGCTACTCACGCCGTGCAGCAGCACACCGTAGTGGCAGTGGCGCTGACAGGCGACAGCGGCCCCCTCTTGCCCAGCAGCCCAGGAAGCACGGCCAGCAGGGCTCCGCCGCCACCAAACGGCCCCTGCCGAGCTTGGCCTTGCTCCTCAAGCGCATCAGCAGGCTGCCTCCAGGGCCTCCTGCGCCCGATGCTGCCTCCACCCCCGCGTCAGCGCTGCCCGTGTCTGCCAGCCCAAGCAAACACCCTCAAGCTCTCACTCACGCCAGCACATCTAAGGGCACGGGCACTGCAAGTGGGCGTCCTGGGCATGCCATACCGCGCAGCCCGCCCAGCCAAGGCGACGGCGAGGGCGGCGGGGCTGGAGGTGCTCCTCACCACCTGAAGCCCCAACATCACGTGCGCCGGGGCGGCAATGGAGACGCTGCAACCGCCCTGGCTGGCAATGCCGCGCACCAGCTGTACTTGCTGGGCAAGCTGGTGGCGGCGGAGGTGCAGACGCATGGGCCTGGAGCTCGCCGCAGCCGCCGCCGTAGCAGCAGCAGCAGCGGTGGTGATGGCGGCAGCGAGAGCAGTCGTACGAGTAGAAGCGGCAACAGCGATGGCGGTGGTAGCACCAGAAAAAGCAGCGGCAGAAGTGGTGGTGAGGTTTCCAATGGTGGCCATGGCGGTGGTAGCACCAGAAAAAGCAGCGGCAGAAGTGGTGGTGAGGTTTCCAATGGTGGCCATGGCGGTGGCGGCTTGCCGGCAGGGCTGCTGCCAGGGGTGCAGCAGGCACAGGTGGAGGCGGCAGTTGCGCGCCTTGCGTGTGTGCTGACAGGGCGGGAGGCTGGCGCAGAGCAGGCAGCGCTTGCGGGAAGGGCTGCGGGCAGTCTGCGGCAGGGACTGCCGCCGGCGCAGCAGCAGCAGGCAGCCCACCAGCAGCAGGGCGATGGTGTCAGCGCTTCCCAGGGGGTCCCTCTGTGGGCCCTTGCTGGGCCGCACCCTCATCCGCAGCCCCTGCTTGTGCGCTTGGGCACGCGCCAGCTGGCCCTCGCAGCGTGGGCGCTCACCAAGGTGTGAGGGGGCGGCGCACCGTGTGGGGTGCGCAGGCTGCGCGCACAGCAGCGGCGGCTCGCACAGGCCACAGTGCTCCAAGGGTAGGGAGGGCTGCGCACACAGCAGTAGCCTGCATAAAGCACACCTCCAGGTGGATTGCAATGCATGCCGGCAGGACCATCCACCGGTCTTGGACACCCATGCATGTGTGTGCACATGTGCAAACAAAGACGCGCAGGTGCTTGCGCTTATGCGTGCACACACAAACACACACAAGGGTGTTCACCAGCTGGGGTCAGCCCCGTGCTTGTGCAGGTGCAGCCGTGGGTGCGCGCCGCCGACGTGCGCGCCCTGGCGGACAGCATCGCACGTGCTGCCCTTGGCCAAGCCGCCGCCCTCCAGTCTCACTCCCCTGGTCGCGCTGCGCCCGTCCCTTCTGAGGAAGCGCTGAGCGGCGCAGGCGCCGAGGATGCTGGTGCCCTGCAAGGAGGTGCTAGACCTCAGCCAGGGCCACAGTTCCTCACAAGGTCGCCCGCCCCCTCTGAGGATGCGCTGAGCGGCGCAGGCACGGAGACTGCCAGCGACGCGGAGGGCGTGGCGGGCAGCAAGGGAACTGAGCCACTTGGCGCCAAGGGCAGCAGCAGCAGCAGCAGCAGCAACAGAAGCAGCAGCAGGCGGGGTGATGACGCCTTTTCGCTTGCCGGCTCTGCCGCGCCTGCTGCAGCAGACGCGCAGAGCTGGGCGATGCTGCTGCACAGCCTGGCGGCCGTGGGCATGCAGTGCGCCAGCAGTGGCAGGCGCGGCGCGGGCACAGCGGACGCTCTGTTTGCGCTGGGTGCGGGTGTGGTGCTGCCGCGGCTGCTGCTTGAGGGCCGCGCGGGCGACCAGGACTGCAGCAATGCGCTGCACGGCTGCGTCGTGGCGCGGCTGCCCTTGCAGGTGCGTGCGCTGCACAAATGCGGCTGCGTTTTTGCTGATGTGTGTAGGTGCGCGCCAGGGAATTGGTGCTGCTGTGTGAGGCATTGGGGCGTGTGCTGCCGTGAACAGTGCCCACTCCTGTTGCCCTTAGGTGCAACCAGCGCAGGCACCTGGAAAGAGCAGCAAGTGCAAACAAGTGACCGGTGCCTTGGGGTAGCTGGTGCGGATGAGCAGCCAGTACAAACGAGGCAGCTGGTGCCAAAAAAGGAGCAGCCGGTGCCAAAAAAGGACCAGCTGGTGGCAAGGTGCAGCGGGTGTGCGATGGAGCAGCTCGTGCAATTGGGCAGCAGCTGGCGAACGCGAGGAAGGGGAGCGTGTGCTGGGCCCCTTTGGGCGCGCGCATGCACACCCAGGCCGCCCACCACCGCATCTCGTTGCGCGCGCATGCGCAGAGAACCAAGAGGCTGGTACGCGCGCTGTCCGCGGCCGTTTCTGCCGGGCAAGCCCTGCCCCGCACCCGCCTCTCCCCGCACGCCTGGTCTAACATCCTGTGGTGCCTGGCCAAGTTGGAGGTGTTTGACCCGGTGCTAGTCACCCACTGTGCGCACGCCATGGCGCACGCCGCCAAGCACATCCAGGTGCGCCAGCCTCTGTGCTTGCCGTTAGGGCGAGGGCAAGCCGAGGCCTGTAGGGCCCTGGATCCCCGATCCTTGCTGACCCAGCACAAAAAGCAATGAGGCCGAGACGTGGAGGGGTTGACATCGCGCACCCTTTGAAGAGGCGGGGGCTGCAGACAAACCGCCCAGCGTGAGCATTTTGTGCGTATATGTGCATATGTATATGGTAGGTACATGTGCATTTTGTTGTGCGTATTTGTGCGTATACGTGTGCATTTTTTTGTGTGCGTGTGTGCATGTGAGCGCCCGTGTATGTATGTGTGGTCTTGACGCAGAGTGGGGCACATGCTTTTATGGCCCCAAGCTACAGATCCCAACCCCTTATGCAGCCATCCATGACACAGCCCCCTCCATATCTTGCAGCTATCCACAAGACAGTCTTGCCGTTCTTTCGAGGCACGCCCCCCCCCACCCCCCTTTTCTGCAGCCATCCATGACTCAGTCCCCCCTTTTCTGTGGCCATGATTGGCCACGTACGCCCAGCTAGCCACGTACGCCCAGCTAGCCACGTAGGCCCACCCGTGCCCAGCAGCGCCCAGGCCCACGGCCCGCTCGCCTGTTTGCGCAGGTGCCCCAGCAGCTGACCAACACGCTGTGGGCGCTGGGCAAACTGCGCTGGTACTCTCCGGAGGTGTGCTGCAAGCTGGACCGCGCGCTGGCCAGGCTGGCCGGCCTCGCCTCGCCGCAGGTGATTGGTTGGACAAGACCATTGGCCGCAGGTGGTTGGTTGGGCAAAGCCGAGGAGACCAGAGCGACAAGACGAGGGCAGCAGGGCTGGCCGCCTGCCTAGGCCATCAGGCGCAGGGCTTTGGCGGGGCTGTGCTGCTTGCCATGCTCCGGCCGGCGCGCGCACCCGGTGCCAGAAGGGGTGCAGTCGCGCGGGGCCGCGCGCCTGCCAGAGCATGCCTCTGGTATTGCTGGCTGTACGTGACGCCTCCTGTGTTTGCCCTGCCTTGCCGCCCTATGGTCCAATGGGCCCCAGCCCTGTCCTAGGGAGGGATAACGCGCTTCCCCCCTCCCGCCTAGCCGCAGTGTGGGCCTGCGGAGGCACCAAGTCAGGCTGTTTGTGACCGCCCGCCCTTGTCTGCTGCGCTGCTGTGCATGCAAGCAAAGCGCATTGCGGTTGGCGTGCGCGCGCGGAGTGCGCGCCAAGAGGCCGCGCGGTCTCGGTGGCGCCAGACTGGTGGTGTGCCCCTGCCATGTGCCGCAGGAGCTGAGCACGGCGCTGCTGGGGTGCGCGCACGTGCGCCACATGAGCGTGGGCGTGCAGGAGCTGTGCGCGCGGGTGCTTGACCAGCACTGGAATGCAGGGCGCGGCTGCTTCCCGGGGTGGGGCTTGCAGGTGGGCGGGGGCACTGCGGCGGGTAGGCTTGCAGGGAGGTGGTGGTGCAGCACTCAGGCGTGCAGGTGGTAAATGGTGCAGCAAGGCAAATAGGTGGTAAATGGTGCCGCAAGGCGCGGCTGGCACTGGAAACAGGGGCATGCCCGCAGAAGGTGGTGCTGTGGTGCTGTGGTGCACAGGCATGTGCTCCGAGCCGTGCACGGTGCGTGTGGGTGGCGGAATACGGCACAAAGGCTTGCAGCAGCACGGCTCACGGTGCATGAGCAGAGGAGGGGGGTCCGGCGCATGGGCTTGCCGCACACCCTATGGACAGCACAATGGGGCTATGCCAATCCCCACGCTGCATCCCCCCTTTCCCCCCACTTCCCTTTTGCACTCTCCCTCGTGCCTGCAGGACCACACAATGGCGCTGTGTCAGCCCCCCCCCGGGGTGGACGAACCCTCAAGCGCTCGCCCCTGGCTGCCCACCACACACACCTGCCTCTTCCCACACCCACAGCTGGTGCTGCACGTGCGAGCCCACCCGTGCCATGCTGCGCTCACCACCCCTCGGTCAACGCCCGCCGGACCACATGGTTGTGGTGTACCGCTTTACGCGTGCACCCTCCCGTGTACTACGCTGCGCCAACCACTCTCCCCGCCTGTATGCGCGCTCACAGGACCACACAATGGCGCTGTACGCATGGGCCATCCTGCGCTCCTCCGCAGTCACACTCAGTGGTGATGCGGCGGCGCGCGACGCCGCCGCGCTGGACAGCCTGGCCGCAGCGCTGTTCCAGTCCCTCGCGCGCCTGGGCCCGCACCCCGACGGCGCGCGCCCAGAGCTGCTGTGCCAGCTGTACCAGGCACACCAGGTGGGCACACTCAGATGTGTGTGTGCGTGTGTTTATTGTGTGTGCGTGCGTGTGCGTGCATTTTTGCATGGTCGTTGTGCGTGTGTGTGTGTGTGTGTTTGTGTGGTCGTTATGCGTGTGTTTGTGCGTGCGTGTTTGTTGTGTATTGTGTGTGCATGTGTGTTGTGTGTGCGTGCGTGTGAGTGTGTGCGTGCATGTGTGTGTGTGTTCGTTGTGTCTCCCCAGTTTTGCTGTGCCAGCTGTTCCAGGACCACCATGCAGGCATGCGTGAGCATGCGTTTGCCTATGCAAATGTGCGTGGGCATGCGCATGTCCAAGGATGTCTGTTTGCCTCTGTGTCTATCCATGGCATGGCCCTGTGCGTCTGCACACACACACACAACCAGCCAGCCCTACTGGCACTGCTGGTTGTCCATGGACTAATACTTTGTGCGCTCAGCAGTCAAGCATGGATAACCCACCACACACCTGCACAGTTAGTGGCGGCACGAGCGCGACGCCACCGCAGCCACCGCCAACGCGGGCACGCACAGCCGCCTGCACACAGCTGTGAATGGTGCCTGCAATCCTCGTGTCGCAGGCAGCGCGGGCACCTGCGGTGTGCTTGCGTGGAGGCGGTCTGCGCGTGGGCAGCTACTTGCTTGCCTCCGCTGAGGAGGCGTGGTACAACTATGTGTACCAGGCCGCCGGCTCCCTGGAGCTGTACTCCGGCACTTCGCGGGTGAGTGAGTGTGTGTGTGTGTGTGCGGGCACATCTTTGTATCGTGCACGCACGTCTAGTGGGAGGTGGTGTGCCAGTTAGAGCCAACAAAATGCCTGCAGCGCTGGCCTCGCACATTGGTGCATGTGTGTGTGTGAGTGTGTAGGTGCCTGCCTGCTCATGGATGCAGGCGCGTGCGTGCTTGCTTGCTCATGGATGCAGGGGGAGAGGGTGGGTGCTTGCCTGCTCATGGATGTAGGTGCGTGTGTGTTTGTGTGGTGCCTGCCTGCTCAAGGATGCAGGCGTGTGCCTGCCTGCTCAAGGATGCAGGCGTGTGCCTGCCTGCTCAAGGATGCAGGCGTGCGCCTGCCTGCTCAAGGATGCAGGCGTGTGCCTGCCTGCTCAAGGATGCAGGCGTGTGCCTGCCTGCTCATGGATGTAGGTGCGTGTGTGTTTGTGTGGTGCCTGACTGCTCAAGGTCACTCAGGCGCAGCAGGGGCGGCAATCAAGCTGGGTGCGGTTGAGCATGCGTGCTACCTGATGGACACGCGTGCACACCTGCGCATGAGTGCAGGTACTGCAGGAGCTGGTGCGCGCGCTGCGCATAGCTGGGTTCCGGGTCGCACGCGTCATGGAGCCCTGTAGCGGGCATGCCGTCCGTCAGGGCAGCAGCGGCGGCGGCGGCGGCAGCAGCAGCACAGGAAGTGGCCTTGCAAGCCCAGGCAGCTTGCTAGGCAGGGCAGGGGTGGACAGCAGTGACACACCCGGTGGCAGTGGTGCACGCGTCCTGGGCTTTGGGGCGGGCAACAGCGGGGGGGACGGCATTTTGGGCCCCATCCTTGTCGACATCCTGGTGGGTGGTGCTGCCCTTACCTCCCCGCACCTTGCACTTCTCACGATTGGCTCCGCACTCATGCGCATTCTTTGCTCTCCAGTGGCAGCCCTGATTCCATTGACTGCACCGTTCCCTTTCCATCAGCGGCCTTGCCCTCATCCACCCGCACTTCGCACTCCGCTTCACACGGTGGGCCCCGCACTGAATGTGTGGCATCTTGCGCGCCATCGCGGTCCCCGCCTGAGATGACCCGACCCTTGACACTTTACCTCGGCAGGTTCGCAACCCCACATGCCTCACACGCAGGCTCACAAAGCCCAAGTCACACGCGCATAGACTTGAGATAGCACGGGTGTTGAGCATGCAGGCCTGCCAGCATCAGGTGCCTGCAAGCATAAGGTGCCTGCAAACATCATCCTGGAAGCATCAGGTGCCCTGCCAGCATCAGGTGCCCTGCAAGCATCAGGTGCCTGCAAGCATGCAAGCATCAGGTGCCCTGCCAGCATCAGGTGCCTGCAAGCATCAGGTGCCTGCAAGCATGCAAGCATCAGGTGCCCTGCCAGCATCAAGTGCCTGCAAGCATCAGATGCCTGCAAGCATGCAAGCATCAGGTGCCCTGCAAGCATCAGGTGCCTGCAAGCATGCAAGCATCAGGTGCCCTGCAAGCATGCAAGCATCAGGTGCCTGCAAGCATGCAAGCATAAGGTGCCCTGCAAGCATGCAAGCATCAGGTGCCCTGCAAGCATAAGGTGCCCTGCGCGCACTTGCACAGGTGCCCCACCCCAGCTGTGTCAACGGTATCGCCCTGGAGCTGAGCGAAGCTGGGGAGTACATGCACCACACCACAGCAGCGGCGGAGGCGGCAGCAGCGGCAGGTGCGTGCATGTGTGCATGCATGTCTGTTACAACATGAAGCACATGAGTCACTGGCCAGCCTCGTGTTGTTGTGCCCCGACCTGGTATGTGCACCTGAAGCCTCTGCTCTGATGCACACAGGCATACCTGCTAGGGCCCAGTGTGTTGCTGCTGGTGCGGCCCAGTGTGTTGCTGCTGGTGCGGCCCAGTGTGTTGCTGGTGGTGCGGCCCAGTGTGTTGCTGCTGGTGCGGCCCAGTGTGCTACTGGTGGTGCGGCCCAGTGTGTTGCTGGTGGTGCGGCCCAGTGTGTTGCTGCTGGTGCGGC
>LKMJ01006652.1_pt1 | contig 10894 bp, 6 predicted proteins | sample 643391 | NCBI WGS metagenome assembly LKMJ01 (sample SAMN04112250, study PRJNA286221) | soda lake metagenome | biome: soda lake; feature: Kulunda Steppe; material: water; isolation source: sample PL-Br10 brine of Picturesque Lake | place: Russia: Kulunda steppe | collected 2010-07
AACTCCTGTGTCACGTCGCCGAGGAACTGCTCGTAGAGCATGAACAACTGGATGGCTTCTCGCTCGTCGTCGGTGTCGAACAACTCCATCAGTTTCTCTTTGAGTGCATTCTCATCGTCAGGGTCGAAATCTAACTCGACATCGTCTGGCGGGTCTTCATCCAGAAAGATAACACCAAAGGCAGCCTCAAGTTCTCGGAGTTGCTCCCTGTTGGGGCCCTCTTCGTTAAGTGTTCGTTCAATAAGATCGTTGAGTTTCTCTGGATTCTCGTAGGCGAGCTCTTCGACTTTGATATTGTCTTTCTCAAAGAGAGGATCAAGAAGCTTACAGACACCAGCACAGGCTCGACCAATGCCTATTTTTGACGCCTCTTCTTTGTCCCGTTGCTCTGCAAGTTCGTGCAACGGTTCGTATGCCTTCTCGCGTGCAACACCCTTCATATAGTCTTTGACCACATCCTCAAGCAGGATCTTTGCTCCAAGCGGGACAGCTATCGCCCCACCACTAGCTGCTGTGCCTCCAATTGCCGCAGCTGTAGTAATTGTTGCCTCTGCATCTACATTTTCTGCCACTGATTCGGCCGCCGACCCAAAGAAATCTAATACACCCATGGTTTATCTTTTTATTGACCACTTGCCCGAGTTCAACTCCTTCATATCACGGACAGAACTTCTTTCGTGAAAATCAGAGGTACCTATAGTATAATAAAACCGAATGGTCTATCTATTGAGCACTCCTATGAAAATCCAGTACCAGAAATATGCGATGTGCAGAAAATCGGTACTTCCCAACCAGCCTGAGAGCAGTAGCTAAAACGTAGCTCTCATCAAAAGGATGTCTGGTTGAGTGAATGTGTTCAAAATCCCACAGCCAGACAGTTGTTTTTCAGCTACCGCCGTGAAAGAACTAGCGGAAGATGTTATTTGACAGTTCCCGCTGCCGGGAACGCTCTCATCAGGCGATTATTTAGTGGGTACATCGAGTCGCTGATAGCTTTTCCGACCCGCCTGAGGCGACCTCGAACACGCCGCATTACCTGTTCGTTCGACCTCTCCGAACATGGGTGTGATCGCACCGTGATCAGACCAGGGATCAGCCACCTGATCTGAGGGGTGGTCACAGCCGGCTGCCTACCCTAGGGGTCCCCGAACAGCCGGTTTGGTTGCATCTTCGATTTGGCCTAAAATCAACAAGTCATGTCAGACTTGGTTTCAGTGATGCAAACGTCCGAAAACAGGTCAGCTATTCTGGGGGTAAACGACCCGGATTCCCGGTGTAAATCTCAAGAAATTGAGGGGCGGTCACAACCGAGTGTTTCCGAACAGGACCTGTCTGTCTAGATTTTATGAAAGCCATTTATTACAAATCCACTGTTATAACCGGTAGACGGCTGACTGAACCAACTGGCGAATGACAGCGAGCGAATCTTGAAACCGACATGGGAAAATAACAGATGGGTATGTTAGATACCCTCCGGGCGACTGATGAATCGGTAACAGAGACACTTGATATCGAGACAGCGGTTACCAACGCTTCTGTAGCCGGTCCTACAGCTGGTGGCGGTACTGCCCTGGCATTTCTCGCGGCACAGGTTCTGGTCGACGAGCAGATTGCAGACTATCTGGAAGAAGTTGCTCACGAGCGAGTGCAGACATCGCTCGACACGTTCGCGGCACAGCGCGGTGATAAAGAAGCATCCAAACTGTGGCTTGGTCAGGCCTGTGTCGGTGTCTGCAAACTTTTCGATCCCATTTTTGAGCAAGAAGGTGTCGAACAACTGGCGTACCAAAATCCGGGAGAGCTCAGTAAGCTGATTGAACAGCAATTAAGCGGTGACGGGCTTGACCACGAGCAACTCCGAGAGGTTGAAACTACCAGCTCCGTCCTTTTGCTTGGCGATGACCCGCCCGAGGATATTGAGCTGGATTTTGATCCCGACGACGAACAGGAACTCAAAATGACGCTGATGGACCTGTTCAACATCAATGACACCCGGAAAGCAATCCAGTTGCTCGCCCGCTACGAACAGTTCCTCACTAACGTAGTCGAAGCGTTCACAGCACAGGTCGACGGTAAAGACCTTTCCTCGGAGAGTCATGAACTTCTCGAGCAACTGAATACAGATGTCGAGAAGATGCATGGGCGCGTCGACGAGTTCATCGATATGTATCTTCGGCTGGGAGTCAGACATCAGGGATTCAGACAGTTGACAGTCAGGGATTTCCAGCTCCGCAATTCGTTCGGAGACTTAGACAAATCTCCGCTTGAAGCCTGGAAAGGAGGCTTCACCTTCCCGGAACTCGCTGATGAGACGAAGGACGGAAACGGCCATTATTTCGAGCGAGCACTCACTGATGATTGTGACTTGTGGTTCAAAACTGATGATGCGGAGACCATCTCGGATGCGGTCGTCGAACGACTGTACGACAGCCAGAATATGGTATTGCTTGGTGAATCGGGAATGGGCAAAAGCCACATCTGTCAGTTAGCAGCCACCAAGTGGGTTGATCGACAGTACGGAGAAGTCTTCTATCGTAAAACTGCAAAGGAGGGACAAGGTAAATTCGAAGACCACGCCGAGCTCAAAGAGTCAATCAGGCAGGTGCAAAATACGCGCGAAAGGCACGTGCTGGTAGTTGTGGAAGATGCAACACGAGACCACGCAAGGCTCATTTTCGAAGTGATGAAAGAATTCCGGGTGATGAGTAATCTCGATGTATCGTTTTTACTTGATTCTCGGACACACGAATGGGCGCAATATACGAACCGTTACAGGGACCGAAAGAGTCCACCCTATGGATTTCTGGACGAAGACAACAATTATCTCGAAGAATACGATGTCCCTCCAGTGTGCAGAAGAGACTGCGGAAACGCAATTTCGGTATTTAACAAAACTACCGGTGGATATTATCCACATTCTCCGGATCAATTGTACGAGACAGTGTCAAGCGTTGTGAACGGACGCGCAGAACTACTGGTACTGATCGACGCGCTCGTCCGACAGGGATCGGTCGACGAGAAACCGCCGATTGCCGACGATGCGGCTACAGTCCACGAGAACCTCTGGCACTTAATCGATATTGACGACGAAGCCGACCGCCTGTACTACGAAGTGGTCGTGGGATCGATGCTGTTGAGTGCTGCCGAAATCGGCGTCCAATCGTCGTTACTATACGCACTTGCAGATGGGAAGCGAGACCCCCAGTATATCGACAAGTTGCTCAATGGAACAAGTGCCGAGAGCCAGCGTCGCTCAGAGCCAGTCCCATACGAACTCCCCGAGACGTTCGTGTTCCCAAGCAACAGTGGGACAGAGTACTGGAGGTCGCGGCATCCATTGTGGGCGACATCATTTCTTGCATACCACATCAACGGCGACGAGATTAACCGCGACTTTCACGATATCGTCATTGACGTAATCGAAAAAATGGCCGGGGGGGCAGACAACCCCCAAAAGCGGAATGTAATTATAGACCAACTTGAGAGTCAGGGCACTGATCCGGCCTATTTTGAGACGTTCGAAATGAAACCTGTTGAGGCTGCCAGTGCCTTGCTGACAGAGTTGTACCAACTCGCCACTCAGAACGAGCAACTCCAGCCACTGACAGGTGCTCGCGAGAGTGCGGGTGGATGGGGGAAATCGACGGTCTTCGACAGCGGGATTGCCGTCGAAGCAGTCCCCGATGCGTGTCCTGATCAGCTTTCCTACGAGTTACTACTTGGCTACGCTGACACGCTTGCAGATTGGGATTCTACCACTGCCGAAAAACGAAGGAAACGTGAGTTTCTCAAAGAGTTCTCCAAACAGGTAGACGAGGAACTTGAACAGCCAAATCACATCACTGTGCAGATACAACGACGACTCGCCGACGTGACTAAGGATAGATCCGAAGAGAATTAGATCTCTTCCATAACTTAGCGGAAACACGTTGACAGCGAAGTAGTCTCCAGATATACAGAGATACATCGGGGTGAGGTTAGTTGTCAGCTGACCGAACAATTGATTGAAGACTATCCACTGCGTGTTCAATAGTACCAGTATCCAACTCGTCGACTTCTAATTAGGTTACTCAGCTTTGCACGTTGAAGTAGGACATGACGCAGGCGGTGGCAAGGACAGATGATGCCGATTACGGAGTTTTTGGGGTGTACGCATGTGTTCGACGAGTTCGAATCGCTGTCTCCAGCACAACTTCATCACGCCAAAACCTACGCCACAGGTCTTGTTTCGGCCAGCACCAAGACTGTGGCCGGCATCGCACGCGAAGTCCTTCCAGCCAATAGCAAACGCGCCCTCAACAAGTTCCCCACTGAGTACGACTGGGACGAGCAGCAATTCAACCACGAACGACTTGAAGAACTTCAGAAACACGGTGAAACACGCTAGTCAACGGATGGCTACATCATCCTTAACGACACGATCACCGAGAAAGCCGGGGACTTCGTCCCCGGCGTCGGCCACTTCTACGATCACGCCGAAGGTGACACTGTCTGGGGCCAAGATCTTATTTACGCCTTCTACGCTGACGACAAAACCGCCTACCCGCTCACCTTCCGCCTCTACGAAAAGCAAGACGAAGATGACCAAGACCACGACACCAAGTACCATATCACCTGCGAGATCGTCACCGAACTCGAAGAAGAGGTAGGTTTGCCTGCGGACACTTATACCTCTTCTACTCGTGGTTCGCTCACGATTCTGGCGTTCCTGAACACATCGAATCCTACGGCAAGGACTGGATCGGCCCGCTCCGGAGCAATCGACAGGTGACCTGCGCCGGCGAAGAGATCCGCGTCAATGCGCTCGAGAGTGATTACTGTAACTTTTGAGGCTCTTTCCGAACTCAGTGAAACAGCGTGAGTATCATGGCATCCCGCTGAATGCGTCTGTGTGTGAACAACCAAACCGCATTCGGCGAGATGCTTCAGCAACTTGTTGAGCTCACATCAATAGTGTTGCGGCCAGAGCCGCTCGATAACGAAATCGAGTGGCGATGTAAGCACGCTTGGGAACAAGCCCCTTGTCCTGACTGCGGTGAAACCACCATCAACGCTGGGGACAGCAGTCCCCGGCTGTGGTGTTCTAACTGCCGCTATACGTTCACATACACTCGTAACACGCCGTTTGAAGGACGGACACTCACGCTTGGAGAGATTATCATTGCTTTCGTGCTCTACGCAGATACGCTACTCAGCATCAACCAAGTTGCTCAGATATTCGAGGCGGTTTACGATACCGTTCACACAACTATCCATGAGGTGGAAACCGCCTTTGTGAGTGGCTTCCACCTCGTCTGGACAGATATCCAAGAAGATGATGACAGCCCTACCCAGATCGACGAAACCGGTCAGAAGTGCTCTGGGTTCAAAGGACAGACGCCGCCAAGGGACGGTCTTTCTCACGGCGTCGATGGTGATCCCGATCGATCTCGGTGGGAAGGCGGACCAGATGATACAATGACGCTTGTTGGTGCGTGTCGAGACACGCTTCGCGTAATCCGTGCGGAACGTGGTGCGAAACCTGACGAGCTGAGATAGACGCTTGACGAGGTAGAGATCCTCTCAGGGAAGATTGATGAGCTGTGGCACGACGGGTGGCGCGGATACGCGCCACTCGTCTATGACAATGAGAAGGTCGTTCCACAGTCCGAAGAGTTTGTCACTGATGAGGGCTTCCACGTCAACCAAGTCGAATGCCCTGGTCGCTTGTGAACCCGCGGCTGCAGTAGTTCCGGGGCCTCTCGAAGCCAGGATTGGAGCAGTCCGTCCGAACCTACGGGTTCGACCGGACGCTAGACATCGCTGGAGTACCATTGAGCGGGCTTATTGACTGCTTTGCAGTGAACGTGTTTCGCTGAGTTATTCAAGAGCATTAATTATTAACTCCCGCTTATGTAACTGATGGATCGTCAGCGACCGCCCGAGCGAGTTCTCGGTGCGTCTGGTCGACTTCCTTCTGATCTCCAATGGCAGTGTAGGTCTTGATGGCGTCTCGATAGTACTTGTCAATTTCCTTCCAAGTGGCTGCCGGATCGTCTTCGGCTGTCCGTGCAAGTTTCCGCTGTGTCCGGGCTACACTCGGTTGATCTCCAATGTCGCTGAAATTCTCGATTGCATCGTGGTAGAAATCGACAACGTCCTCCCAAGAGACCGTCTGTTCGTTTATAGCCTCCGAGGCGAACCACACCTGTGTCTGGGCAACCTCACGTCGATTGCCAATCTTAGTGTAGGTCTCGATGGCGTCCTTGTAGAAACCAGCAACGTTCTCCCAGGATACCGTTGATTCGTTTCCGGCCGCTGAGGCAAGTTCCCGCTGTGTCCGGGCGACTTCCTGCTGATCGCCGATCTTAGTGTAGGTCTCGATGGCGTCCTGGTAGAACCCGGTAACTACCTCCCAAGAGACCGATGGTTCGTTTTGGGCTGCCGAGGCAAGTTTCCGCTGTGTCTGGGCGACTTCCTGCTGATCGCCGATCTTAGTGTAGGTCTCGATGGCGTCTTGGTAAAATCTGGCAATGTCCTCCCAGGAGGTAGCTGATACGGCTTTAGACGCCGAAACAAAGGCCAAGCTCCGCTCTGTCTGGGCGACTTCCTGCTGATCGCCGATCTTAGTGTAGGTCTCGATGGCGTCCTGATAGAACCCAGCAACTTTTTCCCAAGAGCCTGAAAATTTGATCGCTCTGGCCAGGGTTCGCTGTATTCGGGCGACCTCTTGGTGATCCCCAAGCTCAGTGTAGGTCTCGATGGCATCACGATGGCACTCGATAACGTCTTCCAAGGGAGCCGTTGGATCCTTTGCAGCCATCGATGCGATGGTCCGCTGTGTCTGAGCGACTTCCTGCTGATCGCCGATTTCGGTGTAAGCGTTAATAGCGTCCAAGCAGTCCATTCTACGTTCTTCCCATGACCGAGACACATTTGAAATATCTGTCTCGACTAGTTTTCGTTTTGTTTGGGCTACGATCCGCTGTCGATCCGGCTGTTCAAGCGTCTCTGTTGCTCGGCGTTCGATCTTCTGAAGGAATTGTTTTTGTTCTTCGTGTTTCTCATACGTATCAATAAGATCGGCAATCGTGTCAGCGTACAAAAGAAGCAGCTCGAATCGCAACCGTTCCGAACACGCTTCGGGGACTGCCTCGGTAGCAATCCCACTGTCGAAGACGGTTTTTTCAACACCCCACTGTTCCGGTTTTGGCGCGTCGAACAGCGGGGCGAGTGTCTCTTCACGCGCTGCCATCTCGTAGAACTCTGTTAGGAGAGTCGCAGCTTCTGCTGCTGGGCCGGTGTCGAACTGTTCAAGTGATGTTACCTCCAATCCCGACTCATTGAGTTTTCGTTGGATACCGTGTCGTTTCTGAGGTTCGTCGGCTAATCCTGCCATCTTAACAATGACATCGATGATTACCTGGTGGAACTCGGGTTTGACGGTCTCGTCATCGATCTGATACTCTAAGAAACTAGTCGCCCAAGTCGAGTGTCGGGAGCGGTATCGCTCTGTTTCGCCCTTAGATGGGAATAGAAACGTTTCGTTCAATTCTTGTGGGACTTTGTCTGATCGCCGCTGGCTTCTGGTACTGTCTCCAAGAATCAAGGTTTCGATGTAGTCGATATCGGTCCGTTCCTCAGCAAGGGCGTACAGCATCGACGACCGGACGCCGATCTCTGCGGCCGTCAGAAGCACTGCTCCCACGACTACCTCGTAGTAGAGCCGGTCTGAGTCGTTAGAAAGATCGACCGACCGCCAGAGTTCATCGTGAACTGTCGTGGCAGCGTTTGCGGTTGGCGGCGTGTCCTCGAACGATCCTTCTCGAACAAGCGTATCGATTAACGTTAGCAGTTCACCCCAATCTGTCTGTTCGTCATAAACCTCTTCGTACAGTTTGTCGGACGACCAGTCGTAGTAACCGTTCGTGGTCTTGTTGAAGACCTCGATTGCGCGTTCACAGTCACCGACAGTTACACTGGGAACAGAATATTCTTCAAGACCGGCGTTATCCGCGTCGAGAAACGAGTGTGGGGGGTCCTTGTTCTCGACGTTTCGATTCATGTACCGATCCCATTCGGCGGTCCGTGCGTCCAGTAAGAACGACACGTCGGTGCTTCGTTCCCGGAACTTCTCGATCACCTCGAAAATGCGTCTTGCACCAGTTCGTGTAGCGTCTTCGACTACGACCAGCGCGTGTCCACCGTTATTTTGTGCCGTTTCGATCGCTCGCTTGAGTTCGGCAGCGTCTTTAAAACTGGCACCTCCGGTCTCTCTATAAAACGCTTCGCCGTAGCCCTGGTCGATCCACCGAGTGGCCGCTAGCTTACACAGGTGACTCTTTCCCATCCCGGGTTCGCCGCATAACATGAGGTTGTGTCCAGTAGACAGCCGCTCGACGACCGCGCCAGAGACGGTCTCGCTGTCGCTGGTCTTTCCTCGGAGGTCGTGACCCTCGGGCAGTGACCGTTCGAAATAGTACCGTTGTTCGTCGTCGGTACGCTCTGCCAGTTCCGCGAAGGTGAAGCCAGCTTTCCATGCATCAATCGGCGATTTGTTCGCCTTGTCAAATGTATCCCAGTGTTTGAAATTATTGAGAGTTAATTGATCGAAACCCTGGTTCTCAACGCCAGTCTGAATGTATAGTGCGGTGAAATCTTCGATTCTGGCTTGCATCTGATCGATGGTATCTTTCACGTTGGCGAGGGCCGCACGGTCGTTTTCGGAAAGTTGTTGCTCGTCAACGGACATTCCAAAATCGTCTGTGAGGTCGGAGAGAAACTGTTCGTAGAGCATGAACAGCGACAGTGCTTCCTGTACATCGTCGGTTTCAAAGATGTCCATCAACTTTTCTAACAGTGCCTCGTGGTCGTCGGAATCGAATTCGAGATCGACATCTTCTGGAGGTTCTTTACCGAGAAAAACAGCACTGAATTCCCACTCGATCCGTTCAATTTCGTCCCGATTGGGTCCGTCTTCATTAAGGAATGTCCGTTCGATAATTTCGTTGAGACGTTCAGGATCGGACCTAGCGATATTCTCAACATCCTCTACAAAAAGGGGGTCAGCTAGCTTACAAACCCCGGCACACGCCCGTCCTAAAACAATGGAACGGGCGTCGTTCTCATCGTATTCTTCACTTATTTCTTTCAGTGATTTGTGGCCCTTTTTTCCAACTCCTTTAAGATAATCTTTGACAGTTTCTTCTAAAAAGATTTTTCCAGCAATCGGAACAAGAGTAGCTACCCCTCCGGTTGCACCGGTAACTGCAGCAGTTGTTCCAATTTCAATCATATCTTTGGTGTCGATTGTGTCGGTTACATCCTTCGATGAAGTAGTTACGAGATCTAACAGCCCCATATAATAAGCAACAAACTGGAAATTAATTGCTGTTTTGATATTTTAGCCGGATCACGGGCCGTTCAAAACGTCAATCGACAGAAATCACACGGGGCCACCACGTTCAGTCTCCGACGAGGAGCATATACACCCGCAAGTTGCCTCCGTGGGTCAGCAAGTGATACCTCCCGACGTGAGGAACCCTTGGATTGGTCGGGTGATTTGAGAGGCGACACTCTCTCCTCATCACCAAAGACGCTGCGTCTTTCGAACGACTACGCCCGACTGCAAGCGAGACCTTCGGTCTCGGTCTGTTCACGCTGGGGAGCATGTTACTCTCACTGCAGATACATCGGACAGCTTAGGAGACGTAAGAACTGGCCAATCGCATTAGGGCTCAAGATAGGGAGGTAGTCACGTGCTCTCATTCCCTTATCACCGAAACAATCCACCTCATTAATAATAATAAGCGTCCGGTCAGCAAACCAGGTATCGGACACAGAGCTTGAAGACTCTCTGTTTCACAGAATCAACGTCACTGTCCAAGTTTCTGCACATCGTCGATAACGGTGTTAAGTGAAAGCAGCCCGTTGTTGCGGAAATCGAACGTTTCGAACTCAATCAGTTGTTCGTCTTCCTCGTTTGTGTGGTGGGTGTAGTGGTGCTGGATGTTGCTGAGTTCGTCCAAGTGCCGGAAGAAGGTGAATTTCTCGAAGATGATATGGATCTTATCGATGTCGACGCCGATTGAGGTAGGTTGAGACCGAACCAATAGGTGTCAGTTGTCATCACGTCTACAGACATACAACGTCACGCTTTCTGGGACTATCACACCCTGGTTCAAATTGTAAACCGAAGTCCAGTCGATCACATCGGGTTAGAGGAAGTGTCTGCTTGGAAAGGATATGTAGCCTACCAAAGCAGACAACCGGATAGGAGAGGAACATCTGCTTAATTTTGTCGTTAACAGCCTCAACGAAGAGCTTTCAATAGATCTCGGAGAAGACGTAGAGGTCTCGATAGAGGGTCTTTACGAGGTCCTCGCTGGCGCCAGCACCAGCGGGACCTCGGTCAATCATATCTGCGAAACGACCGAAGACTCTCCACACGCTAATACAGTCCGTGGATACCTTACCGATCAGTTCGACCTCGATACCGTCGAACAGGTTGGAGACACGCTGCTCCAACAGGATACCGTCGAGACGCTTCCTGATCGACCGGTGGAGGTCGTCGCCGACCTCCACCTCGATCCCTACAACGGTGATGAAGACGAGACAGAAGCTCTCTACTCTTCGCTGGCTAAGCGTGGAACGACTTCATGTCACGCCTATGCGCACTGTACGCACGTGTGCGCCACAAACGCTACACGCTAGCGGTTCACCAGTTGGTCGCTGGCGAAACCTCAAGTGACGTTCTCAGTGAGTTCCTCGAACTGTTCGACGGGCGCTCGCAGTCTTGCAAACACATCTCATCTAAGTCGATAAGGTCCTCAATCAACCAAGCCGATCATAAGAACCTCGCGGGGGAGAGGGCCCTCAAACAGGAATGCCCTCCGTGTGGGGGCCACCAGTGGCT
>LKMJ01006653.1_pt1 | contig 10894 bp, 7 predicted proteins | sample 643391 | NCBI WGS metagenome assembly LKMJ01 (sample SAMN04112250, study PRJNA286221) | soda lake metagenome | biome: soda lake; feature: Kulunda Steppe; material: water; isolation source: sample PL-Br10 brine of Picturesque Lake | place: Russia: Kulunda steppe | collected 2010-07
CTCCGAGTCGCGGTCGACAGGAACTGAGTCGAAGCGAGGGTTCTGCTTCTGTTCGATTCCCAGGGAGTCTGGAAACCGGCTGAACCACTAATAAAAGCCTAATCGAATTACCGTATAACTCGATTACATCCGTGTTTGGTTGGTCACAGAACCTACCTACAGCAGGAGCTTACCAAGGCCTTAGGGAGAACGCAGGAGAAATATACAAACTTGAATTTGACAGTCCAACCCAAATTCTAAATAGTGTATCCACTTCCTCAGTTACATGACCGAACACGCGGCGCTCGAAGAAGTTCAGCGGGCACTTGAGGAAAAGTACGGGGCGTCACGTGTTATTCGTGAGCCAGCATTGGGTGAGAGTGGAATATCCCTCCGACCGGACCTTCTCGTATTCAATGACGAGGAGAGGACAACTCCGTTCCTCGCTATAGAGTATAGCAGTCTCAGTACCCCGCACAGAAGAACCGAGGATATCGAGCAAGTTCGGAGGTATATCGAGAAAACCGGGGCACCGTTCGGCGCAATCGTCTCCGAGGACCTCCTCTACATCTTCCGGATAGACCAGAACGACGAGCTAATCGAAGTTCCTGTTTCCGAATATCCAGACATTGGTGACGAGCCGAGCGCGGGTCCGCAACCAATTGGGTCGCACGAGCTGTTCGAGTTCCTCGTTGCGCGGATACGCGACCAACTCCGCTCCAAACAGCACCAGCAGGTGTCGGAAGAGTTTGCCCAGCAGCTGTACAGGAAGTATGAGGCCGATAGAAAATCACTTACCGTTGACATCGAGGGCCCGTTTGAGAAGGACATCGTGAGCCTTGACGAGTCCATCCAACAACGTCACGAGTCTTACGAGCCGGGCGAGGCACCAATTGACTCACCTGTACTCAGAACCGTCTTTTCGGTCTTCTCGAACTACGACCTCGCGTCCACATCACTCGACATCCGACGGCAGATCGTCGACGAGACATTCATCGGAGATTTCTTTAACCGAGAGGGTGAGAAGTTTACTACTCCCCCAAAGGTTGCTGAGCGTTTGGTTGAGCTGCTCGATATCGATGACGGTGACTCTGTCCTTGACCCTGCATCGGGCTGGGGTTACACGTTGAGAGCGGCCAACGAGTACACGGACGAGGTAGTCGGTGTAGAGCTGAATCCTGGTGTAAACAACGCTGCCCTCTTTTTTAATGACTTATTGGAGAAGTCAGGCACCTACATTACGACTGACTTCTTGGAGATGGCCTATCGGGAGGATAGCCAAGCCCCAAATAAATCTACCACTCTAAGCACGTTCGCGGGCGACGGAGAGGACAGCACCCACCCGCATATCACGGCTGAATTCGACCGCATCGTACTTGACCCGCCCTTTGGGGGACGCCCCTCGGAAGAGGTGCTCGATTACCTCGGTGAGGGGAAAGGCGTGAAGCTGCACGAAGCATTCCTCTCCTTAGCCTTAGACCGATTAGCCGACGGCGGTCGGTTAGTGGCAATAGTTCCAACCACCGCTCTGGTGGCTGTCCGTAGTGCGTGGATTCGGGAGAGGATTGTCCAGGATTACAATCTTCGTGGGATTATCGAACTTAGTGACGCCAAGCTCTTCCCGTACCTCGACTCCAGATTCAGTCTCTCAGTTATAGTGGTTGACAATCACGGGGCACCGACAAACGAGGTCACGGGTGTCGTCTGCGATGAGGGAAGTGAGGACAAGTTGAGTCAAGCAATAGCGCAGGTCAAGAACAACGAGGGTGAGAGGATACCAGTGAAAGAGGGTTCGGAATCCCTCCTACCGAGCGAACTTCTGGGAATGGAAGAGGCTCAGCAGGAACTCCACGACCGATTCGACCAAGTCGCGCCCCTGGAAGAAGTCGCAACCCAAATCGAAGGAGGTGCGCGTCGTTCCGGCGAAGAGGTGGAACCGTACGAAGACCCGAGTTCCGACATCTCATATCTCAAATTGGGCGCGGACCTGTACGAATGGACGACCCATGTCGACGGTGACACTCCCATCGCGGATTCCACAGATGTTCTCATCGGGCTAAAGGGGACACCGGGGAAAGTCTACCACCCCGGCGAGAGTGTCGTTGCCTCATCAAATTGGGCCATCATACGATTCGATTCAGAGGCTGAGGCGGCGGTCTACGCTGCGTACCTCGCTTCCCAGATGGGACAACAGCAGATTCAGTCCATGGGCCGTGGGGCTACTATTCAGTACATCCCTCTGCGGAGAGTCGGTGACGTTATCGTTCCATTTTACTCTGATAGCGAACTCACGGACCTTGCAGAGGAGGTTCAGAAACGACGGGACGAGTACCACGACGAACAGAGAGACTACACCGCTGTCGATTTTGAGGGGGTGTTCTAAACGATGAGTGGGGGTGAGCATACCGAGACAGCCGACCTACTGGAGGGGACCGTACTGGAGGAACAGATGGACCAGTGCGACGCGATTATGCGAGACATCATGGAAGAAAGGCTTGACCCAACGGACGAAGAGAACATCTACACGAGGATTGACTTCCAGTACGGGCGAACGAAGGACAAAACGCTTGAGGTTCTATCAGACCGTTTTGAGGCGGAAGGACTCAACACGGCACTGAAGACGCTGATTTCCGGCATTATCGAATGTCAGGGGTTCCATTCAAAGCTTGAACGCAACGGGCAGAGGGACGACAGTCTGGAAACGGTGACACGCTGGTTCAAGCTCTATGCTGCAGTCGTGCTTGAGAAGCAACCCGACATCCCGTTCGAGTTCGTCCTCACCCAGTTCAAGAAGTACCGTGATGTCGTCATCGTACATCCAGACGGTATCCCAACCGCGACGGATAAGCCCGAGGCCTCGTTGCTCGGGTTCCTCACGCTGTCGTGGACCGCCATGGAAGAGATTCTCCGCCTCTGGCAGGAGATTCTGGGAAAGTCACAGATTGAGCTAATGAGCCGCGAGAGTGCTCTGGATGGTACCAGCCCGAAGTACGGATTCATTCACAACCTGTTCGATACCAAGGGGTTCGTAACTACCTACCCCGAGGCGCAGGCGGGAGACGACACCTACTTTGACCTCAATTCTGCCGAATACTTCCCTGACGAGGGAGACATCGTCGAGTTAAACGACAAAGAGAGCACGGGCTACCACGATTCCCGAACAGCCACCTCGCTCAGGAAGTACAACCCTTGAACGTCCACATCATCCCCCACGGCCGCGCAACGTCGCATGTGAAGCGCGGGCTCCGCGCCTATTCGGGGGCGGACAAGGTCTATCTCCTCACCAGCGACGCGTTTGAGTCCGAGGGGATAGAACTGGAGTCAGATCTCGAGGAATTCGGGTACGTGGTTGAAAGCCATCTGATCGACGCATTTGATCTTCGGGATGTCGTGGACACCATCGTGAGCATCGCCAAAGAGCACCCGAGAGACGACCTCTTCATCAACATCACCGGCGGGACGAACCTCGTCGCTGGAGGCGCGACATCGTCGGCGTTCTTCATCGGCGCGACACCCTACTATGTCCTCGAACCACAGGACGGTACGGAGGACATTGACGAGCTCGTCATGGAACTCCCTGCACCCACCCAGCCGCTCACGTTCAAGGTGGAAGGGCTTCAACGGGATCTCCTCGTCACGCTCGGTAACTGGGCTGACGAGGGGAGAACGGGCGTGATAATGCGTGAGATTGGGGAGGCACTCGGGGAATCAGCACAGAAGGTCAGTTACCATGTGGACCAGCTGGAAGACCGCGGACTAGTGGAGCGTCGACCCTCTGGGCGAACTAAGCACGTGTACCTAACTGATGTGGGGAAGCTGTATCTCCAGTGGACGAGGGAGGAGTGATCTCCGATGGCACCAGAAAGACATATACGACAGATGGAATATGATGGAAACATGGCTTCTAAAGACGAGAGCCTCCTCCAGTACACCGAGGGAGGAGAAACTCTGGACCTCGATACGCTGGAATCTCACCTCTGGGAGGCGGCCGATATTCTTCGCGGGAGTATCGACGCGGCGGACTACAAGAACTACATTTTCGGGTTGCTCTTCCTGAAGCGCATCAACGACCGGTTCGAAGAGGAGACATGGGAAATCGCCGAGGAACTCACCGGGGACGACGAGGTATTGGACGAAGACCTCCTCGAACAAATTCAAGGCGACCGCGACCTCCATGAGGAGTTCTGGGTTCCCGAGCGCGCTCGGTGGGGCCACATCGCCGCGCAGAGCAGCGACATCGGTGCGACGCTGAACAAAGCCCTGGAAGCGGTCGAAGACGAGAACGACGCCATCGCCGACCGCGTCCTCACCTCTGTCGACTTCAACGATAAGGACCGGCTCTCGGACGCCACACTGGAAGAGCTCGTCACGCACTTCTCGAAGCACCGCTACCGGAACGCAGACCTCAAAGATCCCGACATCTTTGGCAGGGCGTATGAGTACCTCATCCGGCAGTTCGCCGATGACGCCGGGAAGAAGGGCGGAGAGTTCTACACGCCACGCGAAGTCGTCCAACTTCTTGTCGAGTGCGTCGACCCCGAGCCCGGTGACCGTGTGTATGATCCCGCTTGTGGGTCCGGTGGGATGCTCGTCTACTCTGCCCAGCACGTGGAGGACGAAGGTGGCGACCGGGACGACATCTCGCTCTATGGCCAGGAGAAGAACCTGAATACGTGGGCCATCGGTCAGATGAACGTTCTCCTACATGAGCTGCAGGACGCTATTATCACGAAGGGAGACACAATCACTGAACCAAAATTCATCACCGAACACGGTGAGTTGGAAGTATTCGATAAAGTACTTGCCAATCCACCGTGGAATGATAAAAAATGGGCAAAAGATTGGGTTCAGGAAAATGAACCATATGATCGATTCCCGTTCGGTCTCCCTCCCTCTAACAGGGGTGACTGGGCGTGGATTCAACTGATGCTTGCTTCGCTCAATAAGACTGGCAAAGCGGGCATCGTATTAGATACTGGAATCCTATTTCGGTCTAGGTCAGAACAATCAATTCGAAAAGATGTGATAGAGAACGGCCTACTTGATGCCGTTATACTTCTTCCTGAGAATCTGTTCTATAATACTTCGGCACCCGGTTGCATTCTGATTCTAAACAAAGAGGAAAAAATAGAGAATAACAATAAAATCCAATTTATATACGCAGCAGAGGATTATGCCGGAAAAACTAACCAGAACTATCTACGTGAAGAGGATGTTGATAAAATCACATCATCATACCACTCTAACGATGAAATTGAGGGATATTCACGTGTAGTTGACATTGACGAAATCAGAGAGAATGACTATAACCTGAAAGTTTCTCGATATATTGACACAACTGAAGAAGTCAGTCAAACTGATGTGGTAGAGGCTTGGAAGAGGGTGAATTCATTAGAGCAGGAGAGGTCAGAGTTGATGACTGAGATCGACCAATTTGTCAGTGAAAACTATGACTAGTAACGGTATTAACGGTGTGTATGTGGCCAACACTCCGGAAAACTGGGAAACAGTACAAATGGGAGAGTTAGTGGCCCGGAAAAGCATCAGATACTCTGATTTACCCTCTGATGACTTGATTCCGGTCTACAGTGTGACTAACGGTGACGGATTTGTCCCATCAGATGACCAATTCGATAGAACAGTCTACAGCGAAGAGGTCGGAGACTACAAAGTAGTAAGGAAGGGCCAATTTGCATATAACCCATCAAGAATTGATGTAGGGTCTATTGCGCTACATAATAAAGACCATCCGGTATTAATAAGCCCGATGTATGAGGTATTTGAGCCGAATCCAAAAATATCCAAAGAATACTTAGAATTTGTTGTACACTCTGAATGGGCACGAAAGGTATATCGAGCATACTCTCAAGGAAGCGTTAGAAAAACGCTTAAATTTGGGCTCTTTGAAGATATCCCAGTACCTCTTCCACCAGAGAACGAAAGAAACTGGATTGTTGGTGACGTATTACCTATCATTGAAAATACAGTCAGCAAAACAGAACAAATAATTTCTGGTACTCAACAAGTTCGAGAGGGTATATTACAGGACTTGTTTACAGATGTCACACAATCAGAGGATTTCAGAGAAGAAAGTCTCGGGCCCTTCAAGCTTCAAGTCCCATGTGAATGGTCGATTGAGCGACTTCAAGAAGTGAATAACGCATCACGACCTATCTGCTACGGGGTTGTCAAGCCCGGTGAAGATACAGCAGATGGAGTTCCACTACTGAACGTGGAAAATATTACTGGGCACGACGATATTGATTTTGGAAGCCTATATGAAATTTCTGAAGATTTACACCAAGAGTATTCTCGCAGCAAGATCTCTGGGGGAGAACTGTTAATTACAGTTCGAGCCAGCGTGGGCGAGGTAGTTCAAGTTCCAGAGGATATTGGAGAAGCAAACATTTCACGTGGTTTAGCTCGCATCTCTCCTATTGAACCACATGACCCGCGATGGATACGTTACTGTTTGCAAACGCCGATCTATCAGAAGTTGATGGATATTTATTCGTCCGGATCAACATATTCTCAATTAAATATTGGAGAGCTCAGGGAGATTCCCATCATCCTCCCTCCTCCTGAAACCCAAAGTTCAATGGCGGACCAAATTGAGAAAATTGACAGGAAAATAAAAAATGAGCGGAGAAGTTATCAAATATTGACGTCTATGGCAGGTAGTATAAAACACGACCTGCTTGTGGGGAACATCCAAATGAAGACTACTATAGACTGATGTCTAATGAGTATGCTGAGACAGAACGGCCCGCTCTTGAATCCCTTCAGACTATGGGCTGGGAAATCTATGACCAGCAGAGGGTAGACTGGTATGACCCTCGCGATACGAAATCATCAGGGGTGATTGAACCTCGTCTACGTAGCGGGGTTAATAATTTGAACCCTTGGCTTTCGGAGAACAACCTGAATGCAATCGTCCGTGAGATTCAGCAGGTTACAGGGACGAGTCCGATGGACGAGAATGAGCAGATACACGAGAAGCTTGTTCGACACACATCAATCAAGCAAGACCGAGGCCACGGCACGAAGCACCAGACGGTCAAGTACATCGACTTCGAGAACCCCAAGAACAATGACTTCTTCGCGCTCAGCCAGTTCGACGTAGAGGGCGATATCGAGACCATCAAGCCCGACATCACACTCTTCGTCAACGGCATCCCGCTCGGAGTCATCGAGTGCAAGGCTCCGACCATCGCGGAACCAAAGAACGAGGCGCTTGAACAGCTCCTGCGCTACCAGAACGAGCGTACGGAGACGGGGAACGAGGGGGCGACTGAACTCTTCAGGTACAACCAGTTCTCTGTCGCGACGTGGTACGAGGGCGCGATGATGGGAACGTACGGCACGCCCAAGAGCCAGTACAAGCCGTGGCGCGACCCGTATCCGATGGATGACGACAACCTCGCCGACCTCTTCGATATCGACTACGTGTCTCCGCAGCATCGGATGCTGTACGCACTCTTCGAGCCCGAGCGCCTCCTCGACCAGATCCGTCACTTCACTGTCTTCGAGACCAAGCAGAGCGGGACCGTGAAGATGGTTGCTCGGTATCAACAGTACCGGGCGGTCCAGAAGGCCTTAGAGCGAATTGAACACCGAAGCTGCCGGGAAGCACAGGGTGGGGTTGTCTGGCACACGCAGGGGTCCGGCAAGTCGCTCACGATGCTCTTCTTCGGGCTGAAGCTCCGCCGCGAGAAACCTGACCCGACGCTACTGCTCGTCACCGACCGGACTGCGCTGGACAGCCAGATACACGCCACGTTCCAGCGGTGCGGCTTTCCGAATCCGAAGCGGGCGCAGGACAAGGAGGACCTCCGCGAGAAGCTGAGCAGCAACGCCGGGGAGACCATCACCACCCTCATCCAGAAGTTCCAGCTTAACGATGACGAGGAGGGCGACTTCCCGGTCCTCTCCAGTGACGACGACATCTTCGTGATGGTCGACGAGGCCCACCGGACACAGTACGCGACGCTAGCGAACAACATGCGAACGGCGCTCCCCAACGCCTACTACATCGGATTCACCGGGACACCTATCGAGAAGGAGGAGCGTGACACTCGTCGGGCGTTCGGGAACTACATCGACACGTACACCATCGACCAATCGCTCGGCGACGACACCACGGTCGAAATCCTCTATCAGGGCCGCCTCGCGGACATCCACCTCGAAGGCGCGAATCTCGACCGCATATTCGACCGCGTGTTCGCCGACTACTCCGACGAGGAGAAGGCAGAAATCAAGAAGCGATACGCCCGCGAGCAGGACCTCGCCGAAGCCGAGACGCGTGTCGAGGAAGTCGCCCTCGACATCATCGAGCACTACGAGAACGAAATCGCAGATCCGTTCAAGGGGATGGTCGTCACGACTAGCAAGGAGGCTGCTGTCCGTTATAAGAAGAAGCTCGACGAACTGAACGGGCCCGAGTCGCGAGTAATCATCTCGAAGGGTCACAACGACCCCGAGTACATCAAACAGTGGACTCCGACCGACAGCGAGATTTCGGAGTACAAGGACTCGTTCGTCGACCCCGAGGGCGAGGTCGAACTGCTCATTGTCTGTGATATGCTGCTCACGGGCTTCGACGCACCGGTGGCGCAGGTGATGTACCTCGACAAGCCACTGAAAGAGCACAGTCTTCTGCAAGCTATCGCCCGTGTCAATCGGCCGTTCCCCGAGAAGAATCACGGACTGATCGTCGACTACTACGGTGTCTCGGACGACCTCCGTGAGGCCCTGGCGATGTTCAGCGAGGACGACGTGAAGCACGCGATGGTGCCACTGGAGGACAAGAAGCCCGAGCTCGAAGCCGCCCATCGGAAGGCCAAGTCGTTCTTCGACGACCTCGACGATATAGAGGCGTGTCTGCAGACGCTCGAAGACGAAGACACGCGTATCGAGTTCAAGAACACCTACAAGCGGTTTTCCAAGCTGATGGACATCGTCCTGCCTAATCCGATGGCGAATCCCTACAAGGGCGACCTCGACCGTCTGAGCGAGATTTATACGAGGGCGAAGAAGCGCTACCGAGACGACTCGATGAATCTGGAGGGCACCGGCGAGAAGGTGCGCGAGCTTATCCAGAAGCACATCCGCTCGAAGGGCATCGACGTGCTCAACGACGACCCGGTCTCGATAATGCAGAGTGATGAGTTCGATGCTGAACTTGAAGACCTAGAGAGCGACGAAGCCCGTGCGAGCGAGATGCAACACGCCATCAAGCACGAGATATCTGTCCGGTACGACGAGGATCCCGTCCAGTACGAATCGTTACAGGAGCGCGTTGAGGAACTCATCGAGAAGTACAAACAGAAGCGGCTGAACGACCGCGAAATCATCGAAGAGCTCCGTGAGGTACTCGATGAGATGCGGACCCGTGACCAGCAGGCGAAGGCCAAGGGGCTAGAGGACGCCACCGAACTGTCGTTCTACCACGCGCTTGAAGAGGTCCTTCTTACTAAAGACCACGACACCGACCAGCAGGAACTCGTCGAGTTGACGGGCGATATTATCGCCGAGGTGGAGGATGTCGCCGATCTTGTTGAATGGCAAGAGAAGGTCACTGTCCAGCAGAAGCTCAGGAAGCGGGTAAAGCTGCGACTGATGAAGGCCGATATCCAGATGTCTGGGGAGGAGCGAACCGAGCTTACGAATCGCATCGTCGAACTGGCGCGTGCTCACTACCAGCCATGAGAGAGTATCATATCGGGCAGACGGTGGTTCCGTATGAAGTCGAGTGGAGCCCAGACCGCTCGACTATCAGCCTCTCAATGGACTCCTCGATGGAGCTCGTAGTCCGTGCGCCTGTGGAGGCCTCCATTGACGACGTGGAAGACGTGTTGGAGGAGAAGAGGCAGTGGATACTGGAGACACTTTACGGCCTCGCAGAGCAGGAGGATCCTCCTCTTGACAAGGAATATCTGAGTGGGGAGAAACTCCTCTATAACGGGCGGCGGTATCGACTCAAGATGTGCGAGGACGACGTGCCAGAGCCGAAGCTCGACTTCGATGGAACGGGATTTGAGCTTCGAGTTCCGAACGGTACGCCAGTCAGTATCCAGCGCAAACGGCAAGCGGTCACTGACTGGTACGTAGAACGAGCCACCGAGAAGCTTCCCTCGCGTGCAGACCGATATATTGACAAGTTGGGATTGACGGACGTAGACATCAAGGTCCAGTCACTCCAGCGACGGTGGGGTGAGTACCAATCGGGAGAAGTGGTACTTCACTGGCGTCTCATACTCGCTCCCCGAAAAATACAGAACTACATTGTAGCCCACGAACTCGCTCATTTTAAGCATGAGGAACATTCCGATGCGTTCTGGAACACGGTCGGTACGCTCGTCCCAGACTATCGAGACAGGCGCGAGTGGCTTCGGGTGAACGGAAATACGCTTGCCGTCTAAGTGTTGGGTAGACGGGTAGCACCGGAAGCGAGTTCGGTCTACCAATTGTTGAAAGACCTATTCGACGGCGAAATGGTACGAATCTGAGGCGTTCGTGAGAATAGAGATATACATCTCTCGGATTCTACACGATACAGAACAGTACGATCAACAATCTCAGAGAGACCTCTAAAATATAAGACGCATACTTTCCAATCGAGTTATGTCTTAACCCGCTCAGAACCTCGCGATCATGGCAACTACACTGAGTGGTATATAAATAAGTAGCCCATTTTTAATCGCATTCTCTTGATTATCTATCTGACTGCAGAACCTCCTCAATAACGTCTTTTCAAGCGGTGTCGCGTGCCCCTATTTGAGTCGACGACTCAAAAACACCCCTCGAAATAATACTTGTACAAAAGTCCACAGCGTTCCCCAGCCCATCAGTTATTATCGTACTAATCATTATCCAGAGTATGACCGGTGGTATTCAGATAAACACCGAACAAACA
>LKMJ01006654.1_pt1 | contig 10894 bp, 12 predicted proteins | sample 643391 | NCBI WGS metagenome assembly LKMJ01 (sample SAMN04112250, study PRJNA286221) | soda lake metagenome | biome: soda lake; feature: Kulunda Steppe; material: water; isolation source: sample PL-Br10 brine of Picturesque Lake | place: Russia: Kulunda steppe | collected 2010-07
ATATGCCCTGTCTGATCCATATGCCGGATCCAGTCCATATGCCCTGTCTGATCCATACGCCGGATCCAGTCCATATGCCCCGTCTGATCCATATGCCAGATCCAGTCCATATGCCCCGTCTGATCCATATGCCGGATCCAGTCCATATGCCCTGTCTGATCCATACGCCGGATCCAGTCCATATGCCCCGTCTGATCCATATGCCGGGTCTGATCCATACCCTGGATCCAGTCCATATGCCCCATCTGATCCATATGCCAGATCCAGTCCATATGCCCTGTCTGATCCATATGCCGGATCCAGTCCATATGCCCTGTCTGATCCATACGCCGGATCCAGTCCATATGCCCCGTCTGATCCATATGCCGGGTCTGGTCCACACCGGGTCCAGTCCATGCCCGGTTATTCCATGCCTGATTTAGCCCTGAGTCAACCCTTTTGAGCCTCTGGTGGGCTGTGCGGGGCCTGAGCAAGCTGGACATAGGGGGCGCTGCTGCTGTGACGCCTGATGTTGCCTTGCTGCACACAAAACCTGGACCCTCGCCACCAAAAATGCCGCTCTTTGAGACCCAGGCCCGTCCTAGTGCTGTGCTGGACATGTGAGGTGATCGCACTGTGCGGAGCGCCAGAAAACGCTGCATATACTCAAGCTCAGATTGAGTGCTAAAGCCCAGCGGCAACACTGTGGTAACGCAGGAGTAGCGCCAGCCCCTCTTTTAAGCCAACTTGTATGCATGCACGGCCCTGCCCCCTCGTGCGCGCATGCACGAACACGCATGCGCCCGAGCACTCGCACCATTGGGTTGGCGCACTCACATGCAAGCGCTCATTCATGTGTGCAATAAGTGTGCGTGCAGGGGCGGAGCCGCAGGCAGAGCACGTAGCCTCGGTGGGGTGGAAGGACCTGGACCTGGCCGTCCTGCTGCGCTGCTTCTGTGCAAAGCAGCAGCGCCACTACCTGGTGCGCAATGTGTCTGTGCTTGCGGCAGGGCCCTAGCACCTGGGCATGTACCGCCCCACTCATGTGCCTACCCGACCTGTATTGTGGCCCGCACCTGTACCTTGAGCTGCGCCCTATACCTTCAGCCGCGCCTATACCCTGCCTGTGCTGTGTACCTTGCCTGTACTTTGAGCCGCGCCTGTACTCTGCCTGTGCTGTGGGCCGTGCCTGTACTTTGAGCCGCGCTCGTACCCTGCCTGTGTTGTGGGCCGTGCCTGTACCTTGAGCTACTGCTGGAATTTTACCTTTTCTTTTCTCGTGAGGCGCATGTACAAGGGTTCACGTCAGCAGTGCGTGCAGGAGCGGGCATGTTCATGATTCATGGATGCACATGCGCACGCCTTTGAGGTGTGCAGAGCTTCAGGGCCAAGCATGGGACCCAAATGCTGCATTGATGCAAGCAGGTGCTCGGTGCTCGCGCCTGGGCCCATGTGCACCCAGACAGCCAGCATCAGGGCGGAGATACACCAAATGCTAATTAGGGCACCATCCCAAAGCGACCTCCGTTGAGGGCTCCTGCGTACTCTGTAAAAGGCTACTGGGCATACCTCCACGCGCCCTCTTGCGAACCTAGTTGAGGGCTCCTGCATTTTCTGTCGCGCACCACACAGGTTGAAGTTGGGCTGGAGGAGCAGGCAGCCCTGGCTGCGGAGGCAGAGCTGGTGGCGGGCCAGGAGCAGCAATCAGGCACATATGGTGGCGCCACCGCTGCCTCCGCAGCAGACGGCACTGCCGCTGGCGAGGGCGGCACAGCAGCCAGGGCATCCCAGCCACCCATGGCTGATGGCTTTGGTACGCTGGGCAACGGTCAGGCCACGGCGGAAGCGGTAGCGGAGCCCCGGACTGCAGAACACCCGCCGCAAGTGCCTGTGTTCAGCGGCGACTCGTTTTCCTCGGAGGCCTTCTTTGCAAGCGGCCACAGCACAACGGCAGAAGCAGGGAACCCGTTTCTTGTGGGGCCACACGGCCTTGAGCAGGATGGCGGCAGTGCAGGTGATGGCGGGAGGGGTTGAGAGGGGAGGCTACGTGCCAGCAGGGTTGCTGCTGGCTGGGTGCATATACTCTTGCCACCTCGAGGGGGTGCACTCTCACTGGCAGGGATTGGGAGTCCATAGGGCAACTTTCCTTCATGAGCTCGCAAATGTGCCTTAAGGCACAACAAGGCGCTTTGTGTGCCAAGGCTGGAGTACTTGTTTTCTTGCAGAGCCTTTGTGGGGATGATCGATGTATGCCTCATGTTTTCCCTGATGTTTTCCATTCAAACTTCCTTCTGTAAATCCCGTGCCCTCTGCCTCCTGTGCACTCTTCTGCTGTGGCCTTGCCGTTTGCTCCTCCGAGGTGGCCGGCCACCTGATCCAGAGCAAGCAAGGGAGCTCCTGGGGCCTGGAGGCCTCGGATGTGCTCGACAGGAAGCGTCCAGGCAGAGTCCCTGACCTGTCGTGAAGTCCCCCATATGTGTGTACACATTCCCGCCTCCACCATGTGCGTGCTGCAGGGAGCGTGGATGCCCACAGCGTACTGCAAGGGTCAGAGGGTGCCGGCGAGGGCAGACCCAGCGGCCTCGGAGTGCCCAGAGGCCTGCCAGCGTCGCAGGGGGGGGATGGCACGGGGGCTGAGGCGAGCAAGGAGCGGCAAGACGTCGCGCCCTCAAGAAATGAGGCTGCAGAACCGTCTTAAGCAGCATAGCCTACGCTGAGGGGATGAGGCCACTCTGTAGCGCAGGGGAGGATTGGGCTGTTGGATTAATGTAGCCGCGTGCCAGATCCTTAACATTGTTATGCCAAGTCACTGTCATTGGCCAATCAACAATCTGGCGCACAATTATTGAGAAGAGAGGTGAACGTCAGGCCTTACCTGCCGGTAACCTGGCAGTGCCTCGGCTCGCCCAAATCCCAAAAGCCATGCTCAGCTTGGCAACCGAGAAATTGGTTCCGGTCATCATGATGGTTCTGACGGATCTGACAAAGACTGTAACAAAGGCAACGCTAGTCCCTGGTGGCTCACAACAAACGGGCAGTGGCCAGCTTAGCTTGAAGCCAACTTGGCACGGGAAGGCTAGCAAGTTAAGTCAACAGCTGACCTGGCTGGTATTGATTCTTCATCTCAGCAGGAAAGAAAAGACCGCCTTTGACTGTGACAGGAAGAGCTATGCAGGCAGCAAGACGCTCCCTGCATCAAGGTTAGGTTAGGTTAGGTTACATAGCTGTATCTGCCGAATGACTCATTTCCTCGGAGGGCAGCTTAGCTGAAGCCAATTGGGCCTGCAACAAGTTTACAAGTTTAAGTTTGACCTTCAGCCAGGTAGTTTGACTGATCAGGTTGCTGGTGAACACCAGCCATCAAAAGTTTAAAAGTTTAAAAAATTCAGCCAGGTAGTTTGACTGATCAGGTTGCTGGTGAACACCAGCCATCAAAAAAACATCCATAAGCTCTGAAATAAAATGATAGGAATCATTAGTTTGGGCCTGCAGCCGAGACCAATAAAAGCAAGCTAGGTAGTGTTCTGAGGTCTAGGCACAGCATTCAAGGCACTCATGCACAAATAAGGTTAGGCCTTTGGTGTCTGCCTGGCTAATAAAGACTCTTAGCCTGTTTGAGCTTCTAGAAGGGGCGCGGAAGAGGTGGTGGTGCTTGATGCGCAAGTTTGCCAAGTCAGCACTTGGGTAATCTAAGAGGATGTTCTTCATCTTGCACACAATGCCAGTTGCATTTAGGGCAGATCCTGAGCTCATAAGAAACTCTGTGTTGCTGTTGCCTAAGTTACCTCCCTGCATCAAGGACAAGGAGACACATTGACCCGAAGTGCCGCGAGTCTCCCTCATCAATGGAAAAAGATAAGGTTAAGGTATGGAAAAGATAACTACTATTACTACTAGTAGTGAAGATCCGGAGGGTGGCAGGCTGCCCACTGCCCCAGACTTAAGTCTTGAGTTAAAAGTTAAGGGGTTAATCGCCAGCCAGATCGTTTGGCTGACTGGTTTGTTGCTGGTCTTCGCCAGCCAAAAAAATAGTCCATAATGTCCGAAATGAAATGGCAGAGTCTATTGTGCCGTTGAGAAAGAAAATCAAAGACAGTTTGACTAGGCAAGGCATGTGGAACATAAGGGGCCTCCATAGAGAAGGATTAAGTCTTGAGAGCATTTTGTTCGACAGCTCAACAGAAGAAAGTTTCTTTGAGTGCGTCTTGTTGTAGTCAGTTTGTGCACACTAGAGTTCAAGGTGGTACAAAATGTTGGAGGTAAAGATTCCAGTATTTGACCACTATCAGGTCTACCTCCCTCTCATTAGCTTTGAGATCGCGAGCTCTGCGCAATTCCCCATGAGATCTAGTGTGCTGCACCTGATGTAAGTGCAGCAATTAAATAAGAGTTGAAGCCGGCTGAAGCCATAGTTTTCCTGTCTGAACGGACGAACATAATCAAAAGCAGGGTCGTCTCAAAACTGTCAAGCATGGATTGCCTACAGTCTCTTCAGCTGCTTTTCAATATCCTGCTGAAGCTTGGGCATCTTGCCCTCAAACTCTCGTCCACAGGCATCCACACACGAGTTGAATACATCCTGTAAAAGCAAGTTAGCAAAAATGCTTAGTGCGATGCTGAAAGAGAGCCCCAAGACTCTAAAGGGTGTCAGCCCTCTCGTCGAGTAGTGTACCCTGCCCATTCCTAGCACAGCAAATGTTGACAGCAGAGTTCACACCTGTGCTTTGCTTGCATCCGAAGGTGATGGGTCAAGGCCTCCTGTCTCCTGCAGCACAGCAATTGGACAGGAATTCAAGACGTACATGGCATTGCTGTAAAGGATGGTCAAGAATTTATGGAGCTCTGCTTATTTCTAATTCATCATATTATCTGTGACTCTTGAGTCAGACTACATGACATCCATGCCAGCAAGCACCATATTTCAGTCTGCTCGATGGACAAGTCTCTGCCCATACCTTTACCATCACCACATGCATGCTGATATTCAAACCTTGGGTTTCAATTGTAGTGCAGATATACCTGTCATATCCTGCCTCTGCTACAAGTGCCTGGACTTACCCTTGCAGTGTCCTGGCAGCGCATGGCACAACGTTGGAAGCGTTCCTGTGGCAAGGGTGGATACATGGCATGAATGTCAGGTCATACCGCACACTTGTACGTTCGGTCATGCGCACTTATGTGTGTGTGTGCGCACATGCGTGCGTGCGTTGACCAAATTTCCTTCAGATCTTCAAGCGACCCACGGCCGTGCCAGTAAGCAAGATCACCTGAAAGTCGCTCATCACACTCTGGATGATTTTTTGCTGCTGTAATGACTTCCCTGAACAGCGCTCAACACTGCGACAAGCGTTGAACAGCAGAGGTGAGTGGTGCATGCTGAGCTTCACGGTGAGCTGTGGGAAGTTAGCAGCCACAGAATGCACTGATCCCAGGCACAGCATCTAAAAGGGCATGCGTTTCATTTGCTTTGATGCATCAATGAAAATGCATGGCAGTAACATGCATCCCTATGTGCAGAAGTTGCACATGCATGCGTACCAGTTCTGGATTTGCTCAGGCCGAGAGTTAGGATTATCACAACAGTCTGCACAGCACAGAAAAGCCTCCTTCTGTGATGGGATTAGATAGTTCCGCCCCAGGCTTTGCATCATGCCGTCCACAGCAGTTTGCACATCTTTAACCCCCTGAGGTTGCTGCATCGTGTTCAAACTTAAACGATTCAATTTTTTTCGGGCGAGACCCTATCCGGCGCAGGCATGAGCAAACATGCAATAATTCAGCTTGCCACCATAATCAATGTGAGTTTGTGACTTGTGACAGTGACAAATCTCAGTAGTCGCCATCAGCTGCATTAATTAAGGGACACCTGCAACACAATCTGCATGGGTCAACCTATGCGGATTTCAGGTAAAACCAAACAAGTTGAACCATCTCTGCTGCTGCAGGGCTTGGCCAAACGATCCCGGCCCGTTCATGGTGCTCGGGCCAAGCTAGCATATGACCTTACTGCGCTTCTCTCCTGCGCCCGGCCTTGTGTGATGCTAGGTCTGTGCTGAGGCTCCTGCCTCCTGATTGATTTATCATTTGCAGTCAAATGCACACTGACACGGAGGGTCCTTGCCAGCCCTGTCGTCACTTAAATTGCTTGAACTGACTCCTGTGGTTGCATCTTCCTCCTTTTGCAACAAGCCATGCCTGTGTGCAGCCTGCCCCTTGCGGGCAAAGGTGCTTGGATCTGTCACAAAACTTCAGTATCACGCAAGGCAGAAAGAGTCAGAGGTCGCACATGCAAAACTTTGCAACGTTCATGTGTGCGTGTACATGACATCATGTAGTATTATGCATATCATGTCGTTATGGGGTGACACCGTGTGGATTACTCCGCAGATTATATCAGGCTTGACCTAGAAACATTGGTGCAACTCGTACTCCGTATCAACGTGACAGAGGCATTGCAGGCTCGTTGTGAGTGATCCTCTGCGCGTTTGAAGCGCAAGCTCTTTTTGCCTATAATTACAGGGCTATGTAAAAACCAGCTTAATCATGCTGAAGCTGTCTTCATAATTCTTTTAATTTACAAGACTTCGCTTTGTTGTTGATGCGTGTCTCGAGCCTTGTCTGCTTGGCACTTCATGACACATGCAAAAGACGGTTTATGCTCTTGTGCGGCATTGCGCAGGGTGTGTGCTTACGCACAATGGATGCCATTACATAGCAAATCACCCTGGTTTGCTGCAGCACCTGGGCCTCCTGCTGTCCTCAGAAAAGCAAAATTCCCTATCAGCCCATGAGTGCCAAGATCTTACTCCAGCGCTCATTGGGTTCTCCGAATCAGGGCGCTTGGAGCTCAACCTGCTTGGCACAGACCATGTACAGGTAAGCAATGACAATGCCTGCCTGCAATGGCCTGGGCCTTGCGATCTGGCCCAGTGAAACGGTCCAGTGGCCTCATTCTTGGCCGTATGGTGTAGCCTCTCGTTTGCTGGGTGTTAGCATTTTTGCCCTCCCGGCGGGGAGGCTCCCGCCCTCGCTGCCTTGCCCTTGTCTTGGCACCCAAAGCACCATTTTTCCCCGGCCTGTGCTTGCATCTGAATTATTTCTCTGTATGATGTATGGACGCAATGTGCAGCTGCCAGAGTCCTCTTCTCATGGATGGTTGACGACAAAGTTATCCGCAAAAGGCAACGCATTGCCCATTTCGACATGCAGGCTGTCTTGCGCCGCCTGGAATGCCTGAGCCAAGATCTTTGCAGCAACCCAGGAGTGAACCTGCTGGCAGATGCGGAAGGCAAAGTCGGCAATGTGGTAGTTATTGACCTTGCCCCAACAGTTGGGCACTTGGCGCTTCCCACACTGAATGGCCTGCTGCTGGCATACCCAGTAGTGTATGTTGTCGAAGGGGACATGCACGCAGCCGCTCAAGCTTCACGCTGCCTCTCATCCACTGACCTGATCCAGTTTCGAATGATGGCTGCGCCGCCTCCTGAGCTGAGCGCCCTTATGGCACACCCTGGGGATGTGCAGGAAGCCCGTTCAAAAAAACGAGGCAAAGCTGTTGAGATCAAAGGAGCGCTGGCAAACATGGTGTGCGCATTTACGGTGCCTGCCTGCCTGTGCTCACAGCAAGACAACTCAGTGACTGCAAGCATTGAAGCTTGGGCCACAAGGACAAAGAGTGCGTTAGAAGCTTCCCATCTGGGATGGTCTGGCCTCCTCTGTGAGCGCCTGGCAATAGGAACTTGCTCTGTTTGCCTGTAAACATCTCGGACGCTCTTGAATCCCTGTGGTTGCTAAGGTTAGGTTAGGTCAGATTACAAAGCTGTACCTGCCGAATCGGGGCAGCAACAGGCCTGCAACCAAAACCATCTAAAGGCAAGCAAGGTGGTTTTATGGAATCTAGGCACAGTATTCCAGGCAATCATGCACGAGCAAGGCCAGCGACTGTCATATAACTGGCCCTCAACCAGACGCCGAATAATTAAATTATTATTAAACGTGGAATATATAATGTCAAGTATTTCAAGAGTTACGAGGATAAGCCCTTTAGTCAAGAAGTGCGAATGCTACTCTTGAAAATCACACGGCTCAATTTATACGATTACACGGCTCTTGTGTGAAAGTTGAAAATTTGGGATGTAGCCACAACGATCAAGATTTAGCTGCCTAGTTTGCACAGTATGTAGCTTTGCGAGGACAGATGGCACCCTTATACCCTTTGATCTTACTCTGTACTGGCACCGCCCTTGCGTTGCTAGCCCAACAGATTGTTAACATGGTGCGACAGTCCACTCGGTGTCTTCATCCAATGGTCCAGCATTAGCATTAACCTGAGCACTGTCATGTTCCAGGGAGCCACTGCACCTACATCCCACACGATTCCTCTAGCAAAGTATGCTTGCGGCCTGATGGTCAGCGTAAGCCTGTATGCAAGACGGCAAAAACCTACCTGGCAGCAAGGGGCTAACTCAAAAAAGGCAGAAGCTTTGGCCCTGGCTGTTGGATGCCTAGATGTGGCTGGCTACTTGCTAAATTGCCTTGGCTTTCCGTTAGTGGGCAGCGCCCTTTCAATGTGAGTTACCAAGATAACTTAGGGGGTGACTGCCTTGAGGAGGACGCCGACATTGGAAGTACAAGCCAGCGCAACCTAGCACCTGCATGTCTTGCGCACCTGCCCCCTTCTCTGCCCCCTCCCACATGATGCAAATGCACAAACACACCAAAACACACACTTAAAATGATAAAAACTTACGCCATCACACCCTTGTGTGCCTAGGATCATATTTGCTGCGGCCGGGCAGACATTTACGGCTATTGCCAGGGTCTTTTTGCTGCACAAGGGGATGAGCCGAAGGCAGTTCTTAGCGGTATGAAGTGCCTTGGGCATGTTTCTATGGGAGGGCACCTGTCAAATGCAGCTGAGTGAGCTGCGCTGCTCATCATCATTTTGGGAAGGGATAGCTCTGGCAGCTCTTTATGCTATCATGCTCGAGCAGTCAAATTTTCCATCATCCCACCATGCACTCATTTCTCGCGTGTTGAAACCTCCATATCCTGCATTTTAGGTTGCCATAGTGGTCCATGGGGTTGCACTGAGGAGTTCTGGCTTGGGGCCAAGCTCGTCAGGGATGGAGCCGGACAAGGATCTGACTGCTGGCATTGCGTACACCATCGCGTCTGCCGCCATGTATTCCCTGCTGGGGGTATTTTATGAGGTAATGAAGTACAGGGGAGCAGGGAACTTGGTTGTCCCCAGCTGTTGACGGCCACAACTAAGCTCACATCGCTTGTCCTTTGCCAATGCCTTGCGAGCGCAGCGGCTGGCTACTCTTGAGGGTGCACCACTCTCCCATGTGCAGGTGAGCAATTACAGCTTGGGTTTAGGTTTAAGGGTTTACAGCCAACTGTGGTTTGCAGTCATTCATAGCTAGGCAAGAATGTCTTGTAGAAAATAATATCTTTTAATCTCAACCTATCTTCAAAGCTGTTTCCTGGATTGTCCAAGCTGTTTCTCATGGATGTTTTTGACCAAAGGAATCCTGTCTTCTTGCTCTACAGATCAGCCTGAGGATGTCTTTGACTGGCTTTGTTGCGCTGGTGCTCTACCAAGTTTTCTACACATGGCCGAGACGCCAATCCTTGCTCATTGAGGTAATGTCACGTGGCCCCGCACAATGTCATGTGGACCTACAAGCACAGTTTATCGAAAAGTGAGGTGCATGACAGGAGTCCTTTTTCATATCCATTTCCCTTTGCAGCCAATGACAGCCAGCGGGTATGGCCTTGCCTACGTCATACTGGCACATGTCTTGTTTGGAGGTGAGTCTCTTTCTCTGTTGGGTGCTGTTAATCTTGTCAGCAAGCTAATGAAATATGATCCTCCACCATATCATTTTTGCCCTACAGTGTGGTTTGCAGGCCATGCCCTGATCCAGGTGCGTATGCATATGGCTTGTCAGCATATGGAGACGCAATCGTGTCGCTTATTTTCTCTCTTTCCACTGTTGATGAGCGTCTGGGTGTGCATGTTTGACTCCGTCCGTAAGCTGTTCCAGCCTGAAGGGCATACTGATGTCTGGGTTGGTATGGATGGAAATGCAGGGGCATGTGTTGGAACAGAGTGGCGCTATGGCCGTGGGTGTGGTCAACAGCATGAGGGCGGCGACTGTTTCAATCGCCTCAGCGATTTTGTTCTGTAGCCCATCAGCTCCACAGCAGTGTTTGGATGCTCGCAAGGGAACATCCGCCGTCGTGATTTCGTCCGGGTAAGGCTGAATTGTCATGCTAGCCCAAGCATCTGCTTTACCCACACAGCTGTGCCCTGCACATGGACATGGTGGTACATGGTTTGGCTGGCTTGTGGATTGTGCGCTTGTTGAGCTTCCGCGCATGATACCTGCTGCTACAGGGCTCTACTCTGGGCTACGGCACCACCTTGGCGACATTCAAAGGCTGCACCCTCCAAGGAAGAGTGATCGCACAAGCATGCTTTTACATTAAAGCATTACCTCTTTTAATAAGACCAACGTCACATTAGAATACATCATGGTGTTGTATTTTTAACTATTAATTGACAATTCAAACTATATGCATTTTTGTTTATCAGGCCCCCTGATTACCCTGCGACTGATTCTTAAAAGGTTTGAGGTTGTGGCTCAAAACACATATCCCTGCGAGTTGGGACTGGATAGTGTTGTGTAAGGGAACAAGAGCAGTCTGATTAAGGCATGCAAAGAGTGAGGGGAAAATTGTGGACCATGGGTGATTGTATAGACTCTCTCCTATCCTATAAGGTTAGGTTAGGTTACATAGCTGTATCCGCCGAACGAGGGCAGCTTAGCTGAAGCCTGAAAGGCCTGCAACCCTAAACCAAAACTAAAGCGCTCAAATCAGGTGAAAGGTAGTGTCTGGAAGCCAG
>LKMJ01006655.1_pt1 | contig 10894 bp, 20 predicted proteins | sample 643391 | NCBI WGS metagenome assembly LKMJ01 (sample SAMN04112250, study PRJNA286221) | soda lake metagenome | biome: soda lake; feature: Kulunda Steppe; material: water; isolation source: sample PL-Br10 brine of Picturesque Lake | place: Russia: Kulunda steppe | collected 2010-07
CAAAGTGTGTATGTGCGAAGCTTTGTGCCTTGATTTGCGCCCAATGTTGACGACAGAGGGAAGGAAAAGAATGTGGCATGCACACAGCACAAGCAGTCAACAAGAATGGCCGTTCCTTTACTGAAAGAAGTGAGGACGCAATAACAGCAGAAGTGGAGTTCCAAACGAAGCAGAAATGGAGAGTTGAGGGAAGCAGAGAAGATCTGTGGGATGCACAACCCCTGCAACATGCACAAGCCTTAGGATGAACATAGTCTGAGGGCATGCCTGCGTATCTCACGCTGCGCCCAATCCATGTACGACATTAGTACACATTTATGCTGTCTACACGTTAAACCCGGTGCAGCCTGCATGGCACACCCTTGCCATCCCTGCATCATGCTCCAGGAAGGTGCCCCTAGGGGTACTCTACATGGGGAGGGGGGGCGGCTGTTTAGCGGCCCTCATCTTTGTCTGAGTGACACCCTCCTAGTCAGTTGCGTCCTCACCAAGATATGGAATGTTTCTATAAATGCGTGGCGATGATCGTGCTCATCCTCCCACCCACCTTTTTTAACGGCTCCTATACCGAATCGTTCCTCAGCTCTGCTGTTTCTTGCACACCTGTCATAGTCCCCTTCCCTGTCCTCCCCCTCACTCATCTCCTGTGGTGAACCACCTCTGCTTGCTAGGGTTGCTGGAAATTGTGTAGATATCCCGTATATGTTGGCAAATTGGCACAGATATGGCGAATCTGCTGTGTACATATTGTTCAGCAACCCTACATACTCCCATGCCCAGGGTCATGGTTCCCCTCACCATGTGCCCTTATCGTGCTGCCCCTATGCCACTCTTGCAAGCAATTTGGCACGTCCACTACCTGCATATGCCGCCACTCGCAGACATACACGTACCCCCCCGCCAACAGCGCACAGCTGAAAGCGGAGTTGGGCGCTGCCGTGCGTAAAGCCATCGGGGCGATAGCCAGCCTTGATGCAGTGCACTGGGTGCGTGTCTGGGGTGGCTGGGATAGACGTGTGTGCGTGTATACGTACGTATATGTGCATGTGTGTGTGCATACCTGGGGGTTTAGAGGTATCTGTGATACCACAGGGTGCTCTTGGTGCAGGGTACGAGTCAGCTGTGTGTGGCTGGGATGCGTGTATGTATGTGCATGTGCGTGTATACATGCATAGCTGGCCGTGCTGCTGGGTGCATTACTTGAGCAAAAGGTGCGGGTGCTGTTGGGATGCTTGTGTTGAACTGATGGGGTAGCTGCCGTGCTATAGGATGCATGTGTGTGAGGGGCACGCTGAGGAAGGGCTTGAGCACGTGCTGAATGTATGGGGTGGCTGTGGTGCTAGGATGCTAGAGCACGGCAGCATCGTGGGGGTAGTTGGGGCAGCCTGTTGCATGTGTGGGTGATTCCATTTGCCTGGTGGGAACTTTGAAGAAAGGCAAGGCGTGGACGGGGCAAGGATTGCACAAGAATCCGCTGTGCATGCTAGCAGCCTGGCCTGAGCAGTATGCGGCTATGGGCATGAGAGCGTGCATCTGCTAGCGATCTGGCCTTATGACCTGTATGGATGGGGAACCCTAAGGGCCTTGACACAGGACATGAGAGCGTGGTACTCAAAATCCAGTTTTTTGTTTCCCGTAGGCGCCGGGGCTTCCCAAGACACGTAGCGGCAAGATCATGCGGCGCGTGCTGCGCAAGATTGCCGGAGGACAAGAGGACCAGCTTGGTGACACGTCCACGCTGGCGGATCCCAGTATCTTGCAAACGCTCATTAGCTTGCGCCAAACTTGATCTGCACCGGTGCTGGGCGGGCACAGAGGTGGCCAGCACTGAAGAATTGTCCCATTTGCTGCGCAGTGCTTGCAAGCACTGCGTGCATAGCCGCACTCTAGAGGTCTGTGTCCACTGAGGGTTGGGGGGCTGCCAGACACCAATGTGTACTCTTGTGTGGGTTGGTGTTCAGCCGCCTGCGTAGTTTTTTTTCTCTCTTGTAGGGGATGTGGGAAGTATTCTACACATTGCATCTCGAGCAGTACGCGCTGACCAGGCAGTGCCACACACGGGCATGGCAGGCACTGCATCATTAGAGGGTCTGGAGAAGGAAACGCGACCTAGCACACTTCTTGCCACAGCAATGGACCTTTTGTTGGACAAGGGACTCTGCCAGCATAATGGTGAGTGGTGTGGCCTGTACCTCCAATGGCCCTGGGACGAGGTGTTTTGCCTGAATATCGTGCTGGTTCCGTGCCCCTGGCAATGTCCTCCTCCGGATTGTTACTTCTGCATGTTACATGTTTGCACGCTGACTCGTGATTTAAATGTGGAAAGATTACCGCTGCAAGGAACCCCCTGGTGACACGTCTGGCAGGAGTCCCGAGGGATGCTGCCAGTGCGTCACAACTGGCAGTTGTACACATGTGCACCTGTGGTGCCAGCACCATGCACTCCCACGCTGTGTCTAAAGATGCCTCTGAGGAGTGAATACTCTGAAAGAGCACAGCATCTCAAAGGCATAGGCATCAGGGACTTGCTTAGACTCTACACTTTCCTTCGGAGGGAAATGTATGTGCGCAGTGAAAATGCTCCCTACCGCAGGGACTTTGTCAGATGAGGAGAAGGGGCAACTTCAAGTGGCCCTAAGTTAGGGTTAAGGCACTGGGTCACCCCTCCGCCAGACCCCACACGAATATGCTTGATACAACCAGGATTGGCACTCCTCCCTTGTTTACTTTTTTCTAGAATGAACACAGTGCCGGCAAATGTCTGAAGTTGACACAGGCTCTCAATTTCAAACCAAGCCAGCATTCTCATTCGGCTTTATAGACTAAGTTAACAGTGCACGAGTCTAAGTCCCAAAGCAACAATAAGCTATACTTTTCCTTCATGCGTTCATTGCCTCTTATGAGCAGGCTAGCAGTTATGCTTCCTGACTGAACACCTTGAAGGTCTTTTCTTGTGTAACCTACCCCTGAATCCATTTTTGTTTCGGCCAACTTGGCATTAAATGCAAATGTCCAGTTGCCCCTGGAATCAATACCATGGCGCATTCAGGTGCGCTCCCTCAAATACTTTGTGACTCCACAGTTCATCTCATCCCGACGAGCTGCTCCCAATAAGACTGGCATCTGACAGATGCACTATCAAAAGTATCTGATGTTGCATGTCACAGTGCTCCGGATCTTCGAGCAGGCGGCAGGGCACCTGCGATGGAAAGTCTGTTATCCACCCCTGCAAACTGTGAGTTCGGGGTTTTGTTTTTTTTGTTTTTTCGGGTTCAAACCTCATTGGAGGCTCACAACCGGCTAAGCTGCCCTCGTTCGGCAGATACAGCCTTGAAAACCTTAAACCTTACGTTGCATGTCTCATGGCCAATTTGCTAGCTCAGCCCATAGCCCATGGGGTTGCATTAACAAAGGTATCTGCAGGTGGCACTTGTTTGTGTGCTCTCTCAGAAGGAAATACTCATTCCTTTTCTTCCCTTTCTGCCAATCCTATTCTATGGAGGCCCCTTATATTCCTCATGCCTTGCCTAGTCAGACTGTCTTTGATTTTCTTTCTCAACGGCACAATAGACTCTGCCATTTCATTTCGGACATTATGGACTATTTTTGGCTGGCGAAGACAAGCAACAAATCAATCAGCCTAACGACTTGGCTGGCGGTTAACCCTAATCTTGTAATCTTATCTTGTATCTGCAAGTGCACAAGATGCCAGCCCAGTGGGTTGAACTAGGCTGATATCACAAGTGCTGAGGGACTGTCTCACCTCGAGCACACTGCTTTCTGTTCGGCTAGCCCTGCAAAACCCTGGGCCAGCAGTCAGCATAGCAAGAGGGCCTCCCCCACAGAACTTTATCTTACAGTTCCCAGATTTGTAAAAAGCTCTAACGAGCATGTCAAAGACAGGGCTGCTGCTTGAGTTTGTTGGCTCATCAATACCAGAAGAAAGCTCACAAGTTGTGGCACAGTTCATAAGATGTACAACGTGCATGCACTTAAAGCGTACAGACCAGCCAATCTTCAAATCGCTGCTGCCTGAAGGTGTGGAATGTCTGCAAGCTGACCATAATACACATGCATTCACCGATAGCTCTCCAGAACAGACGCACGACAGGGGTACATGCTGCAGTTGTTTACACACGGTCTTGCCCAAGGCTTGGGCTGCTAGCCTCGTCCGGAAGTAAACTGCATTCGTCGTCCTGACCCTCCCTGCATCTGGTCGTCTAAATTGGAGCCGCCACCTGCAGCTTTCATGTGCCCGCCACCGCCAATGCGGTCCAATGCGTTTCCGCCCGTCTTGCCCTGCGCGTGATAAGGACCAACACGGGGGAGCTGGGTGGTGGTGGTGGGGAATCGAACAAATGCTTCATGGATGCAGCACTCACTTAAAGGGTAGGTAGCCTTTCTTCCTTTCTTTCTCAGGCACAAGGTCTGGCCGTCGACACAGCTGAAGCGCCTCAACATTAAACAACGCGGGCCGCTCACAGAAGCTTGAGCAGGCTGCCTGCACCCGCTGAGCTTGCCAAAACATAGGCCCATGCTGGCCATGCCCTGGTGTGCACTGCCAGCGATCTGGGAAGAAGCTTTGAGGGTGCAGTGTGTGCTGCCAGCTTTGGAGCGCCACAGCATGCTTTGCAGTCAAGTGGAGCTGCTGGGCGCGGCATCAAATCAACGCATGGGCACACACTGACTTCAAAAGGTCTCACTCCTGTCTGTTTACATGAAACCTCCCCGCAACCACGCCCACGCGCTCATCCTCCCCACGTACACGTACAAAGAGTGCAAGTAAGACCAAGGCAGCAAGATGGAAGCTGGTGGCGTGCATCAAGGGTGCACATCCAGGGCACACCCATCCCTTCACAATCACAAGCATGTGCACGCACCTGCTTCATCTCGCCCAGGAATACATCCAGGCCGAACGGATCCGCCTCTGCGTCCGCCTGCCGCTCATACTCCACCGGCGCAGAGCGGGGACCAGCACTTACATCTGCGCCCTTGAAACCGCGGTCAGGCTGCACATTGCGATTTATGACAGGGGCACCCATGAGCATATTGGTTCGTGCACGGGCTTGAGCACGCCAAATCAGGGCGGGGCTGCTGGCGCAGGGCAAGGCAGCCCATGGGTGGCATGCCTAACCTTGGGGATATGTGCGACCCTCCACAGCCCTTCCCACTTGCCCCAATACTGGCGAGTATGGGACTGCAGTCAGGGGCACGATGGGCCAATGGGCCCTTGTTTACTCACACCAGACATGCATTTCAAGCGTCTGCTTCATGGGCGCTTCCAAGCTTTTGCTTGGGAGGGGCCGGAGGATGGATGCGCCAACGGCATGCTGTCGGACGGGGGGCCCAAAAGGGGCACAGTGTGACAAGCCCAAAGGGGGCACAGTGTGACACGCCCAAAGGGGGCACAGAGTGACACGCCCAAAGGGGGCATAGTGTGACACGCCCAAAGGGGGCACAGTGTGACAAGCCCAAAGGGGGCACAGAGTGACAAGCCCAAAGGGGGCATAGTGTGACAAGCCCAAAGGGGGCACAGTGTGACACGCCCAAAGGGGGCACAGTGTGACACGCCCAAAGGGGGCACAGTGTGACAAGCCCAAAGGGGGCACAGTGTGACAAGCCCAAAGGGGGCACAGTGTGACACGCCCAAAGGGGGCACAGTGTGACAAGCCCAAAGGGGGCACAGTGTGACAAGCCCAAAGGGGGCACAGAGTGACAAGCCCAAAGGGGGCACAGTGTGACAAGCCCAAAGGGGGCACAGTGTGACACGCCCAAAGGGGGCACAGAGTGACAAGCCCAAAGGGGACACAGTGTGACAAGCCCAAAGGGGGCACAGTGTGACAAGCCCAAAGGGGGCACAGTGTGACAAGCCCAAAGGGGGCACAGTGGGACAAGCCCACCCTCAGGTAACCCACTTGCTCAGGCTGCTGCCAGTACGCTATGGGTGGCTCTAACTTGCTCGAAACAATCAACTGTTCCTCCTCCAAATACTTTGCTGCGCGCTCTCGCGTAGTAGTATAAGTAAAGCGTGCAGCGTCAAGATCAATGTGATGCCTGTTTTGTACGCCAGCGACATCGAGCGCGGCTAGCTCTCACACACCCATGTTGCAGCTTGAATCCATATGGAGAATTGGCACCAAACAAAGTTCAAGCATTGCAATGACGTCATACCATTTTAAATCGCGCGCTGTGGCGCGTGCTTGCCAGTGGATGGGTGGAAGCAGAGTGTGTAAGCAATACAAGGTGCACACCTTTGTCATTGATCCTACTCATTCCATGACGAAACAGAGCTTGAACTGCAATTACTCGGTAAGCCAAGCGAATGCATCTCAGCTTTGCAATGACGCCTTGCTTGGGGGACGTAAGCATGTCATTGTTGATGCGCACAAGGTGTACTCGTGTGCATATGCGCAACTTCATCTGGCTGGAATGAATGGTTAGGTGGTGGACACACTGAAGGGCCAGCAGTGATGGCGCAAATGTTGCCCCTCTTTCTCCCCCACTTTGCACAAAAGGGTGGAACTGATGCTGCACACTTCCATGTCTTCTCATCGTGTAGATGGCTACCATGCACATCACACCAGCTGCATCGTGACGGTATCCTGATACACAAAACTGTCAGCCAGGCAGCTCCATCCCCCAAGCCTCAAAGCATCAAGATATTTTTCACAACTCTGGTCCGCGCTTCAAGAGGGTTGCAATCTTCTCAGCTCCCCACGACGCATTCCTTGCCGAGCAAGGCTGCCTGGATCATGGAAGCCGTGTATGGGGCATGTTGCACCCATCCCCTCACACCCCCTTGCCATCGCGCCCCCTGCTCACCTTAAACTTGTCGGTCCTGATCGCCCGCTCAGCTGCATCGTCGTCATCAGGATTGTTCTTGGGCCGGTACAGGCCACCGGCAGCGCTGCGCAGCCAGGCACGCACACACACATATGCATCACTGTCAGTGTTCTTCTCTCACCCCACCTGTACCGGGCCGAGCGCAGGCCACCAAAGCACTATTGCACAGGCCGGTGGCTGGTGGCGGGTGGCACGCACACGCGCGCGCTGTGCATGCGTACATCATGCTGTGCATGCATGCATCATGTGCTGTGCGCTGCCACGAAGTGCGCAGCTTTTAGCGTCGGGCGCGCAGAGCCGTGCACGCATAAGACATGTTCCCCATGCATCACTTCTGCACACGCGTGCACGTGTTGGGGATGCGCCTTTGGGCCCATCCGAGGCGTTGTGGAGTCCTTGACATAACTCCTGTTCTCATCATCCATTCAACATCTATGCTTCATGGTCAGGAAGTAAGTGGCCAGCAAAGCCCAGCCCCAGGTATGCTGTGGGGCGCCCACATTCTGGCCCGCGTTCAGCACGCACACACACACACACACACACCAGCCTTGCTGTGGGCATGTGCATGAGTCCTGGCCCCACACGAGTGGGCGCACACATGCCCTGCCCTGATCTTGCCACATGCAGGCCATCACGTGTGGAGTGCGCCCGCAGGGCCACAGGCTGCAGCAGGCAGGCAGGCCATCACGTGTGGAGTGCGTGCACGGATGCGCGCTGAGGTGTGCAAGCTGCTGGTGAGAGCAGAGCTCTATGAGCAGGAGCCCAAGGGGTGTTGCGTGCACGCGCATGCGTGCACAGAGCCCCAGCCCATGGCCCACACGCACAGAGCCCCAGCCCATGGCCCACACGCACAGAGCCACAGCCTATGGCCCACACGCACAGAGCCACAGCCTATGGCCCACACGGACAGAGCCAGCCTGTGGCCCGCACGCGCACCTGCGGTCCGCGAACAGCGCCTTGTCGTACACGCCGTAAGAGTCGTCCGCGCCAAACCCACTGCCCAGGCCCTGCTCCTGGTTGAACAAGCGCTGGTCGTACTGCACCTCCCCGGTCTTGACGGCCGCCATCCCCAGCGCCACCTGCGCACCGCCAAGGCATGCAGAGCATGTGCGTGGGCGCCAGCGCACCAGCCAGGTGGGGCAGCACACCTCTGTGTGTGTGTGTGTGTGCATGCGTGTGTATATGTGTGTGTACGTGGGCGCAGGCATGCCTGCTCGCGGGTGCATGCGGGCAATCCATGTGCATCGTGTCTGTGTGCCAGCATGCAATGTGGGCAGAGCAAGCAGGGCATGCGAAACGGGAGCACAGGACCCTGGCGTGCACGTTCCCTCCAGCACACTGTGTGCACAGCACTGTGTGTGCACAGCAGTCTCACAAAGAGGGGTCGCGGCACAAGCGCGCTCGTTCGTCCCGGCCATTGTCCTGCGCGCTTGTGTGCACAAGCACAAGCGTGGGAGAGTGCACTGCGCACGCTGGCCAGCCGAGGCCCACAGCGTCCCCTGCCAGCCAGGGGCACCCCGGGAGGGTGGCACAGGCGGGCGCGTGCACCTTTTCTGACACGTCGCACCTTTTCTGACACGTCGCGGTCCCTGTCCCGAGTGAGTTTGCTTTTCTTGCTCGGGTGCGCATCTCTTGCCTCCAGCCGGCGCTCCCGCTCCCGTTCTCTCCGCCTGCGCGCACATCGGCACACGACACGGGCATGACACACGCGTCGTTGTCTCAGCCTCTTCGCAAAGGGCTTCTGGGTGCCTCAAAGCGGGAGACATACTCTTGAGAGCTAAGAGGGCTGCTCAGGAAAGAGGGCCACGGCAGCTGCAAAGGCAAGCGCACCTTTCCTCCCTGATTTCGTCGCGCTTCCGGCGCTCCTCCCTCTCCTCCGCCGTCTCCTGGTACCCTGGTCGGGGGGGCGGCGGCGGCAAGTCCTCCTCCTCCTCGCTCATATCACCCCCTCTGCTGCCGCCCATGGCAGCCACACCTTCCGCTGCACGTGCGCCAATACCGCCTGCTGGCACATGCAGCAGGCAGGCGCTGTTGTGCAAGGGCGCAAGGGCGCAAGGGCACTCCCTGGCAAGCACGCTTGCATGCCTCCGTACAGTCCGTGCCTCCAGCACTGAAAAGTCACAGGGCGGAGACGCTGGTGCGCGAGCATGGACAAGAGCTGGGGCGCGCATGCCGCACGAGTCATGCATGCGCTCCCCCCTGCAGGCTTTGCCCCAGCAAACAGCGCTTGGCAGCGCTTCACAGGGGAGGCTCAGGGTTGAGGAGCCCTTGACAGTCGGAAATCTATGGTTGTGCGTCTGTTACTTTGCCTGTCCTCAAACTTGCTGCCGAAGCATGCCCCCCATCAGCTCTTGGCCTGCTTGTGACTCTTTTTGTCTTCTTGCTTGGGGATGCGTGCTGCAGGCCACATACGAGCACCTGGGAATGCTGCAGGCCTTGCGCGCTGCAGGCCGCAGGTGTGCCACAGTTAACACAGCCAGCCATGCGTGCTGCAAGCCGTATGTGGCCCCTTCCTGTGCATGCATGTGGCCCGCACTCCTTTTGACAAGACACACAAAGCATCCACCCTCAAATAAGCAGGCGGCAGGCGGCCTTCGGGTGCCCCTTGTCACAATGGCAGATGCAGCGCTTTGAGAACGAGCGCGCAATTGAGCTCCTCCCACAGGCAACGTTGCTGCAAAGGCACCCAGGCACAGAGGCGCATGCAGCAGCCGCTGCTGGGGCGGCACCCACCTACAGCAGCAGCAGCTGGGGCAGCAGCAATGCCCCCGTCCATGCGCGCAGCCAGCCCGCCGGCGCGCTCATTGCGTGCGCGCATGGCCAGCTCCCGCAGCTCTGCCTCCTTTTTGGCCTGCAAACACACGCAGACAAACAAATGCGTGTGCACAGGCCTGCTTGGGTACACCTATACTCCGCTGCTCATCCGCCCCATGTCTGGTTTGCAGAGATGACAGTTGGCAGGCCCCATGAGCCTAGCTCCACAACCTCAAGACACCACAACGTCAGGACACCGCAGCACCCTAGGCATTTCCACAACCTCAAGACACCACAACGTCAAGACACCGCAGCACCATGGGTATTTCCACACCCTCAAGACCCTCAAGACACCACAACATCAGGACACCGCAGCACCATGGGTAGTTCCACACCCTCAAGACACCACAACACCACCTGCACTCATCTGCACACCCCGCACGCCCACCTCCACCCTGCGCCCCCGCCACTCCCAGCCACTTGACAACAATCCCCTGACCAACGACACAGCTGCCACACTTCCCGCCTTCCCCTGCAGCGGCTGTAGTGTCGCGCAGGCCCGCCCGATCCTGCAGCAGCTGGAGCATCACATTAAGGAAACCCATCCTGCCCGTTCTCTGGTAGCCGCCACAGCATCGTGCTGGGTCGCCACACAGGAACAGGCAAAGACACCACCGCTGCCCTCCTCCTCGTGCAACTGGCACTGGGCGATGGTGCACGCCCGGCATTCCCCCCCGCACCTTCTCCTTCTCATGCAGCTGGCGCTGGATGTTGGAGCGCATCTGGATGGCCTCCCGAGCCTTGGCCTCCGCCATGAACAGCGACTCGCTCAGGCTGGCAAACTTGTCGTTGATCACTGTCTGCTGCAGGCCGCGGCCATCCGCGGCCAGGCGCTTGTCCAGGGGGATGGTGTAACCCTGCGGCACGTTGCAGCGCGGGCGCACAGGCAGAGGGTGAGGGCTGTGTGTGATCACAGATACTGTGCAGGGGGGGGGGAATGGTGGGTGTGACCTTGCGGCGCAGCAGGCCAAGCCAGGGCGCATGCGCGCTGGCAGGGCGAAGGCTGCGCGTGACCATGGGTCCGAATTCAGGGGGGGAAGGCGACAACAACAACAATTGAAGGCAGAGAGGCACAGGGATGGCAGCTTTCAATCAGGTGCTCGTCCATGGGCTCATGGCTTCAGCTGCAGGAAGTTATTGAGAGTAGCTTGGGCAGAGGCACACACAAATACAGCAAGAGAACGAGACAGAGAGAGAGAGAGAGAGAGAGAGAGAGAGAGAGAGAGAGAGAGAGAGA
>LKMJ01006657.1_pt1 | contig 10891 bp, 18 predicted proteins | sample 643391 | NCBI WGS metagenome assembly LKMJ01 (sample SAMN04112250, study PRJNA286221) | soda lake metagenome | biome: soda lake; feature: Kulunda Steppe; material: water; isolation source: sample PL-Br10 brine of Picturesque Lake | place: Russia: Kulunda steppe | collected 2010-07
GGTTCATGGCCTGGGTTGCCGTGTTGCCTAATTCAATCTTTTGAAAGCGTTCCGTGCACTCCGTGCGAACACTTGCACTTTTATTGTGGGGGCTTTAAAAAGCCCTCCGTGCGAACGGGTGTCCAAAAGTTTTTTGCTTTTTTTGATTCCTTTTAAAGTTTTTATAAGCTTTCTAATTAGCCGGACCCCTCCCGTGCGAACGGGGGCATACTCTGGAAATGCTTGTAGTGGTGTCTGCCTCAGAGCGATCCACACATAAGTACTGGTCATATATGTTCAGTTAATTTTGACTAAAAAATAGCAAGGACTGATTAGAACATGACCGGTAACATGCGTTTCTTATTCTCTTGGTGTTCCCTTGGCTCATTAACAAACAAGCAAACAAGTGGACGTATGCCGGTTTGATTGATACCCACTATGTCCATCACTTTATCGAGCTCGGGCAGTCCACCATGGTGCCACGAGGTGCCAGACACTAATCATCGACAAATGCTGGGTAGTTTGTGAGAACTTTTAGCGTGTGCCGCCACTGGGCGAAGAGGATGTGTTTGGCTTGTTTTGGTGGCAAAGCGCCGAGAGAGGAGCACCAACGCCTGGACACAGCTGGATCCCCCACCGCTGTCCCCTCCTCGATTGCACAGCAGAGAAACTCATCGGTAGGTGATGCCAACCTTGCACTTCGGTTGTTAAATCATCTTTGAAGCCCTTCCTAGCCTAACAGCGCATGCAAGCTCATGAATGCCCCTCCAGCTCCAACTTCATGAGCAAAAGGCTGTTGTTAAGTGAGTCTCGTTTGATCATGCAATTGATTTTCATAGGAGGATGCCAGCCGCAGAAGGGAGGATGCCAGCCGCAGGAGGGGAGAATCCGAACCAGGCTCGCCTTTTGGCCTCAGACTCCAGAGCTCTATCAAGGTTTGTAGTACGCCAAGATCGGCACTTGCGGATGTACTCATGCTTGCCTTCTGAGGCTCAGCGGGTCTCACTGTGCGCAAGCTCTGGAGTGTAAAGCGGGCCTTGTATAACAATGCTAAGCTCCTGTATGCTAAGCTCCTGCATCGTGCATATGAAGGTTTGCATAATGCCCTGAGATAAAACATCGGAGGGGTGCATGACACGACACCAGGGCCAGCGCTCAACCACCACCTTGACCTGCCTGCCTCTTGCCTGCACAGAGGATTTCAAAGATGGCAGGGAAACCTGGCTCAGACCAGTTCAAGCACAACTTGTTGCCCGTATTGGCGCCGGTCAAACCTACCCCCATTTCCCTGGAGCATGCCCTCTCCCCCACGGAGCAGACAGGCTGGCTTGCCAGCTGGGTCCAAACAAACAGGGGCAAGCAGCTTGGCGAGGCAGCGGCTTCCTCCATGCACTTGAGCGCAAGGGACAGTCATGCCCTGCAGGGGCTGTCAGCCAGTGCCAAGCCTGCGCAGCTTGTGCTGCGTGTGTGGACGGTCATGCAACTCGCGCACCTCCACCCACGCGTGTTTGAGTCAATGCTGCCCTACCTGGTCGGCCTGCCATCACGCAACTCCCTCCTGCAGCAGAACGACCCAAGCACGGCAGTGTCCAGGTAGCTATCTTGGACATGCTATGTTGCGTGCACGCTTTGATCACAGTGCTTGCATCATGGCTTTCGTGCACGCCCCACCTGCGCAGGCCGTGATCTTGATGCCGCACACTCCTGTTTGCACGCACCTTTGCTGAAATGGTGTGCCTGCAATGTTTGCATTTGTGCAAGGGCCCACGTACCAGCAGGATTAGAGCTCCTTGATGCTTGTTGGCGCCCATGGAATGCACGTGCGCACACGTGTCTGCTCTCCATGGTCAATATTGGAACATCGAGCCTGCAGGCAATAATGTGCGCCATGAGGCCGCCTGCAGCGCGCAGGCATGTACGTGCGCACCGGCTCACACACCACACATGCGCCCAATCCCTCACGCTCATGCCTGCGCTTTTAGGTACTGGGGCCAGCAAGCAGCAAAGATTGCTGCCCAGCGGGTGCCAAAAAACGTCAGCCACGTTGACAACCCTTGCTCCAGTACAATCGGGGAGCCGCCCCAGGGGGGCGCCCCACGACCCGCGGAGAAAGATGGCCTGTTCTACCTGCAGCCGCTTGCGGTCAGCACCACCACCCTGGAGCTTTGCGGCTGCGCGTCCTACCCTGACGAGTGCGCCTGCCTGCTGACGGAGCAGCTCAGCTTCCAGCTCACACCCGATGTGCTCCCACTGAGCCAGCACCCTGAGTACAGCCTGGCCGCAGGCCTGCTGCACCACGCCATGCAGATGCCCCACTGCCGCGGCCTGGCTGTTGCCGCCCCCAGCCCTACCCCGCTCTCAGCTGCTTTCGCCAAGGATGGCAACAGCGCAGTCTTCCCTTGCGGGCTCCACCTCGTTGCTGCTGTGCACTCGGCCTACTTCACGATGCCAGAAGGCTCAGTTGAGCCGGTGCTGGTGCTGGAGCACGACGTGGCCACGCCGTCGCAGCAGCTGCAGCTGCGGGAGCAGCAGATGCTGAAGCAGCAGAGGCTGTCTGAGGTGCAGCAGCAGCAGCCGCGGCAGGCAGCCCAGGCAGTTGTCCCTTGCTTGCCGCAATCATCCATGAACCCAGAAGACAATTTAGTTGCACGCAAGCCTTTACAGCCAAGGTCGGGACTGCTGCCTCCGGTCGCGCTCATGAGTGTGGGGTGGGGTACATGAGTGTTGGGTACATGAGAAAAGTCTGGGGGTCTCGGCCACATACGCCGCTGCACTGCTCAAGCCAGTGGGCAGCCCTGGTTGCGTGTGGATGTGCAAGCAAGCGTATGCCACAGCCAGTCCGATAGCGGCACATGGCCAGCTGGGTTGCGTGAGGCGAGCTGGTCATGCATAGGCATGGATGCCAGTTGGATGGAGCGCTGCCCACTTCACGTTCAGGGCAGCTCTGTGATCCAGGTGCAGATGGAACACAGGGCCACATGCGAGCACGGCAGCTTCTGCCCTGACTGTGTGCCAGGTTTGGCTGCAGCACATTCCCTTTGGGCACGCCCTCCACCTCGTGCATGCCATAACTCATCCATGCTGTTTCCGGGCCGCAGTGCTGGCCATGTCCACGCGCGCGCATCGCTTGATGAGGGCGCCAGCCACAGAACAGAGGCCTCGCCAAGGATCCAGAAGAGCCACTCCGTGGGTTCCAAAATCCAGCCAGAGGTGCACTGGGACGGGGGGTCCTTAAATCCAAGGGAGCTTCCCAGCCTGCCTGCCCAGCTGAGGATCCAGAAGAGCCACTCCGTGGGCTCCAAGATCCAGCCAGAGGTGCTCTGCAACGCGGGGTCCTTAAATTTGAGGGAGCATCCCAGCCTGCTTGTCCCGCCGAAGACCCAGCAACCGCTCGCGGCGCAGCCGCAGCAGGGCAACATCCGGGACGCCCTTGTCAGGCTGCTGCGGGTGAGGTGCCGGGCACGTGTGGGGGGACTGCAGGCGCGGGTTTTGGGGGCTCTGCTGCCACAGTGCAAGCGCTGCCACAGTGCAAAGTGCTGCCGCAGTGCAAAGTGCTGCCACAGTGCAAAGTGCTGCCGCAGTGCAAAGTGCTGCCGCAGTGCAAAGTGCTGCCACAGTGCAAAGTGCTGCCACAGTGCAAGTGCTGCCGCAGTGCAGAGTGCTGCCGCAGTGCAAAGTGCTGCCACAGTGCAAAGTGCTGCCACAGTGCAAAGTGCTGCCACAGTGCAAAGTGCTGCCACAGTGCAAGTGCTGCCACAGTGCAAAGTGCTGCCACAGTGCAAAGTGCTGCCACAGTGCAAAGTGCTGCCGCAGTGCAAAGTGCTGCCACAGTGCAAAGTGCTGCCACAGTGCAAGTGCTGAGCAGCGGTGCAAGTGCTGAGCAGCGGTGCGCGGCTGCCGCACAAAGGGGGGGTGGGGACCGCCACAGCATACACAAACCGCCACAGCAGATACGGAAAGGGGGGCGGACAGCCAAGGCATGCACGAGCCTGCTGACGTGGGAGGATAAAAGGAGTTGGAAAGGGAGGGAGGAAGGGCCCTTAATGACGCGGGGATGCCACAACAGGGTGGTGTATTTTGTCAATGCATCAGTGCGCTCCTTGCCGATTTGCCTTAAGTTACAAGCTTGAGAAGACTGCATGTACCAATGGGCCTAAATCATTCAGAACATCTGCTCGAATTGAATTTGTAGAGCACACCACCATAGGTGCAGCCCTCAACTTAGCTTCACCCTTGTCGTCATGGATGCAGTGCATTCAAAAGCTAATGCCCTATCACAGATAGTAAGGCGCTCTTTATTCAATGAAGCCGCCACCTATGGGGGCCCGCACCGCCGTTCAACCCATGCGCCGCCTTCTGGCCTCATGGTGCTGACCAGGACCCCCCACACACACATAAAGAATTTGCACACAAGGCCCTCCAACTCAACCCTGCATCGGCTGAGGGCCAGGGAGGCATTGGATTTTGCAGGTCCGCTGCTCATGCGCAGCCTCATGAGTCCCCGCCGTCCTTACCTGTGGCGCGCCTTGTTTGTCTGGCTGCAGGGCGACGCACGACAAGCCGAGGCCAGAGAGGCGCCTCGTCCGCCAAGGTCCCTGCCCAGGTAGGCACAGCCCCGTTTGTGGCCTCGGGTGCTGTCGTACGCCACGGCCTGGCCTGCCATTCATATGTGTAGCCCTTCTCACGCCGAAGGCGGAGGCCATGGCCACAGGCATGTGCAGGCCATGCTTGCTTGTTGCAAGGTCCTCATGGCCGCTGGACTGGAAGGAAGCATGCACCTCCACGTGCCTTTGCGCAGCGCATGCTAGAGAGTCCACCGGAGCCCTCTGAGTGCCCCAGGCCTCTGCTGGCAAACAACCTGTCACCTAGCTGGCCTGTTGCTGCTGCAGGGTCAGGAGCCTATCTTTTAAAGAAGACTTGCTTCCAAGGCCTGCATCGCTGCTAGCGCAGCCCCTGTCTCCTGCAATGTCCCACTCCGGATTTGCTGCCCAGCAAAGGAGAAAAATTACAACTCACATCCTGACGTATTCTGGCCCTAGCCGCCCCTCCGACTCTTGGGCACAGCATGATGCTGCGCATGGACCATTCTTGCCACTGCACCCTTCCCCCCTCTTAAACGGAAACGGGAACATCAGGGCAATAGCAGCAAGGCGCCGCAGCCTAGGTGAGTACTGTCTTATGGAGTCTTCAGAGTGGGGCTGGGGGGTGGCATGCAGATTGTGCGTACACGTTTGTGCGTTTGAACATGTGCGCAGTGTTTGCAGAGGCCACACGGCCCTGTACTGCATTGTTGAGTTGTGTGACAACATTTGGCCTTATTTGAGTTGGACCTCCATCGTTGGGTGTTGGCACACAAACAGTCTAGGTTGGGTGGGTGGCTTTTTTAAGAAGCCTTCTTTGGCAACGTTGGGAAGTGGCTACACAGAGGGGAAATGCCTATTGGATTCGTGCTTTGGACGGGGTCTTCCAGCCATGCACACAAGCTCACACATTCCCACATGCATGCGCATGCGCGTAAGCCAGACTCCGCCATCCTGCCCTCTGCGCTGCAGGTCCCTACATACTGCCTAGCATGCCGGTGCAAGCCATGCCCTTCCTGCCGCAGCAGCCCAGCGGGGTGACGTCAGCGACGGCCGCAGCGGCAGCGGCCCCGTCAGCCCCTCTCTCAAAGGCCTCCCTCCAGGACACCCCATGCAGCCCCCTCAGGAAGGCGACATCATGTGCTGATGGCAGGAGGCACGACTCAGACAGGGGTGGGCGGGTCAGCTATTCTGGCCCCCTGGCGCGTACCTCGACAGCGCAACAATGGGGCGAGGCGCGCACCACAGACTCTGCAGGCCTGACTTCAAGCGAGGCCGTCACGCCCTTGCAGCTCAACACCCACCCGTCAGTTGTGTTTGGACCTGAAGCCTCCCAGGCCTTCTTGTTCCCAAAGAACAAGATACCGGTGCGTGGGTGCTGCACCAGGTGCTGCTGCGCTGCTTTTGCCCTCCAGGGAGTCGGTGCTGCAGATGAGCTCCCTGGCCAGTACCAAATGCTGCGTTGCGCACAGCCTTGCTTGGGCTCAAGGCGTGAGCCCATTCAAAGTGCAGACAGCCCATCCAAAGAGGATGTCACCAGGCCATTAGGGGGGGGGGGGTGCTGCTCCTGGGCTGATATGAGGCCCAGTTCCAGTCCCTTGTTCAAAACCTATGGGTAGGGCTGTTCTTTGCTCACTTGACACACGTGCAGAACAATTCTGAGAATGCAGCTGTGTTTCAGAGGCACGATGGCCTGGTAGCTGTGAGAAACTGCACAAGATAGCTCAACAAAAGCCCCAGCGGTGGCCACTCTACACACAACAGATAGCATCAAGGATCCACATGCAACCATATGTAAAATTCTATGAATGAGTTAGATCAGTCAGGCCCTGAGAGGGAGTGTCCAGCTTTCACACCTGTGCGCTGAGTTTGCCTGAGGTAGGATATGCCAGGACCCACAACTCACTGATGCTGCAGCTTAATATCCCATTGATTTTGCAGTGTACAGAATTTAAAGTGAGTTTCATTTTTGTTTATGTTTTAACTTACACAATGGGAATGACAAAATGGCGACTGTACGATAACATAGCATTCATCAGATTCGCTGCCAAACTTGAGACCCACGATGGGCGGTTTTCATCGATAAGTCCCAGAAGCACATTTGTTTTGGCACTGATAAAAAATGAAAAGGGCAACAACTCTCTTTTGGTGTGCCCAACAGAACTTGGCACTCATTACTGAGCAAACCCGATTGCACACCTGGAGCTCCAGACAACCCCCTCCTCTGCAGCCCATCTGAATGCGCCCGCTTGCGGCTTGGATGGTGTGTGTTTGTGCGCTTGCATGAAGGAGTGCACACTCTTGAATGCGTGTACGCCTTCTGTCCATCCCACGCAACGCAAGTCTGAGCAGGCAGTACGCCTGCTTGCCCGTGCCCGTGCTGCACGCCCTTGCATCCATGTCTGTCTGGCTCTGCTTGTCAATAGCAGTATTTCCTTTGCTTGATGTCATCCAGGTGGTGGGGGTGAACTGGAGGAGGTCAGCAGAGTCTTTTCATGAGAGGTCCAGCGTTGGGGGTATGAGTACGAAAAGCAGCTCAACATCAGCATTGGTACGAGCCCTGGCTATCTTGAACGAGGTGCGTCTCTACCCCTGGCCTCATTAGAGACTGTGCATCGACAGACCGTGTGCAGGCCTTGCCTGCAGGGGTGCAGAGGACCTTGCACCATAAGGAATGCATAATGGAAGCTTGTGGCCCAATCGCATGCATCTGCCTGTCTGGTGCCATTAAGCCACACAAGTATGCTTTCGGAAGAGAGGCTCAGGAGGATAGAGGTTAAACATTTGAGAACTTGCCTGAATTGTGATATGGTTGGAGCAATGCTCCAGGCCAAGCGTGCCAGGATCCATGCTTCTGATGTCATACCTGGGACCCTCCATGCAAAGACACACCCTGTCGCACGCATGCACATCAAACATTGTCGCACGCATGCACATCAAACATTTAAAGTCCGTCTGCAAAGGTGAATCACTACCTCGACAGGAGGGCAGTCGGTGCTGGTCATCTCTTCTGTGTTGCCGACTGTAGGTGCCCGTGATTGCAACGCTGGTGGAGATGAAGGGGGACGTCGTGTTCCAGAATGCTGCGTCCATGCAGTACTGGGGAGCGCTTGATGGCTCTGTCCGGCACCAGAGCACGCGCGTATCCCTGGGCTCCTTTGTCAGCAAAGGTGTGGCACAAGTGCTCCACATCTGGCTCTTATAGACGAGGACAAGGTGCTAGGCCCTGCCTGCTGCGGGCTCTGAGTATTAGCAAGTATGAGTGTCTGGGGGGTACCTCACCGCTCTCAGCACAAGCACGCGCTTGTGCTGCTTTGCTGCTCCACCTGTTACTTATATGCCTAGGCCCCAGCTGCATGCTCACAATCTCCTACTCCGCTCCTTTTGTCTGCATGCTCTTGCCTGCGTGCCATGTGCTGGAGCCGCTGCCACGATGCCTGTTCAGGTGCTTGCAACCTGAGTTCGCTGCTGGATGCGCTGCTGTCCGGGGACAGGGAGGCCGCACAAGAGTTGCTGGATGAAGTGGGGGCGGGCAATGTGTGGCAGCGCGTCCTGCTCATGCCGCCCCCCCGGCGCGCCCTGCAGGTGGGGGCGGGCAATGTGTGGCATGTCGCCCTGCAGGTGGGGGCGGGCAATGTGTGGCAGCGCCTCCTGGGGGCGGGCAATGTGTGGCAGCGCATCCTCATGCTCATGCCGCCCCCCCGGCGCGCCCTGCAGGTGGGGGCGGGCAATGTGTGGCAGCGCGTCCTGCTCATGCCGCCCCCCCGGCGCGCCCTGCAGGTGGGGGCGGGCAATGTGTGGTATGTCGCCCTGCAGGTGGGGGCGGGCAATGTGTGGCAGCGCGTCCTCATGCTCATGCCGCCCCCCCGGCGCGCCCTGCAGGTCCGTGCTCGGTGCCAGTGGCTTTCGGGCGTGACTGCTGCGCAGGGCGTGCACCGCACTGCAGCCAGATGATCAGCATGTGCCAAGCACACTTGATGGTTGCCTGCTGCAGCATGTCTGATGAATTGATCACACATAATGATTTGTTAGTCATGTCACCTTTTGGCATCAATCCAGGCATTGTCAGTGGCATTCCAGGCAACCCTTGGGGTTGTAAGTGAGCAGGCCAGAACAAACACCGTCCTGTCCTGGAGAAGAGGAGCAGCTCTACAGTAGGTGCAACTCCAAGGTGGCTGCAAATGAAGTCAGTGGCGTCCTGCACAAAATGACAAGCATGCGCATCCAAGCACACTGACTGTCCACTTTCACAGATATGCACGTGCGCGTGTGTGTGGCCTTGCTGATCTGATCCCCGTGCGGATCTCCTCCGTTTTGAATGGCTTTCAGGGCTTCAACTCCAGGCGTAGCTCCAGGCGCAGCCTGTTCAGCGAATCCATCAGGTCATCTGTCATGTCTGCATGCAGCAGCAGGTGCGCTTGCAGGTGGAAGGGTTGGGTGCAGGTCAACATGTGCAACATGAATGAGGCCCAGCCACAACCACAACCGGGCATCCTTTCTGTGCAGCACCAGACTGTGCCGCAGCTGCGCATTTGCATGCCTGCATTTGGCGCTTGCATGGGACCCTGCCTCCCTGCATTTGTGGTTACAAATGGTCCGGCTAATCGGCTTGCCTGCGCAGGTGGTCTTCTGCGTACCTGTCCGACAGCCAGTTGTTCATGGGCGAGCTTGGAAAGGTGCGGGAGGAGAACCCAGAGGGGGATGAGAGCGGCATGCAGGATAGCAACCCACAAGGCGGGGGAGCACAGCAGCTGTCGAGCGGCCCTGCCCAGAAGCAACCACAACCTGCTCTCAAGCGTCCCTCCAGATCTCCGGGCGCAGCACACCCAACGCCCCCAAAGGCCCCCTACCCAACACCCTCAACCTCCCGCACTCTCTCTACGCTGCCGCCCCCCCCCACCAAGGTTTGTACGGCGCAGCCGCCGGTTAAGACGGCCACCTTGATCCAGAGCAGCAGCAGCGGCACGAGCGGGCCCGGCACGCCATTGGTTGAGCAGCCGTTGCCTGGCGCACAGCAGGCGCCGCAGGACAGGCGTGCGCGCTCCCCACGGAAGCCTTCATGCCACGGCGTGGACGTCACAGCAATCAGGGCAAGCCCAGGAGAGGGCGGGCGTGCGCTGCCCATGAGCGCCAGTGAAGGCTCCGACAACACCTCTGGCTTGATGTCCTCTGCGTTCACGCGCCTGTCTCGCAAGTCCATCACGCGCAATGTGTCGTTCGCAGATCAGGCGGCCGGCATGGGCAGTGAGCCCTTGCAGCGACGCAGCGCCTCCCCCACGTCGCAGGCTCTGGCTGGGCCGCGCGGCCAACGGGAGCGGCGGCCCAGCAAGCTTGGCAGGGAGGCAGGGCACTCTGGTGTGTGGCCGGCTGCGCCGACGCAACTGCAGCTGGCCCTCCAGTGCATCTCAAGCGCAGGGTACGATGAGGCAGGGAGCGCTGTTGACGACGGTCAGGAAGAGCAGAAGGAGGGGCCCGGGGGTGAGCCACAGCAGCAGTTGGAGGGGTGCAAGAGAGTGCGTGGTGCTGCAGATGCAGCTGTGGCACCGGAGGTGGGAGCTGACGCAGGGCCTGTGGCGCCTGCTGGCACAGCAATTCTTCCGGAGTGGGGACAAGACGTGCAGGCCGCTGGCTCGGCAGAAGCATGGGGCAGCATGTCAGCGGTGCTGCCCTGCAGGCCTGCCACCTCGAGCAAGTAGGTTGAGGAAGGGTGGCAAGTGTGTGTGTGTATGTATGTGTGCGTGCATGCGCGTGCGTGCGTGCGTGCATGTGTGTGAATACGTGAAAGGAGCACACATGTGTTGCAATCTAGCACTTTGTGGAGCTGCGTCGTGGGGAAAGGTGATGTGCATGCTGCCAGCTTTTGCTCACCACCCACATGCAAGGTAGTTGCCAGCAATGGGCCTGTGCACCGCTGCGAAAGAGCCAAAGTGCACAAATGCATAAAAGCGTGCTCCAAGTGGGTCTCTCGTGCTTGGAGCGGGCAGCAACAAAGCAAAGCGCGCTTGCTTTGCCCTCGCAGGCTAAAGAGGACCCTGTCAGAGAGTCTCCTTACAGCAGAGGTTGAGCGCCCCACGCACACAGGGTCACGCTCCAGCAGGCCGAGCAACAGCCTCACCAGAGAGATCAGCTTTGGAGGTGTGTGCGTGACTGCCGTGCCACTGACCTGTGTCCATGCTGAGTTGCAAAGGGCGTGTAACAGCATCAGCAGCGGCTGTTCCACGCACAACAAACGCGTCCGCGCGCACACGCGCGCGCGCGCGCGCACACACACACACGCACACACACACACACACACACACACACACACACACACACACACACACACACACACA